>WNGO01021576.1_pt1 | contig 15891 bp, 9 predicted proteins | sample 5400511 | NCBI WGS metagenome assembly WNGO01 (sample SAMN13153380, study PRJNA577476) | soil metagenome | isolation source: 20 cm soil or saprolite under Garry oak tree replicate 2 | place: USA:California | collected 2016-06-15 | reverse complement strand
CGCTGCGATTTGCTGTTGGGTCGAGCGTACGTTGCCAGAGCTGCCGGAATCGCCGACGTCGGCCTCCACGTCGAAGCGAAAGCTTTTGGTCGGAGCTGTGGCCATGGTGTGGTCGGGACCGCCGCCAATTGAGTAGTGGTATGCCGTCCCGGGCTTCAGCCCCGTGAGCCTTGCTTCCCAGAACGGACCGGCGGAGGAGAACGGCACCGGCGTTGCTGGGTGGGCGCGGGCAACTTTCCCGTATCGCGAAGTGCGACCGTAACGAATCGTCTTTGCAGTGCCCCTCCAATCGAAGGAAACCGACTTTGAGCCCGTGAACGTGTAGTGGACTTCATCGGCTGTCGCCGCAACCGTCCGGCGCTGGCCGGTCAGGGCCCGTCGGGTGACCGTGCCGCGGTTGAAGCGCTTGAAGACTGCGAGGAGGCGAGGTTGGCTGCTCAGCGTACGACCGGCCCACTTCCACGCAAAAGTCATGTATCCCACCTGCCGCGAGCGCGCCCATTGCGTGAGCATGTGCCTCGCTTCCGCGGGAGTTGGCCAGCGCCAGGTTGAGTCGTCGAAAGCCTGCGCCACACCCCAATAGCGCAGTCCCGCACGGTCGGCGGCCTTGATGATCGCGTCGATCCAGGAGTAGGCGCAGGGCTTGCCCTTGTAGCAGGGGTAGGGATCGAGTCCGACGTAGTCGGCAGCGCCGACCCAAAGCGGGATCTGATCGAGACTCTGCTGCGCGGAATTCATGTCGGCCACCAGCACGGTCAGCTTCGCCGGGGCAAGAGACTTGATCAGGCGGTTCCGTTGCTTGTGTTGGGAAATGGCGTTTGGACAGCCGAACGGGTCAGGCTCATCCGAGTAGAGGTATCCGGCCACTTTCGGGTCGTTGGCGGTTGCGGCGATCGTGCTGGAGAGGGACGAGTCGGAGACCTCCCACCCGCAAGTCGGACCATTGGCGTAGTCACCCACCCACAGCAAACCCCTCGTCCGCGCAGGCAAACGGTCCGCCGCCCATTTCGAGCCCACGTCGAGCAGGTTCCACCCGTAGGAAGCTACCCTCGCAGGCGCGGAATCAGAGCTGTAGATAAAGCGGTAGCGAGGCACTCCTCGCACGCCGCTCGCAACTGCCGCAACCGGCGCATGGGGTCGAGAGATTCGTGGTGTCCTGCCAACGTCGCCTCCAGATCCCATCTGCGTCGACCAGGTGCCGAACGCAGAGACGGCGAGTGCTGCGACCAACCAGAGCAGAGCCGCGATGCTCGCTCGTCTGGACACGGGCCGTGAGGGACCCGGCCCCTAGTGAGCCACGACGTAGAGCACCAGTACGGCGATGGACACGAGCAGCAATACGAGTGACACGTAGCGCGGCAGCGCATCCACCCTGTTCTTGATTGTCTGGTGCAGCCTCGAAGACGAGGGGCTGTAGGTGAGCAGGCCGAGCAGCGGCAACGACGCCACGTTCAAAAGGTGGCTGACATCCATGAGCTCTGTCTTCTTGAGGGCGCTCGGAGAGACGACCACGAGGCCGACGCCGCCGGGAACCTCCGGAGACGAATCACGAAGGTTGAACGGTCGGATCCGCAACCCAGAATGAGTGTCCCTTGGGCTCCGTGGCGGACCGAACGCGTCCGCGGGAGCCGCCTCGAGCCCATTTGCGAGGCGAGACAGATCTACGGCGGGGTCGGTGCCAACCAGGTTTACAGTTCCGACCCCGGCCACCTCGGCAGCGACGAAGAGCCGCGGCGTAATGCGGCGCAGACCATCCGCATCGTCCTCGTTCGGTTCTCTTCGGAGCGAGCCGAGCAATGGCGTCTCGAATGCGCGGGCGAGGGCGTCGCCGCCGACCAGGGTCGGCCGGATCGTCTCGAGCAGGCCGGCCCCTCCGACCCCCAGAACCAGACCCAGGAGGGCGCCGAGCACCAGGTACGGCAGCCAGTGCGACGAGTCCGCATGGGTGGGGAGGGCGGCCGGACTGATGATCGAAGGCTTCGGCCGCAGCGCTTCGGTCGAGAGAAGGCTCAGATCGCTGACTGAAAGCTGCAACACGGCCGATGTCCCCAGCGCGCCGATGGAGACGTGATGCTTGGCGAGATCGATCGGGTCGCGGCCTGTCACATGAGCGTCCTCGAGAGCCCCTCTCACCTGCGAGGGGCTCGTGGCGATCGCCTTGGCCGTGTCGGCGATCGACGTTGACTCCGCCCGCGACTTCGGATCCTGGGTGTCGAGCACCAGGCGGGTCGAGGCCGTGTATGTGCTGACACTTCCGCCGTGCAGCAACGCAGCCACGGCGATACCGGCAAGCACCAAGCCAAGGATCAACCGCCAATGCTGGCCGAAGATGCGTCGGCCGACCTCGTTCAGTTCCATTCCTGGCTCGCTTCTCGAAGGAGGGACAGGAGCAAGGCGAGGATCGGGCTCGCCGTAAGCGCGCCGGCCGGCAGCTTTTCTTCCAAGTCGCTGCTGACGAGCGGCGGGCTCGTAAGGCTCCAAAGACATCTTCTCCTCCCCGTCGTGGCCAAAGGCCCCCGTGCAAATGTTCTCAGGATCGAGCAGTCGTGGCGACCGCTCTTCCTGCCTAGCGTAGCCTTGCTTCCGAGAGTGCAACTGTCAATGGGCCGAGGGACCCATTGGGAGCGTCCTTAACGCATCCTTAGCCGAATGGATAGTTGTGCGACACGCGCGGGTCGGGCACGATGAATTCGACGTTGAGCACCGCAGTCGTCACCGGCGGGGCTGGTTTTCTCGGCTCACATCTGTGCGAGTACCTCGTGCAGGCAGGCGACCGCGTCATCTGTGTCGACAACCTCGACACAGGCTCCCTCCAGAACATCGAGCACATCCGCGACGACGCGTTCGTCTTTGTCAACCGCGACATGATCGACCATCTCGAGATCGATGAACCGATTGACTTCGTTTATCACCTAGCGAGCCCCGCTAGCCCCATCGACTACCTGCGCCTGCCTCTGCACACGCTCAAGGTGGGTTCGTACGGCACTCATAATGCTCTGGGGCTGGCCAAGCACAAGCGGGCGCGCTTTCTTCTCGCCTCCACGAGCGAGATCTACGGGGACCCGAAGATCCACCCGCAGCCGGAAACCTATTGGGGAAACGTGAACCCAATCGGTCCGCGCGGGGTGTACGACGAGGCGAAGCGGTACGCGGAAGCGATGACGATGGCCTACCACCGCCAGCAGGGAGTAGACACATGCATCGTCCGCATCTTCAACACGTACGGACCCAGGATGCGGCCGAATGACGGCCGGGCCGTTCCAACATTCCTCCGTCAGGCGCTCGAGGGAAAACCGTTGACGGTGTTCGGCGACGGTTCGCAGACGCGAAGCTTCTGCTACGTCGACGACCTGATTCGCGGGCTCCACCTCCTGATGCTGAGCGGGGAGCACCTGCCGGTAAACATCGGCAATCCGCGCGAGCTCAATCTGCTCGAGCTCGCGGAAACGGTGCTGAGGGTGACCGGCTCGGATAGCCAGGTTGTCTTCGAGGCGCTTCCGGTCGACGATCCGCAAGTCCGCCAGCCGGACATCACACGAGCTCGCCAGGTACTCGGTTGGGAGCCGGAGGTCGAGCTCGAGGAGGGCCTCGCGCGGATATTGAGTACCACTGCGGGGGAGCGGCCACCCGTCGCTGCCCCGGCCCCTGCCCCCTGAGCAGGCCAAGCGCGCGGCTCGGAAACCCGCGAATCCTGGGTCGTGTCGCCTGTCGATTCCAGCCTCGAGACGGCTGCCAGGTCCTAGCCGGCGTCGAGTTTTCTCAACGCGAGGGGTCGACTCTCGACGACGGGTCCCGAGGAATGGCCGCGTCCAAAAGCGCTCTGCGCTGAGCCAGGACGGTGAGCCGAATGACTTTTCTGCTCAATAGGTCGCCCGGACTATTGAACATGGCCGCCTGTCGCAGTAACGTAACGGGCTACGGGAGCGGGCTGCGGCTGTTTCGCCGGTTCCCAATCGATACCGGTGCGGCCGGGGGAGAGGTCTTGGGGAGAGGTCCTACACGGGGGGATAGTTCGCGGCTTCGATCCGACCGGATCGGCAAGCGGCTGCTCGACCTTGCCGTCGCTGCCCTACTACTCGCGTGCTTGTTGCCACTCGTCCTGGTGGTCGCAGTTGCGCTGAAAGTCAGCAGCCGGGGGCCCGTGTTCTTTCGTAGCCGACGCGTGGGCTTCCTGGGCGAGGAAATGACGATGTTGAAGTTCCGGAAGATGCACGAAGGCGCGTCGGGCGTCCCACTCACCGCAAGCGATGACGCCCGCTTTACGCGCATCGGCCGGTTGCTCGCGAAGTCGAAGATCGACGAGATCCCCCAGCTGTGGAACGTGCTGAGGGGTCAGATGAGCCTCGTCGGGCCGCGACCTGAAGACGCCGGCTTCGTCGAGCTCCGGCGCGAGGACTACGCGGAGATCCTGACGGTCAAGCCAGGCATCACCGGGCTGTGCCAGCTCGCGTTCGCGAAGGAGGGCGAGATCCTCGATCCCGCACGCAGCGTAGAGGACTATGTCTCGCGCCTGCTTCCCCAGAAGATCGCGCTCGACCGCCTGTACGTTCAGCGCCGTTCGATGGCGATGGACCTTCGAATCCTCGCCTGGACGGCCTTCCCTGTGCTGCTTCGGCGCGATGTGACTGTTCATCGCTCGACCGGGAAGCTCACGTTGAGACGCCGTCCGAAGACTCAAGCCGTCCCCAGCCCGAGCGAAGGGTCGTAGGGAATGTCCGAGGGCGTCTTTTCGCTGACCGACCAGCTGGCTGCGCGGACCCGGCGACGCAACGTCAAGGCAGTGGTTCTCGCGGGTGGGCGTGGAACGAGATTGGCGCCTTACACCTCTGTCCTGCCAAAGCCGCTGATGCCGATCGGCGATCGCTCGATCCTCGAGCTCGTGCTCGGGCAGCTCGCCGCCTGCGGGATCGCGGACGTCACGCTCTGCGTCGGGTATCTCTCGCATCTCATCCAGGCGGTTCTCGGCAACCGCATCCACGACGGCGTCGACATCACGTACGTGCACGAGGAAGAGGCGCTTGGAACGGCGGCTCCGCTTCGACTCGTTCCGGGTCTCGACAAGACCTTCATCGTGATGAACGGCGACGTGCTGACCACGCTCGATTACGCCGCGCTCCTTCGCTATCACCGCAGGAACCGGAACATCCTCACGATCGCAACCCATGAGCGGCGAATTCAGATCGATTACGGGGTGCTCCACATGGGAGAAAACGGTCGGAGCAACCGCGTCGAGGCCTATACCGAGAAGCCTCGGATGACGTCGACCGTCAGCATGGGAATCTACGTACTCGAGCCGGAGGCGCTGGCGTACCTCCCGCCGACGGGCCGGTTCGATTTCCCGGATCTCGTCCAGGCACTGCTGAGAAAGGACGAGCGGGTCGGCGCGTATCGCCACAAAGGCTTGTGGTTCGACATCGGCCGCCGTGAGGATTACGAGCAGGCTGTCCTCGAGTGGATCGAGGCAGCCAACGGCAAAGACCCGAACACGAACTTCGCCGAAACTGCGGCGGGAAGGGTCTAGCCCCCAAGTGGCAACGACAACGGGCGCACGCGCGTCGGCGGCGGCAAGCAGTCCGCGCGAACGTTCCGGCGAACAGACGTGGGTCGTTCCTCTCTCCGACGTTCTCGTCGACGACGAGATCGAGCAGGCAGTGCTCGCCGTCGTCCGCTCGGGGTGGTGGAGCATGGGGCCGCAGGTCGCCGAGTTCGAGCGCGAGTTCGCGAGCTTCTGCGGTGCGACGCATGCCTTCTCGGTTGCGAATGGGACCGCGGCGCTCCACCTGGCGTTGCTCGCTCTCGGCTGCGGCCCGGGTGACGAGGTACTTGTGCCCTCGCTCAACTTCGTGGCGGCCGCGAACACGATCGGCCACGTCGGCGCGACACCGGTCTTCTGCGATATCACGAGCACGGCGGATCTGACCGTCAGCCCAGAGGATCTGGAGGCTGCAATCGGGCCTGCGACCCGGGCGATCGTCGTCATGCACTACGGAGGGCATCCATGCCAGATGGATGAAATCCTCGAGATCGCGGCACGGCGGGGCCTGGCGGTGATCGAGGACGCCGCGCACGCGCCCGGAGCGACGTATCGCGGCCGAATGTGCGGAACGATCGGCGACGTCGGCTGCTTCAGCTTCTTTTCGAACAAGAATCTCCCCGTAGGGGAGGGCGGAATGGTCGTGACGAACGACGACGCGTTGGCGGAAAAGATCCGTCTGCTCCGCTCCCACGGGATGACGACCCTGACATGGAGATGCCGCTGCCTCCAAACCCGGACACGGCGCCGGCGCATCATCTTGCGGTTGTCCTAACGCCTCCCGCCCGTTCGCGCGACGACGTCCGGGCACTCCTTGCAGAGCGCAGAATTCAAACCAGCGTCCACTATCCGCCCATCCATCGGTTCTCTGCCTACCGCGAGCTCGGAGCGCGACGACCGCTGCCTACGACGGACAATGTCGCGGAGAGGCTCGTGACTCTCCCGCTCTATCCACACATGACCGATGACGACGCATTGGCCGTCGTGACGGCTCTACTGGCCGCTACATGACCACGGCGGCTTACTCTTCCGGAGCCGAAAGAGAGAAGACGCCGGTGCGGCGGCTGCGTGTCGCTCAGGTCGCCACGAAATTCGCCGCGGGGGCAGGCAGGATCACGCTCCTCGGAGCCCTGGCTCTCGATCCCGAGAAGTACGAGACGACGATTTTCGCCGGCGAGGGCGGGACGCTCGTCGATCGGGCCGAGGAAGGCGGGCTGCCGGTGGTGACCCTGCACCATATGGCCCCCCAAAGGCGGATCGTCCCCTGGGCGGACGTCCACGGCCTGCGAGAGCTCAGCTCCCACCTGGCGGCGGGAGACTTCGATGTCGTTCACACGCACAGTGCGAAGGCCGGCGCACTCGGGAGGATCGCGGCCCGCCGGGTTGGCGTGCCTGCTGTCGTTCACTCGTTCCACGGTTTTCCGTTCCACGACTTCCAATCGCCAATGACTCGAGGTGCTCTCATAGCGATCGAACGGCGTCTTGCGAGGCTTACGGACTATTTCGTCACAGACGGAACGGTGACCGCGGCCGAAGCGATCAGGCTGAGGATCGCGCCGCCGGAGCGGATCCGGGCCATCGCGAGTCCCATCGACGCGATTCCCGCTCTCTCCGAGAGCGACCGCCAAGACGCGCGCCGGGAGCTCGGGCTTCCGGCTGACGCAAAGGTGGTCGGCACCGTCGCCAGGCTCGGCTCCCAGAAAGCGCCGTTGGACATGGTGAAGGCGATCGACGCGTTGCAGCGCTCCGACGTTTACATGATCTGGGTCGGCGACGGCGAGTTGCATGAGAAGACGCAAAGGCTGGTCGATCGCAAGGGGTTGACCGATCGATTCCTGCTCCTCGGTGAGCGTCGGGACGTGCCGAGGCTGCTTCCGGCATTCGACATCTTCGCGATGTCGAGCCTGTACGAGGGTCTGCCGTGCGCCGTCGTCGAGGCGATGAGCTGTGGCGTACCCGTGGTGGCGACGACGGTGAACTCGGTTCCCGAAATCGTCGTCTCCGGAAAGACGGGCCTCCTCGCGAGGCCGGGCGACCCAGCATCACTCAGCCGAGCTCTGGGCTACATGCTCGATCACCCGGTCGAGGCGATGCGGATGGCGAACGCCGCTCGCGCCCACATCGGTAACCGGTTCACGCCCGACGTCCTGGGCCGTGATCTCACCGAGGTGTATGACATTGCCCTCCGGATGGCCTCTGGTCGGGACGGGGCTCCGCGCGTGACGACCTGATGCACGCTTTTCTCGACACCGCCGGAGAACGCCTGGAGATCGACTGCTCGCTCTCCTGGGTCGGGGAGTTGATCGCAGAAGGTGCGGCAGGCGAGCTCCGCGACCCGGCTGGCCCTGCGTCGGTGCAGGTCCGGATCGAAGAGGACCGCCACCCGTTCGAGACTCGTGGCTGGGAGGTCCTCGCGCGCGGGGCCTGGCGAAGGAACGATGAGGTCATCGTCGAGAACGCCTGCACGGCGGGCTTCGATCTACACGTCAGTTTCACGTCGGGGAAGGCTGAATTCACCTACCGCTGGAATCCTCCTGCGCGAGACAGGACCGCCGCTCGGATTTTGCGGTCACGGTTCCACCTGCTCGCGAGGGCGATCTTGATGCAGTATCCAGCACTCTGGTGGGCGGGGACTCGGGGGCGGGCACCGCTCCACGCATCCGCTTGCATCGCCGGCGGTTCGACTCCACTGCTAACCGCCCCCAGCGGAGTCGGGCGCTCGACCCTTGTTCTCGCGGAGCTCGCTTCTGGTGGGCGAGCCACAGGCGACAACCTTTCCGTCGGCGACGGTACAAGGGTTTGGGGCCTTGTCGAGCCCTTACGCCTCGAGGGCGGAAGCGGACGCCGCATGCCGCACGGTCGGTCCGGTCGTCTCGCCGTGTACCACCGAGGCCGCGGCTCGCTCTCTGGTCACGAGCACCTACATGGCCGGGGAGCTGCGACGCTACTGGGCCTTCGCAGCGACGCTCTCGGCGGGGACTGGGCTCAGCCCGTCGCACCCCCCTGTCAGGGACATAGCGTGGGCTTTCGCGGATGCCTTGCCCCGCTTTCAGCTCACCCTTGGCCCGAAGCAGGGCGCTCGCCTCTCAGAGCTCATGGCCGGTGCGGAGGTCGCGGCATGAGCGGAGCGACGATCCGCGCGGAAGCTGCCGAAGAAGACGCCGGCTCCGACGTTCGGATCTTCGACAGCTCCGACGCTCCGGCTGATCCTTTCGCTCTCGCCGCTCTCCGACGGGGTATCGAGGACGCCGATCTAGCAGCGCCGGCGGCAGTGCTCCCCGACTTCCACCTGAAGGACGACAAGGAGATGCCCTCGAGCATCGCCGTCGCGACTCGGAGCACCATCAGGCCGACCCTGTCGAGCGCCTCCTTGAACTGCGGCATGGCGCTAGTCGCGCTCGACGTTGAGAGGCCCGGCCCTGCGGCGATCACCGACTTCTACAGCCGCGTCCGGGAGCGCTACCCGTACCCGCCGACGTACCGCCGCGACTTGACGCCCGACGAGGTCGTGCGTTGCGCGACCGAGGGCGCTCGCTTCGCCGCCGAAAGGTTCGGGGTCGATCCAGCGGAGCTCGAGCGGATCGAGGAGGGAGGTCACTTGGACGTCGAGCGGTACGGCGGCGCCGAGCGGGCCCGCCGCGAGCTTCCGTGGTCGGTCAAGCAACTCTCGCGGATCAGGTTCGGGACGATTGGGCCCAGCAATCATTTCGTCGAGCTCCAAGAGGTGGAGGAGGTCTTCGATTCGGAGGCGGCGGATCTACTCGGACTCCACCTCGGCCAGGTGACGCTTCAATACCACGGCGGCGGAGGATCGCTGCCCGGCGAGCTCGGCCTCCTGTTCGGCCGTCGCAAGCGCTACCCACGGCCGGTGCGCCTCCAGATGGCGGTGCAAAAGCCTCTCTACCACCTCGCTCGCGCCCGATCGATCGAGCAGGCGAGGCTGAGGAGAGCGCTGTATTTCTCGCGGGACTGCCCCCCTGTCGACCGCGAGGGCCCTGAAGGCGAACGCCTGATGCTCGCCAACGCGATGGCGATGAATTACGGGTTTGCATTCAGGGTGTCGACCTACGCCAACCTTCGTACGCTCGCTGAGAAGTCGTTCGGAGCCGTTGACGCACGGCTGATCGTCGACTCGCCGCACAACTCGATCTACGAAGAGGAGCGCGACGGCGAAACCGTGATCGTCCATCGCCACAACGCCGCGCGCGCCTACCCCGCGTCGCGGATGGCCGACCATCCCGTTTTCGGCAGGATCGGTCAGGCAGTCCTGCTGCCTGGTACGAACCGGACTTCGTCGTATGTCTGTACCGCCGGTGACGCTGCGCACCGCAGCCTGTATTCCGCCTGCCACGGCGCCGGTACCACGGTCACGCAATTCGCCGGCAGCCAGCTCTCGGGCGCAGATCCACGCGGAAGGACAACGCTCCGGTTTCGCTACTCGACGCCTGGGCCCGTCGAGGTCGAGCAACTCGACGACCGCGGAGTCGACGAGGCGCTGCGCATCTTGGCCGCCAACGGAATCGTTCGGCCCGTCGCCAGGCTCCGACCGTTCGCGGTCCTGAACTAGGGGCGCCAGGAATGGTCGGGACAGAGCGGTGGCGTGACAACTGGCTGGTCGTCAGTCCCACCGGTGCGCTTCGAGTGGACCTCGATCGTTCGAGCGCAAAACGCGAGGGCCTGAAGCGCAGGATCCGCGAGTTACCTCCTGGCAGCCCTGTCGTCCTGGTGGCCTCGGCGCCGGGCGCGATCCGGCGCTGCAGGAGCTTCGCGGCGGCCACGAACGTCAACCTTGAAAGCGAGTACCTCGCCTTTCCCTCTGCAAGCGCTCCGGCGTATCTCGTTGAGGATGACCCCGCGCCCCTCCGTCTCTTCGTCAAGACCATCCTGGTTGCTCCACCGCGGAGCTCGTTTGCCAAGCTGCTGGCGGCCGGCCTCGGCCTCCTGCGCGCGTTGCGGCCGTTGCTGCTCATCCGGGCGATCGCGCCCGGTCGCGTGGTCGTCGGAAGACGCGGATGAGGTCGCCGGCAGCCGTCGCGAACGACTCGCCGCAAGTCGCCTCTGAAGCTCTGTCTCCTCATCGATCACTGCGGGACTTCGTTCAGTCGTCCGGTTTGCGGTCCCTCGTCCTCGGGACGTCGAAAGACCCGAACGCCAAGATCACGGTCCTACTCGTGTCACCCGAGGACAGTCGTCCGGTGCTTGCCGTGAAGGCTCCGACCACAGACGCGGCTGCACTTGCAGTCGAGGCGGAGGCACGCCTTCTGGTCGACCTGGCGAAGTTACCGCTCGCGCAAATCCTGGACACCATCCCCCGCGTCGAGGAGGTCGTTGACTTCAACGGCCGTCCGGCTGCGGTCACAACTGCCCTCCAGGGCACTCCGATGACCACGACCTACTTGCGCTGGCGCCATACCGCCGGCTCGTCGCGGGTCGAAGCCGACTTCGCGGCGGTGGCGGACTGGCTCGCCGAGCTCCAGCGTCGGACGGCAACTCACGCGGCTCCCGTCGACATGGATGGTGAGGTGAGCTCACGATTGCGCAGTCGCTTTGCCGACGACCACGAGCTAGGCGCCGATCTCGATCGGCTGGCGGAGCTTCACGAGAAGCTCAGGCAGCAGAGCGTCCCACGCACGACTGTGCATGGTGATCTCTGGTCCGGGAACATCCTCGTTGCCGGCGGACGGGTGACGGGCGTGGTCGATTGGGAGTGCGGCCGGATCTCGGGTGAGCCGGTACGGGATCTCGTGCGCTTCGCTCTCATGTACGCCCTCTACCTGGATCGCCGCACCAAGCCGGGTCGCCGGGTCGTGGGTCATCCCGGCCTGCGCGCCGGCGAGTGGGGGGTAGGTGTCGAGTACGCCCTGGACGGGACCGGGTGGTTTCCGGAGCTCTTCCGAGGCTTCCTCGGCAAGGGCCTTGCGCGGCTGGGTGCATCGCCACAGAGCTGGCGAGATGCCGCGGTTGCCGGGATTGCCGAGGTCGCCGCGCTCACGGACGAGCAAGAGTTCGCCCGTCGGCACCTCGAACTGTTTCGAAGGGTCGCCGGCACGACCGGATGGCGGCGGCTCGCGGCCTGCCTGGTCTGCCTGGCCAGCCTGCTCCTCGTCCTTCCCGCCAGTCTGCGCTCGGCCATCGGCACCGCTGACGAGGTGCACTACACCTTTACGGGTCCGACGTCGGTTGCGTTCGACTGGCGCGGGACGGCCACCGACATTCAGTATGGCCAAACCGCCACGTATGGAAGTACGGCCACGACGCATCCGCCCACGCCCGTGCCGTCTTCTTCGGCGGGCCCCTTCCAGGAGGTCGAGCTGACCGGCCTCATCGCCGGGGCCACATACCACTATTCGATCGGCGGGGGGACAGACCACACGTTCACGACCGCCCCGACCGGTGCTTTCCGCTTCGACGTGATCGCAGACGTGGGCAGCTCCCGGGACTATTCCAATGTCCCGCCCACGCAGAACCAGGTAGCAGCCGACAGCCCGGCGTTCGTGCTCGCGCCGGGCGACCTGACGTATGGGGAACCGTTCGGATCGGCCTCTGTCGACCAGCACTTCAACGATGTGATGGCGTGGAGCCAGCAGGCCGCGTACATGCCCGCATGGGGAAACCACGAGTGGGAGAACGCATCGTTCGACGATTTCCGGAACTACAAGGGCCGATTCGTCCTGCCAAACCCACAGACCTCGCCGACCGCGCCCGCCCCAGGGTGCTGCGGCGAGGATTGGTCGTGGTTCGACGCCGGTGGCGTGCGGTTCATCTCGTATCCCGAGCCATACACCAGCGCGACGTGGAGTGCGTGGCAGACGCAAGCGAATCCGATCTTCGCCGCCGCTCAGGCCGACCCGTCGATCAACTTCATCGTGACGTTCGGTCACCGCCCGGCCTACTCCACAGGCTTCCACCCAGGCGAGACCACGCTCGCGGGCATCCTGAACACGTTCGGAGATCAGTACTCGAAATACGTCCTGAACCTCAACGGCCATTCCCACGATTACGAGCGCTTCCAGCCGATCCACGGGGTCACCCACATCACGGCCGGCGGTGGCGGAGCGACGCTCGAGCCGCCATGGGCGACGACCGATTCGCGCACGGTGTTCAGGGCCATGCACCTCGAGCACTTGCGGGTCGACGTGTCCTCGACCGGGATGCGTATCGAGGCGGTCTGTGGTCCGCCGACGATCAACGACGACATCGCCTGCGTGCAGGGATCGGTCATCGACTCGTACACGATCGGCGCGAATCCGCCTCCGCCTCCTCCGCCTGCGCCGACGCTCTACGTGGACCGGGGGAATTCGAACTGTTCGGACGGCGGCTCGGGGACGGCAGCGCAGCCGTTCTGCAGTATCGGCACGGCCGCCTCGAGAGTGACGGCCGGTCAGACCGTCCTGGTTTTCTCGGGCACCTACAGCGAGAGCGTCACGGTGACCAGTTCCGGTACGGCGAGCGCGCCCATCAACTTCGTCGCCGCGCCCGGCGCCACGGTCACCGTCACCGGATCCGGCAGTGGCTCCGCCAACGGCGTCTACCTGAACAACCGCAGCTACGTGACCGTTCAGGGCTTCAACGTGACCGGGACGAGCGCAGACGGCATCGTGGTCAAGAACTCGTCGAACATCACCATCAGGGGCAATCACGTCAGCAATTCCGGACAGCCGGCCCAGGGAAAGCTCGCCAAGGGAATTCGGCTCGACGGCGCAACCGATTCCGTTGTGTCCAACAACACGGTCGACCACAACACCGATTACGGCATCTACCTTCTGAGTGGCAGCACGCGGAACCAGATCGTGGGGAATCGGGTTTTCCTGAACGCCCGTGTCATCGAGCGGGCGGCGGCCGGGATCCGTCTGTACGCCTCCCCCGGAAACACGGTCTCCGGCAACGTCTCGCATGACAACGAAGACTCGGGCATCGAGTCCTTCACGGGATCGAACAACAACCTGATCGTGAACAACGTTACGTACAACAACGGCGACCACGGCATAGACAATTACGCGTCTACCGGCCAGCGGCTGATCGCGAACACCGTCTACAAGAACTTGACGGCCGGTATCAATGTCGAGGGCAGTTCTACCGGGGCGACGATTGCCAACAACGTCAGTGTCGACAACGGCATCGCTAGCCCGCGCACGCACAGCAACATCCGGGTGGACTCCGCTTCGACGTCGGGCACGACGATGGACTACGACGTTGTCTATCTGAGCACACCGGACGTCATGCTCATCTGGAACTCGGTCAACTACACGTCGCTCACTGCGTTCAAATCCGCGACCGGGCAGGAGACGCACGGCACCCAGGCCAGTCCCAGGTTCCAGAACGCGGCCGGAGGCGACTTCCATCTCACCGCCGGCTCGCCGGCGATTGATTCGGCCAACTCCGGTGCAAGCGGACAGCCGAGCGTCGATGCCGAAGGCAACCCCCGGCTGGACGACCCGGCGACCTCGAATACGGGGGTCGGACCGCGAGCCTTCGACGACCGGGGCGTTTACGAGTTCGATGGCGCCGGGCTCGATCACATCGTGATCAGCCCTGCGAGCGCCACGATCGCGGCCGGCGGGTCGCAGACGTACACGGCGCAGGGCTTCGACACCGCCGGCAATTCCTTCGACGTGACCGGTTCGACCAACTTTTCCATCTCTCCGGATGGCTCATGTACTGCAAACATTTGTACTGCGAGTGCCGCCGGGCCGCACACGGTGACCGGGAACGACACCGGGGCGATCAGCACGGCCTCGCTGAACGTGACCGCTCTGGCGCTCGACCATTTGGCGCTCTCGCCGGCCTCGGCGACGATCACGCCCGGCGGGTCGCAGGCGTACACGGCGGAGGGGCGCGACCAGTACGACAACTCGCTCGGCGACGTCACCGCGACCACGACCTTCACGATCAGCCCCAATGGATCCTGTACCGGTGCGACCTGTACGGCTTCGCTGGCCGGGGCGCATACGGTGACGGGGACGAAGGGCGGCAAGACGGGCACTGCTTCCCTGCAGGTTTCGGCCGGCAGCCTCGACCACATCGTGATCAGCCCGGCGAGCGCGACGATCGCGGCGGGCGCCTCGCAGACGTACACGGCGCAGGGTTTCGACGCCTCCGGCAACTCCGTCGGCGACGTGACCGCATTCACCACGTTTTCGATCGCCCCGAACGGGACCTGCACGGGTGCGAGCTGCACGGCCACGGCGGCGGGGGCGCACACGGTGACCGGCAACGACTCCGGCAAGACGAGCACCGCCTCGCTGACGGTGACGGCCGGGACGCTCGACCATCTGGCCCTGTCGCCGGCCTCGGCGACGATCGCGGCGGGCGGGTCGCAGGCGTATACGGCGCAGGGACGCGACCAGTACGACAACTCGCTGGGCGACGTCACCGCGTCGACCACGTTCTCGATCGCTCCGAATGGATCTTGTACCGGTGCCACTTGTACGGCGTCGGCGGCCGGGGCGCACACGGTGACCGGCAACAGCGGCGGCAGGACTGGTACTGCCTCGCTGAGCGTGACGACCGGCGCGCTCGATCACCTTGTTCTCTCACCGGCCTCGGCGACGATCACGGCCGGAGGCTCGCAGACCTATACGGCGGAGGGGCGCGACCAGTACGACAACTCCTTGGGGGATGTCACCTCGACCACGACCTTCTCGATCTCTCCCGACGGCTCCTGTACGGGGGCGAGCTGTACCGCCTCGGTGTCGGGGGCGCACACTGTGACGGGGGCCAGGAGTAGTAAGACGGGCACGGCTTCCTTGCAGGTGAATGCGGCGGTGGTCGATCACATCGTGATCAGCCCGGCGAGCGCAACGACCGCGGCGGGTGGCTCGCAGTCGTACACGGCGGAGGGTTTCGACGCCTCCAACAACTCGCTCGGCGATGTGACCGCTTCGACGACATTCTCGATTGGGCCGAACGGGTCCTGTACGGGCGCGAGCTGTACGGCGACCGTCGCTGGGGTGCACACAGTGACCGGCAACGACTCTGGGAAGACAAGCACCGCCTCGCTGACCGTGACGGCCGGTGCGCTCGACCATCTGGTGCTCTCACCGGCCTCGGCGACGATCACGGCGGGCGGCTCTCAGACTTATACGGCGGAGGGGCGCGACCAGTACGACAACTCACTGGGCGACGTCACGTCGACGACGACGTTCTCGATTGGCCCGAACGGGTCCTGTACGGGCGCGAGCTGTACGGCCTCGGTGGCGGGGGCGCATACGGTGACGGGGACGAAGGGCGGCAAGACGGGCACCGCTTCGTTGCAGGTGAATTCAGCCGTGGTCGATCACATCGTGATCAGCCCGGCGAGCGCGACGATTGTCGCGGGCGGCTCGCAGTCGTACACGGCGGAGGGTTTCGACGCCTCC
>WNGO01001316.1_pt1 | contig 15892 bp, 14 predicted proteins | sample 5400511 | NCBI WGS metagenome assembly WNGO01 (sample SAMN13153380, study PRJNA577476) | soil metagenome | isolation source: 20 cm soil or saprolite under Garry oak tree replicate 2 | place: USA:California | collected 2016-06-15 | reverse complement strand
GCTCGGCTCGTGCCGGAGAAAGGGATCGACGATCTCATCCGTGCGGTCGCCGACGCCGACGACCCGCGATTGCGGCTCGTGGTGGCGGGCGACGGCCCGCAGCGCCAGGCGCTGGTCGAGCTTGCGGCCCAGCACGGAGTGCGCCTGACCATCTTGGGCCACCTCGGGGAGGCCGAGCTCGCACAGGTGTACGTCGATGCCGATGTGTTCGCCCTTCTCTCTCGCCACGAGCCGTGGGGTGTCGCCGTCAACGAGGCTGCTGCGTCCGGCCTCCCGCTCCTTCTCTCGGACCGCGTGGGGGCGGCCTCGGATCTGCTCGCCGACGGCCGAAACGGTTTCCTCGTTCCGGCAGGTGACGTGCAGCAGGCGGCCGCAGCCTTGAACCGGCTGGCGGCCGATCCTGCGCTGCGAAGCGAGCTGGGCGCGCACTCGCGCGAGCTCGTCCGCGACTGGGGTTACGAGGGATCGGTCGAGAGCTTTGTCGCCGCCGCCCGCGAGGCAACCTCGCGGTAGATCTCCTCCTGCACATCCGTCACGCGGTCCCAGGACGTTCGCCGCGCGGCCGCGACTCCTCCGCGCGCGAGCCGTGTGCGGAGCTCCTCGTCCGCGAGGACATTGCGCACCGCCTCGACGATCGCGTCGCGGTCGTACGGGACGACGAGGGCCTCACCGTCCTCGAAGAAGCCGGCAATGCCGCAGCGGTCGGAGACGATCACGGGCGTACCGGCTGCCGCCGCTTCGGCCGCCACGATGCCGAAGCTCTCTCCCGCCGACGCGAGGACGAACACGTCGGCCTGCGGATAGAGGTCGAGCGGCGGCTCCTCGGTCACGGGCAATGTGTGGATCCTGCCGGCCGTGGCCGCGTCCTCTTGCGCTCGCTCGACGAGCGCAGACGTCCCGTGACGGTCGTCCGGCCCGGCGATGACGAGATGCGCTCCAGTGAGACGGCGCGCGGCCTCGAGCAGATGCTCGATGCCCTTGCCGGCTGCGATCCTGCCGACGTAGAGGATGATCGGCGCGTTGCCGGGAATGCCGAGGCTCGCACGGAGGTCGCCGTTCGCCTCCGCGCGCGAAGGCTCGGGAAATCCGTTCCCCCGCACACGTACCTTCTCGGCCGGGATGCCCGAGGCGACGACGCCGTCGCCCTCTCGCTGCGAGGCCACCACCACAGCGGCGGCTCCTCGACCGACTCCCCGATACAGCGTCGCGTCGAGCGCACGCTTCAGGAACACCTTCCGCAGGCGAGGCTCGAACATCCCGAGCGGTTCGAAGACATAGGGGACACGAGCAACGCGGCACCACGCGGCGACGCCGGTCGTAACAGGGTCGCGGAAGCCGAAGATGTGCACGACATCGGGCCGGTTCACCCGCGCAAGTGCGGCCGGCAGCGTCGGCGTTATGCCCATCCAGCGGTAGCGAAGCGGTGTCGAGAGATAGCGGATGGTGGCGCCGTCGACGATGCCGACCGAGGACCGAAGCGCCGGGCGCTGATGGAGGTCGACGATCGTCGTCGTGACCACGTCGACATCGTTGCCTCGCGACACCAGGCGGCGGACAAGCTCGCCGGCGGCGACGATCGGACCGCCGAACGCACGCGAGGGTGCCCAGACGGGCGCAGCGAAGAGGATCCGGAGCCGGCGTTCGTTCACCGGTACTAGCCTTGCCTGAATGTCCGGCCGCCGCAAGCCGCGTCTGCTCGTCCTGAACCAGTACTACTGGCCGGGCATCGAGGCGACGGCCCAGCTCCTGACCGAGCTCTGTGAGGCGCTGTCCGAGGATCTGGACGTCAAGGTCGTCACCGGCCAGCTGCACGGACAGGAGACGCAGCCACACCGCAGCGTCCGTAACGGCGTCGAGATCGTCCGGGTCCCGTCGACGTCCTTCGAGCGCTCGAAGCTCTTCGCGCGCGCGTCCAACTATGCGACGTACCTGACGAGCGCGCTCCTCCGCGGTCTGCGCGGGCGGCGGCCCGACGTCGTCCTCTGCATGACCGACCCGCCGATCGTCGCGAACGTCGCCCTGCTCGTAGCGCGCCGCTTCCGCGCACCGCTGGTCGTCATCAGCCAGGACGTCTTCCCGGAGATCGCCGTCCAGCTGAAGCGACTGGAAAATCCGGTCGTGATGAGCCTGCTGCGCGGCCTCGTCGGCCTCTATCTGCGCCGGGCCGAAAGGATCGTCGCGATCGGCGACACGATGCGCCGACGCCTGGAGCAAAAGGGCGCGCCGCCAGAACGCATGCTCGTCATTCCGAACTGGATCGACACGACTCGCCTGAGCCCACTGGACAAGTCGAATCACTGGTCACGAAGCTGGGGCGTCGACGAGAAGTTCGTCGTCATGCACTCGGGCAACGTCGGACATGCGCAGGATCTCGACTCGCTCATTCGCGCCGGGACGTTTCTGCGTGACCTCGACGACCTCCTGATCATGATCATCGGCATGGGGGCGCGTCACGCCGAGCTCGTCGCGCTCGCGGAACTGCTCGAGGTCGACCAGGTGCAGTTCCTCTACTACCAGTCACGCGGGGTCTTGCCTCAGTCGCTGTCGGCCGCAGACGTGCACGTCGTCGGGCTCGCCGCCGGCCTCGCCGGCTATGTCGTTCCCAGCCGCCTGTACGGGATCCTCGCCGTGAGCCGACCGGTGATCGTCGCGGCGGACGCCGAGAGCGAGACCGCGCAGCTCGTCAGCGAGGCCGGTTGCGGTATCGTCATTCCGCCCGGAAGACCGGAGCTGCTCGCCCGTGCGCTTCGCGACGCGCACGACGGGAAGTACGACCTGGAGGCGATGGGCGCGCGTGGGCGCGAATGGGTCGAGCGGGAAGCCGACCGCTCGGTCGCCGTGCGGCGCTACCGCGACCTGCTGCTGGGACTTGCGTCCTAGCTTCGCCGCGGCCGCGCTGGTCGCGGCGCTCGCGCTCGTCGCCGGCTGGAACGTCTACGCATATCCGAGCGGCGCCGGCTACGACGTGCGCCAGCACCGCGAGTACGCCGACCTGCTGATCCACCATGGCCAGATCCCGGGCCCGGAGTCGCGCAGCGAGTACTACACGCCGCCCGTGTTCTACGCGCTCGCGGGTGCGGCGACGGTCGTCGGCGAGCACGTTCATCCCGGAGACCCGCACAAGCTCGGGCAGGTGCTGAACTGGTTCGTGCTGCTCGCGACGGCCGTCGTCCTGTGGCTCCTCGCGCGCGAGCTCTTTCCGCGGCGTCCCTGGCTGCAGCTCTCCGCACTCGCGTTCTTCTGCTTCCTGCCGGTCGTCCTGCGCGTCGGTGCGATGTTCCATCCGGAGCCGCTGTCGATGCTCCTGTGCGCGGTTGCGTTGCTCCTCGCCTCGCGCATGCTCGGACGCCACGACTACCGCTGGCAGCTGGCAGTCGCAACGGGCGTGGCGCTGGGAATGGCGCAGCTGGTGCGCGCCTTCTCGCTGTGGACCTTCGCCGCCGTCGTGCTGGGCTTTGCAGCGGCGCGCGCCTGGAGACCGTTGCTGGTGATCGTCGCCGCGACCGCCGTCCTCGCGGCGCCCTGGTACGTCCGGCAGGCGATCGAGTACGGCAATCCCGTCTTCGATCGGCCGACGAAGCACGAGGCGATCTGGAACCGGCGACCCGCCCGCTTCTACGTCGGTCTCGGGCTTCCCGCAGTCATCACGGATCCGATCCGCCCGCACTTCGTAAACGAAGCGATTCCGACGACGTACAGCGAGGTTTGGGGGGACTACTTCGGCGTCTGGCGTGGAAGCCGGGAGAGCCAGAGCATCCTCGGCTTCCTCCCGACTGTGCTCGCAATCGTCGGCTGGGCGGTGTTGCTGGCCCGATCCCGGCGGGATTTCGCGCGGCTGCCGGCGGCCCTGCTGCCGGGTCTGGGAATCCTGGGCTACCTCTATTTCACGATCAGCTATCCGACCCCTGACGGTGATGTGCTGAAGGCGAGCTACATGCTCACGACCGCACCGGCCTGGGCGCTCGCCTTCGGGTATGCGGTGGACAGGCTGCCGGGTCGCTTGCGCCTCGTCGTGGTGGCAATCCTGGCCGCCTCGGCGCTCGCAAGCCTGCCGTTCCTGCTGTACTGACCGCCGTGACGGCCGTTCTCTTCACGTGTGCCGGGCAACGCGTGGACATCGTGGGCGCGTTCCACCGCGCGGGCGCCACGACCGTGGCGGCGGATGCCAATCCACTTGCGCCCGCGCTCTACCACGCGGACGAGCACGCCCTCGTGCCGAGGATCGACGACCCGGATTACGTTCCGGCGCTGCGGGCGCTCGTCGAGCAGCACGACGTGCGCCTGATCGTGCCGCTTACCGATCTCGACCAGGTCACGCTCGCGCGCTCGCGCGACGAGCTCGGTGCGGTGGTCTTGCTCCCGGACGCGGAGATCGTCGAGCGACTCGGCGACAAGTACCTGGCGCACCTTCTGTTCGAGGAGCGTGGGATCGCGTCGCCGCCGACGTGGCTCCCGAACGGCGTGCCCGACGACGCGACGTTTCCGCTGCTCGTGAAGGCGCGCCACGGCTTCGGCTCGCGGCACATCTATCGCGCGGCCGACGGCGCGCAGCTCGGCTTCTTCCTCGGCTATACGCCCGTCGATTCGATCGTGCAGGTGTGTCTCGCCGGGGAGGAGTTCTCGATCGACGTGTTCTGCGATCTGGAAGGCCGCTGCCTCAATGCGATCCCCCGCACGATGATCGAGTCGAAGGGCGGCGAGTCGATCAAGGGAATGACCATTCGCGACGAACGACTGATCGAGCTCGCACGGGACGTTGCCGAGAAGCTCGAGCTCGTCGGACCGGCGAACATCCAATGCTTTCGCGAGACCGACGGGTCGCACTTCCTCACGGACATCAACACGCGGTTCGGCGGCGGGTTCCCGTTGCCGCTAGCGGCGGGCGGACGCTATCCGGAGCTCGCGCTCGCCCTTGCGCGCGGCGAGCATCCCGAGCCACGCCTCGGCGACTTCCGCGAGGGCATCGTCATGACGCGCTTCTTCTCCGATCTCAGCCTCACGCCGAACGGCGACGGGACGCTGAAGCCGCTCGCACCCGCCGAATGAAGTTTGTAGTCACGGGAGCCGCTGGGTTCATTGGCTCGCAGCTCGCGGAGAGGTTGCTCGACGGCGGTCACGACGTCGTCGCCGTCGACTGCTTCACCGACTACTACGACCCGGCCTTGAAGGAAGAGAACGCGGCCGGCCTCGACGTCGCACGCCTCGATCTCGCAGAGGAAGGTCTCGACCTTGCCGGTATCGACGGCGTCTTCCACCTCGCCGGGCAGCCAGGGGTGCGCAGCTTCGGCGACGTCTTCGAGGAGTACGTGCGCCGGAACCTGCTGGCGAGCCGAAGAGTCTTCGAGGCAGCAGCCGCCGCCGGCACACGCGTGGTCTTCGCGTCGTCGTCGTCGATCTACGGCGACGCGGAGAGGTACCCGACACCCGAGGAGAGCGAGCCGCGTCCGATCTCGCCGTACGGAATCACGAAGCTTGGCTGCGAGCAGCTCGCCTACGCCTACTCGCAAGGCTTCGGTCTCGACGCGGTCGTCTTGCGGTACTTCACGTTCTACGGACCGCGCCAGCGTCCCGACATGGCCCTCGCCCGCATCGTCGGCGCACTGGTACGGGGCTCCGCCTTCGAGCTGTACGGCGACGGGCTCCAGTCACGCTCGTTCACCTACGTCAGCGACGGGGTCGAGGCGACGATTGCGGCGATGGAGCGCGCGCGGGCGGGCACCGTCTACAACGTCGGCGGCGGGGAGGAGGCGACGATGCGCGAGGCGATCGCAACGTTGGAACGGGTGTCGGGTCGGACGCTCGACCTGGTCCAGCGTCCGACGGCCGCCGGAGACGTCAGGCGCACTTCCGCGGACGTGGCCCGGATCGAGCGCGACCTCGGCTGGCGCGCGACGACCTCGTTGCAAGACGGTTTGCAAGCCCAGTGGGAATGGGCCTCCGCTAGAGTCGCCGCGCCTTGAGCACCCGCGAAGTCGACCTCGAAGCCGAGCAGGAAGTCGATCTCGGCCGCTACTGGAGCGCGATCGTCTCGCACTGGTGGCTCCCGCTCGTCGGGCTGCTCGTCGGCGCGGTGCTCGGCTACCTCGTCTCGCTGGGGGGCAACCAGGTCTGGAACGCGAGCTCGACCGTCTACCTCGGCGCGTCGTACAGCATCATCGGTGGCAACCTGCTCCAGGGGCCGCAGGCGAATCCCGCCACGGTCGGCACGATCGCGCACGCGCAGGACTCGATCGCGCAGGCCGCAGCCGCGGCGGGAATGCGCGCCGACGACCTGAGAGGCAGTGTCTCGACCAAGACCATCTCCACCGGTGCCGGTGCGAGCACGCTGCGGGTGACGGCCAATCCACTCGTGCGCCTCACCGTGCAGGCCGCCACTCGACGGAAGGCGCAAGTGGCGGCGAACACGCTCGCCGGGATCGTGGTCGAACGGTTGGCGCCGTTCGCCGACAAGAAGATCGCGGGCCTGGAAGAACGCATCGCGGCCGACCAACAGCAGGTCGATGCAATCGATCGCCAGCAGCGAAGTGCGTCGGACGCGACCGCGAAGGCCGTGTTCGCTCTTCATCTCGGCGACGTCCTCGACGACCAGCTGCAGGCGAAGCAGCTGCTCATCCAGGCGCAGGAGGTCGAGCGGCCGGCTGTGCTCACGCGCGCGGCCGCGGTGAAGACGACGGCGCGGAGCCGCAGGAACTCGGTCGTCGTGGCCGCATTCCTTGGGCTGCTGATCGGACTGCTCGCAGCATTGCTCTGGGAGCCGCTCGTGCGCCGCCGCGCGCGCTGATGCTGGAAGACAGGACCGTGGCGGTGGTCGTTCCCGCCTACGACGAAGAGGCGCTCGTCGCGACGACGATCCAGGGCGTTCCCGACTTCGTCGATCGGATCTTCGTCGTCGACGACGCATCGCACGACGGGACCGCTGCAGCTGCCCGCGACGCAGGCGATCCGCGCGTCGAGGTCGTGACGCATCAACGCAACTCAGGAGTGGGCGCGGCGATCGTGACCGGGTACCAGCGTGCGCTTGCCGAGGGGGTCGACGTCGTCTGCGTGATGGCCGCCGACAACCAGATGGATCCGACCGACCTGAAGAAGATCGCTCTGCCGGTTGCCCGAGGCGAGCTCGACTACGCGAAGGCGAACCGCCTCATCTCCGGGGAGGCGTGGCGCGTGATCCCTCGCTCCCGGTACCTGGGCAATGCCGTGCTCTCGCTGCTGACGAAGATCGCGTCCGGGTACTGGCACGTCGCCGACTCGCAGTCCGGGTACACAGCGGCCAGCCGGGAGATTCTGGAACAGCTCGACCTGGACCGCATCTATCCCGGCTACGGCATGCCGAACGACATGCTCGTTCATCTGAACGTGTGGAACGCACGGGTGCGTGACATCCCGTCACGTCCCGTCTACGGCGTCGGCGAGCAGTCGGGGATCAAGATCCGGAAGGTCATCCCGAGCATTTCGTGGTTGCTCGTGAAGGGCTTCTTCTGGCGGATGCGCGAGAAGTACGTGATCCGGGACTTCCACCCGCTCGTCTTCTTCTACGCCTTCGGCCTGCTGATGACGCTGCTGGGGCTCGGGCTCGGAATCGTGGAGGTCGTCCTACGGCTGATGGGCAACGCGGTCTCGGTCGGCACGGTGGTGCTCGTTGCCCTGTTGCTGATCTTCGGCTCGCAATTCACGCTCTTCGCCATGTGGTTCGACATGGAGTCGAACAAGGATCTGCGCTGAGTTGACCGTCTGTAAAGCCCCGGTAAAGCCTGCCACCCCGGCGCCGGGTGGCCGGTAGCATCCCGCCGATGCCCACCGCGGTTGTGACCGGCGGAGCCGGGTTCCTAGGCTCCCACCTCTGCGATCACCTCATCTCCAAGGACTACCGCGTCGTCTGCGTGGACAACCTGGACACGGGGTCGCTGCAGAACGTCGAGCACCTGCGGGGCGACAACTTCCTCTTCATCAACCAGGACGTGACGCTTCATCTCGAGATCGACGAGCCGGTCGATGCCGTCTATCACCTCGCCGCCCTGGCCAGCCCCATCGACTACCTGCGCATGCCGCTGCACTCGCTGAAGGTGGGCTCGTACGGAACGCACAACGCCCTCGGCCTCGCGAAGTTCAAACGCGCGCGCTTCCTGCTCGCCTCGACGAGCGAGGTCTACGGCGACCCCCAGGTGCATCCTCAACCCGAGACCTACTGGGGCAACGTCAACCCGATCGGTCCGCGAGGGGTCTACGACGAGGCCAAGCGCTACGCCGAGGCGATGTCGATGGCCTACCACACGCAGCAGGGCCTCGACACCTCGATCGCCCGGATTTTCAACACCTACGGGCCGCGGATGCGCCCGAGCGACGGTCGTGCGGTTCCGACGTTTGTCAGACAGGCGCTCGAGGGCAAACCACTGACTGTGTTCGGGGACGGCACCCAGACCCGCAGCTTCTGCTACGTGGACGACCTCATTCGCGGCCTCGTCCTGCTGGCCGAGTCCGGCGAGCATCTGCCCGTGAACCTCGGCAATCCCGGCGAGTTCACGCTCAACGAACTGGCCGAGATCGTCCTCCGCATCACCGGCTCGAAGAGCGAGGTCGTGTTCGAGGCGCTGCCGGTCGACGATCCTCAGGTTCGCCAGCCGGACATCACCCGGGCGCGCCAGCTACTCGGGTGGGAGCCGCAGATCCAGCTCGAGGAAGGGCTGCGCCGCATGCTGCCGAGCTTCGGACGGGAGCCGGTCGTTGCCTAGGCGCATCGGGGTCGCGGCGGCGATCGTTTTCGTCGCTGCAGGTCTGTGCGTGCCCCTGGCGTCAGCCAAGGCGCACATGCTGGTCGGCATCCAGGACGACGCGATGACGCTGCACGGCAATCCCACGTTCACCTTCCCGACCCTCAAGCAGCTTCGCACGCAGATCGTCCGCATCAACCTGAACTGGAACGACGTCGCCAAGAGGCGCCCGGCCCATCCGCAGGATCCGGCCGACCCCGCGTACGACTGGGACCTCTACGACCGCGCGATTCGCTATTCGGCGCAGTACGGGATGCAGGTGATGCTCACGATCCTGTTCACGCCCTCCTGGGCGAACGGCGGTGCTGCGCGCAACGTCCCACCGAGCAACTACACGGATCTGCGGAACTTCGCGTACGCAGCCGCCACGCGCTACGGGGGCCGCTACATCGCGAACACCGACCAGTTCGACGAGGTCTATCTACCGGCCGTGAAGTACTGGACGGCTTGGAACGAGCCGAGCAACCCGATCTGGTTGCAGCAGACGTCCGGGGGCCGCTTCGTCAGTCCTCGCTCCTATGCTCGCATCTGCACCGCGATCTGGGAGGGCGTTCACTTCACGAACTTCGCAGGCGAGAAGGTGGCCTGCGGCGTGACCGGCCCACGCGGCAACAACGCACCGGGAACCAGCCGACCGTCACTAGCGCCACTCGCGTTCATGCGCCTCACCAAGGCGGCGGGGCTACGGAACCTCGACGCCTACGCTCACAATCCGTACTACGGGAAGCCGAGCGAGTCGCCTGCGACCAAGCCGGGCGGGAGCGCGGTGACGCTCGGAAACATCAATACGCTGATCAGCCAGGTCAACAAGCTCTGGGGCAAGAAACGGATCTGGATCACCGAGTACGGTTGGCAGACGCCGCCCGATCGGATCTTCGGCGTTTCGTACGCGCGGCAGGCGGCGTACGTGCGCCAGTCCTTCGCGATTGCCCGCGCGAACCCACGCATCGACCTGATGGTGTGGTTCATGCTCCGCGACGATACGAATCTCAACGTCGGCTGGCAGTCCGGCCTGATCACGGCCTCGGGCAGGAAGAAGCCTGCGTTCAGCGTTTTCGCAGGTTTGCCCCACTGAGCAGCGACCTGTAGAGCTCGTCGACGTCGGCGACGAGCCGCTCGACGGCGTAGCGCGGCACGACGCGGTCACGGCCGTGTTTTCCCATCCGCGCGCGGAGCGCGGGATCTCGGGCGAGGCGTGTCAGCCGGTCCGCGAGCTCGTCTGTCGCCCCTGCGTCGACCAGAAAGCCGTCCTCGCCGTCGCGGACGACGTCGGGGACGCCGCCGACGCGCGTGGCCACGACTGGCCGCTCGGCGGCAAGGGCCTCGATGACGCTCACGGGAGTCCCCTCGTTGCTCGACGGAAGGACAAGGGCGTCGAAGGCTGCGTAGAACTGAGCCACGTCCTCCTGGTAGCCGAGGAAGAGCGTGTCGCGCGCGACGCCGAGCTCGTGCGCGCGTTGCTCCAGCTGGGGGCGGTCGGGGCCGTCGCCGACCATGCAGAGCACCGCGTCGATTCCGCCGTCGCGTAGGCGCTTGAAGGCGATCAGCACGTCGTCCGTCCGCTTCACGGCCGTCATGCGGCCGATCCAGCCGACGGTGAAGCGATCGCCGGGAATGCCGAGATAGCGACGGCTCTCGTCGCGGCCGTTCTGCTCCGGAGCCACTCGCTCGTCCAGCTCGATGCCCAGGCGGATGACGACGAAACGGTCACGGGGAGCGATCCCCAGGGCGACCAGGTCGTCGCGGACCTGAGGGCTCACTGCGATCAGCGCTGTCGTGTGTGCGGCCAGCCAGCGTTCGAGCATCCGAAAGAGCAGTGAGCGCACGGGCCCGAAGTAACCGCGCAGCACGTGCCCGTGGAAGGTGTGGACGACGATCGGCGGCTTCCGCGAGCCGGCGAGCATTGCGGCGACACGACCGACGGTGCCCGCCTTCGCCGTGTGGGTGTGCAGGATCTGCGGGCGCTCCTTTCTGATCAGCCGGGCGAGCCGGATCGTCGCCATCAGGTCGCGGAGTGGGGAGATCTCGCGGCCGAGCTCGTCGATCCGCACGACCTCGACGCGGTGCGCGTCCGCCACGAAGGCCATCGAGTCCTCTCCGCGGGCGAGTGAGCCTGCGACCAGTGTCGTGTCGTAGCCGCGCTTCCTCAGGCCCTCCGTCAGGTATGCGACGTGGAGCGCGGGCCCACCCATGTTGAGCCGGGCGATGACGCGAAGGATGTGGATCCGCTGATCAGACTCGGGCAACGATCGCCTCGGCCGTGCGCTCCAGCCCTGCGGCGAGGTCGATGCGCGGCTCGTAGCCGAGCAGCTCGCGCGCAGCGGAGATGTCCGCCCAGGAATCGCGGATGTCGCCAGCGCGCGGCGGCTCGAATTGCCTCTCGACCGGCTTGCCGAGAATGACGCCGATCGTCTCCGCGACGTGATTTACGCTCGCGGGCGAGCCTGCGGCGACGTTGAACGTGCGTCCGCTCACGCCGCTTGCATCGGCAGCCCGCATCGTCGCATCGACGACGTTGCCCACATACGTGAAATCGCGCGACTGCTCGCCGTCGCCGTAGATCGTGACCCGCTCCCCCTGGTCGATCGCCGCGATGAAGAGCGGTACGGCGGCGGCGTACTGCGAATAGGGGCTCTGCCGCGGCCCGAACACGTTGAAGTATCTGAGGACGACGGTCTCGAAGGAGTCGTACACGCGGGCGAAGCTGATGCAGTAGCGCTCGGCCGCGAGCTTCGTGACGCCGTAGGGCGAGATCGGGTCGAGCGGAGTCGACTCTGGGGTGGGCAGCTCCCGCGCTGTTCCATAGACGGAGGTGGACGACGAGAAGATCACACGCCGCACGCCTTCGTCGCGCGCGGCGAGGAGGACGTTGAGCGTGCCCTCGACGTTCACTGCGTTCGACGTGAGCGGGTCCTGCACGGAGCGTGGCACGGATCCGAGCGCGCCGAGGTGGTAGACGACCTCGATGCCGCGCACGGCTGCGTGCACGCGCTCGTAGGAGCGGAGCTCTCCCTCTACGACCTCGACGTCGAGGCCCTCGAGGTTCGCCCGGCTACCGGTCGAGAAGTTGTCGAGCACGCGGACATCGTCGCCACGCTCGACGAGCGCGTTGACGAGATTCGAGCCGATGAAACCGGCCCCACCTGTCACCAGAGCCTTCATCTCGGCCATTTTCCCTGAGGAGGCGCCGGACTCCTCTGCGCAACCGCTGTGGCCGCCAGGCCGAAGCCAAGCCAGGTCGCGGCATCCAGGGGGATTCCAGCCACGAGGCCCTGGCCGCCCCAGATCCCCATCGCCGACAGGATCGTGAACGCGGCCGCGGCTCCGGGCGGCGCATTCGCGCGCAAGGCGAGCACGAGCGCCAGTGCGAACGGGGCGAGCCAGATGACGAGACCGATCAGGCCGAGGTCTGCGGCGGCCTGAACGTAGGCGTTCTGGACGCCCCACTCGTGGTCTCGGGTCGGAAAGGCGAGCGGGGAGACGTCCGGGAACTTCTTCCGCGCCGCGGGTAGTTGGGGATCGACGACGCCTGGATCCGTCGACGCCTGCCAGCCCGCACCGACGAGCGGATGGTCACGCCAGATGCGGTAACCGACGTACGCCAGCAGCGCATGGTGCGAGTAGGTCTGGATGTTCGACGTTTGAGTCTCGCGTCCCTTGAGATGGACGAAACGGAGCAAGTGCTCGAAATCTCCGGCGCGGAGGACGAGCACGCCCGCTGCGACGACGGCGACGACGGCGCCGCTCACCGCGACGTCACGAACCGCGAGCCTTCGCCGGCGTGAGACGGCGTAGAGGAACGCCGCCGTTCCGGCCGCGATTCCGATCAGTCCGGCCGTTGCGCCGGACAGGATGAGGCCCAGACCGCCGCTTGCGACCCCCGCCCAGCCGACGCGCCTGCTCGCAAGTAGCACGGCGGCGAGCCCGATCCCGAGCGCCAGCGCGGAGAGTGCTGCGAAGTCGGAGTGGCCGAGAAACGACGGCTGTCGCCGTCCTGCCGCCCACGAGTCGGCCATGTGGACGCCGAGGAACTGCAGCAGGCCGAAGGAGGTCGCCACGACGCTCCACGCGACTGCGGCCGCAGCAACGAGCTCCCAGTCGGTGCGTCGCCTCAGAATCAGCGGGGCGGAGAACGCAAGCAACGCGTACTCGGAGAACTTCGCCGCAGTGACGAGGTGCACGAGCGAGCCCGAGCGGATGAAGATCCACAGGATCAACGCAACCGAGGCGACCCACAGTGGCAGCGCGGGGCGAAGAGGCGCGAATCCGGCACGCACTCCCTCGCGGAGTGCGAGGAGGCCGACCACGACGACCGCCGCATCCGACAGCTCGAGGCCGAGGTGCGTGGACCCGAGCGGCACTCGCACGCCGGGCTGGTATTTGATGTGCAGGAACAGGAACGGGACGGCAAGCGCGAGCGCGGCGGCCCCGGGGCCGATTCCGGCCCGGGCCATCGACCGCGCCCTCAGCGTCAGGGTCTCCGCCACGGCCATGGAGCGAGTCTAGGTATTGCCCTCCCTAGAATGGTCGTTCTAATGCGCTCGCGGCTCTTCTGGCGCCGGTCGGCGGCAGCCGCTGGGATCTATGCCTCGGTCGTCCTTGGGTTCTTCGGGACGGTGATCGCGGCCCACGCGTTCACGACCCGCGTGCTCGGTCTGTACGCAATCGTGATCGCCGCCACGGGGTTCTTCCAGACACTGCTCGACCTGACGATCGAGGAGGCCTTGGTCAAGTACGGGTTCCGCTTCCAGGAGCGCGACGACTGGGGACGGTTGAGGCGCCTGTTCACCCGAGCGCTGCAGCTGAAGCTGGCGGGCGGAGTGTTGGCCGGAGTGTGTCTGCTTGCACTGGCGCCGGCAGCACATGCGCTCTTCGGCGACGATCGCCTGCTGAAGCCGATGCTGATCGCGGCCGTCCTGCCCCTCGCGCAGGCACCCGAGAACGTCGGCGGAGTCGCTCTCATTCTCCGCGGCCGTTACGACATCCGCGCATTCTTCCTCTTTCTCTCGATGGCACTGCGTCTCGGCGCGATTGCGATCGGCACGCGCTACGGGCTCACGCAGACGATCGCAGCGATCGTGGTGGCGCAGGTCCTGGCGACCGCGGCGGTGCTCGCAGCCGGCTGGGCGGCCTTCAGACGCAATCCCCTTGTCCCCGCGGTCCCGATCGGCGAGGAGCGTCCGGAGATCGCCCGCTTCGTCCTCCAGTCGAGCCTGGCGACCGGTGTCGTCGCGCTGCGGAGCACGCTGAGCCCCTTGCTACTCGGTGTCGTCTCCTCGCCGAGCCAGGTCGGGTACTTCCGCGTTGCGCAGACGCCGCAGCAAGGGTTCGCCGCACTCTCGGCACCCGCGCGTCTGGTTCTGCTGACCGAGCAGACGCGGGCCTGGGAGCGAGGCACCCGCGCGGCAGTGTTCGCCGGCGTCCGTCGTTACTCGCTCGGCGCCGCTGCGGGAGTCCTGTTCGCCGTACCGCTGTTGCTGTGGCTCGCCCCGGACCTCGTCCGCTTGCTCTTCACGTCCAAGAACGTCGGCGCGACTGACGCGCTGCGCCTGATCGTCGTCGCGGGCGCGCTGCAGTTCGTCTTCGGTTGGACGAAGAGCTTTCCGGTCTCGATCGGGCGTCCGAAGCTGCGCATCTGGGCACACGGAATCGAAACGCTCGTCCTCATTCCGCTCGTCGTCGTTCTCGGTGCGGCCTGGGGCGCGACGGGCGCCGCAGGCGCCGTTCTCGCCTCCACGGTGGCGTTCATCGTGGTCTGGACGGTTCTCTTTCTTCGGATCCGCCGCGAACCGGCGAGCCAGGCCGCTGCGGCCCCGCAACCGGTCGAGGCGGTTCTGCCATGAGGGTGTTGATCGTCTCCGGGATCTGGCCGCCCGACGTGGGCGGGCCCGCCAGCCATGCGCCCGACGTCGCGGAGTTCTTGCGCAGCCGCGGACACGAGGTCGAGGTCGTGACGACGGCGGACGCGCCCCCGGCCCCGCGCGCCTATCCGGTCCGCGCGGTGCCGCGTCACCACCGCATCGGCGTACGCCATTATCGCGGCGCAGCGCTGGTCCACCATCGCGCGCGTCACGTGGACGTCGTCTACACGACGGGCATGTTCGGTCGCAGCGCGCTGGGTTCGACCATGGCCCGGAAGCCCTTCGTCGTGAAGCTCACCGCCGATCCGGCGTTCGAACGTTCGCGTCGCCGAGGCTTCGTCGCAGGCGACGTCGATGAGTTTCAGGATCACGGCGGCGGCCCGGCGGTCGCGCTCTTGCGGTTCGCGCGAGACGTCGAGCTGCGGCGTGCGGCGCACGTGTTCACCCCGAGCGCGTACCTGCGCGACCTCGCGCTCGGATGGGGCGTGGCTCCGGATCGCGTCAGCGTCCTCCCGAATCCGTCGCCCGTGTCGGTCGAGCTCGGTCAGCGGGACGAGCTTCGCCGTGCCCTCGGCTTGAACGGTGCGACGCTCGCCTTCGCCGGTCGTCTGACGGCCCAGAAGTCGCTCGAGCGCGCGCTCGAGGCGGTTGCAGGCGCGGACGGCGTCAAGCTCGTGATCGCAGGCGACGGCCCGGAGCGGCAATCGCTCGAGGCCCGGGCCGGGGAGCTCGGGATCGGCGACCGTGTGACGTTTCTCGGCGCACAGCCTCGCGAGCGCATCCTCGAGCTCTTTCATGCAGCCGACGCGACGATCTTGTCCTCGAGTTGGGAGAACTTCCCGCACACGGTCGTCGAGGCTCTCGCGGTCGGTACGCCCGTGCTCGCAATGGAAGCGGGCGGCGTCTCGGAAGTCGTCCATGACGGGGTGAACGGGCTCCTCGTCGGACCCGGAGACACAGGGGCGCTGGGCGAGGCCGTCCGGCGCTACTTCGCCGACGAGCCGCTTCGTCAACGTCTCCGCGACGCAGCTGCCTCGTCGGTGGGCGAGTACGCGCCGGAGCGGATCTTCGCTGAGCTCGAGCAGGTCCTGCGACGAGTCGCGGGCACGTGAAGCCGCGCGTCCTGTTCGTCTCGCGCCGCGTCGAGCTGCCGCTGTCGCCGAGTCTGGTTCGGAAATGGGATGCGATCGGCGCGGAGCTCGACTTTCGGGTTGTCGCCGCAGGGAGCAAGAGCAACGGTGCGTTCCACCTGGCGCGAGAGTT
>WNGO01002388.1_pt1 | contig 15904 bp, 17 predicted proteins | sample 5400511 | NCBI WGS metagenome assembly WNGO01 (sample SAMN13153380, study PRJNA577476) | soil metagenome | isolation source: 20 cm soil or saprolite under Garry oak tree replicate 2 | place: USA:California | collected 2016-06-15 | reverse complement strand
CGTTCACGGAACGGACGTAGACGTCATCGCCGTGGCGGACGACCCAAACGATCCGCGAGCGGTGAAGCGTCCCATCGCCCCGCTCGGGCGCGATCAGGAGCTCGTTCGCTCCCCCGATATCAGCCAGCTCTGCTTCCGTCCATGCACCCACCTACGCACCTCCGACGAGCATCCGCGAAGACAGCGTCCGGCATCCGAACGATGCTAGCGAGGTGGCGCGGAGCGCGACGGGGGCCTCGTGCTGGCCGATCTGCGCCATCATCGGGACTCTGGTTTCTCCATGGTCCGTCGCGATCCGAGACTTCGATGGGCAGAACGAAAAAGGCGTAGCTGACACCGCTACGGCCGCACGTGGATGCCCGCGACGATCTCGATCCCGATGACCAACGCAACGACCCAGTCGACCGCGGCGCAGAATGGAGGCCACCACCGGGTGCCGGAGACGTATCGGACTCGCTCCTGCCACGCGTCCTTGAGCCCGTGGGCAACGAACCCCAGAACGAGGAGCCACGCCGATCCGGTGATCCCCGCCGCGCCGATCACAACGAATGCCATCGCGACAGAACCCTCGAGGACGATGACCCTCCATCGCCCGTCGGCGACAGCGAAACCGATGTAGACCGACGCTATCACGGCGAGTCCGACCGCATAGACGGTCGCCGGATCGAGCCACCAGAACGCTACGGGCGACGCGGCCTGGATCAAGCCGACGACGACACCCCAGATGATTGCCGCGCGCATCGACGGGGTCTCGGCTCCATGGATGGGTGATCGGTTGACACTCACGGGCAGATCCCTGTGATCGCGAGGAAGCTAGGCATCGCCGTCATGGATAGCCTCGTACAGCACCAGTGGCTTCGCGATGCCCTTAAGCTCGAAGGCACCGACCTCGACGAGACGGAAACCGCTCGGCGTGATGTGCGGAAGAACGTCCTCTCCGACGAAGACCTGATCCGGCCCCGCTTGCGATGCGATGCGCGCCGCGATGTTGACCGTCCGGCCGAAGTAGTCGCCCTCTTCGTAGATCATCGGTCCCGCGTTCACCCCTACGTGGGCGGGCGGCAGGCCCGAGGGACGGACCGTGTCCACGATCTCCAAGGATGCCGTCACCGCGTCGTGCGGGTCCTCGAAATGGAAGTGCACACCATCGCCGAGCATCTTGACGACATGACCCTTGTGACGCGAGGCGACTTCGTTCACCAACTCGGCGAGCTTCAGCGACACGCGAGCCGCGACCTCATCCCCAGACTCCTCGGTCAGCCTCGTGTATCCGGAGAGGTCGGCGAAGGCACACCCCTCGGTCCGCCGAGGCGCTCGTCGATGCACTCCCGCTTCCTCGAGCGCGGTCTCGACATGGCTGAACATGTGCTCCATCTCGAACACCTCCGAGTGGCGCCTGTACAGCCATCCGAGAAGATCCTCGCCTGACCGTCCGGCACGGACGCTCACCTCGCGGATCGCCGCCTCGAGAGCCTCGTTGTCACGCAGACCTCGTCTGCGGAACGGCTCCTCGATCGTCTGATGAAGGTAGTGATCCTGGAACTGCGCGACCCGTCTTGCGCTGTCCCCCCAGACGCGGGCCAGACGCAAGATCTCTCCTTCGCTGACTCCCGCACGGAAGAGCACCGGAACCGCCGTGATGACGCGGAGATCCTCGTCTCGCACGAACTCGCCGGGCGTGGGACGCGGCAGTCCGAACGCGATGTAGATGCGCTCGAGCATCGGGAAGGGGATGCCGATCTCGTCGCTCAGGTCGGCGAAGGTTCTATCTGATCGAGGCGGCCGCCGACCTCCGGTCTCGACGTACCCAAGCGAAAGGTCACCCGACGCCAGCGCCTCGGCGACGGCCTCCGGATCGATCCCCATCCCATCCAGGTCGAGGACGACCCGGGCTCGAAGAACCGCGCGCGGCGCGAAAGCCTCTCCATCCAACTCGAGGATCCCGAGTTCGGTCAGACGACGGATGTACGCGGGGGTCGTTCCCGCTCGCTTCGCGACTTCGTCTTCGGTGAACCCCTTCGCGTTCATGCTCAAAGACCGTTACCCGGACGGCTGCGGGTTCGGCGCAGTTCGGGTCGCCTTCACGCCACGTAGGCGCTCGGGTTCGCTTGGAACGCGTCGTGGCATACCTGCGAACAGAAGTAGTACGTCTTGCCTTCGTACTCGATGGTCTCAGCGGCCTCTTCGCTTTCGATGCGCATCCCACAAACGGGATCTTCCACCATCGCCATGAGGTCCTCCTCTACATGCGCTCGGGATCCATGCGGACAGGTCCGGCACGCGTCTCGAGCTGCGAGCCGATGCGACCCGCGATGAAGGCGGCGTCTTCGCCAACGAAGCCGATCAGTGCCGACCCCCGGGTGTGCTGCCAGGTGAGCCCGATGAAGAACAGGCCGGGAGCGTCGGTAACCCCGCGTCGATGGATGATGCCGTCGCGCTCATCTCGAACACCGGGGACATCGACCCAGGAGAGATCGGATCGATAACCCGTCGCCCAGACGATCGCGTCGAAGTCTTGCTCGCTTCCGTCGTCGAAGACGGCGCGCCGCCCCGAAGCACTCGCCAACCGCTTCCTCAGGGTCACGCCAGAGCGTCGAAGTCTCCTCGGATTCGATCCGATGAGCACGTCGCGTTTCGACAACTTCCGACCCAAGCGTGAATCCGTGCTTACCTTCATGAACCCGATACCGGACAACCACCAGAAGAGGTCCTTGCCGAGCAAACGCTGCGGGAGAGATGGGATCCGCTTGCCGACTGCGAGATCCACCTTCCGGGTCGCGGCGAGTTCCTCGGCGATCTGGAAGCCGGAGTTTCCTCCTCCCACCACGAGCACGTGACCGTCGGGCAGTTGGGCTGGGTGTCGGTAGTCGGCGCTGTGGATCTGGAAGACGGTCTGATCAAGGTCGTCAGCGACTGGAGGGACGAAGGGAACCTGGAATGGCCCGGTCGCAACGACGACCTGGCTCGCCGTGAATTCGTCGTCCGCCGTCGCCACGACGTACGCCCCGTCTCGCTGGGTGAGTGACGTCACCTTCGCGTTGTGCCTCGCGGGAAGATCGAAAGCGGATACGTACGACTGGAGATAGGTGGCGACGTCGTCCTTCGATGGATTCGTGTCCTTCGGCGACGGGAAGGCCATCCCCGGAAGGCCGCTGTACTGCGCGGGGGTGAACAGCCTGAGCGAGTCCCATCGGGACCGCCACACCTGCCCGGTCGCGGAGCCGGCGTCCAAGATCACGAACCTCAGGCCACGCTGCGCGAGGTGATAGCCGACGGCAAGGCCGGCTTGGCTGCCACCGATGACGACCACGTCGAACGAAGTCGTTCCGATCTCTGAGGTCATGTCGTCACCTCCCAGGATCACGCCGCGACACGTTGAAGCTGAACATCATCCCGCTCTGTGCGTGCTCGGCGATGTGGCAGTGCGCCATCCATAGCCCCGGATTCGAGACCTCGAGCAGGACGTCGACGGTCCGTCCCGCGGGCACGAGCACCGTGTCCTTCCATACCAGGTTGGATTCCGGCTCGCCCTCTCGCGACAGTACGAGGAAGCGTCCGGCGCCGTGGACGTGGAACGGGTGGTGCATCGGATGATCCGATCCCATCTCGTTGACGAGTCGGATCTTCACCCGGTCGCCGACCGTGAAGGCCCACGTGATGGCCCCGTTCTCGGCGCCGGTCTCCCGGTCGATGAGCATCCATCTCATGTTGCCGGGCTCCGATGCACGGTTGATATCTGGCATCAGGTCTTCCCACTCGAGTCCGTCGTTCTGTTCGTGGTGCAAGGCGCTTTCACTGGGCTTGCGCTCGGTCGCCGGCAGCGTGTCTGCGGGTACGAGCCTCATGCCGCACTTCGGGCAAGTTCCGGGTTCTGAGGACGTGACCTCCGGGTGCATCGGGCAGGCGTAGGAGGTCGCCGGCGCAACGTCATCTCCGTAGAGAAGTGGCATCGAGGCCACGAAGGCGAGCACCTTGTCCGGCGGCCGTCCGATGTCGCGATCGAGCGACTGATGTTCAGCGGTGAGTTGGGGGTCGACACGCAGAGCCTCGAATGATGCCGCGGCGGCCGCGGCAGAGTTGCCTTCGACAGCGAACGCGCCGAGGTCGTAGACGTGATCCGGTGTGCGATGCGTGAGTCTCGCCTCCCCGGGGGTGTCGAACAGCACGTCGAGGACCGCCCGCTCCGAGGGAGCGAGCATCACTTCGTCAACGAAGGTCTCTCGCTCGTAGCGACCGCTGTCGCCCCCGACCAGCTTCATCCGCGCGCCGCGGACAGCGAAGTTGAAGATCCGTGTATTCGCCGTGTTCACGAGATAGAGGCGCACGACCTCCCCCACGGCCACCTCCCCCGAGAACCTGGCCTCGCCGTTGATCAGCATCACGTTTCCGAACCGCCCCATCGCGGTGTAGTTCGGGCCGGAGCGATGGAAGGGCGCGATATGACCTTCCTCGACGAGTAGGTCGTCTAGGGTGACGGTGACCTGCCGGTCGGCAGCAGGCCAATATGACGGGTCGTTGGGCTCGACGATGATGGTGCCGTACAAACCCATCTCAAGCCCGAAATCCTCGCGGATGTGCGGGTGGTACCAGTAGAACCCGGCATCGGGGAACTGGACCTTGTACGTGAAGGTCCCTCCGATCGGGATCGGCGCCTGCGTCTCGTGCGGGACCCCGTCATAGCGATTCTCCAGTCGAAGTCCGTGCCAGTGAACGGTCGCCTCGACATCACCGTCGTTCGTGACCTTCACGCTGATCTCCGACCCTTGGTCGACGTGCAAGGTCGGACCGGGGATCGAACCGTTGTAGCCGAGCATGCGTAGCTCCGCGTCGTCGATGCGCTTTCGCACAGGTCCGATCCGGAGGTCGAACTGATCGCCGTCGCTGAGCCCGATCACGCTGGGTGGCGACGCGTCGGAGAGTCCTGCGGTGTCGGTCGTGAACAGATCGTCATCCTCGGCGGAGCGCCCTTTCATCGTTGCGGCGACTACCTCGTCCATATATGCGTTCCCCTCTTGCTTGGCTCCGCGGCCCCTCACCTGCGGGAGAGATACAGGGTCGAGGTCGAGTCAAACTGGTCGCGGCATCAACTCCAGCCTCGGTATGAACGCCCGAGGTTAGGTCGATGCGAGGACCTCCTCGATGCCGGCCGCAACGGACGGCCGACATCTTCACTCGCAGCCTACGTCCTCGTCGCCAACCCGGCTCGGGCGCGCTCAGAACGCCGGAGAGTGCGAACGGGAGATGACCTGACGGAAACGATCTTCAAGAGCGAAACTGTTGATGGGCTGTTCTCAGAACACCCAGTGACAGGCTTGGGGGCCTTGCTCGCCTAGCCGTCTGGTTTGCGCGCCTGCAGTTCGGCGATCTGAGCTCGAGCCGCGGCGACGAGCTCCTCGTTCATGTTCGCGTGTCCGGCGAGACCCCACCCGCCGTCGGGCGCCTCGGTCAGGAGGACCCAGGTCCGGTCGGCGAGCGACGGATCACCGGCCGCCTCAACGACGAGAGCGGTCAGTCGGCTGACGACCGCGAGTTGCTTGTCACGATCGAGGGCGCCCGCGTTCGTGAGGACCTGGACCCGCACGTAGGTGCTGTCTCCGTCGACGTTCGAGAGGCTGGACGGCGGCAGTTCGTGTACGAAGGCGGCCGTGTTCTTCCGGAACATCGGGATGTCCGGTACCCCCTCGATCGTCATCAGTTCGGTGGCCAGGTTCTGAGCCAAGGCATGCTGGTCACCGAACGTGCCGGCAGCCGCGTAGACATCGATCATGGGCATGGCGCGTGCTCCCTTCTTTTACGAGATGCGGCTCGCGAGCTGGGTGCGTGACTTCACGTCGAGCTTCCGGAACACCTTCCCCAAGTGGTATTCGACGGTGCTCGGACTGATGAACAGTTGCGCGGCGATCTCTCGGTTGGTGTGCCCCTGTGCGACGAGGCGCGAGATCTGCGCCTCCTGTGGGGTGAGCTGGTCCAACGTAGCCGGGGTGCGTTCAGGAGCTTGGTCGCCCGTCGCCCGAAGTTCGATGCGAGCCCGTTCGGCGAACGCCTCCATGCCGGCGTCGGCGAAGAAGTCGTGTGCGACCCGCAGCTGTTCGCGCGCGTCGAGCCGACGCCTCTCGCGACGCAACCACTCCCCGTACAGCAGACGCGTGCGAGCAAGGTCCACCAGAAGGCGCGTCGGCTCGAGACGGTCGATCGCCTCCCTGTAGAGCTTCTCGGCATCGTCTCCGTGGGTCAGCAGAGCCCGCGAGCGGGCTTCGACGCCGAGAGCCCACGGCGTGCCACTGGCGCTCGTCGACTCGGCCAAGATCTCGAGGGCCCCAGCGGCACGGTCGGTCCGACCGCCGCGGCTGGCCGCCTCGATCAGTTCGACCAACGCGAAGGTCGAGAACCACAGTTCGTGAGGATCCTCGCTCGCCTGGTCAGCCGCTTCGAAGGCCTCGTCGTATCGCGCCAGACCGTTGCAGAGGACGGCGGTCGCCCACATCGAGAGTGTGAGTCCCATCCCCTCGCCGTGGCGCAGGAACCCCTCGGTCGTCATCGCGACGGATCGCCTGAACTCGTCCTCGCGACCACGGAACGCTGCGACCGTGAGCATCCCGTACGGCGGGACGATCTGACTGCCAGTCGCCTCGGCGAGCTCGTTCGACTCTTCGAGGAGTGACGAGGCCGCGGCGATGTCGCCGCCGAACAGGCACACGCCCACCCGAGTGCTGAGGGCGAAGGGGAGCTCGGCGAGCGCCCCCGCCTCGCGAGCGGCTGTTATCTGGCGCGCCGTCAGCGAGTCCCACGCCTCGTAGTCCCAGATGAAGCCCGCGGCCCGGCCAGCCAGCCACCGCCACCAGCGCTGACCTTCATCCGCTCTGATGTTTCCGCTCCCGAACGCTCGCAACGCCTCTCGGACGGCCGGCGTTCCTATCGCCGGACCGTCGGTGATCATCCGAGCCAATCCGTCGAGCAACAGATCCGCCGCGCCGGGCGGCATCGGGGGCTCGGGGAGCGCCCGTGCCGCGGCCGCGACCTCGCGAGCGCCACGCCCATCCGCCAAGCGACCGGCGAACAGGGAGGCGGAGAGCGCCTCGAGATAGATCTCTCGGGCCCGCCGAGCATCGAGCGGCTCGAAGTCCTTGGCGGCGTTGAGCAGCAGCCCGGGCGCCTCGTTCCCGCGTTCCTCCGCGAAGGAGATGCGCGCGCGAAGGAGATCCAGCTCCGCCCGCTGGGCGCGGTCCAACGGGCCGGCCTCGGCGTTCGCAGCGAGCGTGACCGCCTCGTCGAACGCGCCCACCTCGTATTTCGCCTGGGCCGCCGCGAGCTCACGCCCGGCCCGACGCGCGGGGTCGAGTGTCAGGACCGACGAGCGCTCGAGGAACGCGGCCGCCGCGGCGAACCCGCCGCGCGCCTGCGCCCGCGCCGCCGAACGCTCGAGCTCCGCGGCGACATCCTCGTCCGGCATCAACGTCGCCTGGGCCCGGTGCCACGCCCGACGGTCGGGGTCCGTCTCCGGATCGGTCGCATCGGCGAGAACCCGATGCGCCGCGCTTCGCTCATCCTCCGTGGCTGCGCGGTACACGGCCGACCGAGCCAGGGGGTGACGGAAGACGACGCCGGCACGTAGATCGAGCAAGCGTTCGGATCCGAGCGCTTGCGCAGTCGATTCGTGGATCCCCAGCCGTTCCGCCGCCCGTGACACGAGCGCGAGATCTCCCGTCGGGTCAGCGGCCGCCAGCAACAACAAGCGCCGAGCATCGGGCGAGAGGTTCGCTACCCGTCGCGCGAAGTGCTCCTCGAGCTGGGCGGAAAGGGGCACCGCCACTGGGAGGCCGAACCCACCCGCGAGCTGTGAAGGTGTCATCCCCCGCGGGAGCTCGAGCAAGGCGAGCGGATTCCCGTTCGTCTCGGCGACGATGCGCTCGAGCACCCGGTCATCCACCCGAGTCGGAAGCACAGACTCCAGCAGGGTCCGCGCGTCGCGACGTCCGAGAGGCCCGATATGCACCTCGGGGAACCCGCCGAACGCTTCGCCGCGCTCGCGGGCCGCGAAAAGCAGCGCGATCCTGTCCGCCAACAACCGCCTGGCGACGAACGCGAGCGCCCGAGCCGAGGCACGATCGAGCCACTGGGCGTCGTCGACCACACACAAGAGGGGCTGATCGTTCGCCGCCTCGGCCAGCAGACCCAGCACCGCGAGCCCGACGAGGAGTGGGTTCGGGGCGTGTCCGGCGGAGAGACCGAACGCTACGGAAAGCGCCTCGCGCTGAGGATCGGGCAGGCGCTCGCTGAGGCCGAAGATCGGCCCAGAGAGCTGTTGGAGCGCGGCGTAGGGCAGCTCCGTTTCCCCTTCGACACCGGCGGTGCGAACGACTTTGCAGTTCCCTCCGAGCTCAACCGCGAGGTCGAGGAGAGCGGTCTTGCCCACGCCCGGCTCTCCGTAGAGCATCAACGCCCCCCCGTGCCCGGCACGTGCGTCATCCAAGAGGCGCTCGAGCACCTCTCGCTCTCGCTGTCGGCCGAGCACCTGCTGTCCCAGCTGCCCCGTAACCACATCGGGACCTTAGCCGCGGTGAGGCGTTTCGTTGCAACTGCCGAAGCGCCAGGACGCTCAGGCCCGGACTAGGGGTTTCCCGGATTCCGGACCGCCCACGCTCGGCGAGACTCGACTCATCCAGACGGAGGAGGCGTAGGCAGATGAGTCAGACGCTGACGATCGACCAGCGGATCGAGGTGCCCCGGAGGTTCATGGCGGAAGTCTTCAACGGGCAGAACCCAGAGGGGGCGCGTAACTTCTTCACGGCGGATGCCCGGTGGCATGGCCCGTCGATCGCGGAGGTGACCGGCGTGGACAACATCGTTGGACTGCTCGGTGCCTTCATCGGCGCGCTTTCGGACATCCGAGCGGAGGAGCAAGACGCGATCGCGAGCGGCGACCTCGTCGCGTTGCGGCTCGTCGTCACCGCCACCCAGACCGGCGACATGCTTGGGATCCCGGCGAGCGGTCGAGACGTCCGGTGGGACGCGGTCGACATCTACCGGGTCACCGACGACGGCAAGATCAGCGAGCAGTGGGCGTTCGAGGACATGGCCGCGATCGGCAGCCAGCTCGGAGCGTTCTCCCTGCCGTGGGCTGGTTGACCTATGGGATGCGGCTCGCGAGCTGTGCGCGTGATCTCACATCGAGCTTCCGGAACACCTTCCGCAGGTGGTACTCGACCGTGCTCGGACTGATGAACAGTTGAGCTGCGATCTCTCGGTTGGTGTTGCCCTTCGCGGCCAGACGCGAGATCTGCGCCTCCTGCGGCGTGAGCTGCTGGGAAGTGTCGACGGTGCGCTTGCGAGCGTGCTCGCCCGTCGCGAGCAACTCGATCCTCGCCCGCTCAGCGAAGGCGTCCAGCCCGAAGTCGGAGAATCGCTCATGCGCGAAGCGCAGCTGCACGCGCGCGTCTGAGCGCCGGCGCTCACGCCGCAGCCATTCGCCGTACAGGAGGTGAGCACGCGCGAGATCGACAGCGATACGGGTTCGACCCAGCCGGTCGATCGCCTCGACGTACAGATCCTCCGCCGCCGGCCCCGCGGCGAGCAGCGCCTCCGAGCGTGATGCGATCCCCACGACCCAGTCCGTGCCGCCGGCCCGAGCGATCGTTCCGAGGCGTCCGCGGGCGTCCGCGGCGACCTCGGGGGTCCCCGCCCGGACCGCCGCCTCGATGACCTCGGCCATGATCCACATCGACGGGTTGAGATCGTGCGCGGCGACGCCCAGGGCGGCATCGCGTGCTTCCTCGTACCGGCCGAGGCCGTTGTAAAGGACCGCCGCGGCCCAGTCGAGCACTGAGAGTCCGATGCCCTCGCCGCGCGAGATCACCTCCGCCCGGGTCCGTTCGATCAGATAGGTCGTCTCAGTCTCGCGACCGCGGAGGGCGGCGAGTCCCACACCGCCGTACGGAGCAAGGTCGCTCCCCGTCGTGTCCGTCACCCGTTGGATCTCCTCGACGAGCGACGCCGCCGCATCCAGTTCGCCCGCGAGGAGATGGAGATAGATGCGCTGCGTGAGGGCAAGAGGGAGATCGCCCAACGCTCCGGTCCTGCGGGCGACCGTGATGTGTCGCTCCGAAAGCGCCTCCCACGTGGCGTCGTCCCACAGTTGCACCGACGCGATCGTCGCGAGCCAGATCCAGCGCGTCTGCTCGGTTGCAAGCTCATCAGTACTGAACGCTTCCGCGGCGCGGCGAAGCATGGGCACGGCACCCTCGTAGCTTCCGCAGAGCAACGCGGTCAGGGCGTCGAGCAACACGTCAGGCCCGCGTGGCTCGCGGCCAGGCGCCGGTGCCGTTCGTGCGGCTTGCGCGATGTCCAGCGCGCTGCCGCCTGGTCGAGCGAGGCGACCCGCGAACAGGGCTGCAGACAAAGCATCGAGGTAGGTGTCCCGAGCGAGGGGCGGATCGAGCGAGCTGAGCCGCCGGGCCGCTTCGAGGAGGAGCGGCGGCGCGTCACTGCCGTGCGTTGCGACGAACGTGATCTGCGCGTGCAGCAGGTCGGCACGCGCGAGCTCGAGGTCGGTGAGGGTGCCCGTATCAGTCCCCGCGAGCAGATCTCGCGCGTCGTCGAGAGCGCCGGCCTGGAACTTCGTCTGCGCCGCGGCGAGAGCGCGTTCTGCGCGCCTGGAGGGATCCGGCGTCAACGCGGCCGCGCGCTCGAGGAACACCCCGGCGGCGGCGAGCCCGCCCCGCCCTTGCGCACGGCCCGCCGACCGCTCCAACTCCGCGGCAACCTCCTCATCGGGCGCCGCGGCCGCCTGTGCCCGGTGCCAGGCCCGGCGATCCGGGTCGATGTCTGGGTCCGTTGCCTCGGCGAGCGCTCGGTGGACCTCACGCCGCTCCTTGAGCCCGGATGCTCGGTACGCCGCCGACCGGACCAGCGGATGGCGGAAGACAACCGTGGGACCGAACGCCAGTAGACCCTCCGATTCGACAGCGGTCGCCGTACCTTCGGGGATCCCGAGGCGCTCAGCGGCACGTCTGACCAATGCCGGATCGCCGACCGGGTCGGCCGCCGCAACGAGCAAGAAACGTCGCGCTTCGTACGGAAGAGCGGCCAGCCGTCGCGTGAAGCTCTCCTCGATACTCGCCGACAGAGGCACGTTCGCGGGCAGCCCGAAGCCGCCCGCGAGCTGCGTCGGCGTCAAGCCGCGCGGCAGCTCGAGCAGCGCGAGCGGATTCCCGCCCGTCTCGTCGACGATCCGGTCAAGCACGCGCTCATCCAGCGGGGCCGGCAAGATGGACTCCAGCAGCGACCTCGCGTCCCGGTGTCCCAACGGCTCGACGCGGAGCTCTGGGAGGCGCGCGAGCGCGCTGCCCAACTCGCGCGTCGCGAACACGAGCGCGATCTTCTCCGCCAACAGGCGGCGGGCGACGAACGAGAGTGCGCGTGCCGACCCAGCGTCGAGCCACTGCGCGTCGTCGACGACGGTCAACAGCGGCCTGTCCTCGGCAACCTCCGACAACAGCCCCAGGACCGCCAGCCCCACGAGGAACGGGTTCGGAGTCGGTCCCGCGTTCAGGCCGAAGGCGACGCCGAGAGCATCCCGCTGCGGTTGGGGCAGTCTCTCCTCCAGCTCGAGGAACGACGAGGACAGCTGCTGGAGCGCGGCGAACGGGAGCTCCGTCTCCCCTTCTACCCCGCTGGTGCTGGCGACGCGATACCCCTCCCCTGCCTCGATCGCGTACTCGAGCAAAGCGGTGCTCTCCCTGGACCCGAACCTGTGACGGCGGCTCGATCAGCATCATCCGACAGTAGTCGCTGAGGCCGGATCGGTTCGGGGACTAAGGAGATCCGGGATTCGAGTGCCGACCTCGGCCGCGAGAATCTTCATCGCTGCCGTGGGAGAGCCCATCTCACGAACCCCACGGGGGAGGAGAGGACGATGAGTGCGCAAGGAACGACTGCCGACACGGCTCTTCCAGACTACGCACCGGTCCCGCCCGCGTCGTTCGGCCCCGCTGTCAATGAGCAGGGTTACTACGTCGGACGCGTCGAGCGGAACCTCTACTGGGTCACGGACGGCGTCTACCAGGCGGCGTTCCTGACCACGCCGGACGGCGTCGTCGCCGAGCATCGGGCACAACCTGCAGCGAGCGATCGACGAGATCGCACAGGCCGACGGCGTGAGTAACAAGGTGACGCACCTCGTCCACACTCACCATCACGCGGACCACGGCGGCGCGTCCTCGATCTTCGGCAAGGACGTCGTGCGGATCGGGCACGAGGAGACCCGGCGGCTCCTGCTCCGGGACGACGACCCGGCCCGACCGGCACCGGAGGAGACGTTCAGCGACCGCCGGACCCTGGAGATCGGCGGCGAGCGGATCGAGCTCGCGTGGCACGGCGCCAACCACACGCCCGACAACAGCGTCGTTCACTTTCCCGAGCACGACGCGCTGATGATGGTCGACATCGTGAACGTGGGCTGGGTGCCCGTGTTCGTCGTCAACCTGTCCGACGACATCCCGGGCTACCTCGGGATGCCGGCCACGGCGTTGACCTACCCGTGGAAGACCCTCATCAGCGGCCACCTGGGCCGGCTCGGCACGCGCGACGACGTAATCCTGCACCAGCGATACATGGCGGACCTCGAGGCCAGCGCGAAGACTGCCCTCGCCACGGTCGATCCGACGCCCTACTTTCAGAAGTACGGCGCGGTCGGGAACATGTGGGGCGCCGTGAAGGCCTACCTCAACGCAGTCGGCGACGCGACGGCCGCGCCGGTCATCGAGAAGTACACCGGCGTGCTCGCGGCCGCGGACGTGTTCACCCCGGACGTCGCGTTCTGGCTGATGGAGTCGATGCGACTCAACCGCGGGATCGGCCTGCAGGTGCACCCATGAGCCTTGCCTAGCCAACACGACCAAAGGGATCCCCTTCATGAGCACACAACAACGAGAGACGATCGACGCGATCTTGCGACAGTCGGCGTTCCCCGCCGGGAGCGATGTCAACGAGCAGCGTCGGCTGCTCCGAGAGGCGCTCTCGGCGCAGCCGCTTCCCGCCGACGTGGTCGTCAACGCAGCCGCACTCGGTGGCGTCCCGACCGCCGAGATCACGGTCGACGGGATCGACGCTCGCCACGTACTGCTCTACTTCCACGGCGGCGTGTACGTGATCGGGGACGCCTTCCTCGCCGCCGACCTCGCCTCGCAGGTCGGTCGACGGACGCACGCCAAGGTCATCTCCGTCGACTACCGGCTCGCCCCCGAGCACCCCTACCCGGCAGCGGTTGACGACGCTCTAGCGGCCTACGCGGCTCTTCTGAAAGACGGCATCGCCCCTTCGGACATCGCGTTCGCGGGGGAGTCGGCTGGCGGCGGACTCGCGGTCGCAACCATGGTCAACGCCCGCGATCACGGGCTGCCGATGCCGGCCGGCGCCTTCGTCATGTCGCCGTATGTCGATCTCACCCTGGCCGGGGCGACGATGGAATCCAAGCGCGACGTCGACCCACTGTTCACCCAAGAGCTCCTCCAAGCCCGAGTCGACGACTACACGGCGGGCCAGGACGCCGCTCTTGGCCTCATCAGCCCGATATTCGCCGACCTGTCCGGCCTGCCGCCCCTGATCATCCAGGCCGGAAGTCACGAGCTTCTCCTCGACGACGCCGTCCGCCTGGCGCAACAGGCAGCAACCGCCGACGTCGAGGTCACCCTCGAGATCACCCCTGGGGTACCACACGTCTTCCAAGCCTATTCCGCGATCCTCGACGAAGCGGCCGCGGCGCTGGACAGAGCCGGACATTTCCTGTCGGCGCAACTCGCAAGTGCAGAACGCGTCACCGTAGAGCGCCCCTGATGGCCGGCAACGTCATCCGCGATCCGGCCGGCGACCACCTGCTCACGCCGCAGAACGCCGCACTCTTCGTCGTCGACTATCAGCCGTCGCAGATCGCCGCGGTCACGTCGATGGATCGCGAGCTGCTCCTCGAAAACATCGTCTCGACGGTGAAGACGGCGAAAGCCTTCGGGCTCCCGATCATCCACTCGACGATCAACGTCGCGACCGGACGCGGGAAGCCGACGGTGCCGGAGCTCGCCGAGCTGCTCCCGGACGATCCCCCGATCGACCGGACGACCACGAACGCGTGGGAAGACGCCGAGTTCGTCGCCGCGGTGCGCGCCACCGGGCGCCGCAAGCTCATCGCGTGCGCTCTCTGGACCGAGATCTGCATGACGTTCCCCGCCCTCGACGCACTGAGGGAGGGCTACGACGTCTATCCCGTTGTCGACGCGATCGGCGGCACGTCTGATGAGGCCCACCGCGCTGGCCTGCAGCGGGTGATCCAAGCAGGAGCCAGTCCGGTCGGGTGGGTCCCGCTTGCCGTCGAGCTCCAGCGCGACTGGGCTCGCGAAGAGACGGTGGCTGATGTGATAAAGATCGTGCTCACCGAGAGGTTGCTCAAGGGATGACGCCTGCGGCCGCCGCCGATCCTGAGGCACGCGAGTTCCTTCGGAAGGCTGACCGGGTGCCCGCGCGGCTGATCGACGCCCGACCTGACTTCCGTCCCCAGGCGTGGATAGACGGGCTCCCTCCGCTCGATGCCTTCGGGACGCTCATCTTCGAGGTCGCTGGCCGGCAGCTCTCAATCAGTTCGACGCGGGCGATCGTCTCGCATCTCCGGGACCGGTTCGGAGGGCATCTTCCGTCGCGTCCTAAACGAAGCGGTCGAGGCGCTGGACAGATCCGGGGAGTTCCTGTTGGCGCATCTCACCGGATCACCGACTTCGGAGGCCGAACAGCATGAGTGAGATACAAGGCGTCGCTCGGTTCAAGTTCCACGAAGGGAAGGTCGAGGAGTTCAAGCGCTTGTGCGCGCAAGTCATGGAGGTCGTGCGGGCCAAGGACATCGGAACGCTTCAGTACGAGATCTACCTCAACGATGACCAGTCCGAGGGCGTCGTCTACGAGCGATACCGGAACTCCGAGGCGGTCATCGAGCACGCCACGAACGTTGGCGACGTCATGGAGGCGATCTTCGCGACAGGATCGGTGACCAGCGAACTCCTAGGTCAGCCGAGCGCCGAGCTCACCGCTATGACGGAAGGTGGCGGAGTCTCTCTCTTTCGACCGTTCCTATCCATGTAGGAACCGCTCGCCGCCTTCTGCGAGCGATTGGGCCTTCCGTCACGTGAACGACAGGAGTTCGACATGAGCGACTGGAACGCGAAGACCATCGACGAGTTCCGGGCGAACGAGGGCAGGGTTGGAGGGACCTTCGAAGGCGCCCCGCTGGTCCTCGTTCATCACCGCGGCCGGAAGAGCGGGCAAGAGTATGTCACCCCGGTGATGTATCTGCCGCACGACACCGATCCGAACGTCATCTACGTATTCGCAACCCGGGGTGGAGCGCCCGTCAACCCGGACTGGTACTACAACCTGACCTCAGACGGTGAAGGCACTATCGAACGGGGAACGGAGACGTACAACGTGACCGTCCGCGATGTGATCGGCGATGAACGCGATCGCATCTACGCTGAGCAGGGCCGGCGTTACCCAGGTTTTGCCGAGTACGAGCGCCAGACTGACGGACTCCGGACCATCCCTGTGCTCGAACTTCGGCGCGTGTAGGTCAGTGATGGAATCGATTCGACTCGACCTGGGTTGTGGCTTGTATGTCCACCGTTGACGAGCCTCGGGCACCCGTCGCGAGTCGAGAAGCGCGCGAGTTCCTGCGGCAAGCCGACCCGGTCCTCGCGCGGCTGATCGACGCCCGGCCGGACTTCCGTCCGCGGGAGTGGATGGACGAGCTCCCTCCGCTCGATGCCTTCGGGACGCTGATCTTCGGGGTCGCCGGGCAACAGCTCTCGGTCAGTTCGACCCGGGCGATCATCTCGCATCTGCAGGACCGATTCGGAGGGCATCTTCCGTC
>WNGO01001570.1_pt1 | contig 15908 bp, 15 predicted proteins | sample 5400511 | NCBI WGS metagenome assembly WNGO01 (sample SAMN13153380, study PRJNA577476) | soil metagenome | isolation source: 20 cm soil or saprolite under Garry oak tree replicate 2 | place: USA:California | collected 2016-06-15 | reverse complement strand
TGCGGTCAGCGAGGGGCGCCCACGAAAGGACCGGCGACAGCGGCGTGATGCCCTGCACGCCGGTGAACATGTTGGTCAGCTGGTAAATCTGGCCGCCGCCCAGGTCGTACAGAAAAATGTTGGCGATGCCCGTCCGATCGGACACGAAGGCGAGGGAACGGCCGTCGGGCGCCCACACCGGATTGATGTTCTTCCCGATCTCCATGTTGCGCAGCAGCTCCGTCACGCCGGTGTCGAGATGGAGCAGCGCGATCCGCAGATTGCCGAAGCGCAGCAGATCGAAATCGGTTTCGCCGCCGCTGTCGGTCACGAACGCGATCGTCTTCCCGTCGGGTGACCACGACGGATGGAGATCCGCGTATTTGTCGTTGGTCAGGCGCCGCAGCCCTGTGCCGTCGCGATTGATGATGAACAGATCGGTGAAGCCGTTGCTGAAGCCGGTGAACACGAGCTGCTGTCCGTCCGGCGACCATTGCGGGGTCTGCAGCCCGTTCAGGCCGACATGAATGCGGCGCGCTTCGCGCCCGCGCGCGACGTCGAGAATGACCAGGTCATCGCGGTCCTTGCGCTTGGCGGCGATGGCGAAATAGCGCCCATCGGGCGAAAACGCGCCGGCCGAATTGATGAACCGCAGACTTTCGTAATTGTTGTTCTGCGTCGATTTGACGAGACGGCGCTTGACGCGACCAGTCTCGGCATCGGCCAGCCAGAGATTGACGAAGAACCCGCCTTGATCGCCGAAGAACGCGATCGCTTTGCCGTCCGGCGTCAGCGCCGGTGCGAGGAACAGGCGGCCGCGCGAGCGCCGCTGCGTGAGCGTCGGCTGCGCGATGCGGCGGGCGCGATAATGATCGCCCAGCTGCGGCAAGAATGTCGTCTGGATCGCGTCGCGCCAGTCGGCGGAAAGGTCCTCGAGCGTCCGTCCCGTCGCGCGCTTGAATGCCGCCTCGAGCCCCGACGTCGCAGACGCCTGCAGGATCTCGCCGATGACTTCATCCCCCCACTTTTCGCCGATGTACGCCCACAGCGCGTGCCCGTATCGGTACGGGAAGATGTATGGGTCGGCGGTCATCTCCTCGATCGAGGGAAGGTGACCCTCGAGCGCGGCGTCGCGCAGCCACATCGCGGTCTCGGGGTTGATCGGACCGAGCGACAGGTACTCGGGAAATCGGCGTACGAGCCCGTGAAGGGCAGCACCGCGCGGTGCTTAAAGAACTCCGTCACGCCGCCCAGTCCCTCGCCCGACGCGTCGACGACGTTCGTCTGCTGAAAGTCGGACTGTGACGCGTACAAAATGATCGGCTTGCGGCTCTGGAACTGATGGTGGAGGATGCGCGACAGGCGGGCGTAGGCACGTTCCGCCATGCGAGCGGCATCGAGGGCGCCAGGTCGCTCGTCCGGATAGTAGTAGATGTCGAAGTGTTCGGTCTGAATGGTTTGGAAGTTGAAGCTCCGGTACTGCACCTTGTTCTGACCGAAATACTGCGCCCCGCCGCGCACCGGTGTGGCGACGAGCACAATCCCGAATAGTGTCAGCCAACGAAATCCACGCATCCTGCTATCCCTTCGAACCTGGTTCTCCGACGTCCCCTGCGGCGACGACGGGCGCATCGCCCCACAGCCGCTCGAGCTGGTAGAAGTCCCGCAGCTCCGGATGGAAAACGTGCACGACGAAGTCGAAGTAGTCGAGTAGGACCCAGCGTCCCTGCGCCAACCCCTCCACATGATGCGGCTCCAAGCCCCGGGGCGCGAGTGTCGCGAGCAAGTGCTCCGCCATCCCGCGCACGTGCGCGTCCGAGGTCCCGGAGACGATGACGAAATAGTCGGTCGCCTCGCACAAGCCGCGTAGATCCAATACTACTGGGTCGACGGCCTTGCGGTCCACGAGCGCGCCGACAACCTGGGCGAGCTCAGTCTTCATTCTGCGAGATTAGTCTTCATTCTGATAGAACACACCCCACGCGCCGATCCCGGCGTGCGCGGCCACACCGGTGTGATGGGCGTCACGAGGCACTGCCGAGGTTACTCCTTCACCACGGTCACCCGGACCTCGGGCCGCACCTCGGGATGAATCTTGATCCCGACCTTGAATTCACCCAGCTCGCGAATCGGCTCGGGCAAGTCGATCTTGCGCTTGTCCACCTTGATGCCCAGCTCTTCGAGCTTGCGCTGGATGTCGCTGGCGGTCACGGAGCCGTAGAGCTTTTCCTCCTCGCCCACTTTCACCTCGAAGGTGAGATGCACGTCCGCGAGCCGCGTCGCCTCCGTCTCGGCGGCGGTCTTCTCGGCGGCGCGCTGTTTGGCGAGACGCTCGCCCTCGTAGGCGATCTTTTTCTTGTTGGCTTCGGTCGCCGGATAGGCGAGTCCCTTGGGCAGCAGAAAATTGCGGGCGTAGCCGTCCTTCACCTTCACGACCTCACCCAGCTTGCCCAGATGCTGCACGTCCGCCCGCAGAATGATCTCCATCGCTTGAGCCCTCAAGTTGTATTGGACCGCTGCCGCTCGCGGGCTTCCGCGAGGCGGCGCCGGTATTGGTACCACGTATCGGTGATCCCGAGCGTGCACAGCCCCGGGAGCACGAACAACAGCGGGACGGCCAGCGCCGCCGCCGCGGCGGCCATGAGGACCAACGCGACCGCCGAGACGCCGAACGCCTCGGCGAAGGTCGCGACGATCGCCGCGCCGCGGAGCACGTAGAGCGTGCCCGCGACGAGCCCCACATTCGTCCCCGCGATGTGCAGCGAGCTCGAGACCGGCAGGATCAGCACGCCCAACCACGCGATGATGCCCCACACCCAGCCGTCGCCGAGGTTGAAGTCCTTGAACCGCGTGAGTGGCGCGCGCGCCAACCCCGCCCCCGCCGCCCCCGCGGCCCCCGCGGCCCCCGCCGCCTCCGCTGCCCCGGCTCCGCTCCCGGTCGTTGCGATCCGCACGTGCAGCTGCCACGCGAGCGTAAGCCCAGCGAGCGTTTGCAGCGCCAGCATCCCAGGCCAGGTGAGACTGATGAACCGCACCACCGGCTCGTAGATGGGGAACGCGTCGGGCGCGACTTCCACAATCGCCCGCATCGCGCTGCTCGCCTGGCGCGTCGCTTCCCAGGCGAGACCGCTCCACGCCTCCGATCCCCACATCAGCGCGATCAGCAGCGCGCACGCGAGACCAGCGGCCACCACCGATCGCAACGCCTGGCGGAGCGGGGCGTCGGGACGGAGCAACACCAACGACACGAACGCCGCGGTCGTGAGCACGATGTACGCGCTCGTCACGGCCCCCAGGCGACCGCCGCTCCCGCCGCCGATGACCAGCAGCGCGACACTCACGGCGCCGATCGCGCCCGCGATCGGCTGCGACCATCCGGACGGCTGGTCGGACGCGGGCGTGAGGATCAACAACGCCGCGCAGGGCAGGCCGACCAGACTCGGGGGCGCCCAGAGCACGAACGCGACCAGCGCCAGGAGCAGGCGCCACCACGACGGTTTCGTGTTTATGCGGTGTGACCCTTGATGTACGGAATCAAGGCGAGCTGCCGCGCGCGCTTGATCGCCGTCGCGAGCTGCCGCTGGTGCCGCGCACACATACCCGACAAACGGCTGGGCAGAATCTTGCCGCGTTCAGTGAGAAAGCGGCTCAATGTCCGGTCGTCTTTGTAGTCGAGCACGCGCGCGCCGGATTCGCACACGGGGCAGGTCTTGGCGGGACGTCTCACGCTTCCTCCTCTTCCAGCTCGTCTTCCTCCGGCGCGACCACCGCCGCCACCACCGGCTTCGGCTGCTCGCGCGACGCCTCGACGCACATGTAGCGCAGCACACCTTCATCGAGCTTCACGGCGCGCTCATACTCGGGCAACAGATCGCCGGTCGCCTGGAACTCGGCGACCACGTAGTAGCCCGTGTCTTTCTTCTTGATCTTGTACGCCATCGTCCGCTTGCCCCAATGGGACACGTTCGACAGCGTGCCCTTGCCGTCCTTCGTCAGGAGGGCGTGAAAGCGGTTGAGTTTTTCGGTGATTGCCGGCTCGTCCAGGGCACTATCAAAGATGTAGACCGTCTCGTACCGACGATTCATGCCACCTCCCTTTGGTCATAGGTGACCCGGTGCGGTGGAAGGCACCGAGTAGGGGAATTGTGCGGCTAAAGCTAAACGGCGTGTAAAGGCGTGGAAAGGTGTGCCACGGCGTAGTATTGTAGAGCGATATGCAGCTGGTCACCGCCGCGATCATTGCCTTGTTACTGCAGCTGCAGGCGGACACTACCGGCCGGATTCACGGCTCGGCGATCTCCTCCTTCAATGGGCTGCCCATTGCCGGCGTGATGATCTCGGCGCCGGAAGTGCACAAGTTCGTGGTCACCGACTCGACCGGCGGGTTTGAGCTGGCCGGCCTCCCCACCGGACGGCACGCCATCCGCGTCTCCTACGAAGGGCGCGAGACCCAGGACTTCGTTTTCACGCTGGATGCCGACCACATCAAACGGATCGCGGTGGTCCTCGATGTCGATGCCGTCGATCTCGATCCGATCGTGGTGGAAGCGCGGCAACCCAACCTCTGGCGCGATCTGGCCGGGTTCTACGAGCGGCGGCGGACCTACCGCGGCTTTGCACACTTTTTCACCCGCGAGGACCTCGCCCGGGCGCGGCTCGCGAAGCTCAGTGGGCTCCTGACGATGGAAGGCATCGTGACCCGCTGCTTCCGGTATCTAGAGTGTATTCCCACGCGATTTATGCGTGGCATCCTCTGCGCGGTGCCGATCAGCGTGGACGGAGTTGCGCAGCGTGAGATGGATTACGATCAGATCACGGTGTCCGATGTCGCCGGGGTCGAAGTCTATCGCGGGGTGCCGCCGGCCGATCTGAGCCCGTCGGTCCAGTCGCGACCGGGCTCCTCGACCTGGATGGGCACGGGGCTTCCCGCCGCAGGCTCGTGCGGGCTCGTGGAGATCTGGACGCGCTAGACGTTGAAGCGGAACAGCAGGATGTCGCCGTCCTTCACGACGTAGTCGCGACCTTCACTGCGCACCAGTCCTTGCTCGCGGGCAGCCTTGTAGCTGCCCGCGTTCACAAATTCCGCGAACCCGACCGTCTCGGCGCGGATGAAGCCGCGCTGGAAATCGGAGTGGATCTCGCCGGCCGCGGCAAACGCCGTGTCGCCGCGGTGCATCGTCCACGCGCGCACCTCGTTTTCGCCGACGGTAAAAAACGTTTGAAGGCCAAGCAGCCGATAGCCCGCGTGAATCAGGCGGTCGAGTCCCGGCTCTGAGACGCCCGCGCTGGCGAGATACTCGCGGCGCTCCTCACCGGTCAGCTCGCCGAGCTCGGCTTCGAACTTGGCGGAGAAGGGGACGATCTCCGCTTCTTCGTGGTGGCTCTGCACCGCCACGCGGAGCTTCTCGATCCATTTGCCGCCGCTCCCCCCTGTGGCGAGATCGTCCTCGTTCACGTTGGCGGCGTAAAGGATCGGCTTGGCGGTGAGCAGACCGAGCGTGCGCAGGAACTTGATCGCGTCCGTGTTCTCGCCCGCTTCGCGCGCCCCGCGGCCTGCGTTCAACTCCTGCACGATGCGCTCGAGCAGCACGAGCTCGGCTTGGGCTTCCTTGTCCCCCGCGCGCGCTGATTTGCGCGTCTTGTCGAGCCGGCGCTCGACCACCGCCAGATCGGCCAGCGCCAGCTCACTGGTGATCACGTCGTGATCGCGCACGGGATCGACCGGTCCCATCACGTGGACCACGTCGGGATCCTCGAAGCAGCGAATCACATGTACCACGGCGTCGACTTCGCGAATGTGCGAGAGGAACTGGTTGCCGAGCCCTTCGCCCTGCGAGGCACCCTTCACGAGGCCGGCGATGTCCACGAACTCCACGACGGCGGGGATTTTGCGTTTGGGTTTGACGACCTCGTTCAACTTCTCGAGCCGCGGATCCGGGACCTCGACCACCCCGACGTTCGGCTCCACGGTGCAGAACGGGTAGTTCTCCGCGGCCGCCGCCTTTGATGACGTCAGCGCGTTGAACAGCGTCGATTTACCGACGTTGGGGAGCCCGACAATCCCTAAGCGCAGCATACGACGCACCACGCACGACGCACGATGCACGTCATGATTTCAGCCACTTTTCGATGGCCTCGATCATCTGGGGCATCAACGACTCGACCTGTTCGAGCTCCGCCGGCTCAAACGGGGCGAGCACATACTCCGACCAGTCTCCCGCGCCTTCCGGTAGTGGTCCCACGCCGACGCGGAGCCGGGCGTACTGCTGCGATTGCAGCGCGCTCTCGATGCTCTTGAGCCCGTTGTGCCCGCCGGCCGATCCTTCCGTGCGAAATCGGAATGTGCCGAGCGGGATCTGGAAATCGTCGACGAGGATGAGCAGATCGCGCGTCGGGGTGAACGCGGGGTCGGCGCGCAATGACGCGAGCGCGGTCCCGCTGCGGTTCATGAACGTCGTGGGTTTGAGAATGCGCACCGGAAGGCCGAGGGCCGTGCCTTCCGTCGCGCGCGCGCGCTCGGCGCGACGGAAGGGAGGAAACTGCCACTGCGAGGCGACGGCGTCGGCCAGGAGAAAGCCGGCATTGTGGCGCGTCGCCGCGTATTCCGGACCGGGATTCCCCAGGCCGACGAGCGCGCGCAGGGACTACTCTTCCTTCTTGCCTTTGGGCTTCTCCTCAGGCTTAGGCGCGGCCTTGGCGTCGGGTGCCGGGGCCCCTTCGACTGCTTCGCCTTCCTCACCCTCGCGGACCTTGCGGATGAGCTCGGGCTCGGCGACCTCGGTCGTGGCCTCCGGCGTCGGCGCAGCAACTTCCTCGGCGCGCGGCGGGACCACCGTCGCGATCGTCAGGTCGGCACCCGTCAGGATCACGGCGTTCGCAATCGCCAGGTCACGCGTGTGCAGCGAGTCACCGATCTTCAGGGCGCTGACGTCGAGCTCGACACGATCGGGAATGTGCTCGGGAAGCACTTCGATTTCGACTTCGCGCGTCACCTGGTCGAGCACGCCGCCGGCGTTGCGCACGCCGTCGGGTGTGCCGACGAGGTGCACGGGAACCTTGAGCGTGATCTTCTCGTGCGCCTGAATCTCGTAGAAATCGACGTGGATGATGTCGGGGCGCAGCGGATGGCGCTGGATCTCCCGAATCAGCGTCCGCGCCTTCTTGCCGTCGACAGTGAGCTCGATGAGGGTGCTCTCGGGCTCGATGCCCGTGAGCGCTTTCTCGAGCGCCAGCGCATCCACGATCAGCGACTGTGTGGCCCGGCCGTGGCCGTAGATCACTGCCGGAACCTGCTTTTGGAAGCGCGCCTGCCGCGCCGCGCCTTTGCCCGTTTTCTCCCGCGTCGTCGCGGTGAGCGTCACCGTCTGTGCCATTTCTCAGCCCTCAGCCATCTGCCGTCAGTCGAATAACGAACTGACCGATTGGTTCGAGTGTTCGTATCCTATGGCTTTTGCCATCAAACTCGCGATCGACAACACTTTCAATTTCTCGAAGATCCGCTCGTCCGGAATGCGGATCGTGTTCGTCACCGTCACTTCTTCGATCGGCGCGGCTCTAAGCCGCTCCACCGCCGGCCCGGAGAGCAGCGCGTGCGTCGCGAAGGCAAAGATGCGCCGCGCGCCCAGCCGTTTCAGCGCCGCGGCCGCCTCCGAAATCGTCCCCGCGGTGTCGATCATGTCGTCGGGGATGAGGCAGTCCTTGTTCTCCACCTCGCCCACGACGTTGACGACCTCGGCGATGTTCGCCGACGGTCGCCGCTTGTCGATGATCGCGAGCGACGCGTCGAGCCGCTTCGCGAACCCGCGCGCCATCTTCGCCGATCCGACGTCCGGCGCGACGACCACCGGATCGTGCAGATGCTTCGTCCGGTAGTGGCTCACGAATACCGGCGCGGCGTACAGGTGATCCACCGGAATATCGAAGAACCCCTGCACCTGGTGGGAATGGAAGTCCATTCCCAGCACCCGGTCCGCGCCGGCGTGCGTGATCAGGTTCGCCATCAGCTTGGCGCTGATCGCCACGCGCGGTTGGTCTTTGCGATCCTGCCGCGCGTAGCCGAAGTACGGGAGCACGGCCGTGATCCGCGCCGCGCTGGCCCGCCGCGCGGCATCCATCAGGAGCAGCAGCTCCAGATAGTTGTCGCCGGGCTGGTTGGTGGACTGGATGATGAAGACATCCCGTCCACGGACGTTCTCGTCGATCTTGACGAAGATTTCGCCGTCGGCGAACCGCCTGATCGTCACCGCGCACAGCGGCTGTCCCAAATGCTGGGCCATCTCCTCGGCGAGGGGCCGATTGGCCGTGCCGGCGAGGAGCAGCAACTGGCTGCGTGACAACGACAGGTCCCGCATCGGGCCCCGGAAAGTAGTCGCCAAGCCGCACATAGCCAAGGCCTTATCGAGACCGTATGCTAAAGGTCGTGGACGACCTCCAGTCCCGGCTCGCGGCTGCCCTGGCCGGCCGCTACACAGTCGAGCGTGAGATCGGGCGCGGCGGCATGTCGGTCGTGTTCCTGGCCACCGACCACCGCAACGAGCGCCGCGTCGCGCTGAAGGTGCTCCGGCCGGAGGTCGCCCACTCATTGGGACCGGAGCGCTTTCTGCGCGAGATCAAGGTCGCCGCCGGCCTCGCCCACCCGCACATCCTGCCGCTGTTCGACTCCGGGATCGCCGGCGGCCTCTTGTTTTACACGATGCCGTACGTCGCGGGCGAGAGCTTGCGCGACCGGCTGATTCGCCAGCGGCGCCTGCCGGTCGGCGACGCGGTGACGATCGCGCGGGACGTCGCCGATGCGCTGTCCTACGCGCACGACCAGAACATCGTGCACCGCGATATCAAGCCCGAGAACATCCTGCTCGAAGCGGGGCACCCGGTGGTGAGCGATTTCGGGATCGCGCGCGCCATCAGCGTCGCCGATGCGTCGCGGATGACGGGGACGGGCATCGTCGTCGGGACCATCGACTACATGAGTCCCGAGCAGGCCAGGGGGGAGGAAGTCGACGGCCGGAGCGACATCTACAGCCTGGGATGCGTGCTCTACGAGATGCTCATCGGGCGGCCACCGTTTACCGGCGGCACGTCCACAGGGCAGGCCCGGGCCGTGGCGCAGGAGCGGCGCGAGATTCCGGTCGAAGTCGACTATGCGATCGAGGTGGCGCTGGCGCAGTCGCCGAGCGAGCGCTTTGCGACGGCGCGCGACTTTGTGGAGGCGCTCAAGCCGCCGGAGGCGACCAGCTCGGAGCGCCGGTCCAAGCGGTGGCGTAGGTGGGGAGCGGTGACAGCCGCCGTGACGCTCGCACTCGGGACGATGGGCGTTGTCCTGGTGCCGCGCTTGCTCCGTGCCGGTCTAGATCCGTCGCTGTATGTAGTGGTGCCGTTCGGCCATCGCGCAGGCGCCGCGCCGAAACTGATCAGCGGCGATCAGTGTGAGGCACTGCTCGTGGAGGCGTTCGGACGCTGGGACGACGTGCGCCTCGTGGATGGGCTGCGGGTTCACGATCTCCGTTCACGCCGAGGCCGCGACTCCCTCAATCTCGCTGACGCGCTCGACATGGCGCGCCAGCTTGGCTCCGGGCGGCTGATTTGGGGCGAGGTCGCGCAGTTCGCGGACACGGTGCAGGTCCGGGCGGCGCTGTATGACGTGCGCCGTGGTGGTGCAACCATCCGAGCCCAGAGCGTGACCTTCGGCGCCGATGCGCGAGACATCGGGACGAAATTCCGCGCGCTGGCGGACTCGCTCTTGCTGGGACACATGTCGACGCCCGAGGCAGCCGGCGGAATGGTCGGGACGCGGTTGCTGAGCGCCTGGCAATTCTACGAAGACGGACGCAGCGCTCTGGCCGACTGGAATCTCCAGGACGCGGAGCGCGACCTCCGGGCTGCGATTCAGCTCGACCCGGGGTATCCGCACGCAAACCTCTGGCTCGCACAGACGCTCGCCTGGGCCGGTCGTCCCATCCGGGACTGGCGCGCGTTTGCCACGATGAGCGGCCGATCGAGTGCGATGTTGAGCATTCGCGACCGCTTCCTGTCGCGCGCCCTCGTTCACCTGGCGGACGCCGAGTACCGGCAAGCGTGCGCGGAGTACGCGCGGATGCTGGCGCGTGATAGCCTCGACTTCGCGGCGTGGTTCGGGCGGGGAGAGTGCCAGACCAAGGATCGCTTAGTGGTGCGCGATGCGGCCAGCCCCTCGGGCTGGCGGTTCCGAGCCAGCTTTCAATCGGCAGCTGACGCCTATCAACGCGCGCTGGAGCTGGTCCCATCTGTGCACCGCGCGTTCACCGGCGTGGCCTTCACCCGTCTCACGAGATTGTTTTATGCCGAGCCCAACATCTTTCGCCGGGGCTACGCACTCAACCCGGACACGGCCTGGTTCGGAGCGTGGCCGGCGTTGTTGCACGACAGTCTTTCGTTCACGCCTTTCCCGATCGCCGATCTGTTCACCGGAAAGCGCGGCACGATTCCGCCGTCGCTGAATGCGGCGTTGGCACACAACCGCGACAGGCTGCGCGCCATCACCTTGACCTGGATACACGCATTCCCGCGTAGCCCGGATGCATACGAGGCATTGGCACTCGTGCTGGAATCGCTGGGCGAGCTGGGCGATACCAGTAACCCGGAACGCTCGGCGTTGGGCAGCGTGCGGGTCGCCGAAAAGCTCGCGAGCGATCCGAGCCAACTCCGCAGGCTGGGCGCGACCGAGGTGCGCGTCTTGCTGAAGCTCGGAAACTTCGTCGCGGCACGTTCTCGCGCTGAGGCGGTGCTGCAAGGCTGGAAGGACGTTGGAGCCGCGGAAGCAGAGGAGATGGCCGGTTTGGCGGCGCTCACAGGCCACATCTTCACCACCGCCGACCTGCTCGTGCGCACCGCCCCCGTCGATACGCCGGCCACATGGTCTGGTGAACTGATTGTGCCGCCCAGGCCGGCAGCCGAGCCCGCGCTCGCGCTGGTTGCGTACGCGGCATTTGGTGTTCCTCGAGAGAGCCTGCTCGTGGTGCGTCATCGCACGGAGCAGGAGATCCGGAACTGGGTTGAGCAACGCCGTCGCTCCCTCGTGAAGCAGGCGCTGCTGCAATTCCCGTCTGTTCTCACCTTTCCGGAGCTAGGGGTGAGCGACCTGCACGGACCGGAGACCGGCGGCGCGTACTTGCTGGCCATGCAATGGGCGCTCGCGCGCGGCGATACCGTCGCCGTCCGAGCGCGGTTCAACTGGCTCGCGGAGTTGCGCCGAGATTTTCGGCCTGGCGATCTCGCACCCTTCACGGTCTATCACGAGGCCTTATTGCTGCTCGCGCTGGGCGACACGGCAGCCGTGGTCAAGCGACTCGATGACTACCTGGGGTCCCTGTCGACCATTGGATCCGGTCTCGTCAGTCAGGCAGCGGAAACGGCGCAGTTTGTCCGCATCCTGGTGCTGCGAGCGGAGATCGCTGAAGCGCAACACGATCAACGGGTCGCCCGCCGTTGGGGTCAGGCCGTCGCTGACCTGTGGGATGGCGCCGATCCGCCGTTGCGAAAGACCGTCGAACATATGCGCCAACTCGCCGCACAAGGCGGCGGCGGTTGACCACCCTAGTCGCGACCCAAGGAGACTCCATGCCTAGGCTCAGCATGACCACCGGTGCCCTCGTGTTGCTGCTCGCTCCCCTGTGCAGCTCGCCGTGTGCGGCGCAGACTGCAACCCCTCCACGCCGCGCCCGGTTTGCCGAAGTGGATTCCGCTAATCCGCCGAATGCGGCGTTGCGCGCGTACATCGCATCGGTGCGATTCTTGACGGATCACGTCTCAGGCGACATCCGCATGCTGGATGCAGCCCACACGAATCTGATCGTCCGGATCGAACCGGCGGCTGGTAATCATCTCATCAATGCAAGCCAGTTGGCAGCGGCGGGGCGCGTAGTGGCGCGCCTCAGCAATCGCGGCGCGGATCCGATCAATCGGTTTGCCCTGGAGCCGAGGGGCAAGACGTATCTGTGGGTGCAGTACGTGCACGAGCGTTGGAAAGGCGTCCTGATCTCCACTGATTCACTCGGAAACATCGTCGGCCGCAGTCCCGTTGCCGTCACGCCGGAGACGACTGATCATCCTCGCCGCGTCTTGCAACCGATGGCACGGTTTATCGTAGACTCGACGACCGCGATGGTGTACGGACCGTGCATTCCGGCTTGTTCTCCCCTAGGATGGTGTCGAAGCGATAGCACACGGACCGGCGCTTGGGACTGAGCCGATCTCGAACGTCTGCGACGCCAAACGCGTATAACGAATGACCTTCTCTACGGAGTCACTCGTTATGCGCTCGTTGGCTGTCGCCACACTCGTCGCTCTCCTGGCGAGTCCCGCGTTCGCCCAGAATGCGACGCCGCCCGCCGGCGGAGCCGGCATGGGCCAGCGTCGGTTTCAGCCGCCGCCGAATCACTGGATGACGTTCGACTCGCTGAGCCAGGCCCTCAGCCTGAGTGCCGATCAACGCACCAAGATCACGCCGGCGTACACCGCTCTGAACGGCGTGATGAAGGACGCCGCCGCGCGGCGCCAGGCGATCCGCCAGCAGATGCAGGCCTCGGGCGGCGGCGGCTTCACACCCGGGCAGGAGCCTACGCCCGAGCAGCGCGCCAGGATGGACAGTGTGCGCACAGAGATGCAGGGGTTTCAGGCTGAAGCGGACCAGTGGTACGCCGCGATCCGCAACAATCTGACGCCGGATCAGCAAACGAAGTTCGACGCGCTGCCCAAGCCGATCGTCTTTCGCCCGATGGGAGGCGGAGCGCCGCGTCAGTAGCTATCGTTCCGGTCCCACACTAATCGGATCCTGAACGATGGGTCGTCTTTGTCTTCTTGCTCTCATCAGTGCCGGGTTGGGCGGCCAAGTAGCCGCCCAACGCCCGGCTCCCGACTCCTCAATCCTCACAGTCGATCGCATCTTCGCCTCACCGGAGTTTCGCGGCGGCTCGCTCAGTGCACTCGCCTGGCTATCGGACGGCGCGGGCTACACGACGCTCGAGCCTGCGGCGGGCGGCAAGCCCGGCAAGGACCTGGTCCGCTATGATGCCGAGACGGGACTCAAGACGATTCTGGTGCCCGCGTCGCGACTGGTGCCGACGGGCGACTCGACACCGCTCGAGGTCGAAGAGTACAGCTGGTCGCCCGACGGCCGGCGGCTGCTCATCTTCACGAATTCGCAGCAGGTCTGGCGCACGAACACCCGCGGCGACTACTGGGTGCTCGATCTCGCCGGCTGGACGCTCAAGAAGCTGGGGGGTAACGGTCCGGCCTCCACGCTCATGTTCGCGAAGTTCTCACCCGACGGCGGCCGCGTGGGCTGGGTCCGCTACGGGGAGTACAACGTTTACGTCGAAGACTTCGCCAGCGGGAAGCTGACGCAGCTGACGCACGACGGCTCGCGGACCACGATCAACGGCACGTTCGACTGGGTCTACGAGGAAGAGCTCGGCCTGCAGGACGGCTGGCGCTGGAATCCGGACGGGCAGTCGATCGCGTACTGGCAGCTCGATGCCACCGGCGTGCGCGACTTTCTACTATATGATGTAACAGACTCGTTGTACGCGTTCACGATCCCCGTACAATATCCGAAGGCCGGTCAGACGAACTCCGCCGGTCGCGTCGGCGTGGTCAGCGCGGGAGGCGGTGAAACCCGCTGGCTCAACATCCCCGGCGATCCGCGCAACAATTACATCGCGCGGATGGAGTGGGTCCCCGCCAAAGGCGGCTCGAAAGAGCTCGTCATCCAGCACATGAACCGGCTGCAGGATACGCTGCACGTCATGCTGGCGGACGCGCAGACGGGCCAGGTGCGCACGCTGTTCACCGAGGCGGACGTCCCGTGGGTCGAGCATTTCGATCAGCTGCAGTTCTTGAATGGCGGGAAAGACATCCTCTGGATGTCGGAACGCAGCGGGTGGTCGCAGCTGTACCTGATATCGCGCGATGGCGGCACGCCGCGGCCGTTTACGACCGGAGAGTTCGACGTCTTCGGCGTGGTGCGCGTGGACACGATCGGCAAATGGGTCTACTACATGGCGTCGCCGGACAATCCCATGCAGCGCTACCTCTACCGCATCAACTACGCGAAGCGCGGACCCGTCCAGCGCATCACACCACAAGGAGAGCCCGGCTGGCACAACTATTCCCTGTCGCCGACCGGTCGCTTCGCGGTCCATACCTACTCGCGGTTCGGCGTGCCGCCGACGATCTCGCTCCTCGGGCTGCCGGAGAATCGGATGCTCCGGACGCTGGTGGACAACGCGGCGCTCAAGGCGAAACTCGGGACGCTGCGCCTTGGTGCGACGGAGTTCCGGCAGGTCGACATCGGCAACGGCATCAAGCTCAACGCCGCATTCATCAAGCCGCCGAATTTCGACTCGACGGGCGGGGCGCGCTATCCCGTCTTCTTCTATGTCTACGGTGGGCCTGGCTCGCAGACCGTGACCGACAACTGGGGTGGGCAGAACTACCTCTGGTATCAGATGCTCGCGCAGCGCGGCTACATCGTCGCCAGCGTCGACAACCGTGGGACGGGCGCGCGCGGCAAGGCGTGGCGCAAGATCGTCTACAAGCAGCTGGGTGTCGTCGAGACGCAGGATCAAGCGGCTGCGGCGCGCGCGATCGGCCGGTTGCCGTACGTCGACTCGACGCGCATCGGCATCTGGGGCTGGAGCTACGGCGGGTTCATGACGCTGAATGTGCTGACGCAAGCGCCCGACGTGTATCGGATGGGCATCGCCGTCGCGCCGGTGACGCACTGGAAGTACTACGACACGATTTACACCGAGCGCTACAACGGGCTGCCGCAGGACAACGCGGCCGGCTACGACAAGGGCTCACCGCTCACATACGCGAAGAATCTCAAAGGGCGGCTGCTTATCGTGCACGGCTCGGGCGACGACAACGTGCATTTCCAGAACACACAGGCGATGATCAATGCGCTCGTCGATGCGAACCGGCCGTTCTCGCTGATGGTGTACCCGAACCGCAACCATGGGATTTACGGTGGGAGTACGCGGCAGCATTTGTACACGCTGCTGACGAAGTTCGTCGAGGAGAATTTGCCGGCCAAGGCGAACGGGGAGCACACCGCGACGCTGCCATAGGGCTTAGTCCGGCGCTGGTGTACTACCCGCGCCGGTATGATCGAGATCACAGTCGGGCGGTGTGCACCTGGACTACGTTACTCCTCGAGCACGCTGCTCAGAGCAAAGCCGCCGAAAGGTGGTGACGCAGAGCTACGGAGCTACAGCGGCTGATCGCCGCCATGCCCGCCGGGCCGCCAGCGTTCGACCCCCAATCGAATACGGCGGACCGGCGTTTTCTTGTTGGCACGCCGGCCGCAGGGAAGGGTGCGATGTCGCTCCAACGCGTGCGCGGTGTCATTTTCGCCCTCGCTTCGCTCACAATCGCCATCGTCGTCGGGTGCGACTTGCCGGTCCATCCGCGCAACGGGTCCGACGTTGTTCAGGTCCGCGTCGCGCCTGAGAGCGTGGCGCTCGATCCCAACCAAACGCAGCCGTTCGTGGCGTCCGGCCGCACCGCAGCGGGCGACACCGTGCCGATCGACGTGACCTGGACGGCATCGGCGGGTTCGATCACCTCGGAGGGCCTGTACACGGCCGACACCTCTGCCACCGACGTCACCATCACGGCGACGATGACGAGCGCGCACCTGACGGGCACATCCCACGTCCGCAAGCGCCGCGTAGCGCAGGTCATCCTTAGCCCCAACGCGGTCACCCTTCGCGCTGGCGGCACGCAGCAGTTCGCCGCGTGGGGCGTGCGGAATACCGGCGACTCAGTCGGCGTGGCGATCACCTATTCGGCTACCGGTGGCACGATCACGAGCGGCGGCCTGTTCACCGCCGGACAGACGGCGGGGAACTTCCGCGTCATCGCGCGCCTGACCAACGGCTCGCTCGCCG
>WNGO01002696.1_pt1 | contig 15909 bp, 13 predicted proteins | sample 5400511 | NCBI WGS metagenome assembly WNGO01 (sample SAMN13153380, study PRJNA577476) | soil metagenome | isolation source: 20 cm soil or saprolite under Garry oak tree replicate 2 | place: USA:California | collected 2016-06-15 | reverse complement strand
TCGTCCTTCTTGTTGTGATACTGCAGCGACAGGACGTGCCCGGGCTCGATGTGCAAGATCTTCCCGACGTAGCGGCTGGTCCTGGCCCAGATGAGCTCGTGGCCCCAGGGCTTTTCCACGCGGTAGGGGAGGTCGGTCATTGAAGAGAAACGGGGAACGCGGAAGTGGGAACGCGGAACAGCAATGCGAGGTCGCTCGCCACGACCCCCACCCGGCTGTTCCGCGTTCCGCGTTCCACGTTCCGCGTTCTCATGCAGGCAGGCTCAGTCTCAACGAGGACGGTGACGTGACGCACGCCGTGACGCACACCCCGCACCCCACGCACCCCTCGGGCTTGAGGATCGGATGGCCGCCGGCGTCGAGGGCGAGCGCGCGCTCACCCACGGGACAGGCGCGCGCGCACACGCCGCAGGGAACGCCCTGGAACGTGATGCAGCGCTCCGGCTCGAGCTCGAGGATCCCCAGGTGCACGCCTGCCCAGCCGTCCGCCGGCGGCACCAGCGCGCCCGTCTCACAGGCGTGCGCGCACGGCATGTCGGCGCACACGACGCACGCCTGGATGGCCGGGTCGATCATCGGTGTGCCGGCGGCCAGGCCGGCGCTCGCCGGCGCCGTGACGATCGCGTGCACCGGGCAGACGTCGCCGCAGTCGCCGCACCGGGTGCAGGAAGCGAGGAACGCGAGCTCGTCCGCCGCGCCGGGCGGGCGGAAATGGCGGCGGGGCGCGACGCGCTGCTCGGTGCGCACCCGCACTTCCTGCAGCAACCGGCCGAACGTCTCGCGGAAGAAACCGCGCCGGTCGCTCGCCCGCGTATCCATCAGAAGCTGGGCCCCAGGCTGACCTGCCAGCGGAACGCGAAGCGCGCGTCTCCCGGCGCGAAATCCCGGGCGTCGTCCCACCGGTTGACGACCAGCGGCACCTCGAAGCGCATCGTCCAGGCCAGCTCTTTCACCCGATGGCGCGTCATCACCCCCACCCCGATGTCGTACAGCGTGGTGTACCATTGCCCCGGAGGCGACGACGGCACCGCCGTCGTGTCCACGACGCCGGCATCCGCGAAGCCCTCGAGTCCGACCTCCCGCAAGATACCCCGATCGCGCCGCAGCACCCACGGCGTGGCTTCGAGGTTGAGCCCCACCGCCCAACGCCCACCCAGGTCGGGCCGGAAGCCCCGGAGGTTCGCGCCCCCGGGAGCTTGATAATGAAAGTCGGGGCGCACCAGCCACGCTCCCTGGCTCCGCAGGAAGGGGTTGCTGAACGTCTCGTAGGGATCGGCGCCCGCGATGGAGATGCGCCGCTGCCGCACGGGATCGGACGCGCCGAGGTAGGCCCCCGCGAACAGGCGCGCGCCCCACGACCGGCTGCGCACGCTCGCTTCACCCGTGACGCGGCCGAACGCCTCGAAATCGTAGCGGTTGTTGGCGACGATACCGGGCCCCGGGTTCCAGTACACGACCCCTCCATGCGCGCCGACCCGCGCCCGCAGCACCGTATTCCCCCGGGTCCGGGTGGTGCTGAACCACGGGCCGGCCTCCACCGTGCCCGCGTCGTCCCACAGCCGGCGATCGAGGTACCCCAGGGCCGTGGTCGCCATCCACATGGCATCGAACCCCACGTGCGGGTCGGCGGCATCCACGAGACGCTGTCGCAGGGCATGGTCCACTGCGATCTTGGCCCCCGCACGACCCTCGACCGCCCACGCCGATACGCTCGTCTCGGTACGCGGCCGCAGCCGGCCGATCGGATTGCTCCAGCGGCCGTACAAGCCGAGCACCTGGCTGGCGCCGCGCCGCGTCGCCACCGTGCCGAGCAGCAGGCCGCGGTTATAGGCGCCGAGGTAGTTGGCCCGCTCCCGCAGGCCGACCGTGACGCCACCGAAATCGTTGGACCAGATCACGGGGAGCAGTCCGCGCACGCCGCGATCGCGCCGCGCCGGCTCCTGGAACGGATCGTCGATCCGCAGCGTCCACGCGCCGCTCCCTCCCAGAGGTCCGTGCCGCTCCCGGTTGTTCAGCATGTTGTAGTCGTGGGCCCGCACTCGCGGGTCGAGCATCAGGGCCCCCGGTCGCCGGGCCGTGGTGAACTCGACGCGCTCGAGCGCCGGCTGGCCGGTGGCGCGGGCGTAGATCGTATCGCCCGCTCCCCGCCTGCCCTGCGTGCCAATCTCGACCGGCATCAAGCCGTCACCCTTCCGCTCGATCGTGACCGCCGTCAGCCATCGGCCGTCAGCCTGCCGCGTGCGCTGCACGCCCTTCAGGGAGTAGTCGATCAGCGGCGTGCCGTGCAGCCATTGGCCGAACAGCCACTTCAAGTCCTGGCGCGAGACCTGCTCGGCCACCTCGCGGAACGCGTCCTCGTCCACGTGCTTCAGTTTCCAGCGGGCATAGTAGGCTCGCAGGATCCGCCGCATCGTTTCGTCGCCCACCACATAGCGCAGCTGCTCGTAGAACAGTTGCGCTTTGGCGTATACCATCTCGTTGTAGGTGATGAAGTCGCGGAACCGCTCGCTCGGCAACGAGACGGGCTCACTCCAGCGATCGAGGTCGAGCATCAGCACGTCCGCTTCGAGCGCCGGGTAGGCCGGGCGTCCCCCGTGCCGCTCGAAGAACCAGCCCGTCTGGAAGCTCGTGAACCCCTCGTCGAGAAAGCCCTCGCGCCATTCGTTGTTGGCGAGGATGCCCATCGTATAGTTGTGGCCGACTTCATGGACGATGAGGCCCAGCCCGGCCGAGCCGTCCATCACCATCATCGGGAACTCGGTGCCGCCCCCTTCGATGCGGTGCACGTTGGTGAGCGTGGGCCAGGCAAACTTCCCGTACAGCGAGTCGAGCCACGCGAGCGCTGCCTCCGTGTTGCGCACGGCGATCCCCCTGCCCCACGTCGCGCTGTCCTCCGGCAGGTAGAGCACCCGCACCACCACGTCGCCGTAGCGCCCTTCGTCGTACACGTAACGCGGGTTGAGCGAGAACGCGAAGTGATGGACCTGCTCGGCGTGGAAATGGACGCACTTGCGTGCGGCCGCCACGGCGCCGCACCCCGGCCCCCAGTTCCGCGGCCCGTACCAGCCGCGCTGATAATCGATCCGCAGCCGCGGATCGGCCTTGGCGTGCTCCCACCCCGGGTCGCCTTCGACGACCACGCCGGTGGCCCCGACGACCTGGTCCTGGGGCAGGTCGAGCAGCACGTCGTACGTCGCGAACTCGCCGTAGAACTCGCCCGCGGGATAGAGCGGGTGGTCCTGCCATCCCCACCGGTCGTACACGACGACCTTGGGATACCACTGCGCGAAATCGAGGCGTCGTCCCTGGCGCCCCTGGCGCCTCGGGAGGGTCGAGGGCCGCGCTCGCCAATCGATCTCCACCACCCCTGAGTCTCCCGGCGCGAGCGGCTGCGGCAGCGCCCAGTGCGCGATCGTCGAATCGGGCGCATACGGATAATCGGGTCGGGCCCGCGCTCCCATCACCGTCGCATCGGTGATGCGCTCGAACGCGTAGTCGGGGTCCCGCAGCCGCTGGAATCGCACCCGCCCTTCGGCGGCGTCCGCCGCGGACCAGCGCGAGCCCGGTCGGAAGGCGTTCAAGTACTGGTGCACGTAGAAGTCGTGCAGCGTGTCGGGGGAGCGGTTCACGTACGTGATCCGCGCGTGACCGGTCAACACCCCCGCCGGCTCGTCCAGCGCCGCCGTGATGTGGTAGGCAGCCCGCTGTTGCCAGTAGCCGGCGACCGGCAGGGAGTCCTTTAGGGCGGTGTCGGGCGCCATCAACAAGAGAAGGATCGGGATCATCGGGGTCATGGGGATGGGGAAGCTACACGCCCCTCGTTCGGACGGGGAGGCGTGCGCGTGATTTTGACCGGCGGTGCGTGAATCGGGCGCCGGTTTTCGACGACTGACTCCTCATGTTGGGCGCGTAACCCTCGACAACAGGAGCCAGTTATGACGCATAAATCGCGCTATCTCCCGATCTGTGGGACCCTGCCGGCGGTCGCGGCCCTCGCCACCCTGGTGGCGTGCAGTGACCGTCCGCCCGCAACGGGCCCTGGCCGACCCGACCCGGCGGCGGCCTCTCGCAACGCCGAACTGCAAACGACATCCGAGGCATTGGCGCAACACTTGGCGCGCGCGCTCGCGCACCCGGCGTTTCGGGCGTACGTGAAGGCGCAGCTCGATTCGTCGCCGTTCCGCGAGCACAAGCTCCACTTCCAGCGCTTCCTCGGCGCGCACGGGGGCCACGCCCGCGACGAAGTCGCGCGGCACGCCGGGGTAAGCGCGGCCGACGTCGACCACGAGGCTCAGGCGGCGATCCCGCTCGAGTTCTACTTCCCTGTGCCGGCGCACCGGCGCGCCTGGACGGGCGACGCGAACGTGCTCGTCGCGACGGCGCTGCGCGACCACGACGTCCCGGTGGCATTCGACCCGCGGGGGCACCGCATCCTGCTCGATCCGGACCGGCCGCCCGCCACTCCGGTGATCGCGCTCGTCCCGGTCGAAACCGACTTCACGCCCCGGCCCGCGATGCAGCTCTGCCAGGAGGACTGCGGAGGTGGTGGCGGGGGCGGCGGCTCGCCGCCCCCTCCGCCCCCGCCGTCTCCTCCCACTGCCCCCACGCCCGGGCTCTACATGACGCAAGCCCATTTCGTGGATGGTTTTGAAGGTTGGTTGAAAGGCGCACCCGAATTTGAGGTGCACGTGCTGGGGCAACAGGGGCAGACGGACTCACTCACCGACTATCAGTGTGCTGGTGAGAAGCAGCCGGCTCCGTACTACTTCGACCAGAACGGCCTCGACTGGAGCGGCGGCGTCATGGTGTTCAGCAAGACCCAGATCGACGCCTACAACGCCGCCCACCCCGGCCAGAACGTCCGGCTCTATGTCGTGGAGGACGACGACACGGCGTGCCAGATCAAGACGAGCAGCGACGCCTGGAAGAGAGCGCTCGACGCCGTGGACGCGGCGAACAAGGCGCGGACGGCCGGCAAGGACACGACCGCGAACACCGGCGAGAAGCTGTGGAAATTCGCCCAGGCGTTTCAGAAACTCTTGAGCGCGCTCGCGTCGATCTTCAACACGAACGACGAGCTGGTGGGCGACGTCGTGCAGGACAGCGTCGCCGGTGAGTATCACGCCGGGTTCAACTGGATCGTGAAGGGTGAGAACAACGTCACCAACGGCTGGATACGGCTGGAGATGAAGTGAACGGTTTCCACATGGGAGCAGGCATGCGCACGCTCATCGGATTGCTCGCTGCGGTCGCCCTGGCCGTTCCCGGTCGGGCGAGCGCCGCCCAGTGGGGCCTTTCGGCGGAGGTCGGGGTGGCGCGTTTCGGAGGGACGTCGCGGGACAGTTCGGGCGCCACGCTCGGCCCCTACCGCCCGACGACGTTCGGGGCGCGGCTGGACCGCGAGCTTGGCCCGGTCCGCGTCGGCATCGGGCTGCTGTACGCCCGCACCGGGCTCGCGGGCGAGCAAAACCAAACGGCGGTGGTCTTCTACGACCGCGCGGCGCTGGTCGAAGCCGCTCCGGAGATCTCGCTCAGGGTGGCGCGCTTCGGCGGGGGCGTGGTGACCCGCGTTGCCGGCGGGCCCAGTCTCGACATCTGGGACGTGGACGGCGTGTCGCGCACGCGCGTCGCAGCGCGGGGAGCGGTCGCGCTCGAGTGGCCGCTCTCGGGCCGGTGCATCGGGTCGCTGCGCGCGACCGGGGTCCTGAGCGGATCGATGATGAATAGGGATGAGACCCCGGCGGGGGTCGAGCGGCAGGCCACGCGACGGGGTGGCGTGTCGATCGAGCTGCGGTATCGGTTGTAGGGTCGACTGACCCCGGGGCGACGCCCCGGGGTCAGCCGCGGCGGCCCGGGGTCCCCTACTCCCCCGTCAGCATCCTTCTTCGCAGCACGGCGAGCTTGCGCTTGAGCGAGCCGTCGTACACCCGGTCACCGATGCGCACCACTACGCCGCCCAGGATCCCACCGTCGGTGCGGAAATGGGTCCGGACCTCTTTCTGGAGCACCGCCGTGAGGCGTTCGGCGATCTCCCGCTCGAGCCGGTCATCCGGGTCGCGCGCCAGCGTCACGCCCGCATGTACCCGGTTGAGCCGCAGGTCCACGAGACCCTGGTACTCCTGCGAGATCTCCGCCAGGAGCCCCTGGCGGCCACGCCGCACCACCGCCTGCAGAAACCGCACGAACTCAGGGGTCGCGATGCCCTCCAATGCCCGCGCCAGCACCGCGCTCTTGGTGGCTTTCGAAACCCGGGGGGAGTCGAGCGCGACCGCGATGCGCTCGTCCGCCCGGATCGCCCCCGCCACGGCCTCGAGCAGCCGGCCGTACTGCTCGACGATCTCGCGTCCACCCCCACCCTTGCCCCCGGCCTCCGCGGCGAGGAGCAGCGCCTCGGCGTAGTTGCGCGCGATCGTGACGGATTTCACCGTCGCTGCTCGAGCGTCGCCAGGTATTCGGTGACCAGGCGGCGGTTGGCCTCGGTGTCGAGCTCGGCCTCGAGCAGTTTCGCCGCCGCGGCGATCGAGAGGTCCACCGCCTCGCGGCGTAGCGCCAGGATCGCCTTGGACCGTTCGTCCTCGATGTCCTTGCGCGCCCGCCCCAGCAACTCCTCGTACTCCTCCCGGGCCTTGGCGAGCAGCGTGGCGCGCTCCTTGTCGGCGACGGCCTTGGCTTGGGCGAGCAGCTCCTGCGCCTCGGCTTTCGCCCCCGCCACGAGCCGCTTGTGCTCCTCCAACAGCGCCGCGGCCTCCGCCCGGTCGTGCTGCGCCTGCGCGAGCTGCTCCTCGAGCCGTCGCTCGCGCTCCCGCACGGCGGCGAGCAGCACGGGCCACGCCGCGCGCCTCAGGATGAGGAGCAGCAGCCCGAACACGACGAGCGTCCAGATGACGAGCCCGCCGTCGACGGTGAGCGGCCCCGCGCCGCCTTCCTGCGCCATTAGAACCTGACCTTGCCCTGCATGACGAACGCGACCACGGCGGCGAACAGCGCCACGCCTTCGACCAGCGCGGCGGCGATGATCATCGCCGTCTGGATGCGCGCGCTGTTCTCCGGCTGGCGCGCCATCCCTTCGACGGCCTGGCCGCCGACCCGACCGATCCCGATGCCGGCGCCGAGCACCGCGAGCCCCGCGGCGAGACCCGCGCCGATCAGGGCGTACCCCTTGCCGGCGGCCTCCGCCGCGGCGGGCTCCTGCAGCAGAGCGAGCACGTTCAGCAGCATGTCACACTCCCCAGTCGTGAACGGGAGATGGCGGTTCTGGTGCGCTCGCCCGAGCGCGCGCCGGGTCTCCCGGACCGGCGTCGCCGCGGTGGCTCCCTTCGATCGCCCAAGCGATCAGTGAGCTTCGCCCGCCCCCCTGGGGGCGGGCTACCTCCGACAGCGGCGCGAGCGCCCGACGCCGTCGGTGCTGCGATATGCAAAGACGCCCCGGCTAATGCGCCTCGCGCATCAGCCCGATGAACACGCTCGTCAAGAGCGTGAACACGAACGCCTGCAAGAACGCGACGAACAGCTCCAGCAGCATGATGCCTGTCGCCATGACCGACGCCGCCACCCCGACCAGGTAGCTCTGAAAGAAGAAGGTCAGCCCGATCAGCGCCAGGACCACGACGTGCCCCGCCGTCATGTTGGCGAACAACCGGACGGCCAGGGCGAACGGCTTCGCGAGCTTCCCGATGATCTCGATCGGAGTCATGATCAGCAGCATCACCGGCTTGAGCAGCGTCGGCAGCCCTTCCGGGAGGAAGAAGATCGTCCCCAGATAGCCCTTCCACCCCAAGGCCCGCATCCCCGAGATCTCGATGACGGCCAACGAGACCAGCGCCATCGCCCCCGTGACCGCGATGTTCGAGGTCGGCGTCGCGCTCCAGGGCAAGAGCCCCAACAGATTGCACGTGAGCAGGAAGAAGAAGACTGTCAGCAGGTAGTTCACGTACCCCTCGCCGTGCGGCCCCACGTTCGGCAGGATCACCTCCTGCCGGATGTACAGCACGGTCGCCTCCATCGCCGCCGCGAAGCCGCGCGGCGGGCGGCCCGCCGCCTGGGCGCGCGCCACCACCCGCGAGGTGTACAAGAACACCAGCGCGACCAGCACGGCCGCGAGCGTCAGGAACACCGCGTGTTTGGTGGGAGAGAGATCGAGGCTGAGGCCGCCGATACGGAGCGGCGTGAAGCGCGGCAGCTCCACTTCGCGGTAGTAGGGCGCCGTCCAGGCGGGCAGCTCGATCCTATGCGAGTTCCCCAGGTGCGCCGGGATGTCGATCTCGTTCGACGCAGGCGCGCGCTCCTGTGCCGCGGCGGTTCGTCCCGCCAGCGCCACGAGCACTACCGCAATGGTCCCGCCCATCCGCGCGAACCGGCTCATCGCACCTCGTGCGCCGTCGCCTTGAGGACGACCGCCTCGATCACCACGAAAGCCATCAGGACGCCGACCAAGGCGAACAGGGTTGACTCGAGTGCCAGACCCACTCTCGGGACGATCACCAGCGCGCATGACGCCACGACCACGAGCCGGGCCGCGATGCCGGTCGCCCACACCAGGAGAAACCGTTCCGTTCCCAGCGCCCGCACCAGCCACCACCCGAGCGGCCCCTGCACCAGGAGCGCGATCCCCAGCGCCAGCCGGACCCCGGTTCCCGACTGCGACGGCAGAACGAAGCTAAGAAGGAGAGTCGCCGTGGCAACCGTCGCCACACCGACCAGATACCGACCCAGCGCCGTCACCGGCCGTCCTCATCGGCTTTGGTGAGTTCCCGTATCACGGAATACAACATGCCGCCGAAGCCCAGCAGCGCGCCCAGCAGCGTGAAGACGCCGTCGGTTCCAGCCTTGCGGTCCACCCACTGACCCACGAGTACCGCGACCAGGATGGTGGCGGCCAGCTGGACCCCGAGCCCGGCGTAGCGGAGCGGTCCCGGGCGTTTCACGGCGAAAAGCTACGCGCTTGTGAAAAAATTCGCAAGCGAGTCCCGCACGCGCAAACTTATGTGGCGCTTGGGAGTATGATGTGCTAACCTGGAGCCATCATGACGGCCAACCCATCCCCCCTCCCGCGACCGCCAGGAAGTCCTTTAGGGCATCCCGCCTCCCGGCCGCAAGGCGACGTCGAGCTGCTCGAGCGGCTGGGCCGGGCGCGCGCCGACCTCCTGGCGCAGGTGGGGCGCCGCATCATCGGCCAGAAAGACGTGCTCGACGGCATCCTCACCGCCGTCTTCTCAGGCGGCCACGCCCTGCTGCTCGGCGTCCCCGGGCTCGCCAAGACGCTCATGGTATCGACCGTGGCCCAGGCGCTCGAGCTCAAGTTCTCGCGCATCCAGTTCACCCCCGACCTGATGCCGTCCGACATCACCGGCACGGAGATCATCGAGGAGGACCAGGCCAGCGGGAAGCGCGCCTTCCGCTTCGTGCGCGGGCCGGTGTTCGCGAACATCGTGCTGGCCGACGAGGTGAACCGCACGCCCCCCAAGACGCAGGCGGCGCTGTTGCAGGCGATGCAAGAGCACCAGGTGACGGCGGCGGGCCAGACGCATCAGCTGCCGTCGCCGTTCTTCGTGCTCGCCACCCAGAACCCGATCGAGCAGGAGGGCACGTATCCGCTCCCCGAGGCGCAGCTCGACCGCTTCATGTTCGAGCTGCGGGTGGCGTATCCGTCCAAGGACGAAGAAGAGACGATCGTCGAGGCGACCACGGGCGATCTCGCGGCGACAATTTCGCCCGTGCTCACGGCGGAAGACGTGCTGACGCTGCAGCACCTGGTGCGCCGCATCCCCGTGACCCAGCCGTTGGTGCGCGCGGCGGTGACGCTGGTGCGCATGACCCGCGCGCCGGACGCCGAGTCTCCCGCCTTCATTAAGGAGTTCGTGTCGTGGGGGGCCGGTCCGCGCGCGTCGCAGTACCTGATCCTGGGTGCCAAAGCGCGGGCGGCGCTGGACGGACGGCCGATGCCCGACTTCGACGATCTCAAGGCCGTGGCGCCAACGGTGCTCACACACCGCCTGGTCATCAACTTCGCCGCGGAGGCAGCGGGGCGCACGGCGCCGGACCTGATCGAGGAGCTGATTGTGACGGGGAAGTGGCTCCCGAGGTAGGTATGACGGGAACGTATGCATAGGGTGATCCTCGCCAGCCTGGCGATCGTGCTGCTGCGGGACTGCGAGCTTGCGGGACCGCGTCCCTCACCCGGCAAGGTGGCCGGTACGTGGGGTGGTGATGGAGCCGGGCTCATCGCCGACGATACCAGCGCCCATGTGCACATCGGATGCACCTACGGCAACGTGCACCAGCCGATCGTGGCGGATTCCCGCGGTCGCTTCGATCTGCCCGGCGAGCAGGACATTACGGCGCACCCGGTGGATCGCGGCATCCTCCACCCCGCCCGCTTCAGCGGCTCGGTCCTCGGCCGCACCATGACGCTTACGGTGACCCTCACCGACACCGCCGTCACCCTCGGCCCGGTGCAGGTGACGCTCGACCAGGCGCCGAGACTCGGGCCGTGCCCCATCTGCCTGACGAAACGGGCCGTGGCCCGCCGCAGCGCCGCATTTCCGCCTGCCCGAGTCGCAAAAACACCCTAATCCGCTCTCGCCCGCCCTCCAATATTTGTCAGCCAAGCCGGGGCTTGGCGTGTAAGTCAGGCAGTCCCAACAGCTTCAGAAGATGATCGCCGCGACGCCGGACGGGTGACTATGGTCACGCCACCGGCGCGCCAAACCGGCAACTTGGTACAGGCAACGGGCCTTGAGGGGAGTGCTGGCTTGACCATACCGCTGCGTGTGCTGATCGCGGAAGATTCTGAGGACGACGCCCTGCTGATCGTGCGCGAGCTGAAGCGCGGCGGCTACGACCCCACCCACGAGCGGGTGGCGACAGCCGCGGCGATGACGGCCGCGCTCGATCGCGAGCCCTGGGACTTGGTGATCGGGGACCATAGCATGCCGCACTTCAGCGGCACCGCGGCCCTGGCGCTGGTGCGCGGCCGTGGGCTCGACGTCCCCTTCATCTGTGTGTCGGGCACCATCTCCGAGGATCGGGCACCATCTCCGAGGAGATGGCAGTGTCCGCCATGCGCGCCGGGGCCAACGACTGGGTCACGAAGGGACAGCTCAAGCGCCTCGTCCCCGCGATCGAGCGCGAGCTGCGCGAGGCAAAGGGGCGCGCGGCGCTGCGCGCCTCCGAGGCCGGGTACGAGACCCTGGTCGAGCACGCGCCGGTCGGGATCTACCGCTCGAACCCGGCGGGCCGGTTCCTGTCGGTGAATGCCGCCCTGGTGCGGATGCTCGGCTACGGCACGCCCGCGGAAGTGCTGCGGCTCGACATGGCGCGCGACGTGTACGCCGACGCGGCCGAGCGCCAGCGACTGCTCGACCGCGACAGCTACACCGATCGCGAATACGACGAAGTAGAGGCGACCTGGAAGCGGCAGGACGGGCGCCTGCTGACCGTGCAGCTCAGCGTGCGCGCGGTGCGCAACGCCGACCGGCAGGTCGAGTACTACGAGACGTTCGTCCGGGACGTCACCGAGCAGCGGCGCCTGCAGCAGCAGCTGGTGCAGTCCCAGAAGATGGAGGCGGTGGGCCGGCTGGCGGGCGGGATCGCGCACGACTTCAACAACCTGCTCACCGTGATCACGAGCTATTGCGACCTGCTGCTCGAGGACCTCGAGCCGGCGGATCCGAAGCGGGAGGACGTCGAACAGGTGCGCAAGGCGGCGGACGGCGCCACGGCGCTCACGCGCCAGCTGCTGGCGTTCAGCCGCCAGCAGGTGCTCGCGCCCAAGGTCGTGAGCATGAGCGCGGTGGTGTCGGGGGTCGAGAAGATGCTGCGCCGCGTGATCGGGGAGGATGTGGACCTCGCCACGCGGCTCGACCCCGACGTGGGCTCGGTCAAGGCCGACGTGGGGCAGCTCGAACAGGTGTTGATGAACCTGGCCGTGAACGCGCGCGACGCAATGCCCACCGGCGGTCAGCTCACGATCGAAACCGCCAACGCCGAGCACGATGCGGACTACGCGCGCGAGCACGACGCGGCGGCGGTGCGGCGCTTCGTGATGCTGGCGGTGAGCGACACCGGCAGCGGCATGGACGAAGCGACCAAGGCGCGGATCTTCGAGCCGTTCTTCACCACCAAGGAGCCGGGCAAGGGCACGGGGCTCGGGCTCGCCACGGTGTACGGGATCGTGAAGCAGTCGGAGGGGTTCATCTGGGTGTATTCGGAGCCGGGGCGCGGCACCACGTTCAAGATCTACCTGCCGCGGGTGGACGCGGCGCCCGAGGCCGGGGCGGCCGTCGCCGCGGGCGACTTGCCGCGCGGCAGCGAGACCGTCCTGATCGTGGAAGACGCGGCGGCGGTGCGCGCCGTGATGCGGCACGTGCTGGAGCGGCAGGGGTACGCCGTGCTCGAGGCGGCGAGCGGCGCCGCGGCGCTCGAGCTCGCCGCCGGCCATGCCGGGCCGATCCACCTGCTGCTCACGGACGTGATCATGCCGGGATTGAGCGGGCGGCAGGTGGCCGATCGGCTGGCAGCGCTGCGACCCGACACGCGGGTGCTGTACGCGTCCGGGTACACCGACGACGCGGTGGTGCGACACGGGGTCTTGGAGTCCGGAATCGCCTATCTGCAGAAGCCGTTCACCACCGAGAGCTTGGCGCGCAAGGTGCGCGAAGTGCTGGATCGGCCCACCCCTCACGGCGGTTGTTGACGGCGGGTCCCGCCAACCCCATAAAGCACACCCAATTGCTTATGGCAGAATGTGTTGACACAACGTTGATGAACGCGTTTTATTGTACCGTTCCGAAACGTTGCGAGTCGTCCGTTTGCCGCACCTGCAGCTGCTGACGCTCGGCGCCCCGCTGTTTCTCACCGGGGCGGGCGAGCAGATCAAGTTCCGCACGCGCAAGCACTTCGCGCTGCTGATCCGGCTCGCCGTCGAGGCGGGACGGCGGTTCACGCGCGATTACCTGATGGACCTGCTGTGGGGTGACGCCCCGGCGCATCTGGGGCGCCACTCGTTGGCGCAGGCGCTGAGCGTGCTCAAGGAGAAGGTGGGGCGGGAGCATCTGGTCGTGCAGCGCGCCACCGTGGCGCTCATCGATGGCGCGGTGGACGCCGACGTGTCGCATCTGGATGCATGCGACCTGCAGATCCGGGGGGCATTTCTCGACGGCTTCGATGTGCCGGCGGCCACGGCGTTTGAGCAATGGAAGGATGAGTGGCGCGCGAAACTGACGCCGCGCATCCGTGATTGCCTGGTGAAGCAGATGGACGCCGGGCGCCGCATCGGCGATTTCGCCACGGTCGAGCGGCATGCGCAGGTGTTGCACGACCTGGACCCGGTCTCCGAGGACGCGGTGCGGGGCCTCATCGAAGCCCGCGCCTGGGTCGGTGACCGCACCAACGCGCTCAAGGCGTTCGCGCGATTCGAGGCCGATCTCGCCACGGAGCTCGGCGCGAAGCCCAGCGCCGAGCTGGTGCGGATCGCCGACCTGCTACGGCAGGGTCGCCGCCCGGCGCCCCGCCCCGACGAGCCCGCACGCATCGGGCGTCCGGCCGCCGTGTCCGAGCGTCAGGAGCGCAGGTTCGAGGCTGAGACCCTGATCGGCCGGGAGCAACCGTTCGCGAAGCTGTACGACGCGTGGCTCGAGGTGCGGCGCCGGGTGCCGCGAATCGTCGTGCTCACGGGCGACCCCGGTATCGGTAAGACAACCCTCACCAATGCCTTCGTGTCCACGTGTCAGATGGAGGGGGCTGTGGTAGCGCGCGCCCAGGCGTACGACGCAGAGCGGGAGCTGCCGTTCGCGATTCTCGCGGAGCTGATCAAGCAGCTCACCCTCCAGCGGGCGATCGGCGGGGCCGAGCCCGAGGCGCTGAGCGAGCTGTCGCGGGTGGCCCCCGAGATCTTCAACGCGTTTCCGGGCGTCCCGAAGCCGGTCGAGTGGTCCGCCGAGGTCATCCCGTTGCGCCTGGCGGATTGCTTTCTCAAGGCCGTTGAGGCGGCGACGGACGAGAGCCCGCTGGTGCTGGTGGTGGACGACATCCACGCGGCCGACAACGCCAGCGCCGCGATTCTCCACATGGTAGCCCGCAAGCTGCCGCGTACGCGGCTGCTGTTGATCCTCACGGGTCGCACCAACGAGCTGCGCACCGCGGCAGCGCCGAGCGCGCTCGTGTCGGACACGACGGTGCAAGCGCTGCAGGGCCTCGAGCTCGAGCCGTTGTCCGCGGAGGCGGCGGAGCGGCTGGTGACGGCGCTGGCCGTTGGGGCCGACGCCAAGATCAAGGTGGGCGATCTCCCGACGAGCCGTATTCTGCAGGCGGGGAACGGCAATCCCCTGGCTCTCGAGCTGCTCACGAAGGAGTGGGTGGCACACGGCTCGACCTCGCTGTTGAGCGACATCGAGGCGTTGAACACGCAGCCCGTCGCCAACATCGGGATCCCGCGCGCCATCGGGGCCGTGTTCGATCGCCAGATTCGCCGGCTCGACGCCACGTCGCGGGCGGCGCTCGATCTGGCCGCCGTCTTGGGACGGCGGCTGGCCGATCTGCCGCTTTACCAGGTCGTGGGTCTCTCACCGGCGGCCGCGGGTGAGGCGCTGACCCGGCTGCTCGAGGAGGGATTCCTGCGGGAGGTGCACGGCGGACTCGAGTTCAGAAATGAGCTGATCCGGGCGCAGGCGTACTACGCGGTGGCGGGGCCGGCAAGGCAGCACTTGCATCGGGAGGTGGGGGGGATGCTTGCTGAACGGCAGGTTGGCGACGCAAGCTCGTCCAACCTCGAGATTGCTTGGCACTTCTTGCGCGGTGGGGATCCCTGTCGCTCGCTAACCTACGCAATCGAAGGTGCTGGTGCCGCGATGCAGGTGGGAGCTCCGTACGAGAGCGAGCAGGTTCTATCTGCTCTCCTGCACCAGCCCTGTGGCAAAGAGCACTCGGAGACAATTCGGCTCCTTCTTGCCGGAGCCCTCGTGGATCAGTCCAAGGCTGACGACGCCTTGCCCATTCTCGGTGAGCTCGTCGCAAGCGCCGAGCTCACATCCCGCACTCTGGCTGAAGTAACGCAGATGAGAGCAGCGGCCATCTATCTTGTTAATCGAGACGTCGGGGAAAGTCATTGCGAAGCAGCAGCCCAGGCGCTTGCCGCGGCTACAAAAACAGATGATGTGGAACTAATCGCACGCGCTCTCTTTGAGTACGCCAGGTCTGGAGCACAGTCTGGCGACGAAGCCCGAGTGCTCGCTGCCAAGAAAGAGATCGACAACCTTCTGGAAGACGAGAAGGCTAGATACGTGCCGATTCTTCACACCGCTCAAGGCTTCTGCCACAATTTCCTGTTCGACGCGAGTGCCGCTGCTGCATCACTGGACGTGGCCCGAGGTCTTCTCGCCGAGAGCCCGAGGGTCACCGAATTGTCTTACGTCCTTAACGCATACGGTAGTTGTAGGTATCACTTGTGTGATTTTGCGGGCGCTCGTCAGTCGTACATCGAAGGGCTGAGGCTTGCCAAGAGAGTCGGAGACGACTCGCGGGCTTCGATTATCAGCGGCAACACTTGTGCTCTATTGACAACAGTCGGCGAGTACGACGGAGCAATTGAGGCCGGCCGCGAAAGCGTCCGGTTAGGCACACGAGCTCTCAATCACCCTCTCCTCATGACTTGTCTGACCAGTCTAGCGGAAGCCTTCATTCTCGCCGGCGACCGCACACAAGCTCTGGACCACCTGGAGCGCGCTGAGCGGTGGGTCAAGGAGCAACGCAGTTGGTCAGCAAACATGGAGTTCTTCTGCCAGGGCGCGTGCGTTGCGCTTCTGATGGGCAATCTGAGCCTCGCGCTCAGTCTGACAGGCTCGGCGGAGGAGCGCGCTTGGGGCAAAGAGCGGTGTGTGCCCAACCCCGGTGTATTCGAAAAACTGCGTGTAT
>WNGO01001311.1_pt1 | contig 15918 bp, 13 predicted proteins | sample 5400511 | NCBI WGS metagenome assembly WNGO01 (sample SAMN13153380, study PRJNA577476) | soil metagenome | isolation source: 20 cm soil or saprolite under Garry oak tree replicate 2 | place: USA:California | collected 2016-06-15 | reverse complement strand
CGCACCCCGACGCCATCGTGCTGCCCAGCGCACATCCGCTGACCGGCATTCTTGGACAGGACTCGAGGTGGCGCCTGCTCAGCCGGGACGAGGTGGCCGCGGTATTCATCCGAGTAGGCTTCGCACCATGACCGCGGTGGCGCCCACGGTGGAGATCAGTGCGGTGATGCCCGCCTACAACGAGGAGGCCAACCTGGAGCAATCGGTGGGCCGAATGGCGAGCGCGCTGAAGACCTTTGCGCGGGGATTCGAGATCATCGTCGTCGATGACGGCAGCCTGGACGGCACCCCGGCGGTGCTGGAACGGCTCAAGCTGGCGCACCCGAATCTGCGCGTCATCCGTCACCCGGTCAATCGCGGCTATGGGGCGGCGCTACGGTCGGGCTTTAGCGCCGCGCGCTTCTCCTGGATCTTCCTGATGGATGCCGATAACCAGTTCGACCCGGCGGAAGTCGAGCTGCTCCTTGCGCGCGCGGCTGATGCCGACATCGTGGCCGGATACCGCAAGCATCGTCGCGATCCGCTCCTGCGGCGGCTCAATGCGTGGGCGTTCTTTACGCTGGTGCGCTTCCTATTCGGCCGGTTGGTGCGTGACGTGAATTGCGCCTTCCGGCTCACGCGCAGCGACCTGATCGCCCGCATGGCGCTCCACTCGGAGGGAGCCCTGATCAACACCGAGATGCTGGTGCTGGCTCGTCAGCTTCATGCCCGGGTGGTCGAGGTCCCGGTCCACCATTACCCGAGAAAAGCCGGCAAACAAACCGGGGCGAACATCCGCGTCGTGATCCGCGCGTTTGCGGAGCTGCTCGCGTTTCGAGCGGAGATGCGGAAGGTGGAGCGCGCGGCATGACGCCCGAGATCTCGATCGTGATCCCGGCCTTCAACGAGGCGCTGCGGCTTCCGGCGACCCTCGATCGGGTGCAGCGCCATCTCGCGACGATCAGCGTTCCCTCCGAGGTGATCGTGGTGGACGACGGCAGCCGCGACACCACCGTCCAGGTCGTCCGCGAGCGCGCCGCCCGCTGGCCGCAGCTCTCACTGGTAATGGCGGAGCGCAACGGGGGCAAGGGGGGCGCCGTCCGCCTCGGGATGGCCGCCGCCCGCGGCCGCTATCGGATCTTCAGCGACGCTGACCTCAGCGTTCCGATCGACGACATGGAGAAGCTGCTGCGACCGCTGCGCGCGGGCGCCGGCGTCGCCATCGCCTCGCGCGGCCTGCGGGAGTCGCAGGTCGAACTGCATCAGCCGTGGTATCGGGAGACGATGGGAAAGATCTTCAACCGGCTGGTGCGGATCTTCGTGCTCGGCGGTGTGAGAGATACCCAGTGCGGGTTCAAGGCCTTCACGGCCGAAGTCGCGGACCGGGTCTTCCCGCAGTTGCAGACGCGCGGCTTCGGCTTCGATGTCGAGATCCTCTACCGCGCGCAGCAGGCGGGGTACAAGATCGTCGAAGTCCCGACGCGCTGGATCAACTCGCCGCAGAGCCGGGTGCATCCGATCCGGCACTCGGCCGCAATGTTCCTCGAGCTGCTGGCCATCCCGGGACGTGTCCGCCGCCATCCGACTCCGACAGCCAAGACCGACGAGCGGCGGGCTTCCGCCTAGTCCGGGAAACCGCCCGAGGCCGCGTCCGAGGCGAGGCGCGCGAGGTCGCTTTCGCGAAGCCACTGCATCAGTCGATCCAGACCGCTAGCGACATCGATCGATGGTTTCCAGTGCAATTCGTCGCCCGCCTTACTCACGTCGCTCACATAGACACGTTGGTCGCCGGCGCGCCAGGGAGCGAACTCGTACGCAACGGGGCGACCGAGCCGTTCCTGGAGGTAGGCAATCAGTTCAACCAACGACAGGGTGTTGAGCGGACCACCGCCGATATTGAATACTTTTCCGGCGACGGCGTCGATGGCCCTGTGGGCCGCCGAATAGCAGGCGATGAGGTCGTCAACATGCAAGATGTCACGCACCTGCAGCCCATCGCCATAGATGACAATCGTGTCTTTCCTCAGCGCTTGGATCATCAGGTGGGCGACCCATCCCTGATCCTCACTTCCAACCTGGCGCGGTCCGTAGATGCAACTTTGACGGAAAACGACGGTCCGAAGCCCGTAGATGCGCGAATAGTCTCGCACGTACTGGTCGCCTGCTCCTTTGGAGCAGCCATAGGGGGAGTGGAAATCGAGTGGCTGGGTTTCGCCGATCCCCTCGCTGAGATTGGCGAATTCGTATCGAGTTCCGTTGCGTTGCACCCCAACGTCTTGCATCGAACCGTAGACCTTGTTCGTTGAGCTGTACGCGAGGAATGCACCAGGACATTCGGCCCGTACTGCCTCAAGCACGTTGAGCGTGCCAAGCGCGTTGATCTCAAAATCGCTCCTGGGATCGATGACAGATGTGGTGACGGCTACCTGTGCCGCAAGATGGTAGACGGCTTTCGCCTCCCGCACCGCCGCGCGTACGGCTTGATAGTCTCGAATGTCGGCGTGAATGACCGAGAGGTCGCCACCGAGCGTGGAGAGCCATCGGGCATTGGCCGGCGCGCCCGGGCGGGCGAGGTTGTCGAGGATGACAACCTGGTCACCGGCTCTCAAGGCGTGGGCCGCCACGTTGCAGCCGATGAACCCAGCGCCTCCGGTAATGACAGTCTTCATGTGGTGTCGCCGCCGTAAATTAGAACAGGTATCGTGCGGCGCCTTCTGCCTACCAGTGAACTCGATAGATGGCGACGGTACCATCCTGATAGATGGGCTGAAGGTACGACTGATCCGCCGGCTGAAAGCCGGTAGCGGTCTCTTCGGGACCCCAGTAGAGCAGCGTGATGCCATTGTCATGAAGGAAGGCAGGCACGGTTGTGTCGGGCTCGCCCGGCTTCAGGACCGCGCCGACATTGTGGATCTTCTGAAAGTAATCGAGCGTCTCGCTGTAGTGGCCGACGTACACCGGCACGCCTGCCCAGGCGGGGAGCAGCTGCCCATCCCCCGGTGAGCTAAGCGCCCGATCGCTCGCCTGGTGATGCGACGAGAGCCATTGCATGGCCCGCCAGCTATCGTCGCCGATGTAGGCTTCCGTGAACGCCCCCGACGCGAAGCGCAACGCGATGGCGAGGACGATCAGCGACGAGAGGCAGCAAGCGGTGACGAGGATCGCCTCGATCCGGCGGGCGCGCGCGCGCCGCAGCCGCGAGCTCAGGGTGCGAAGGCCGACCGCGGCCAGGATGCCCACCGGCACGTAGAGTGCGTCGAGCAGCCGGCGCTGGATGTTCGCGATGTTGGGCAGATAGAGCAGCGCCAGCACCAGCGGTGGCCAGACGAACAGGAGCGCCAGGCCACGGTCGCGGCGCCGCCAGGCGACCACCATCCCGAGGGCGGCGGCCAGCAGCGGCAAGCCGAGGCTGACCGCCAGGCTGACGGGGCCGGGCGCCTGGTGACGCCATTGCCGCGCCCACTCGGCGATCGTCGGATCGCGGAAGAGGATCCAGGCGTTGTAGGCGAGCAGCGGGATGGTCGCCAGGAACGGCACCGCCTGGGCCGCGACCGACCGGATCGAAGGTCGGGGGCCCCACGCCAGGAGCAAGCCCTGGTAGGCGACCCAGATGACACCGAGGACGGGGATCATCTGCGGATGAATCGCGGTAAGGGCGATGAGGGCGGCGGAGGCGGCCACCACCGGGCGCCAGGCGGGCGCCTCGGCGATGCGCAGCAAACCCAGCAGGCCGGTGATGATCAGCGCGGTCGCCCACGCGAAATGCGGAATCGCCAGGATCGAGTACCAGCCGCTGATCTCCGGGAGGTGGAGATCCAGCGCCTCGACCCGGCTGCCCAGGACGGACGGGTTGCCCAGGGCCTGCGCGAGAAAGCCGGCGCCCGCGCCCAGGATGACGAGCACGAGGGCGAGACGGCGGAGCTCCGCCGGCAGCACGCGGCGGCAGAGCTGGTCGGCGGCGAGCACGAGGGCGATGGCGCCGGAGATGCGGGCCAGGTGATAGGCGACGATCAGCGGCAGATGAAGCAGCGCCGCCAGGTGGCCGAACAGCAAGTAGAAGGAGAAGAGGAAGACGCCGCCGTGGGGCTCGCTGGTGTAAGGGTCGTTCCAGAGCCATGAGCCGTCCGCTCCCTGGCGCATCTTGGCGAGGTAGGTCGTGGCATCGTCGGCAATGAAGAAGAAACCGGCGAAGTGATGCCCCGGCGGGGTCCAGAGATAGGCGAGGAGATAGGGGAGGAGCGAGATGATCGCCACGATCGCGGCGAAGACGAGCGCGAAGCGCGGCCAGTGCCGTGATACCGGCAGCCGTGCGGCCGACGGTCGACTCAGCGGGAGCGCAGCAGCCATGGTGCCAGTAGAAAGAGGGAAAGGGTCCCGAAGAACAAGGCGTTCGCCACCACGAACACGGCCGGGTCAGCCGTCTGGGCCGCGCGAAAGCCCGGCTGGTTGAAGGCGGGACCGACCGGCCACCGGGCGACAACACTGAAGAGCAGCAGCAGAAGGGCCATCGCGATCGTCGATGGGAGCGGCCACCCGCGCCCGGCGATCGCGATGAAGCCGAACCAGATGACCGGCAGAAGAAGAACCAGGTGATGCGGCCAGGTGACCGACGACGCCAGTGGTACGAGGGGAAGGAAGGCGGCTGCGCGTAGCATCGCCGGCTGACGGCGCGTCCGCACCATCCAGAGTCCGATGAAGGCGAGGATGACGGCGGGCGCGGCCAGATATGCCCATGACACAACCGTCCATGGCGGCGTGTATGGATTGTTGGTTGCCACGCGGGCGATGACGCCCTGCAGCGATTGATTGGCATAGATCGCCGTGCCGTCGGCCAGGGCCGGGACAACCTGTCGAAAGAAGATCAGCGTGTCGTCGAAGCGCAGCAGGGCCGCGGCGGCGGTGACGCCGATGAAGGCGCCGATCAGGAAGCCCGCCTCCCGGAAGCGGCGGTCAAGGAGAAGCCACGCGAGCAGGAGAAGAGGGGTCAGCTTCAGCGCGGCCGCCACGCCGAGCGCGGCGCCGAACTTTGCCTTGCCCTGCACGATGCCGGCGATGCCGGCGGTGACCAGGAGGACGACGAGCAGGTTGGCCTGCCCCTGGACCGCATCGACCCAGAGGGGATAGAAGGTCGCGGTGGCGCAAAGGATCGCCGTCACTGCCCACGCCGGTGGACGGAGCCAGCGGAGCGTAATCACGAGGGCCGCGACGAGTGCGGCTTGGCCGACCGCGAGCCAGACGATGTTCGCGGGGCCGTCCGAAAGGAGCCCCAGCGGTGCGACGAGGAGGGCGAAGACCGGCGGGTAGATGTACGCCGGACGCAGCGCCGGATCCGGGAACGGATGGTGGAGGAAAGGGGCGTAGAGAGGCTGGCCATGCCAGACGGCCCGGCCCGCCGCCAGGTAGGCGTCGAGGTCCTGGTGATACCAGCCGCCCTGAACCAGCACCAGGGCATAGAGGGCGAGTGCCGAACCGACCAGCACGGCCTGGGCGACGAAAGCGGCTCGAACCTTCCGGGCGGCCGGGGCAGCCGTGCCGGCCTGGGCCGCGAAGGGAGGCGTCGCCACTGCCCAGCTATAACGGGCGGGAGAAGGGGTTCCTCACACTCGGCGTTACACCGTCGTCATGGCTGGCGCTCACACGCCGGCCGGTGGAGTTCGGGCGTCACTGACCCGGGCCGCCGCCCGGCTCACCACTCCCGCCGGGTACCTCGGCATCCTCGGCGGACTTCAGGTCGTGCTGCTCTGGGGACTTCGCGGGCGCTACGGAATCTGGCTCGCGCTCGCCAGCACCGCCACGCTCTTTGCCCTCCTGCTCCTCCTGCGCGCCAGCAGCAGTCACTGGCGCCTCAAGCTGTGGGGCATCTCGCTGCTGGGCTTGCTGACCGCCATGGGTCCGACCCTGATCGGCATCCTGCAGCGCCCGCGCATCGGCCTGACGATGGAGCACGACGGGCTGCTCCAACTGGAGTCCGCCGTTGACCGCCTACTCAAGGGGCAACCCATCTACGGCGTCGACTGGTCCAACACCCCGATGGCCGCGTTCGGCTGGGACCTGACACCCGGCCCCAACCCCGCCCTGCATCACCTGGCGTATTACCCGCTGACGGTTCTTGCCGGCATCCCGTTCCGGCTCCTGACCGACGCACTCGGCCTTCCCTTCGACTATCGCCTCGTTCTCATGGCCTTTGGCGTCATCGGATTGATCGCGATCCTCACGCTGCCCATCGGTTCGGAGCGCCGCTTCCTGCTGATCACGGCCGTCTACGCCAGCCCGATGATCACGCTCTACCTGTGGTCGGGCCGAACCGACATCCAGTTTCTCGCGATCGTGCTTCTGACCCTGACGCTGCTCGCGCGGGGCCATCCGACACTCGCCGCCGGCGCCCTCGGCGTCGCCGTCGCCTTGAAGCCCTTTGCCTGGATGGCGGTGCCGTTTTTACTCCTCGTGCTCCTGATCCGCTGGCGCACCCGCCGCTCGCGCGGCGAGGTCGTCATCAGCCTGGTCGCCCTGGCCGTGACGCCGATCGCGACCATCCTGCCGTTCTTTCTCGCCAGCCCGCGCGCCTTCTGGACCGACGTCGTCCTCTATACCAGCGGCGGCATCGCGGATGCCTATCCCATCGCCGGCTACGGGTTCGGCGACCTGCTCTACACGCTTCACGTCATCGCGCGCCGGACCGACGCCTTTCCCTTTCTGGTCTTCCAACTTGCGGCCGCCCTGCCGGTCCTGTGGCTGACCGCTCGGGCCTTTCTGCGCCGCCCGACGATCGGCCGCTGGATGGCGGGCTACGCCGGCGTGCTGCTCGCCTTCACCTTCTTCGCGCGCTTCTTCAACGACAACTACGCCGCCGTGGTCATGACGCTGTTCCTCTGTGTCCTGCCGCTCGGTGACCTCAGTCTCGCGCCGCTGCCGGCCGTCGAGGCCGAACGGCTTTCCGCCTGATGGCCGTCGCTCATCGCCAGTGGAAGGCGAACCCCAGGGCGCGGCGGCGACCGTCGCGGTTCGCCTGGCACTTGCCTGCCGTATTTACGGCTGTGATCGGGCTACTGACGCTGCCGCCGATCCTGCTCGCGGCGCTTCGTGTGCCGCCAGGCCGCGTGTTTCCCGGCTACGTGGTGATCGCGCGCGATGCTTACGTGTACCAATCGATGTGGCGCGCGGGCTGGCACGGTGCCTGGCTCTTCCATCCCGCGTACACCGCCGAGAGGTTGCCTGGAATCCTCCTCTACCCCTGGTACCTCTGGCCGGCCCACATCGTCGGCTGGGCATCGGGACCCTGGCTCTATCACGCGGCGCGACTGCTCGCCGCCGCGGCCCTGCTCACCGCCGTCTACCTGTTGATCAAGGAAATCTTCCGGCCTCAGCTCCTGCGGCGCTGGGCTTTCGTGCTCTGCGTGTTGGGCGGTGGCATCGGCACTGTCCTGCCGCGCGACATCCACCTCGGCCCCTTCACGACCCACGCAACGGAGATGAGCTCGCCAGGGACCGGCGTCGCCGACCTCGTCTCCATGGCACCGCACCTGCCCTGGGCGCTGGCCTTGTTCTGCTGGACGCTGGTGGTCGCCCTGCGGTTGCGTCATCGCCCCGACCAACGCCTGGTGGCGAGCGGCGTGCTGGCGGTCGTCGGCCTGCAACTGATCTATCCGCAGCTCGCGCTGCTGGCTCTCGTTACGATCGCCGGCTGGGCGCTGCTACGCCATCAGCCGAGAGCCGTCACCTTCGTTCTCCCCGCGGCGCTCGTGCAGCTGCCCTACCTTGGTTACCTGCTCTGGGTCTGGGCGACGACTCCGGATGCCTTGCGCGTCGTCCGGACGTCACTGGATGTCGGGGACCCCTTTGGCTTCCTGGTGCTCTCGCACCTCGTCGCCAGCGGATTGATCGTCATCGCCCTCGCCAGCCGTCGGTTGCGCGGTGATCTCGTGCTTCCCGCGCTCTGGCTCGTGGGAATGACGATCTTCATGTTCGTCCCCGGGCTGAGCGGCACCCTCGGTCGCAGCTTCATGGCGAGCTCGGTGCCCTTTGGCCTCTGCGCCGCCCCCGGCCTCCTTGTCGTGCTTCGCCGCGTGCGTGACGTCCGTTGGCGCCGCCGCGTGCTCGCGCTCATCCTGGCGGGCTCGAGCCTCTACGGCATGGTGAGCCTGGCGCAGCCCTACTCGATCGCCGCATTCCGTCTCGATCCGTATGCCGAGTACGAGAGCCGCGCCGAGTCGGCCCTGCTTACCCGCCTCGCTCCGCACCTGTCGGCGCGTGACGTGGTGTTGACGACGTATCTCGACGGGATCTTCGTCCCGGCGCAGACGGATGCGCGTGCCTTCAACGGCCACCCGGAGATGACGATCGACGCCCGCCGCAAGTCGGACGCCGCGCTTGCCTTCTTCACCACCTGGGGCGCGGCCCAGCGGGCGACCTTCCTGCACGCGTACGGGATCACCTACGTGTTGACCACGGACCCTGCCTTGGCCGCGCGGCTCGCTCCGGATCCCGCCCTGGAGATGATCGACCTGCAGGAAACGGCGGCGCTCTTCCGGGTGCGGCCGTGAGGCGCCTCGTCGACCGAGCGATGATGGCGCTGACGGTGGCCCTGGCCGCCGCGGGACTGGCCGTCATCCTTACCCAATCGCCCGCGTCGCGGCTGAGCTCCGACTTCACCATCAACTACAGCGCGGGTGTGCTGGTCCGGCAGGGTCATCTCGCGGCCCCCTACGACCAGGCGGAGCTGGGCGCGATGATGGGGCGGGTAGCACCCGACGGCGCGATCGACCCTCGCCTTCCATTCAGCCTGCCGCTGGCGGCCGCGCTGCCCTACGCGGTGCTGTCGCTGCTGCCCTTCGAACTTGCCTTTCGCCTCTGCCAGCTCCTCAGCGCGGCTCTCATGCTGATCGCGCTCCTGCTGTTGCAGCGCGCTGTCCCAATCAGGGCAGGGAACCTCGAATTTTCCCTCCCCCGCATGCGGGGCAGGGTCAGGGTGGGGGCGTTGAGGCTGGCGGGATTCGCACTGCTGGCCGCCGTTCCCACCTGGGGGGCGTTCACGGAGGGACAGCCGACCGCATGGCTGCTGCTCGGCGCCACCATGATCGTGCTGGCGCTGCGCTCGGATTCGCCCGCGCTGGCCGCCGGCGCGGGGATGTTGCTCGCCGTCAAACCGCAGTACCTACCCGTGTATCTCACGATCCTGTTCGCGGCGCGACGATGGCGATCGCTGGGGGCCGCGGCCACCGGCGGCGCCATTGTACTGCTGAGTCCGCTGGCCGGCGGCGCCGGCGGCCTGAGCGCGATGGTGCACAACGCGCTCAGCGCCAACCAGGCGGTCGCCATCCGGCTCAACGAGGCCTGGATCGGCGTGATCGGAGCGGCGCTGCCCACCCGCGTCGCGACCATGGTGGCGATTGCGCTCTACCTGGCGGTCCTCCTCGCGCTCGGCTGGCTCGCCTGGCGCCGCCCCCCGTCGCTGACTGGCTTCGCCACGCTTGCCGGCGCGCTCGCGGTGCTTGCCTCACCCCACGCGCTGCCCCACGATCTCTTGATCCTGGCGGTGCCGGCGTGGCTCGCCATCCTGCTGTACCGCCAGCGTGCGTTGCCCAATCCATTGCCCGCCTTGCTCGTGTTCGACCTCGCGCTTCTGATCGACCTGCGCGGTATCGATATCCCGCTGGGCCCCATCGTCCTGACCGCGATCGTCGCCTGGTACGGCTGGCAGTTCAGGCAGCGGGCTGCGCAGCAACGCCGTCCACCGATTGGTCGAGCCGCCTGACCGACGCCCGCCGGGCTTCGACGCGGAGCATCTGCAGCAGCAGCGTCCACAAGAGGAGCAGCCCGACCAGCTTGACGGAGGTGCCCGCCAGCACCAGCGCCGCGTCGCTCCAGGAGTGGACCCGCATATCGGCCGGCAGAGGGAAGGCGCGGCGGTCCATCCAGCACATCGCATACGCGGCAAGCAGCCACCAGCCGTAACGCGCGCCCGGCCGGCGGACGGTGATCCAGGCGATGCTGGTGGCCACCGGGAGCAGCAGGATCACCAGGTGGTGCTGCCAGGTGACGCTGCTCACGATCAGCAGCGCGGTGATCAGCGCCGCCACACTGAGCCGAAGGCTCCAGGCCTCGTCAGCGCCGTTGCGCGCGACCCAGAGGGTGACGCCGATGACGGCGACCGCGGCGGCGCCGATGCCCACCTTGGCGACCGTCTGGGTCGCGCTCCCAAAGAGATTGGGCGCGAGCTCCGCGATGCGACTCACCAGGCCGTCGATCGATCCGTTGTCCCAGTTGGCGGTCCCCAGCCCGATGCGGGGGAGCACGACGGTGAAGAATTGCCAGCTGCCCGGCGCCGCCAACATCGTGACGACCGTGAGGGCAACCAGCATCGCGCCGCCGATGAGGGCGATGCGCCACCGGCCCAGGCGCGCGAAGAGCGGGATGAGGAAGATGGGCGAGACCTTGAGGGAAGCGGCCGCCGCGATGAAGGCCCCGGCCCAACCGGAGCGGCGCCGCAGCGCCGCCCACAGCGCCGCCGTCATCAATAGCAACCAGACGGTGGCGACCTGCTGGAATTTGAGGTTGAGGTACACCGGCATGAAGCCGAGGCTGGCGAGCAACAGCAGGCGCCGGCCGCTACGCGTTAGTTCCGGATGGATGCGCAGCATGAGGAGCAGCGATCCGACGAAGGCGGCGTGCACGGCGAGCAGCCAGATGCGCGCCGCGGCCAGCAGGCCGAAGGCGGTGAGGGGCGCGAGCACCAGGGCGAAGAAGGGTGGGTAGATGTAGGCGACCACCCACGCCTGCGTTCCCCAGGAGTGCTTGAAGTCGGCATAGATGTCCGTCCCCTGCGCAGCGGCCTGGGCGCCGCCGAAATAGTTGACGAAATCGAAGCGCAGGCTCTCCGGCGTCAGCGTCAGCCATTGGACAACCGACCAGACGACGTAGTAGGCGCCGATGCCGAGCACGAGCGTGAGCAGGACCCGGTCGCGAAACGATGCCTCGTACAAGCGCCGGACGCCGTACCAGCGCTTCACGCGGCCCTTGCCTGCGCGATCTCGTCCGGACTTCGCATCACGACCCGGCGGTGCCAGGCGACCAGCAGCAACGCCACCGGGATCGCCGTAAAGCCGTTGAAGAAGAAGACGTGCCAACCCACGAAATAGGCGAAGGGGATGATGGCCAAGGCCCAGACGGTCGCCTCCGTCGTGGCATCCCCCCAACCGCGCTGGTCCGCAGCGACGAGGACGGCGAGCAGCGGGAGCAGCAGGATGGCATCGAAGGAATGCACGTACGGCAGGAGCGCGAACCAGAGCAGGAGGACGGTCAAGCCCCTGCCGAGTGGGGATCGCACGCGGCGGAGCGCCCAGGCGGCGTAGGCGCAACCCGCCAGAACGACGAACAGCAGGGCGATGGTCTTGAAGGGGCCACTGAGCGCCGGGTAGTAGAAGCTATGGATCGAGGCGATGTCCGGCTGCGACCCCTGTGCCGCCCTCCAGTGCGAGAGGATCTCCGCCGGCCAGTGAATGAGAACGCCCGGGAGTGCCAGGGCCGCTGTGCCGAAGGCCAGCACGCTGCCCGCGGCAAATGTGATCAGCAGCCGGCGCGCGGCGGCCGGTTCGAGCAAGGCCAGCACGACGGGAAGGGCCACGCCGAGGTTCGGCTTGATCCAGACCAGCGTCAGCGCCAAGCCGCCGGCCACCGGATGCCCACGCCAGGCGAGGTACCAGGCGGCGGCGAAGCCGAGGAACACCAGAGCGGTGACCTGACCCTGGAAGATATTGAAGAAGGCGATGGGGGAGAGGGTCGCAACCACGACGCCGATGCGCCGGCGCGTCGAGGGCCAACCCAGGCGCGCGAGCATGAGCCAGCTGCCGGTCGCGATTGCCAGCAGCATCAGGGCCGCAAAGATGGGGTAGACCGTCTGCCACGCCAGGCCGGTCAGCGGCTCGAGCGCGAGCGCCAGCCATGGACCCTCGGGATAAGGGAGGAAGTCGTAGTACGCTGGATCGCCGACCCGAATGTGCCCGGGGCTGTTGTAGAGCGCCTCCTCGGTGTGGCCCAGCGCCGTCCAGTCATAGGGGTCGCCACCCTGCGCCGCCAGCGTGGCCGCCGCGAAGAAGGCCCGAAAGTCCTGCCCCGCGGTCGGTGCGACGACGAGCTGGCGGGCGTATGCCAGCACCAGCACCGCCGTGAAGACCACGAACAGCCGCTGCCGGCGCCGGATGCCGCGCTCCGCGGCCGTCATTCAATTGCGGTAGCGGCGTAGGCTCGGTTCGCCGGCGTGTCGCGCATCATGATGGTCGCCTTGTCGAAGGTCTTGAGCTCGAACCAGCCGGTCACTCCAGGCGCGTTGTGGATCTGCCGTAGCGCGGTGATGATCGGATCGTTGGAGTGGAAGATCACCCAGTTGATCTGATAGCGCTCGAAGAGCTGAGCCTGGTCCGTGCCCAGCGACTGCAGATGGTCATAATCACGCAACAACTGGTCGCCGTCGAGCGCCGCGTCGCCGAAGATGAAAACCGGCTGTGTGGTGCGCTGCGAGTCCAGTCGGAAGATCAGGTAGCCACCCCAGCCATAGACGTTGAGCATGTGGCCCGGAGGGGGGTGCTGGACGAGGAAGTCCGCCGCCTTGACGGGGAAGTCCCGTGCCACCAGCTTGCCGTCGACGCGCTGCACCAGGCTCGGTGCGCTGGCGGCGGCCACGATGGCGAGGACGAGGACGATCATGACGAGATTGAGGGCGAAGGTCACCGGCGTGGTCTTCGGGACGCGCCGCGGCCAGCGGAGGGAGATCCGCTCCCGCGCCTGCTGGGCGTAGTCCGCCAGCGCCGGGACGGCGACCAGCATGAACAAGGAGAGGTTGCGCACGGAGTGAAGGGCCAGGCCAAGGCCGACCAACATCAGGAGGAACTGCCGCGGTTCGATGCGGCGGGCGAGCGCCAACCCCCCGATGATCAGGAAGATCATGGCCTCGAAGGCCCAGATCTGTGACATCTGGAAGTTCGGAGAGAACCACTCGACGATCAGGCGCTGCTGCTCTGGGCTGCCGCCGGTCTGGAAGGGATAGAGGTAGATGTCCCAGCCGTTGGGGTTGACGATGGCGACCGCGACCGAGGCGGCGAGAATGGCGGCCATCGCCCGCAGGCGAGGGAGCGACATCGCCCCGGGACGCCGCAGCAGGTAGCGCACGCCTTCCACCAAGAGCGCGATCCCGAGGATCGCGTAGCCGAGCACGAAGCCGGCGTGGAGATTGACCCAGAGCAGCATGACGGCGGGCAGGAAGTAGAGCGCGTGGCTGCGGCCCTCGCAAAACCGCTTGACCCACAGGTAGGTCAGCGCGGTCAACGCGAAGGTGATCATCTGGATGCGGGGGCCCCAGATGGGATTGGCGGCGGCCACCCCGAGGGCGAGCGAAAGCCCGGCGATCACGAAGTTCACGCGCCGGTCGATCGCCCGATAGACGAGGAGGAATCCGGTGGCGGTGACGGCTCCGAAGACGAGGCTCACCAGCGGTAAGCGCCCGATGGCGTAGAGAGCCGAGATCAGGACCTCACTCAGCCATTCGTGGGTGATCCAGCGGTGATCGTGGACGGTAAAGGTGTAGAGATCCTGGTGGGGCACCGCGCCGTGGCTCAAGATCCAGTTGCCGGTCGTGAGATGCCACCAGAAATCCGGGTCGGTGACCGGCTGGATGGCGGCGATCACCATCGTCAGGAAGATGGCGATGGTGAAGAAGTGCGGGAGGTCGAGCCAGCGGATAGCTCGGCTCAGCCACCGGTCGGGGCCTGGCTGGAGTGGGGACGGGGCTGAGGAACGGGCCAGGGTTGCCAATCTACAGTACGAAGGGGATGAGCCGGCGGGTGCGCCGGGCATAGGCCTCGTACTGCGGGTAGGTGCTGCGCAGTACCCGTTCCTCGAAAACGGTGCGGGCCAGCTGCGCGCCGAGAAATATGACGAACACCACCGCATGCAGGCTGAGGACGGTTGGCAGCACGAGCCCGACGCCGGCGAGAATCTCTCCGAGGTAGATCGGATGGCGGGCCAGCCGGTAGGGTCCGCTGGTCACCAGGCCGCGCGCCTCGGGAACGATGCTGAAGCGCCGGCCGAGATAGCTCAGCGAGTACAGGGCCCAGCTGATGCCACACGCGAGGCACATGTCGCTGGCCGCCAGTACCCAGATGTCACTGCTGCGGCCCTGGCCCGGAATCAGGAAGAGCCCGTAGAGGACGAAGCTGCCGACCAGCGCCGCCGCGATCGCCACCGGGTTGTGATCGCGAGCGATGGCCTTGCTGCGGATCGCGTAGATGACCACCAGGAACGCAAAGAAGGCGACCGTGAGGATACGGTTGAGCAGGTACATCACCTGCGTCCGGTCGAGACCGCCATGGGAGGCGTTCTGGACGCCGGCCAACGCCAGCTCCGCCTGAATCGCCACGAGGAAGCCAAAGACGCCGATAGGCAGCGCCCGTCCGATGATGAAGGACGCCCTGTCATTCATCTGGTATGGAGATTCAGCGTGAATTCGCCGATTTTCCTGCTATCATTGGGCCGCCAGACGGGGCTCCAGCCAGAAAGCGACAGCGTTTTCCATAGTCCTAGTAGTCCTATATGAGTGCGATCCAGGCCACGGATGAGACCTTCGATCCATTCGTGTTGATTCACCAGTCGGTCACCGCCCGCCTGCAGATCGTCGAGGCGGAGCTGGAGACGGCCGAGACGAAATCGCGGGAGCTAGAGGCATCGCTGGAGCAGGTCCGGGACCAGGCCGAGGAGTCACGGGTTGTGGAAAAGCACCTGCTGAACAACCTCAAGCAGTTCGCTCCCTCGGAAGTCCAGGAGACCTTCGCGAACATTCGCGAGACGCAGCTGCGCGTAGAGCGGGTCCAGCTCGAGTACGAGTTCCTCACGGCGCGACGCGCCGAGCTCAAAGACCAGGGCCAGTTCCTGCGGTCCGCCGGCCAGATCCTGGCCGACCTGCAGCGAATGTACGGGGAAAACGGAAGTCCACCGACGGCCGCCGAAGGCGACAAGCAGTTTCGCGACGCGTCGCGCCAGGTGTTCCAAATCATCGAAGAGGAGCGGATGCGCATCGCCCGCGACATGCACGACGGGCCTGCCCAATCGATGGCCAACCTCGTGCTCCAGGCGGAGATCCTCGAGCGGCTGCTCGACCGCAATCCCAAGCAGCTGGTGACCGAGCTGGCGGAATTCAAGAACAGCGTTCGCAATGCCCTAGAGGAAACGCGCCAGCTGATCTTCGACCTGCGGCCGATGACGCTCGACGACCTCGGCCTGGTCCCGACCTTGCGAAAGTTCATCAAGGAATATGGCGATCGCTATGGCCTGGCCACCCGTTTCAACGTGGTCGGCCAGGAGCGCCGGTTGCCGGGCAACACCGAGGGTGTCCTCTTCCGCATCATCCAGGAGGCCCTCACCAACGTCCACAAGCACGCGCGCGCGAAGATGGCGGAGGTCACCATGAACCTGCAACCGTCCCGCGTCTCGGTGACGGTCAAGGACGATGGTCAGGGATTCGATGTCGCCCGCACCGAGGCCAACCTGCACAAGAACAAGAACCTGGGACTGCTCTCCATGCGCGAGCGCGCCGAGCTGGAAAAGGGGACGCTCGAGATTCGCTCGCAACCGGGCCGCGGAACCGAGGTCAAGGTCGAGATCGCGCTGGCCAAGCGCTAGCCCTCGCCCTGCGGGGCTCGCGGTAACGGCGTTCGCAACCTGGGCGATTCCTGTTACGGAGTCGTCAAAAGTTCTTAGCCGTTCCTCAGCCCGGGTTTCGTTGATTTGAACGCGGGCCAGTGTGAAACTGGGTCCTGTTCGATCTGCTCCACAAGGAGGTGAAACTAGCATGTTGACCAACCTTTATCTCAAGCTTCGCGCTCTGCTCAACCGTGAGGAAGGGCAGGGTATGGTCGAGTACGCCCTTATCCTCGTCTTGATCGCGGTGGTCGT
>WNGO01002424.1_pt1 | contig 15924 bp, 14 predicted proteins | sample 5400511 | NCBI WGS metagenome assembly WNGO01 (sample SAMN13153380, study PRJNA577476) | soil metagenome | isolation source: 20 cm soil or saprolite under Garry oak tree replicate 2 | place: USA:California | collected 2016-06-15 | reverse complement strand
ACCGCAGCCGGCCGGCCGCGTTCCCGCTCTGAGCTAGGTCGCGACGGCTGCGAGCTCGCGGTCGGCCTCGAAGCGGAGGCCCGTCTCGCGGTCGAAGTAGTGGAAACGCGACGGGTCGACGGCGAGCCGCAGCGACGCCGCGGGCTTCGCTGCCGTACCGGGATCGACGCGGGCCGTGAAGAGCGATCCCTCGACCGCTCCCATCGTCGCGTCCTCCTCGCCCGTCGCGGCGCGCACCTCGCCGACCTCCACCCGCGGCTCGGCGACGGAGAACAGCACGTGCGTGTCGGCGCCGAGCTCCTCGACGACCTCGACCGTCACGTCCATGCGCGGCAGCGACGGCTCGGCGAAGGCACCGTCCTCGAACGCCTCGGGGCGAATGCCCACGACCACGCGGCCGTCAGGCGTCGTGTCCGTCGCGGGCAACGGGATCGCGTAGCCGCCGAAGCGCACCTGGCCGCGCGCGACCTCGGCTTCGACGAGGTTCATGGCCGGGGAGCCGATGAACGCGGCCACGTACAGGTTGGCCGGGCGCGCGTACAGCTCCTGCGGCGTGTCGACCTGCTGGATCCGTCCGTCCCGCATGACCGCCACGCGCTGTCCCAGCGTCATCGCCTCGATCTGGTCGTGCGTGACGTAGATCGTGGTCGTCGCCAGCCGGCCGTGCAGCGCCGCGAGCTGGGCGCGCATGCTCACGCGGAGCTTTGCGTCGAGGTTCGAGAGCGGCTCGTCCATCAGGAACGCCCGAGGCTCCCGCACGATCGCGCGTCCCATCGCGACTCGCTGGCGCTGCCCGCCGGAGAGAGCCGCGGGCTTGCGATCGAGCAGCTCGTCGAGCCCGAGAAGCTGCGCTGCGCGCGCGACTCGCTCCTTGATCTCGTGCTTCGACGTCTTGCGCACCTTCAGCCCGTAGCCGAGGTTCTGGCGCACGGTCATGTGCGGATAGAGCGCGTAGCTCTGGAAGACCATCGCGATGTCGCGGGCACGCGGCGGCAGGTCGGTCACGTCGCGCTCGCCGATCGAGATCGTTCCGCTCGTTACCTCCTCGAGGCCGGCGATCATCCGCAGCAGCGTCGACTTGCCGCAGCCCGACGGGCCCACGAGGACGAGGAACTCGCCGCTGCCGATCGTGAGCGAGACGCCGTTGACGGCGACCACTCCGCCGGAGAAGACCTTGCTGACGTTGTGGAGGACGATTTCAGCCACTCAAACGATCGTGGAGTCTATACCGCATCCGTCGACAGAAAGCAATGGCATTGACCACTTCGCCGACTGCCTCTATAGTCGCCTGCACGATGGAGGCGATCGGATCCCCCGCGAAGATGACCAAGCAGAGCGCGGCGCGGCAGCAGGTGCTCGAGCTGATCGAGCGTCTCGGCGTCGGCACCGCGATCCCCTCCGAGCGGCAGCTCAGCGCGGACCTCGGCGTCTCGCGCCTGACCGTCCGCGCCGCGCTCGACGACCTCGCGCGCGAGGGCTACCTCGTGCGCCGGCGGGGCAGCGGGACCTACGTCCAACAGCCGAAGATCTCCCAGCAGCTCACGATGACCTCGTTCAGCGAGGACATGCGCCGGCGCGGGATGGCGCCGAGCAGCACGACGCTCTCGCTCACGCGCCAGCTCGCAGGACCGCGTCTCTGCCGTTTCCTCAATGTCTCTCCAGGAGACGAGATCGTCGTCGTCAAGCGGCTTCGGCTGGCGGACGGCGTCTCGATGGCGATCGAGACGCTGCACATCCCGGCGGGCGTCGTACCGGGTGTCGAGCCGCGGGATCTCGAGGGGTCGTTCTACGAGCTCCTGCGCACGCGGTACGGAGTCGAGATCGCGACCGCGACGCAGACGATCGAGCCGACGGTGACGAACGAGGAGGAGTCGGCCGCGCTCGAGGTGCCACTCCATTCACCCGCGTTCCTCTTCGAGCGCACGAGCCGCGATGGGAGCGGCCGAACCCTCGAGTTCGTTCACTCGATCTATCGCGGCGACCGGTACCAGATCGTCTCCGAGCTGACGCCCTCGTAACCCCTCTGACACCGGACCTTGACAAGAGTGGTCTGGTGTGGGAGATTCCGCGCGTGGCCGATTGGTATAGACCACTCGACGCAGGGCTGGACGTTACATGTCCTCCGGCCACAGACACTCCGGACGCTCCGCTCACGCGTCGACGTATCGAGGGAGATTTGGCATGAGATACCGGGTTCTCGCGGTGGTCGCCGCCGCGATCGCGCTCTCGGTCGTCGCCGCGACGACTGCCAAGAGCAGTAAGGCAGCGGGTCAGACACTCACGGTGTGGCTCCAGGTCGATGCGCAGAACGGCTGGCCGGAGATCGTTGCGGCCGCCAACAACGCGTTCGAAAACTCGCATCCGGGCTGGAACGTCAACGTCCAGTATCAGCAGTGGACCACCCACTTGCAGAAGTTCGACGCCACGATCGCCGGCAACGACACGCCTGACGTCATCGAGATGGGCAACACCGAGATGACGAAGTACATGGCCGCCGGCGCGTTCACGAACATCACGTCGAACCAGGGGCAGTTCGACAACTCCAAGAACTGGCTCACCGGCATGAGAGCGTGGGGGACGTACAACAAGAAGTTGTACGGCGTGCCGTACTACGCCGGTTCGCGGGTGATCACTTACCGGAACGACCTTTTCAATAAGGCAGGCTTCAAGAAGCCGCCGAAGAGCCTCGACCAGTTCCAGAGCGCGCTCGTCAAAATCGGGAAGATGAAGAAGCACGTCAAGGGGTTCTCGCCCCTCTACGTCGGCGGCGAGGACTGGTACACGGCGCTCGGGTTCGTCTTCGACTACGGCGGCTCGATCGCGAAGCTCTCGCACGGAAAGTGGCATGGGACGCTGGACTCGAAGAAGTCGCTCGCCGGACTCAAGCGGTTCAAGGCCTTCTTCAGGGCCACCCAGGCGAAGAGAACGGCGACCCTCGACGCCAGCGGACTCGGCGCCGGGAACCCGTTCCCGTACACCGTCTATTCGCAGGGCCGCACGGCCGCGAACTACGGGCCGGCGTGGTACACCTGCTGCACCGGCAAGAAGTACACGAAGGTCACGAAGCAGTTCGTGATGCCGAGCCATACCAAGGGCAAGCCGATTCCTGGCTTCCTCGGCGGCTCGACCCTCGCGGTGCCGTCCCAGAGCAATTCGAAGGCGCAGGCGATCGCGTGGATGGCCGACTTCACGAGCACGGCAAGCGAGAAAGCTCTCGAGAAGAAGGGCAACATCCCGAACGCGACCACCCTGCTCGGGAGCAGCGTCAACGAGCGGGCCGCTGCCCGCAGCTGGTTCGTCCCGCAGGCCAAGCACTGGGTCGACGTCGAGAACGGCAACATCATCAAGACGATGCTCGGGGAGCTTCTCACGGGCCGTTTGACCGTCAAGCAGGCCGCGCAGACAGCCAGTCACAACATCGCCCAGACCCTAAACGGGTCGTAGGTACTCCTGAGCGGGAGCGATCCCACGCTCACCACCGCCGCCGCGATTCCCCACGGAGGATCGCGGCGGCGGCGGCTGTCCGGGCGCCGGGTCGCCGGCCGGAGCGTCCCGTACCTCCTGCTCGTCCCCGTCATCGCCGTCATCGGGGCGATCCTCGGCTACCCGATCTACAACCTCGTTCGGCTCTCGTTGCAGAAGTACGACCTGTTCGCGCTTCTGCAGCACCACGGGGAATACGTCGGGCTGCAGAACTTCAGCAGCGTCCTGCACGACCCGGTCTTCTGGCACACCCTGCTCCGCACCGTGGTCTTCACGGTCGCGAACGTCGGCTTGACGATCCTGCTCGGCACGATGCTCGCGCTGCTCCTCGTCCGGGTCTCGACCTGGGTGCGGCTGCTTCTCACCGCCGGGCTCGTCCTCGTCTGGGCGATGCCGCCGGTCGTCGGGGTCCAGGTCTGGAGCTGGATCACGAACAGTGACAACGGCGTCCTGAACTACGTCCTCGGCCAGCTCCACGTCGGCAACTTCTTCCAGCACGACTGGTATGCGTCGCCCTTCTGGCAGCTGACGATGGTGAGCACGCTGATCGTCTGGGAGGCGCTGCCGTTCGTCGCGATCACGCTCTACGCGGCGCTTTCGCAGGTGCCGCACGAGCTCGTCGAGGCGGCGGAGATCGACGGTGCCCGCTCCTGGCGGATCTTCAAGGACGTCACGTTGCCCGTGCTCAAGCCGATCCTGCTCATCCTGACCAGCCTCTCGATCCTCTGGGACTTCGGTGTCTTCACGCAGGTGTACCTGCTGATCGGCCCGGGCCACCTCACGTCTGCGAACTACCTCATGGGCATCTACGTCTTCGAGAAGGGCTACGCGGCGACGGACTTCGGGCGCGGTGCCGCGATCTCGATCCTGATGCTCGTGACCGTCGCTGCGATGAGCGTCGTCTACGTGCGCCGGATGCTGAAGGTCGGTGAGGTGGCGTGAAACGCCGCTTCTCACGCAGGCTCGGCTGGGACGCCCTCGGACTGCTCGTCTTCGCCGTCATGGTCTTCCCCGTCTTCTGGATGGTCTCCAGTGCCTTCAAGACCGACGAGCAGGTCAGCAGCTACAACCCGACCTGGATCCCGTTGCATCCCACGCTCGAGCACTTCCGGGCAGCTCTTCACCGCCCCTACTTCTGGACCGACGTCAAGAACACGCTCATCGTCGTCGCCGTCACCGTGGTGGTCGGGCTCGTGCTCGCATTCCTCGCAGCGGTAGCGCTCGCGAAGTACCGCTTCTCCGGCCGCGCCGTCTTCATCGTGCTGCTGATCGGGATCCAGATGCTGCCGCCGATCGGGCTGGTCATCCCGCTCTACGTGCTGCTCGGCCGCTACGGCGAGGTGAACAAGCTGACCGGCGTGATCCTCGTGTACATCACCTTCGCGCTGCCGTTCGCGGTCTGGACGCTGCGCGGCTTCCTGCTCGGCATCCCCAAGGAGCTCGAGGAGGCGGCCATGGTCGACGGCTCGACCCGCCTCGGCGCCTTCGTCCGCATCTTGCTGCCGCTCATCGCGCCCGGCCTCGTCGCGACGTCGGTCTTCGTCTTCATCACGGCGTGGAACGAGTACATCTTCGCGAACATCATCCTGCACTCGAACTCGAAGCAGACGATCACGCTCTGGCTGACGAACCTCCTGGGCGGGGGACGCAACATCGACTGGGGCGTCGTGATGGCGGGGTCGACCATGATCGCGATCCCGGTCGTCATCTTCTTCCTCCTCGTGCAGCGCCGGATCGCGTTCGGCCTGACTGCCGGAGCCGTGAAGGCGTGAACTGGTCATGACCAATGACGCCGCGCGCGCCGGCTGCTCGTACTTCGGGGTCAGGATCCCGCGGCACGTGCGACGGGACATGGACGACCTCGCCGCGCGTGGGTACACGGGCGTGCTCCACACGTTCTCCGAGAACGACTTCGCCTACTACCGCGACACGATGGCGGAGATCGTCGTGATCTCGCACGCCGCCGGCCTCAGCGTCCTGGCGAGCCCCTGGGGGCTCGGGCGCACCTTCGGCGGCGAGGCCGAGAGTCGCTGGGTCGCTTTCCATCCCGAGGAGTGCCAGGTGCTCGACGACGGTCGCCGGGTCGCCGCGGCCTGCCTCAACAGTCCCGCCTACCGCACCTTCTGCAAGGAGTGGGCCGACTGGGTGCTCGAGTGCGGGGTCGACTCGGTCTTCTGGGACGAGCCCGCGTGGGTCGTGCCGGCGCACGTCGGCGTCGGCGACGCCGAGCGCTGGACGTGCCGCTGCGACCGGTGCGCCGAGCGCTTCGGCGGACCGGTTCCGGGCGAGCTCACCCCGGAGGTGCGGCGCTTGCGCGAGGAGTCGGTCGTCGACTTCCTGCGCGAGGTCACTGACCATGTCGCGGCGCGCGGGGGCTCGAACACGATCTGCCTGCTGCCCGCGACGGAGGGCACGCAGGGCCTCGCCGACTGGAACGAGGTCGCCGCCATACCGGGCCTGGCGACGCTGGCGACGGATCCGTACTGGAAGCACTGGGACGAGGCGGCAGGCCCGTTCGTGCGCCGCTTCGCCCGCCTGCTGCGCGAGACGGCAGACCGCCACGGCGTCGGCGCGCAGCTCTGGGTGCCGAGCTTCGGCCTTGGTGCGCAGGACATCCCGGAGCTCGAGGCGGCCGTGGCAGCGGCCCGCGAGGAAGGCGTGGACGACCTCTGGACGTGGGGCTACGAGGCCTGCCGCCACATGACTTCGCTCGCGACACCCGACGCCGCGCTCGTCTGGGACGCGGTGAGCGCGGCGCTCACGGCTCGGCCGCAGACCGCCACGACGGAGACTGCACGCCCGGATCTCGCCGACCTCGACCTCCGCTCGACGCGCGACCTCGTGCGGCTCCTCAACGAAGAGGACGCGATGGTTCCGGCCGCCGTCGCCGAGGCTGGGGACGCGCTCGCCGCGGCGATCGACGGAATCGTCGAGCGCATGCGTCATGGCGGCCGGCTCATCTATTCCGGAGCCGGAACGTCGGGAGCGCTGGCGGCGCTCGACGCGGCCGAGTGCGGCTCCACCTTCGGCTCGCCACCTGGAGAGGTCCTCGCCGTGGTCGCCCAGGAGGACGCGGACGAGGACGATCGTGCGGCGGCGACGAACGCATTGCGCGGGCTTCCCCTCCGGCCCGAGGATTGCGTCGTCGCCGTCAGCGCGAGTGGCTCCACGCCGTTCGTGCTTGCCGCGCTCGAGGTGGCGCGCGACGCAGGCGCGCTCGGCGTCGCGGTCGCGAGCGTCCGCGACAGCCAGGCGGCCGCGCTCGCCGAGCACGAGATTGCGGTCGTGGTCGGGCCCGAGGTGATCGCCGGCTCGACACGTCTGAAGGCTGGTACCGCGCAGAAGCTCGTCCTCAACACGATCTCGACCGTGACGATGATCCGGCTCGGCCGCACCTACGGCAGCCTGATGGTCGGCGTGACACCCACCAACGCGAAGCTCCGCGAACGGGCGCGCCGCAACGTCGTGCTCGCGAGTGGCGCCTCCGAGGAAAGGGTCGATCAGGCGTTGGAGGCCGCAGCCGGGGATGCGCGGGTCGCGCTGGTGTCCCTGCTCGCCGGCGTCGACGCGGACGCGGCGCGCTCGCGGCTCGAGACGTCGGACGGCTCGGTGCGGAAAGCAGCGGGCTCGTGAAGCTGGGCGTCGAAGCCGCGCTCGTGCGCGGCGAGCTGGTCGCGGGCGACGTCGACGTCGAGGACGGGCGCGTCGTGGCGGTCGGCCTCGCCCTGGGCCAGCGCGGGCGCGTCGCGATCCCGGGATTCGTCGATCTCCAGGTGAACGGCTACGGCGGGGTCGACTTCCTCTCCGCCTCGAGCGACGACTACTGCCGCGCGGGCGAGGCGCTGCTCCTCGCCGGCGTGACCGCGTACCAGCCGACGTTCATCACCTCGGCGGAGGAGTCCACGGTCGAGGCGTTGCACGCGATGCCGACGGGCGCACCGGGCCCGCGGATCCTCGGCGCACACCTCGAAGGGCCGTTTCTCTCTTCCGACCGCCCAGGCACGCACCCGCTCACCCACCTGCGCGCGCCCGACGTCGCGCTGCTCGACCGGCTGCTCGACGCAGGCGTCGTCACCCAGATGACGCTCGCGCCCGAGCTGCCCGGGGCGGACGCGCTCGTCGAGCGGCTGCGCGAGCGTGGCGTCGCGGTCTCGGCGGGACACACGAACGCGACGGCTCAGGAGGCCAACCACGCCTTCGACCTCGGCGTCGGAGCCGTGACGCACGTCTTCAACGCGATGCGGCCCTTCCGCTCCCGCGATCCGGGGATCGCCGGAGCGGCGCTGACGCGCGCAGGTGTCGTGATCGGCATGGTCGTGGACGGCCATCACCTCGCCGACGAGACGGTGCGGCTCATCTGGTCGTGCGCAGCCGGCCGCGTGGCGCTCGTCACCGACGCGATGGCGGCCGCCGGGAACGGCGGCAACAGCGGCACCTTCCAGCTCGGCGACGTCGAGGTGGCGGTCGAGGACGGCGCTGCGCCGAAGCGAGAAGACGGCACGCTCGCCGGCTCGGTGCTCACGATGATCGACGCCGTCCGGAATCTCCATGCGCTCGGCGTCCCCTTCGAGCAGGCGGTGGGCGCGGCGACCGAGGTGCCGGCGCGCTTCCTCGCCCGCGGCGACGTCGGGTTTCTCGAGCCCGGGGCGCTCGCGGACGTCGTCGTGCTCGACGACCGGCTCGAGATCCAGGCCGTCCTCTGTTCGGGACGGAGCGATGTCGCGGCTCGAGACTGAGCTGCGCGAGCAGCCGCAGGCGCTGGCGCGCCTGCTCGAGCGCCAGGCGGACTCGGCGCGGACGGCCGCGCAGCTCTTCCAACGGCGCGATATCCGCTACCTCCTGATCGCCTCTCGCGGCAGCTCCTCGAACGTTGCGCGCTACGCGCAGTACCTCCTCGGCCGCGCCCACCGAGTCCCGGTGATGTTCGCCACGCCGTCGCTGTACACGATCTACGGCCAGCCGCCGCGTCTGGAGGGTGCTCTCGTGATCGGGATCTCACAATCCGGCGCCTCGCCAGACGTCGTCGCAGTGCTCGCCGAGGCCAGGGAGCAAGGACGACCGACGCTGGCCCTCACGAACGACGGCGAGTCGCCGCTCGCCCGGACGGCCGAGGCGGTGCTGCCCCTGGAGGCCGGGCGGGAACAGGCCGTCGCCGCGACGAAGACCTACGTCAACTCGCTGGGCGCGGTCGCCATGCTCTTTGCCGAGATGGGGAACGACGCGACGGCGCGAGAGGAGCTCGCCCGGATGCCGGAGGCGCTCGCGGCGCAGATCGACCTCTCGGTTGACGAGATGCCGCCCCTCGAGGGGTACCGCGACGCCGTCGGGCTGACCGTGGTCGCGCGCGGTGTCAACTACGGCACCGGCTTCGAGATCGCCCTCAAGATCCGCGAGCTGTCGGGGCTCGTGACCGAGGCGTATTCGCCCGCCGACCTGATGCACGGCCCCATCGCGGCGATCCAGCCCGGCTGGCCGGTCGTCGTGGTCGCGCCGAGCGGCCCCGCGCGGCCGAGCGTCGAGGAGATCGTGCCGCCGCTGCGCGCACGAGGGGCGCGGCTCGTGGCGGTCTCGGACGTTCGGGCGGTGCTGCGGCGGGCAGAGACCAAGCTCGTCCTTGCGCCGGGCGTGCCCGAATGGCTCAGCCCGCTCACCGCCGTCGTCCCCGGGCAGGTGGCGGCCATGCGCCTGACGAAGCTCCGCGGCCTCGACCTGGACAGCCCGGTCGGCCTGCGGAAGGTGACGCTGACTCGGTAGGCGAGAAATGCGAAGCGGCCGCGCCTTCGTGGCAGCGGCCGCTTCGTTGCCACAGATCGTGGCAGGCGCTGTTACGCCTGGCTAGCTCTGAGCCTTGACGATGACGTGCAGGGCCTTCGCCGAGGTGGTCAGCGTCGCCACCAGGGTCGTATCGCCCTTCCGGTGCAGCGGAGCCTTGAACTTGAGGACTCCCTTGGCGCCGTCACTGATCGTCGTAGCGCCGTTCACGTTCGTGACCCGCGTGCTCGTCGTCGTCGAGAAGGGGAGGGTCTGGTCCTTGAGTGCCCGGCCGTGGTAGTTGGAGTGGTTGACGGTGATCGAGATCGATCCGTCAGCCGTGGCCGTCGCCGCCTGGTAGCTCGACAGCGTTCCCTTGAGGACGTACATGACCATCGGATTGGACTTGCCGCGTGTCGGGCTCGCTTTCGCGAATGCGACGCTCGTCGGAATCGCCAGCGCCACCACGAGCAAGACAATGGCTTTCTTCATCGTGTGAACTCTCCTTACTGGGGTCCGCGTTCCCTTCGCGACCAATCGTGCTCGCGGCACGTCAGATCCACCACAATGTTCTGTAAGCGCAACGTAAAGCGTCCCCCGCTGCGCAGGGCGTCGTCCGATTTCTCGCGGGTGCTTCTGGGTAGGTGCCGCGAATCCTGTGCGTCTTCGAGTTGTCTCATTCACACCTGTCTCACATGATTTGTGGGGTCGTCGTCCGTAGGCTGCTCGGGTGAGCAAGCTCCGAGTACTCAAACGGGGCAACGCCCGAGCCCACGCGGAACTCGGGTCGCTCTTCGTCGTCTCCCTGCCGCGCTCGCTCTCGAGCCTCCTCTACATCGCGGCGGCGCACGCGATCGGACTCGCGGAGCCCACGTGGACTAGCGACGGCGAGATCCTCAATCGCGATCGCGTGCCCCGCCGACTGCAGAGCCGCAAGCAGAGCCTGGCCCCGGCCGATGAGCGCTTCACCCTCCTCGGCTCGGCGCCCGACGTGTTCGCGAGCATGACGAGCTACCTCGACCAGGCCGCGCTGCGTCAGGGCTTCGCGTACAAGGACGTCGTCCAGCCGTTCGTGATCGGGGGCTGGGAGGGCCTCGGCGACTTCAGGGTGCTCAAGGTGCGCCGGAACGTGGCGGAGGTCGCCTACACGATGTTGAAGCGGCAGTGGCTCTATCCCGCGCACGCGGCGAGCCTGTTCGACGAGCATCCGTGGGCGCTCGTGGAGGGGCTCGTTCGCGCCGAGGCGGTGCTCGACGCGCTGCCCGGGGAGACGGTCGAGTACGCGGACGCCGTCCTCGACCACGGTGCGCTCGAGGCGGCGCTGAGCCGTCTCTATCCCGATGCGCCCCTGGTGCCGCCCCGCTACATCGACCGCCGCTTCGCCTGGACGCGCCGGCGGCTCGAGGCCGAGCGGCGCGGTTCGCTCGTCTTCCGCCGGCTCGAGCGGATCGTCTCGGCGGTCCGGGAGCGCTTGCGCTTCGACGACCCGCGCGAGGAGATCGCCGAGGCTCTTCCCTAGCTACTACGCCGGTTCAGGCGGCGTGCGGGCCAGGCGACGCAGCGCCGGCAGGGCGAGCAGCCCGATGACGAGCGTGGGCAGGACGATCGCCCCGCGGTAGAGGAGCACCGCGGCCACGACGTGCGCGTTCGAGGCGCCGAAGCCGACGAGCGTGCCGATCATCCCCAGCTCCACGACTCCGACTCCGCCGGGGGTGAGGGGAAGCGTGCTGATCACGCGCCCGATCGCCCACGCGAGGAACGCCTCGCTCGCGGGCAGGTCGGCGAACGAGATCCCCACCGCCCGCAGGGAAAGCTCGAACACGAGGTAGGCAGTCAGCTGGTTGGCGAGCGTGGTTGCGGTCAGCCTCGGCCAGCGCCGGCGGAGCAGCACGAGCCGCTCGGCCCGCAGTCTCACGAGTGCCTCCCCGCTCCAGTCCGGCGGATCCCGGTGGAAGAGCCCGGCGACCCGCGCAGCGCCGCGCGCCGCGAAGTCGCCGAGCCACTGTGCCGCTCCGGCGCTGCGCAGCGCCGCCACCGCCAGCCCCACGATGACCGCGCCGCAAGCGGCGCTCACGCCTGCGATCGCAAGCGTCGAGCTCGACAGCTCGCCGGTAGCGAAGACGAAGATCGCTCCGACGAGCGGATAGACGAGGATCATCACCTGGCTCCAGATGCCGGTCACGGCGACCGCGAAGGCGGCGTGTCCCCGGTCCACGCGCAGCCTGCGGAGGAAGCCGAACGAGATCGCCATCCCGAGCGGAGCGCCTCCGGGAAGCACGGTCGTCAGCGCCGTCGACGCCTGCGTGAAGGCGAGCGCCGCCAAGAAGCGCAGCTGCGGGAGGACCGCCTGCCACGGCAGGGCGGTGGTCGCGATGTCGAGCAGCGCTGCCGCCGTCAGCGCTGCGATCCACGGCCAGGAGACGGTCCCGAGTTGGTGCGCGACGCTCCCGTAGCTCGCGATGCGCGGGACGACCTCGACGAAGACTGCTGCGGCGAGCGCGACGCCGAGCGCGAAGCGGAGAACGGCCCGGCGGCTACTCCGCATGCTAGCCTCACGCTCCGATGAAGGTCTTGGTCACCGGCGGCGCCGGCTTCATCGGCGCCCACGTCGCGCGACACCTTCTCGATGCGGGCCACGACGTCATCGTCCTCGACGACCTCAGCGGCGGCTACGAGGAGAACGTTCCGGAAGGGGCGACCTTCGTCGCCGGCTCGGTCGCCGACCCCGAGCTCGTGGACGAGCTCTTCCGCACGCATGACTTCTCCCACGTCTTCCATCTGGCCGCATACGCAGCCGAGGGACTTTCTCACTTCATTCGCCGCTTCAACTACACGAACAACGTGCTCGGCTCGATCAACGTTCTCAATGCCGCCGTCCGCGCCGAAACCGTCGAGCGCTTCGTCTTCGCCAGCTCGATCGCCGTGTACGGCCCCGCTCAGACCCCGATGTCGGAGGACGTCGTCCCCGAGCCGGAAGACCCGTACGGGATCGCGAAGTACGCGGTCGAGCTCGATCTGGCCGCCGCCCACCGGATGTTCGGCCTCGACTACACGATCTTCCGGCCGCACAATGTCTACGGCGAGCTGCAGAACTCGGCTGACCCGTACCGGAACGTGATCGGGATCTTCATGAACCAGGTAATGAGCGGCCGGGCGATGACCGTCTTCGGCGACGGCTTGCAGACGCGGGCATTCACGCACATCGACGACGTCGCCCCCGTCATCGCGCGCTCGATCGCCGTTCCCGAGGCCGCGAATGAGGTCTTCAACGTGGGCGCCGACACGCCGTACACCGTCCTCGACCTCGCCCGCGCCGTCGCGCGCGCCTTCGACGTGGCCGAGCCGGAGATCGAGTTCCTTCCCGCGCGGAAGGAGGTCGTCCACGCGTTCTCCGACCACGCGAAGCTGCACCGCGTCTTCGGTGAGGAGCCGACGGTGCCGCTCGATGAGGGCCTGCGCCGGATGGCCGAGTGGGCGCGGGAGACAGGCGTTCGCGAGCCGATCCGCTTCGAGAGCGTCGAGGTGCTGCGCAACCTACCGCCCTCGTGGGCGGAGGGTCTGACGCAGACCGTTTAGTGCCCGACGTTTCTGTCTCCCTCGTCAACACGAACTCGCGGGAGCTCCTGCTTGCCTGCCTCGATTCGCTCAAGGGCGAGGACGTGGAGATCGTCGTCCTCGACAACGCGTCCGAGGACGGGTCGGCGGCCGCCGTTCGCGAGCGCTTCCCCGGCGTCCGCGTGATCGACCAGCGGCACCGGGCTGGCTTCGGCGCCAACCACAACACCGTGATCCGCGCCACCACGGGGCGCTACGTCTTCGTCCTCAACGAGGACACGACGAGCGAGGACTGGGGCTTCGCGCGGATGGTCGCCCACCTCGACGCGAATCCGCGGGTCGCCGCGCTCGGTCCGCGGCTCGTCTATCCGGACGGGCGGCCGCAGGCCTCGGCGTGGCGCTTCCCGTCACCGGCGACCGCCGCGCTCGGTCTGCTCACGCTCGGCCGCGCCGGGATCCTCCAGTCGGGAGGGAGCGAGACACGCGACGTCGACTGGGCCATGGCTGCCGCGCTCTTGGTCCGCCGTGAGGCGCTCGACGAGGTCGGCCTCTTCGACGAGGAGTTCTTCATCTATTCCGAGGAGACGGACCTGTCGCGGCGCTTGCGCCGCGCGGGATGGCGGACGCAGTACTTCCCGCAGGTCACCGTCATGCACCACGAGTCGCAGTTCAGCGCGGGAGTCCCGGAGCGGCGGATCAACGAGATGTGGCGCGGCAGGCACCGCTACTGGCAAAAGCACCACTCCGCGCTGGGCGTCCGCGTGGCTGCGCTCTGCACGGGGGCGCAGTACGCGGCGCGTGCGCTGCTCAGGGTGCGCGACCGGGACTTCGCGGGCCGGATGCGGCTGCACGCGCGCGACGCCGTCCGTGTGCGTGGACCCGGCCTTCGCGAGCTCGCCGAGGAATGGAACAAGGAGCATGCCGCGCTCTAGCGCTGGCGCACGGTGTAGGGCACACTTTGCGCGAAGCCAACGGCTCAGGGGGACGCGTGACCACTGTGAAGCGAATCAGGTCGGGCAGGGCGCAAACGCTCCGTGCCTCGCGTGCACACAGACCGCCGCACCTCGTGGATGGAACGTGGCGCAGTCGCGTACACCACCGGCCGGAGCCGGGTGGCGGCGGAGGTCGGCGAGCCGGATCGGCTCCGCTCGTCCTCCTCGCCGACGACGAGCAGGCGATTCGGGCGATCTGCCGCGTCAACCTCGAAGGCGACGGGTTCTCGGTGCTCGAGGCGAAGGACGGCGCGGAGGCGCTCGCGGCGATCAGGCGTCAGCGTCCGTCACTCGTCCTGCTCGACGTGATGATGCCGGGCGTCGACGGCTGGAGCGTCGCCGCGCGGCTGGCTGCGGACGAGAAAGCGCGGGACATCCCCGTGGTCTTCCTGTCGGCTCGCGCCGCGGACGAGGATCGCCTCCGCGCCCAGGAGCTCGGCGCAGTCGGCTACGTCGTCAAGCCGTTCGACCCGCTCGAGCTCGCCGGGACCGTCCGAGACGTGCTCGAGCGCGTCGCGCTCGGCGAGCGTGACGAGCTGAACCGGGAGCTGGCGGATCCGACATGACCGAGGGGGAGCTGCTCGCGCGTCAGCCTGACGCACAGGGTGGCGCGGAAGAGGCCGCTTCGAGTCGTGAAGCGCTCGAGACCGCGCTGCGACTGCAGCGGGCCGCGGACGCCCTCATCTCGGCTCGGACACCGGAGGAGGTCCTCGACTCGGTTCTCACGGAGGGCGTGCGGGCTGCGGAGGCGCGCGGTGGGCTGATCGCGACACTGAGCGACGACGGTGAATGGCTCGACGTCGTCGCCTCGCGCGGCTACGACAACCGCTACATCGAGCCGTTTCGTCGCTTTCCGCTGGCCGGAGACTTTCCGCTCTCCGAGGCGGTCCGCACCGGCGAGGGAGTCTTCCTCCGCTCGGCGCGCGAGCGAGACGAGCGGTATCCCGAGCTCGTCGGTCGCTCCCAGCCGGGCCACGCGCTCGTGTGCCTGCCGCTCGTGGGGGAGCACGGCCCAATGGGCGGGCTCGTCTTCTCGTTTTCGAGCGACCAGGAGTTCCCGCCCGCGCGCCGGGCGCTGAAGCTCGCGCTCGCCCGTCAGGTCGCGCTCGCGCTCGAACGGGCGTACCTGTCAGTGGCCGAGCGGGCGCTACGCGAGAGCCTTGCCTTCCTCGGCGAGGCGACTGCGCTGCTCACATCGTCGCTCGAGCTCGAGCGGACGCTCGAGAGTCTCACCCAGCTCGCGGTGCCGCTGCTCGCCGACTGGTGCGCGATCTCGATGCTCGTCGAGGAGACGGGGGAGATCGAGCAGGTCGTCGTCGCCCACCAGGATCCTGAGCGAAAGCGCTGGGCCCAGGAAATGCAGGCGCGCTCGCGCACGATCATGATCGACGACGAGTTCGACCTGACCGCCCGCGTGCTCCGCACGGCTGAGCCCGTCTTCCTCCGCGAAGTGCCGCAGGAGCTGCTCGACGAGGCGGTGGAGCGGGACCCCAACGCCGCCGAGGCGCTCGAGGAGATCTCCATCCGGAGCGCGATCACCGTGCCGCTTCGCTCGGGCGAGCGAACCCTCGGCGCACTCACGCTCGTCTCGGAGGTCAGGGAGTTGCAGGATTCCGACTTCGAGCTCGCACAGGAGCTCGCAGCGCGGGCCGCGATCGCCGTCGAGAACGCAAGGCTCTATCGCGAGGCCGAGCGCCGGGCAGAGGCTGCGCTCGCACTCGAGTACGTTGGTGACGGCGTCGTTCTGCTCGACGAGGACGGTCGCGTGCGCTTCTGGAACGCGGCCGCCGCTGCGATCACTGGCGTCCGGGAGGCGGACGCGGTCGGGCGGCGTCCGGCCGAGGTCGTGCCGGCGTGGGAGGAGCTGACGCGGCTGGCGGAGCTCGCCGACGCCGAGGCCCCGGAGCGTGCGCGCCCGGTGACGGTGCCGGTCGCGACGGCTTCGGGCGATCGCTGGGTCGCGGTCACCGGTGTCGCCTTCGACGAGGGCGTCGTCTACGCGCTGCGGGACGTCAGCGACGAGCATGCGCTGGAACGGGCGCGGAGCGACTTCGTCGCGACTGCCTCGCATGAGCTGCGGACGCCGCTCGCCGCGGTCTACGGCGCCGCCCGCACGCTGCTGCGCACCGACATCGAGATTCCG
>WNGO01007993.1_pt1 | contig 15936 bp, 13 predicted proteins | sample 5400511 | NCBI WGS metagenome assembly WNGO01 (sample SAMN13153380, study PRJNA577476) | soil metagenome | isolation source: 20 cm soil or saprolite under Garry oak tree replicate 2 | place: USA:California | collected 2016-06-15 | reverse complement strand
TACTCGCTCGCCGCACTGCTGCCGCTGCTGCCAGCCAAGCAGCGTATGACCGATCCACATGACTGGATGTCGACGGACGCAGAGGTCGCCTGCCCGGACCCTAATTGCCCGACCCGGTTCCGAATCACGCGCACCGGGCGGCGGCGTTTTCGCCGTTCCGACGTGACGGCGGTCGCCCCGCCCGCCGGCCGCACCAAGTGATTCCCAGGTATTCCTTCCCCCACGGCTACTCGGTGTCCCGCCTCATCAAGGGCGGCTGGCACCTGGCTGGCGGCCATGGCGCGATCGATTCCGGGCAGGCGGTGAAAGACATGGCGCGGTTCGTCGAGGCCGGCATCACGACCTTCGACTGCGCCGACATCTACACCGGCGTCGAAGCACTGATTGGTTCCTTCCGTCGCGCCTACCCCTCCCTGGCCAGGCAGGTCCAGGTGCATACGAAGTTCGTACCCGATCTGTCCGAGTTGAAGACACTGGACCGCCGCTACGTCGAAGCCGTCATCGATCGATCCCTGAGACGGCTCGGCATGGAGTGCCTCGACCTCGTGCAGTTTCACTGGTGGGACTTCGCCCTGCCGCGCTACGTGGAGACGGCCCTCGAGCTGGATCGACTGCAGCGCGCAGGCAAGATTGCGCGTCTCGGTGTGACCAATTTCGATACGCCGCATCTCCAAGAGCTGCTCGCCGCGGGCGTGCCCGTCGTCGCACACCAGCTCCAGTATTCACTCGTCGACGATCGGCCAGGAGCGACCATGGTGGCTTGCTGCCGCGATCACGGAATAGCGCTGCTGTGCTACGGAACCGTGGGCGGCGGGTTTTTATCGGAGCACTGGCTTGGCCGGCCAGAGCCCTCCGCCGCGCTTGCGAACCGGTCCTTGATCAAATACAAGCTGATCATCGATGACTTCGGAGGCTGGGCTCTGTTCCAGGAGTTGTTGACGATCCTTGCGGGCATTGCGCGCAAGCACCGCTCCGACATCGCCTCCGTGGCAACCCGTGCCGACATCGCCTCCGTGGCAACCCGTGCCGTGCTCGACTTGCCGCAGGTTGCTGCGGCCGTCGTCGGCGCCACGGGCGCGGCTCACCTGCCCTCTCACGCGCGTATTGACGCATTGCGCCTCGAGACTGAAGATCGGGCAGCCATCGCGTCGGTGACAGACCGCCGCCGGGGTCCGAAGGGGGACGTCTACGAACTCGAGCGTGACCGGACGGGGCGCCACGGCGCGATCATGAAATACAACTCGAATGCACTAGCAGGTGGTGGCGCGGCCGACGTCGTGCGCGCCTGAGCAAATAACGCGGCACCAATGGTCGCGGGGCCGGGCCATTGCCAGCCGCTCACACGGGGAGAGCTACCATGACGGCGGAGCGAATTCTGTTGCAAGTGATGGCGCGCGCTGCACGGAGCCTTCGGGCTGCGATTGGCGCGACAATAATTGGCGCCGCCGTGCTCGCAGGCACCGCTCGGGCGGATCAGGCAGCTGCGCAGTCCGGGTCCGGCACGACACCCGCCGGCGCGCCGGCACAGACTCTTGAAGAGGTGGTCGTCACCGCCGAGAAGCGCGAATCAACCGTGCAGAGGACTCCCATCAGCGTGACGGCCATCGAAGGCACTGCCCTGCAGGCCCAGGGGGTGACGGACATGCTCACCCTCGCGCAACAGGTCCCCGGCATCTCCTTCAAGACCTCCGGTCCCGGGCAAACGGAATTTGAGATGCGCGGCCTGACCTCGACCGGTGGCGAGTCGCCTACCGTCGGTTTCTACCTCGATGACGCCGCGCTGACGCCGGCCGCGATGGCCCAGAACGGCAAGACGGTGATCGACCCGAGCCTCTTCGACCTCAATCGCGTCGAGGTGCTGCGCGGGCCCCAGGGGACGCTGTACGGCGCAGGGTCGATGGGCGGCACGATCAAGCTCGTGACCAACCAACCGGACCCGCGGGCTTTCGCCGCGAGCGTCGAGGGCATCGGCTCCGGGACATCCGGTGGTGGGTTCAACCACACCGAGAACGTCATGCTGAACATGCCTCTGATGCAGGACGTGGTCGCGCTACGGCTCGTCGGCACGGACAAGCGCATCGACGGTTGGACCGACCGCGTGGTACTGAACCCCTTCCCCATCGAGGTCAACAACAGTACCGCGCGCGGTAACGTCGCGGCCGCCCCGCCGGGGGCGCAGATCTCGCGTTCCAACTGGGAAGACCTGCGTGGAGGGCGGGCGTCTCTGCTCGCCCAGCCGAACGACCGCTTCAGCGCCACGCTCGGCTACATGCACCAGGAGATTACCCAGGACAGCCCGAACACGATCGATGGTCCTCCGCTGAGCCAGGCGCACTACCAGCCGTTTGACGTCGCGGAGCCCTTCTCGGACAGATTCAACCTGTACACGCTGACCCTGAAATACGATTTCGACTCCTTCCAGCTCGTGTCCGCTTCCGCCGACTGGGACCGTCAACAGAACCAGACCCAGGACATTTCCGAGGCCATGCAGTTCTACATCGGCGGGTTCTTCGGCCCTCCGGCGAACTGGCCGTTCTCGAGCACGGCCACGGTGACCGAGGGAGGCGGCACTTTTTTTGGACTCGGTGCCGGAACGATTGCCGAGGACGACTACACGCGCCAGTACAGCGAGGAACTGCGCCTCACCTCGACCGGCAGCGGGCCGCTGCAGTGGCTGGCGGGGGGGTACTGGGCCGGCTACGGAGCGACATCCCACGTCTACTCGTTCTACCCGGCTACCAACAACGGATTCAACGCCGATTTCGGCACGACCAACCTGGCGGATAATCATCGCAAGGTCGACATCGACCAGTACGCAGCCTTCGGCGAGGTGTCGTATCAGTTGCCGAGGTCCCTGAAGGCGACCGTCGGGGCACGCTATTACACCTATCGCAGCAATTCGGTGACGAGTGTGAGCGGCGTTTCCGCCAACGGCACCAGCGCTCCGCTCTTCGGGCGCGCGTCCAACTCCGGTGTCACGCCGAAGTTGAACCTCGCCTACATTCCCGACGAGAACACGACGCTCTACGGCACGGTCTCCAAGGGCTTCCGCCCCGGCGGGCCTAATTCGCCGATCCCCTCGCCGCCGTGCCCGGCGACCGCTCCTACGCAATTCGGGCCGGACAGCGTGTGGAATTACGAGCTGGGTGAGAAGCTGCGGTTTCTGGGCGGACGCGTCTCGATCGCCGGGGACGTGTTCTACATCGAACGCCGGCAAGGCGCGAGCCTACGGTGCGGAGCTGGAGATTGGGCTCATCCTCGCACCGGGCCTGGTGCTGTCGCAAAATGCCAGCTACACGCACGCGACCAACACGACCGACGTGCCCCTCGCGGGTGTCGTGGCCGGGCAACGTCTTCTGGACGTTCCGCAAGCAACCGCGAACACCAACCTGACGTACCGCAGGCCGCTCGCAGGCACCATGAACTTCGTCGCGCGACTCAATAACAGTTACTTTGGTTCGATCGAGGACATCACTTTCACGCGCAATACGCTCCCGTCCTATGACCTGGCTGGCATGCGGCTGGGAGTCGAGGATAAGAGCTGGTCGGCGTCGCTGTTCGTGGACAACCTCACCAACAAAAAGGCTCTGCTGAGTGACACCGGCGCGCTGTCCGCGAACATCCCGATCTTCAACCGGATCGCGACCAACCAGCCGCGAACGGTCGGAGTGGCTGCGACCTATAAGTTCTGACAACGTGCGCAGCCCGCTTCCTGCGGACGACGACGCGGGTTACCCGCGGCGTTCCTACGCCTGGGCGGTCGTCGCGATCCTGGTCGGCACCGCGATCCTGTCATACACGGACCGGCAGGTGCTGAGCCTGCTCGTCGACCCTATCCGGCGCGATTTGCTCATCAGCGATACCGAAGTCAGTCTGCTGCTTGGAACTGCCTTTGCCGTTGTCTACGGCGTCGCCGGGATCCCCTTCGGACTGCTCGCCGATCGGACTTCGCGCCGCAACCTGATCTTCTTTGGTGTAGTCGTGTGGAGCATCGGCACGGTGGCGTGCGGGTTCGCCCACAGCTTCGGCGGGTTGTTCGCGGCCCGCGTTGTGGTCGGACTCGGCGAATCCGTGCTGTCACCATCCGCCATCTCCCTGATCAGTGACTATTTTCCCGCCTCGCGCCGTGGTCTGGCCGTAGGCAGCTATCTGAGTGGCATCGCGATCGGCAACGGCGCCTCGATCCTGATCGGCGGCGGTGCGCTGCAGCTCGTCCAAGCGGGGGTGTTCGCCGGAACACCCATCGCGCTCATTGCGCCCTGGCGGCTGGTTTTGCTGGTAATCGGCTCGCCGGGCCTCCTCTGGGCGCTCGCAATCCTGGCTATCCGGGAGCCGCAACGGCGAGCCGTCATCGCACCGGATGCATCCGGTGCCGGCGGTGCATCGGGTCGGCACGCTGCAGTGTGGCGCGTTGCGCCGATCTACCTCGTCGTGGCGACGGCATCGCTCGTCGACAACGCCGTCGGCGCCTGGGCGCCGACGCTGCTGATCCGCGACTTTGGCCGCAATGCGGCTCAAGTCGGCTTGCAGCTCGGGTTGCTGCTGACAATCGGCTTCGGGGGCGGCGTCCTGCTCGGGGGCTGGCTCTCGGACCGGCTCGGCCGCGGCGGGCGCTGGTGGCGCAAACTGGGTGTTTGCCTGGTCTCGAGCCTGGTCATCCTGCCGGTGTGCTGGGCCATCGACGCCGCGCAGGTCAGGATCGTGATGGCCGCCGTGCCACTCTACTTCGCCCTGTCGGGAATCGTCACGGCCTGCGGCTTCTCCTCGATACTGGACGTGGTGCCGAACCGGCAACGCGGCTTCGCCATGGCGGTGAGTTTCTTCCTGAATGTCGCGCTCGGCGCGGGACTCGGTCCCACCTCCGTGGCGTTGGTCAGTGATCGAGCCTTCGGCAGCGCCGCAGGGCTTGGACCGGCAATCGCATTGACGGCCGGGGCAGGATTTTTCCTCATAGCGACAGTACTGGTGCTGACGCTGGCCACGCTCAAGCCGCGCGCGGCGGTCTCGGGGAGGGCAGGTTAATCAGTAGGTTGCGTTAAACCCATCCGAGTAGGCTTTGGTTTTGTAGTAACACAATAAGCTAAGTTTAATATAGCTTGAAAAGCTATAAAGGGTACGTCTTGATAAGCTAATATAGGTACTAGCAGATTGCGCTAGCGCCTCGCTTCATATGGCGACCCCTCAGCAAAAACTAGCTGATTCTCTTGAGGCCCTGGAGGCATTGCAAAAGCGGAGTGTGGTCGCTGTACGCTCATCGGATCTAAGCCGCATCCACCGCGAGCGCCTCGTCAAAGGCGGCTTTCTGCAGGAAGTGATGAAAGGCTGGTATATCCCATCACGACCTGACGGAGCACGGCGTGAGAGCACCATTTGGTATGCCTCATTCTGGGATTTCTGCAGCGGGTACCTCACCGTGCGTTTCGACCAAGCGTGGTCACTCTCACCGGAGCAATCGCTCTTCATCCACACCGGCAACTGGGCTGTGCCACGACAGCTGCTCGTGCGCTCACCGAGAGCGCGCAACAAGGTAACCGCCCTGGCTCACGATACCTCGCTCTTGGAAATCCGCGCTCCCCTGGCATCCGAAGGGCGGGTAGTGATCCTCGACGGCCTGCGTCTCTTCTCGCTGCCGGCAGCGCTCGTAGCCGTCGGGCCCCGACTCTTCACGCGGAACGTCACGGAAGCCCGCACTGCACTTACCATGGTGCGCGATTCTGAGGTGCTCACCATACTACTCTCGGGTGGCCACTCCGTCGTGGCCGGCCGTTTAGCGGGGGCCTTCCGCAACATCGGCCGCAACAAGATCGCCGATGAGATCATTCAGTCGATGCGCGCTGCGGGCTATGACGTCCGTGAAAGCGATCCTTTCGACTCTCCAGCGTCCTTCGCACATCCTCCACGAGCACTGTTGCCGTACGTGATTCGCATGCGCCTGTCGTGGCAGCAGATGCGAGAGAGTGTGTTGGAGACATTCCCTAAGGCGCCTGGAATTCCCAAGGACACGCCGGCGTACCTAAAGACGGTCGACGAGATTTACGTCGAAGACGCCTACCATTCATTGTCGATCGAGGGCTACCGCGTGAGCCGTGAGCTCATCGAACGCATTCGCAGCGGGGCCTGGGATCCGGACGGAAATTCCGCCGACCGGCAAGGGAAAGACGCCATGGCCGCGAAGGGCTACTTCGAAGCCTTCACGGTGGTGAACGGAAGCCTGCGCCACGTTCTCAATGGCGCCAACGCGGGGGACGTCTTCGAACGAGACCATGGAGCCTGGTACCGGGCGTTGTTCGCTCCCGGCGTCAGTGCTGGCATCCTGTCAGCCGCCGATCTCGCCGGCTACCGCTCCGGGCAGGTCTACATCGTCCGTTCCAGGCACGTGCCTCCGAAACCCGAAGCCGTGCGCGACACGATGCCCGAACTCATCGAGTTGCTGAGAGCAGAGCCCGATGCCGGCGTTCGTGCGGTACTCGGGCACTTTATGTTCGTCTATATCCATCCCTACATGGACGGAAACGGTCGGATGGGCCGATTTCTCATGAATCTAGGGCTGGCGTCCGGGGGCTATCCCTGGACCGTCGTTCCTGTTGAGCGTCGCCACAATTACCTGAAGGCGCTCGAAGCCGCGAGCGTCGGTCAGGACGTACGACCGTTTAGTGAGTTCCTTGGCGGTTTGGTCAAGGATCGCCAAAAGGCAGCCGGCAAGAAGGCCAGGACAATAGCAAAGCGCCCCCCCAGGCGAACCGCGTAGATCATCGCCTTAAGGACATCATCGTTAATGGCGATGATCATGATCGACATCATCATCGTTGGCAGGATCGTCATCATGATGCCGCATGAAGTCAGCGGCTCTGCGGGTCCATGCCCGACGCGTGGCCGACGGGTCCGTTCGGGTGGGATCCCGATCGCGGCCGCTATGTTTGTCGCGTCGCTGTTACCGGGGACGGTCGTGTGGGCGCAGCGCGCCAACGATAACGCGGTGACAGCCGCAAGCGACGCGTTTGGAACGGTGGTCGGCAGTCAGACAATTGGTCTGTACAGCCCGACCAATGCGCGCGGCTTCAGTCCCGCGCAGGCGGAGAATCTGCGGATCGAGGGACTTTATTTCGATCAGCGCGCTTCGGGCAGCAATCCGTATCTCTTCAGCGGCAGCGATATGCGCGTGGGAATCGCCGCCCAGTCTTATGCGTTTCCGTCGCCGAGCGGCATCGCCGACCTGAGATTGCGCACACCGGGCGACGACTCGCTCACCAGTGCTGTACTTATTCGTGGGCCACTCGATGTGTCCTCCGCCGAGCTCGACGTGCAGTACCCTCTGGTGGAGCACTTGTTGGGGGTCGGGCTGATCGCCGCCGCAGCGCACGGCTTTGACTACAACTACGCCCTCAGAAGCAATCGCCGCGCGATCTCGCTACTGCTGAAATTCACGACCGGCACCCGAGCCGAAGTGCTGCCGTTTATCGGATATATCCATAACACCGAGTGGCAGGAGACACCGTTTGCGTTCGCGGACGGCTTCCACCCACTGCCGCTATTCGATGAGCAGCATCTGCCGATCCAGAACTGGACCACCTGGCGCTGGAATCAGACCACCGCGGGTGTGATCGCGCGGATCGACATGACCGACGCTTGGCGTGTGCGGGCAGGCCTGTTCCGTTCGATCGAGGAGCATGAGCAGAACTTCAATGACCTCCTGCTCGGACCGGGGCCAGATGGCATCGCGAACCACGTCATGGACGTCCAACCCCCCTTCACCGCGGATTCATACTCCGGGGATCTGCGCGTGACGCGATCAGTGCGGGGCGAGCGGCACGCGCGCGAACTCACGCTCGCGATGCGCGGCCGGCATGTCAAGCGCAACTTCGGCGGAGATTCGGTCACCGACCTGGGGGCCATCTCGATCTACCAGAACGTCGTTGTTCCGGAGCCCCCGGTGGCGCTTAGCGCGCAGAGCATCGACCGGGTACGACAGACCGGCGTGGGCATCAATGATGTCGAGCGCTGGAAGGACCGCGCCGCACTCAGTGTCGGAATCCTGATGACCAACTACACGCGCACCGTCGCGATTCCCGGTCTACCGGCGAATGTCCAACACAAGTCTGTTCCATTGCCGACCGTCAGTTTCAGCGTGAATCCGCTGAGAACCGCAACCCTCTACGGCAGCTATACCCGAGGCCTTGAGGATTCACCGACCGCACCTAGCTCGGCGGCGAATCGAGGTGAGCCGACACCTGCGACGCCGACATGGCAGGTCGACGGAGGCGTACGCGTCGTCGCACGGCACCTGCAGCTGCTCCTCGGCGCATTCGAGGTGCACAAGACCTACTTCGCCCTGGATACGTCCGACCGTTACGCCGCCATCGGGGACATCAGCGCCCGAGGTGTCGAGAGTTCCGCCACCTGGAGCAGTAGCAATGGTCTCAGGGTCGTTGGCGGTGCGGTTTGGTTACGGCCTGAAGTGAGCCGCAGGGTTGGGGAGTTGGGAGCGAGCGGTAACGTCCCGATCGGCCCGGTGCCTGGGACCATCAACCTCAGCGTGGATTACGCGCCCGGCGGACCGCTGGGATGGGGAACGTCACTGCAATGGACGTGGTTGTCGGCGCGTGTGGAGACGGGCGACGATCGCTACCGCTTGCCACCGCTCAACACGCTGAATGTCGGAATACGGTACGCGACCAAGCTGTTCAGCCGCTCGTGCTCGGCTCGCTTCGATATCGGCAATGTGACGAACGCAAGCGGCCTGACGTTTTCGTCCACGTATTATGGTCTGGCGGTCCCACAGCTGCGGCGAAACTACACGTTGACGGTGGCGGCCGATCTTTAAATCGTTGAAATGGCCCTGACCAGAAGTGAAGCGCGAGCTACCCATGTGCGACAAAACTGTAGCTTAGGGCCCCAGTGCATCCTGCCGTCGGAGCGCGCGATGCGCCCGTCCTGCGGCCGCAGCCACGTGACCTCCATGCCCTGGCGCTCGAGCTCCTCGTACAGGGAAACGAGCCAAAGAAGTGCAGCGTCGCTCGAGGCGATCACGGTCGCGACCCGCAACGCCGCACTCCTTATCGGTGCCAGCGACTGGGGCACGATCGAAGCCGGCAAGCTGGCCACGCTGATCGTCGTCGACGGCCGCCCGGACCGGAACATCTCCGACACACGCAGGGTCGTCGAGGTCATGCTGCGCGGCCGAAAGATCGATCGCGAGTCCCTCAAAATGGCGCACCAGAACGACCCGGGCTACGAGCCCGTATCCCCCACGGACCTCTGACGCGTAGCCCTTGCCGACTCCGGTTGGCGGCTATTTCGTCATTGAAGCTAATTCCGACTTGGGCTGAAAAAGCTTCGACAGCGGCCTTGTCGACGGAGCAGTCGTCGGTACAGGTAGCGGCTGTGTGACGATGATCGGCGGCTTGGGGGGGCCATGCCCGCTTCCATCCTGCGCAACCGCAACGGTTGTGACAGATGTCATGAGCAAAAGCGTGACGATTGTGTATTTCATACTCATTCTCCTGGAGCGCGGTGGTAGTACACGGCGCCGGCGACGTGCGTACGCGGTCTGTCGGCAACATCGCCGGATTTGGCTTCCGTGAGAAAGCGCCGCATCAGGTATCTGTCGCGGGAGACTGTTGACTCTCACCTGCTTGGTGACGAGAGATCGATCGTCTGCTGAGACGCGCGAGCGTTGGGGAACAGATAGAAGTGACCGTGGAGAACCGCTGCGTCACTGCGGATTGACGCCGGACCTGCGGTCCGAAACCCAACGCGAGAGCTACGCAATGAGCCGGGTTAATGTCGCGGTCGCGGTCGCGGACGACGACCGAGGTCGCATCTATGAGATCGCCGCTGCTTGTCGCGCGCTTGGCCTTCACCACAGCGCGACGCTCGCGCTGGTCGGCGTATTGACGGGTTCGATGGAGTCCGACGACCTGGTGAAACTCTGGGCTGTTCCCGGGGTTCTGGCGATTGAGGTCGAATACGGGTTTCGGTCGGGAACGACCGGGAGGACCCACTGACTCGCGCGGAGACTTCGAAAAAAGCCGAGGAAGCTAGCGATGCCCCTCGGAATCCGGTTCGCGCATCACGGTGTTGGCCGAGCTCCGCGGGCGCGGAGATTGAACGGGAACACTTCCGCCGTGCCGGGGGCTTGAGCGTCAGGCTCGATGCGAAGCAGGTAACTGCCGGGTTTGAGGCGAGAGGCGTCGGCATAGCCGTGAACGTACCCGTCCGCGCTCAAAGCGAGACCCGCCGCGGCGCCGACGGGCTTCGAAGCCCCTCGCTCATCTTGTCGAACGAGCGTCATCCGGTAGCGGGAAGCCGTCAGGTGCGTCGCCGGCGCCGCGCGAAACTCGATCACGCCGCCGGAGGGCAGGTCCAGGTCGGGTATCGAGCTGTCACGCACTGCGACAAATGTGAAGTGCGCCGCGACCGGCGACCCGACACCAGGGGCGCGCGATTCGAGGGACGCTTTCAGAACCGGTGAGGGTCCCGTACTCGGTTGCAGCCACAGGAAGAGTGCCAGCCCGGCTATCGCGGCCGCTGCGAGGACGGGGAGCCAGGTCCGAGAGCCTCTGGCTCGGGGTGCGGCCTTGTCAAAATACCCCTGCGCCCGTACTTGATGCAGTCCTTCACTCAGCCGCAACGACTGCTCCAGCTCATGCACGAGCCCGGGATCACGCACCAGGCGATCTTCGAACGCGCGATGCTCATCGTCGGACAGTCGCCCGACAATGAAGTCCTGCATCCGCTCGAAATCGCGGCCGACTTCGATCACTTCACACCTCCCTGGATAGAAAGAGTGGCGCGAGCCGTCGCTGAATTCTGCGTGTCCAAGGCTTGACCCGCATGACCCAGGATCAGTCCAATCGCGAACAGCGTCAGCAGATCGGCTTTCCAGAAGCCACGGTGCTCAACGAGCTCTCTGAACCGATTCCGGGCGCGAAAGATCACGCGATTGAAGTGCTCCTCCGACAAGCGAAGCTCGCGGCAGATCTCTTCCTTCGCTTCGTCATTGAGATAGAACCGGACCAGGAGGTCGCGGTCCCGCTCAGCCGGCATTTCACCGAGCATGCGCCTCGCCGCCGCGGCCCATTGGGGTCGCCCGACCCGTTCCCACTCGGGGTCGTCCTCGGTGCCCGGAAGTTTCTCCAGGCCGTCGCCACTCGACAGGGCCGTCCGGTCCTTGCGGCGATGATTTCGCAGGTGATTGAGAGCGACGCGGTAGAGGTACCCGCCCACGTTCTCCGGGTGGGCGATTTCTCCCCTGCGGAGTTTCTCGAGCGTCGTGACAGCGGCGTCCTGAAGAATGTCCGCGGCGAGCTCCGGATCGCGAACACGCCGCAGGATCAGCGCGCGAAGACCGGGATAGTCGCGATAGACTGTCGACAGGTGGGAAACCGGGTCCGATACCGGCGCAGGGACGTCCGCTGTCGGGGGCATCGCTGCGGGTGCTGCTTGGTCGTCAACACCAATCATAGGTCGAGTATAGGCTTCAATCGCGAGACAACGCAGCTGCGGAATGACCGTCACCCTGCCGGCTGGCGTCTTCTTGCGGCGATCGTTCTGACGGGTTGGGCGGCGACCGGGGCCGCCGGGACCTCCTGCACCCGTGCTCTCGGAGCTCCCGCGGTCGCCGAAGGCCCTCTGAAGACCCTCGGAACCGAGCCCGCGATAACGCGTATTGCCCTAGTGCCGGGCCACCTCTACCTGATCGCAGTCGACGAGCGCGACAACGATGCGCTGGTCGAGATTCTCGACTCGAAGAACGAGGTCATCGCCCGAGCCGACCACCCCGAGCGACGCTCGGGAACCCGACGGGCTGTCGTGACGGCACCGGACTCTGCCTCCCTCGGCGTGCGCATCACCGGTAAGGAACACGCGAACGCTGCCGGCACGGCAACCGTTCGCGCCTTCGATCTTGCGGCTCTCCAGAGCCGACCCGACTGCGTGGCAGTCCTGAAGACACTCGCCACGGCCGACGCCGACTACGCGGCGGGAGAGGAGATTTCCAGGGGCCACTCGGCTTCCCCCACTCATAGCGCACGCGATGCGTTCTTGCGGGCAGCGGAAGGGTATTCGGCTGCCGAGCGTGCGCTCGCCACCTCTGCGGATCTGCCGCTTCGCGGCCAGACGGCGCTCGCCCTTGCCGCAGTCGAGTACTTCGACCTGCAGGACTGGGCCAAGACGGCGGACTGGGCCAAGGCGGCTGCCGAGATGCTCGGGAGCGACGATCCTTACCGACGGGCACGTGCCGAGGCACTGGCCGCTGCGGCCTGGATCGAGATCGGATCGGCCGCCCCGGCTGGACGGCCGGTGCCGGGGTATGGCGTGCATTCGACCGAACTTCTCGTGCGCGCACGCAGCGAGTTGCAACGCTTGAGTCGCTTCCACCTGCAGCGAGGCGAACGCTATGACGCCGGTTTGCAGCTCACGAACGTTGGGCTGACTTATCTGTATGAGGGTCGGTACCCCGAATGTGTGACGACCTCCACTACCTCGAGTCGCCTGTTTGGATCTATTCACGAGACATTGCGCCGCGCGCAGGCATGGCAGAACCGGGCGCTGTGCCTCTGGGGCCTGGGACGTCTGCCGGAAGCGTTGCGCTGGTTCGAGCGCTCGCTCACAGATATCGGCCCGGAACCCTACCCAAGCATCTTTATCGCGTCGATCACCAATACTGCGCTTGCCGACTACGCCCTTGGGCACTTCGACGAGTCGTTGCGTCTTTATGATCGCGCGCTGGCCTTCACGCAAAGGGTTCAGTCCCAGCGCGATGAGGCGTATTGCCTCTACGGAATTGGTGTGAACTATTACGCGCTGGGCGACCGGGGGCGCGCGCGCGAGTTCCTCGAGCGCTCGCTCGCGATTCGCACTGTGGCGCTTGATGGCCGTGGACGCATGGCCACTCTGCGCGCGCTTGCGACCATCGACGCGGAACAGGGAAGGGTGGACGACGCCATAGCCTCGGATCGGGAGGCGCTCGCCCTTGCGGTCGCCCCCTCGGCGATCGAGCGCATCAGGATTCAACTCGCGGCCCACACCGCGGCCGCCGGCCACCCCGTGGAGGCGAAAGCGCAGCTCGATGAGGTGCTCTCGACGGGCGCGAAGGTCGATCCGCTCATCCACGCAGAAGCGCTCCTGCAGCGCGCGGTGCTGCTTCGCGAGCTGGGTCAGCCCCGCGAGGCCCTGGCGGACCTCGCGGCGGCTCGACCGCCCTTGCACATCCTGGGCAGCGTCACTGAGGAGTTTGAAGCGGACCTCGAGCAGGCTCGAGCACTTCGACTGGTTGGGCAGCCTCACGCCGCGCTCGCGGCCATCGAACGGGCCCTGGGACAAGCCGACGCCGTCCGCCTTCAGACCGCGAATCCCGAGCTGCGCGCACAGCTGCAAACACCATTGCGATCCGCCTACGACCTCAAGATTGAGTTGCTGCGGGCCCGTTACGACGTCGCCTGGGCCGCGGGCCGGAAAGACGAGGCCAACACGCTGGCAGCGGCCGCGTTCGCGACTGCGGATGCTTCGCGTGCGCATTCGTTCGCCGACGTCGCGGCCCAGAAATACTCACCTGCCGTCCGACATGCACTCGCATCTGAATTTCGCCGGCGCGAGGAGCTCTATCGTGAGCTGTCGGCGCGTCGATTCACCCTCGAGGCCCGGCTGGACCGCTCGGGCTCGGGCGACCCACGGGCGAGGCATCTGATGCATGACATTGCCGAGCTGGAGCGCGAGGCGGACGCGGTCAACACCCTCATCGCGACCCGAGCCACGCCCGTCGGGGGATCTCCCCGAGCGGGCAGCGTGCGGGCGAGTCTCCCGCCCCTCCCCGCCGACACGGTCCTCGTGTCGTATTGGCTCGGATCCGAATCCGCCTACGCATGGGTGGTGTCGCCGACTGAAATTCGGTGGGCGCAGTTGCCGGCGCCGGCGGCGATCGCGGAGAAGGCCGCCGCGTTTCACCGCTCGCTGACGCGGCTCATCGATATGCCCCTCGAGCGTCGGCTCCAGGACGCCCGCGCCCTGTACCAGCTGATCATTCGGCCGATCGAGCCGTGGCTGTCCGGCGTGCGCCAATGGGTGCTCATTCCGGACGGCGCCCTCGACTATGTCCCGTTCGCAGCGCTCCGAGGCACGGACGCGAAGTTGGAGTCGTTCGTTGCAATGCAGCACGATGTCGCTTCCACACCGGCCGCGTGGATGCTGGACACCCGTGGGACGCGGGCAGAGCCACACGAGCGCCGCGGCCTGCTGCTCGTCGCCGATCCGGTGTATCAGGCGGATGATCCGCGGCTCGCAGAGCTCGAGAAAGCGGCGCCGACGACGCAAGCTTCGACCAGGCAAGCGCTCGACCCCGCCCGTCGCGACTATCGGCGCCTTGCGTTTACCGCCCAGGAGGCCGCGCAGATCCTGGCCGAATTTCCCCCGGCGGAGGTCGATCAATTGGTCGGGCTCAACGCCACGCGCGAGCGCCTCCTCTCTCTCGACTGGTCGAAATACCGGTTCATCCACATCGCCACGCACGGCATCGTGGATGCGCAGGTTCCCCAGCTATCCGCGCTGATTCTCGGCTCGTACGACGCCAGCGGAAACGTCGTCGACGGTGCGGTGCGGGTGGCAGACCTGTCGCTCCAGACGCTCAAGGCGGACGTCGCGGTATTCAGCGCGTGCGACACCGCCCTCGGCAAGGAAGTGCCCAGCGAGGGTCTGGTCGGCATCGGCTCAACCGTGCTTGCCCGGGGGGCGCGCGCGGTGGTGGCCTCTCTTTGGCCTGTCTCAGATGAGATTGGCGCTCGACTGATGACAGAGTTCTATCGGCACGTGCTGCACGACGCGATGAGCCCACCCGCGGCACTGGGTGCGGCAATGCGATCGGTCGTATCGCGCGACGCGTCCGCGGATCCGGCGCTTTGGGCCGCATTTCAGGTTTCGGTGGTTGCGCTAGGACCAGGCCTACCGACCCGCAACGCCGGAACAGCAAAGACCGCCACCACGACCAGGCCCTGAGGAGTGAGGACCAAAGGAGGCCACTTCCATGGAAACGCGCCGGTTGCGCACCATCCAGCAGCCCTCCCACATAGAGAGACTGCTGGAGGCTCTTGTGTCACGCGCAAATCTCTTACCGAAGGACTATTACCAGATTCGGGACCCGAGCGCGCTGCCACCGCAGCTGCAGACGCTTATAACCAAGGCCACCCAGGAGGGACGAGTCTGGCGGTGCTGGGCCAATAGCTACGAGACCTGCCTGTTCACGTGCGAGATGTCGCTCGCCCGGTCCCGCGAGCGCGGATCGCCCGTGCTCCTGGTGAATCGCTATGGCGAAAGCGGCGAACTCCAGGATGCCGGGTCCTGGATGAGTGATCCCGAGGGAAAGTGGCAGCGGTGCGCGGATTGACTCATCTCGGCAGCCGAGGATGAGCACGATCAGCATCGGGGGAGCCGAACGTCCCCTCGCCGTTGCGGATGTCGGATGGATCGGACGAGCGTTCGAGGCGCACGAGCACGCCGGCGAGCTGCCCTGCGTGCGAGTCATGATACGAGGCGGGAACGTCGACCTGACTCTTCAGACCCCAAATTGCGCAGCGGGTACCGGGGGTGGTGGCCGGCCTCCGAGTCATGAGGAGGCCGAAATTTCCAGACTGTGGAACATGGAGGGATTAAGCAGCACGCGTTTTAGCGCGCGTCAGGTCGCAGACTTCGTCGATCGCGTCAATCACCTTCTGCGCTGAGCGCACGACACCTCCCGTCCAGGGCCGCGCATTAGGGCTATGGCCAGGAAAGCTGATCTTTCGGCAGCTTGCCACTCGGATCGTAAACCGTCACCTTCGTCGGAAGCTCCGCACTCCACCGCCACAGCACGAGATTGTGCGCGTCCTGCGTCGCACCGGGAGCAAAGCTCGGAGTCAGAAGTCCGGCATAGCCTCGCGCCATCAGGCGAGCGGCGATCCGCCAGGA
>WNGO01001306.1_pt1 | contig 15948 bp, 12 predicted proteins | sample 5400511 | NCBI WGS metagenome assembly WNGO01 (sample SAMN13153380, study PRJNA577476) | soil metagenome | isolation source: 20 cm soil or saprolite under Garry oak tree replicate 2 | place: USA:California | collected 2016-06-15 | reverse complement strand
TGCTGAAATACCCCTGGCATCGCGAGAACCGGCCTGGTCCTTCCGCATACGACGGGCAGCTCTACGCGAGGGTAGAAACGCCTACCGCTGGCAAGTTCATGCTTCCTCTGGTTCCGAAATTCGAATTGACAGCAGCCATGCCTTCGTACACGCGAACTGGACCCTACTCTTGTGTCGGCGGCAGCGGCGTCGCCGGCTTCCATCTTGACGATGTCTGGCAGTGGACTCTCGAAGTGGGCGGCTGCACTCTCGGCAACAGCCTGCCGAACCATTGGAGCGGCGACTCTCTAATCTTTAATACTGGCCCGCAGTGGATTATGCATACCTCCAGCCGTTGGAGTCCGCATATGCACCTCCGCGTAGGTGGACAGAAGATTACCCAGGAGTACTGTGCCGTGGCCGGCGAAGCTCCCGTAGGAGTGACTGTTGGCACACCTTGCAAGAGCGAGCCTAACCTACACGCCCGGCATTACGAGAGCACGGGATTTTCGATCTCGACGGGTGGCGGCGTGGACGTCAAACTGAACAATGCTTTTGCCATCCGCGTTGTTAACCTCGATTACATGTACTCCTGGCTGCATCCCGTCGCCGGTACCGACTACAACCAGGGCGTGCGCCTCACCACTGGCGTGGTTCTGCGAATCGGGACTTGGTAGCGGAACGTCGAAAAGAATTCGATAAAGCCTTCCACCAGGCCTCCGCGTGAGCGAAGCCTTGTATCCGCGAGTAGATCAACACACCGAAAATCGGCTGAAGGTGTGTGTCCGTCATCCCCCGAGCGAAATCGTGATCCCGACCAAGGCGCCGCCAAGGATGACCATCACAAGACCCATCTCTCGCGGGCGATACCCAGCGTACTGTCCTACGCGATAACCCGCCAAAAACAGCAGCACGACGGCAATGGCGTTCGATGTACGCAAGGCCCGCTTGGGGTCGCTCATGAAGGTGAAGGGAAGCAATACCGGAAGTGTCGTAACAAACACGATCAAGAACACACCAAGCGCGCCGAGCCAGTTGTTCCGGCTAAGCCGCGGACGCGCCGGCGGTTCCGGCAGTTCATTCAACTTCTGGCGCATCCCCTCTAACTCTGCTGGGGATAGGAGAGAGGCTAAGCGCGGCGGCAACTCGTCCGCAATCACCCGATGTGCGAGAGTTGGGTCCGAAACCGTGCGCACAACCTTCAGTTGGAGGATGCCGCGCCCCTGCGCGCTGAAACACCCCATCAGATAAAAGACGGCATCAATGACTCCCCACGCCAGGTTGCAACCCAGCGCCCCGACGACTATAGTGCGGACTTCTTCGCGGCCAGCATCAGCGACACTGAAGGAGCAGGTGAAGGTAAGAACCATAATCAACCCAAACAGGATCTCTGACACTCTTTCCATTGGGTCGAGTAGACGAGCGGACGGCTTGATTAAGTTTTCAAGCATGGTGGTCAGGCACTTCCTACTGCTGCCACCCACCCCCTAACGCGTTGTAAAGCTGCACCAGGGCCAGCCGCTCGTTGAGTTGTGCCCTTGCCAGGCCGAGTTGGGCATCGAATTGACGGGTGTCACTGTCGAGGACTTCAAGGTAGCTCGTGACTCCGCCTCTGTAGCGGACGACCGACAGCCGGGTGGCATCTTCCGCTGCGGTGGTGAGCAACTGCTGCTGGGCGCGGAACTCCTGGTTCTTGCGGTAGGCGACCAGTGAGTCCGAGACTTCGCGGAAAGCCTGCTGGATCGACTGTTGGTAGATAAGAACGGCTTCCTGCTCTTGCGCTTCTGTCAACCTCACGTTGGAACGGATCCTTCCGCCGGTGAAAATGGGTTGCAATAATTGGCCGCCAAAATTCCAAAAGCCAGCTGGCCCGCTGAACAAACTAGTAAGCGCCGGACTCTGGTAGCCTGCTACTGCCGTCAACGTGATCTGCGGAAAATATGCAGCCCTCGCCACACCAATTCTGGCATTGGCCGCGATTAATTGTTGCTCTACCGACTCGATATCTGGTCGCCTGGCAAGCAAGGATGAAGGTAGTCCGGCGGGAACGACCGGCAGTATTGGGTGTTCCACCAATGATCTGCCTCGGGTCACCGGTCCAGGATTTCTAGCCAGCAGAATGCTGATCAGGTTCTCCTGTTGCTCAATGCTCCGCTCCAGGTCGGGAATGGCCGCGGCAGCGGTGTAAACCAGTTCCTCCGACTGGCGCACGTCGAGTAAGGAAGTTGCTCCACCTTTGGCTCGAATCTCCACTAATCGCAGCGAGTCCCTTCGGGAAGCGAGTGTCCGCCGGGAGATCTCCATCTCCGCATCCAGCTCGAGTAACTGAAAATATGCGGAAGCCACGTTACTGATGAGACTTGAAACCACCGCCTTCTGGCCCCACTCTGTGGCCAGCAAATTCGCTCGAGCGGCTTCAGTTGCGCGGCGGAACTTGCCCCAAAAGTCCAGCTCCCAGAAGAGAGAGAGATTGACCTGGTTGGAACTGGACTCGAAACTCGGAAGATTTTTCGTCCGGGGAACGCCCAAATTGCTGGCGGATGCCCCACCGGTAATTGTTGGGAACTGGTCCGCACGGGTGATGCCCAGCACGGCCTGTGCCTCCAGAACACGGGTTGCCGCAACGCGTACATCATAGTTCTGCGCGAGCGCTTCCCGGATCAGTGCCTGTAGTTGTTCGTCTTGGAAGACGGCCCACCACTTCTCATCTCCAAGTGAAGTGATAGTTTGCGGATCGCTGTCCGGAGCAAGGCCGCGGTAAGCACCAGGAACCGTTACCGGGGGACGCTTGTACTTGGGGCCTACGGTGCACCCGGTCAGCAGCAACAACATGATTGCGATGAACCCATGTCTGCCGATCATGGTTAATCTCCCTCTGTCGGGACGATAGCCGGTGCCGACGCTGGTGGAGATTCCTTCTTTTTTCGGTGTGCGATTCGCTCTACAACATCGAAACTTACCGGGATAAGGAAGATGGCCAAAATGGATGCGGCCAGCATGCCTCCGATGACGGCGGTGCCGAGCACGCGTCGCGAGATCGCGCCGGCGCCGGATGCTGTCCACAGAGGTACGCATCCCAAAATGAAAGCGAACGCGGTCATCAGAATCGGTCGCAGGCGCAGTTTTGCCGCGACCAGCGCCGCTTCTTCCGCGGACTTGCCCTTGTCAAATTCCATCTTCGCGAACTCGACAATCAAAATCGCGTTCTTCGCCGCCAGGCCTATCAGCATCACCAGCCCGATCTGCGCGTACACATTGTTTTCCAGGCCGCGCATCCGGAGGAACAGGAACGCACCGAAAACGGCGATGGGCGTCCCCAGCAGCACGCTGAATGGCAATGACCAGCTCTCGTATTGCGCCGCCAAAATCAAGAACACAAAGAGCAGCGACATGCCGAAGATCACCGCCGGTGACACTCCTTCGGCGGCTTTCTTCTCCTGATATGACATACCCATGTAGTCGTACCCCATCTCGCTCGGCATGGTTTCGCTAAAGGTATCTTCCAAAGCCTTCATCGCCTGAGAGGAGCTGTAGCCCGGTGCGGCGCTGCCGTTAATCTGCACACAACGGAAAAGGTTGTACCGCATAGTGAATTCCGGACCGGCGCTGGGCTTGATTGTGGTGAGCGAACTGAGAGGCACGGGCTGTCCGGCATCATTGGTGACATAGAACTGCCCAACGTTCTCGGCACGGGTTCGGTAATCCCCTTCGGCCTGGACGTAGACTTGCCACTGTCGCCCGAACTGGTTGAAGTAGTTCACCAGCACTCCGCCCATGAAGGTTTGCATGGTCTTGTACACGTCGGAGAGCTGAACCCCTTGGGCAATCACTCTCGGTCGGTCCACGTCTACGTAAACCTGTGGGGCCGCTGGCAGGGCGGTCGTAGATATGCTTCCCAGTTCCGGGCGTTTCCGTGCGGCGGCCATGAATTTCGCGAGGTTCTGATTTAGAAACTGCGGGTCCTTCCCGGCACGGTCCTCGAGCATGAAGGTGAACCCCCCCGATGCTCCCACACCTGGAATCGCGGGCGGGGGGAAGGAAAAGGCAACGCCTTGCGTGATCTTGGTGAGTTCCTGGTTCAGGTGCTTCTTGATCGCTTCGTACTGCTCTTCCGGACCCTTGCGCTCAGACCACTCCTTAAGCGTGATCCAGAAGAAAGAGCTGTAGGTGTTCTGGGCGCCACTCAACATACTGAAACCGAGCACCGAGGTTACAGAGTGAACTCCGGGAGTTTTCAGGATCATCTCTTCAATTCTTCGAGATGCTTCGTCGTTGCGCTGTAGCGATGCGGCATCGGGCAGCTGGAGGCCTGCGAAGACGTATCCCTGATCTTCATCCGGCAGGAAACTCTTCGGCAAACTCGACCCGAACCATCCGGCCCCGATAGCTACGCCCAAGAGCAGAAGCATACTGAATGCAGCCTTGCGAATCAGCGTCCCGCACAGGCTGACGTAGCCGTCGGTAGCTCGCCCGAATACGCGGTTGAACCAGCGGAAGAATGCGCCCAGAGGTCCCCGGGATTCCTTTTTCGGTTTTAGCAACAGAGCAGCGAGCGCAGGGCTCAACGAGAGCGCATTAAACGCGGAGAAGATCACCGAAATGGCGATCGTAATGGCGAACTGTTGGTATAGCCGGCCGGTGATGCCGGGAATGAATGCCGTCGGTATGAACACAGCTGAGAGAATCAGAGCGATGGCGACGACCGGGCCCGACACCTCCTCCATCGCCTTGTATGCGGCATCCTTTGGAGACATGCCGTGCTCAATGTGGTGCTCCACCGCCTCTACAACGACGATGGCGTCGTCCACCACAATGCCGATCGCGAGCACCAGTCCAAACAGGGAAAGGGTATTGATAGAAAAACCCAAGAGGGGGAAAACTACGAAAGTGCCAATCAGAGAAACCGGCACTGCCAACAGGGGAATCAGTGTTGTCCGCCATCCTTGCAGGAAGATATAGACCACCAGGATGACGAGCAGGATCGCCTCGAATAACGTGTGCTTGATCTCCTTTAGTCCTTCCGTGACCGCCAGCGTTGTGTCCAGCGCGATGTCATATTCGAGGTCCTTCGGGAAACGCTCTTTGGCCTGGGTCATCAGCTTGCGAACGCCCGCGGCGGCCTGCACGGCATTGGAACCGGGGAGTTGGTAGACGGCGACGACCGCTGCAGGCTTACCGCTATAGCGGCCCATCAGGTTGTAAGTTTGGGCCCCTAATTCCAGCCGGGCCACATCTTTCAAGCGCAGAATGGACCCGTCGGTATTAGCGCGCACGACGATCCGGCCAAATTCTTCTGCGGAGGGCAAGCGGCCCTGTGCCCGCACCGCGTAGGTGAATTCCTGCCCTTTTGGAACCGGTTCGCTGCCGATCTGCCCGGCTGGATTAACTGTATTCTGCGCTTGTATGGCCTTGATGATTTCGGGAACAGTAACGCTGAGCTTGGCCAGTTGATCAGGCCTGACCCAACACCGCATGGAGTATTGGCCGGCTCCGAAGACCGTGACGCTGGCAATTCCCGGTACGCGCGTCAACTGGTCGTTCAGATTGATATAGGCATAGTTTGCCAGGAAGACGTTGTCGTACGTCCCGTTCGGCGAATAGAGGTCGACCAGCATGAGAGGGGCTGATGTGGACTTCTGTACTGTGACTCCGTAGTTAGCTACGTCAATGGGCAACTGCGAATTCGCCTGGTTGGTGCGCATCTGAGCCAGGATCTGATCGGTACTTGGATCGGTCTTGATATCGAAGTTGACGGTGAGGGTCATCTGACCGTTGTTGGCGTTGTTGGAATACATGTAGTTCATGTTGTCCACGCCGCTCATTTGCTGTTCGACAGGCGTGGCCACGGACTGCTCAACCGTCTGCGCATCGGCTCCGGGATAGGTCGCTTTCACCTGAATTTCGGGGGGCGCAATGTTGGGGAACTGTGCCGTCGGTAAGCCCGCCATGGAGACAAAGCCAACAATCACCATGAGAACAGCGATCACCATGGCCACGATCGGGCGTCGAATGAAAAAATTAGCCATAGATCATTTTCCTTGTCCCGATGGCTTGAACTTCTTGGTGCGAACCGTGCCACCTTCCTTGGCCTTTTGCATACCTTCGGCAATGACCTCTTCTCCCGGTTTCAACCCTGCCGTAATGATCCAATTCTCGCCCACACGTTCGCCGGTCTTCACCGGGCGGATGCTAGCTCTCTGCACCGCGTCAATTACAACCACGCTGTAACTGCCCTGCGTTTCAACGACGGAACGCTGCGGCACCAGCAAGGCATCCTTATCCGTCCCGGTAATCGCGCGTACCCGCCCAAACATTCCTGGACGCAAGATGCCGCCGGGATTCTCGAACGCTCCCGCTATTCGAATGGTTCCCGTTTTCACATCCACTTGACGGTCGGCAAGCAATACCCATCCTTTTCGCGCATAAACGCTGCCATCCGACAGAACGAGTTCAAGGATCTTTCGCCCTCCCGCCAGTTTCCTGCCCTGGGCGACAGCGCTAATTGCCTGGGAGAACTTCATGTATTCCCCTTCACTGATAGCAAAGTAAGCTTTGATAGGGTTCACCTGCGAGACGGTGGTGAGAGGAGTGGTGGGCCCGACCAGGTCCCCGATTTGTCCCTTCGCCACGCCTGCGATCCCGTCTACCAGCGACCGCACCTTGGTGAAGCTGAGATTCAGCTGTGCCTGGTCCACTTGGGCTTTTGCGGCGGCGACTACAGCCCGTGCTGACTCATTGGCCTGAATGTCGTTGTCCAGTTGCGCTTGTGGGATGGCGCTCTGCTGCGCCAGGGGTGTATCCCGTGCCACATCGAGCTTGGTTTTGCCCAGCTGCGCTTCGGCTTGAGCCAGCTGCCCTTTGGTCTGTTCCAACGCGGCTTCGAAGGGACGCGGATCAATCTCAAAAAGTGTTTGACCTTTGCGAACCACTGTACCTTCCTGATAATTCTGCTTCATCAGGTAGCCACTTACTTGCGGCCGAATTTCCGCATTGACGTAGCCGTCGAGAGTCGAGATGTATTCCGTATAAAGCGGCACGTCCTGTTGAATTACCCCCGCAACCTCGACCTCGGGAGGCGCGGCCGCCGCTGTGGCCTCCTTCTTGGAGCATCCGGTCAGCGCCACCGCGAACAACGAAGCCAGAGTGATCAAGTGTCGGCGGGCTGGGCAAAACCGTGAGGTGGACAATTGGTGGGAATTCGGATTCTCGATATGGAGTCCGAAACGATGTGGTTCAGGCTCGACTCGCATGGGAAACTCCTGAGCAGGAACTAGTAAGAACAGAGAGTCTTGCCGCTAAACAGCCGCTAAAGAGTGGAAGGGAAACGCCCAATCGATCCCTTTCGCGACGTTGAGCAGTGCAGGGCTCTCTCTATCTGTTCGCGGCGTCAAAACAACTTCTCGCATGAATCGAGAAAAGAGTAGAGTGCACAGGGCACGCGGAAAACTGGCAGAAGTTACAGTCGCCTTCGCGGCGGTCGTGCTCTGTGAGAGTTAGATAATGGCTGCGAATCTGCGCTCTCGCGGAAGTTCGTCCTCCTCCTCCCGCCGGGGTTTTGCGGTAGCGAATCCTTCGCGCACTGCGATCACATATGGTGCTGTGAGCAGAAAGCGGGTCAGCGAGTAATCCGCGGCCCTGACGGCCCTGATCACACACCACTTCTTTTACAGCGGCAAACCTAGGAATTAAGAAGCAAATACTGCATGCCTTGCCAGCAGACGCGACCGCGGTCGTCGGCTAGGCTATTCTCGTGTTCCACACCTTCGAGGCCGACTGGCAGGGGTCAACCGCGCAGAGAAAAACGGCAGTACTTGCCAAAGGCGAGGTTGCGATGACCGCACTGCGTGTCCTTCTGGCTGACGACCACCAGGAGATGTTGCAGACGTTGGTAGGAATACTCGAAGATGAATTTCAGATTGTCGGCACCGCTGAAAACGGAATGCGCATGCTTGAGCTTGCCGCCAACCTTACGCCCGACATCGTCGTACTCGATATTTCGATGCCGGAAGTGAACGGAATTGAAGCCGCTTGGCGTCTGAGGAAGGAAGGCTCGTGGGCGAAGGTGGTCTTCCTCACGGCCCACAACGACGCGGACCTGGTCGAGGCCGCGATGTCCGTCGGGGCTCTCGGCTATGTTCTCAAGTCGCATCTTGCCACAGATTTGGTTTCAGCCATCTGGCAGGCCTCAGTGGGCAAAACTTTCATCTCACCCTCCATCAACCCGGCATAGGACTTGCTCTTTGGTGGGGAGTCGCTCGGGTTGCGAACTACCGGTATTGAGCACACGCTCTTGAGTAAATAAGGATTTACGCGCCGCAGCCCAGCGCTTGGTAATCACCTGGCGCAGGGCGAGCCGCCGACGTTCTAACTCCGCTTTGTTTTGCTGCGCCTGCCCCTGAGTTTCGGCGAGATTGCTTTCCTCGGGCCTTCAACATACCCTGCACACCATCATCTGGAGCGAGCACGACTCCGACTTTTTCTGGACGGGCGCGAATGCGGCGGCCGCACAGCTGCGTTCAGTCGCGGTGCAAGGACTCGCGAGCAAAAAGCAGAAGCCTCCGTCTGTTCGCGCCAACTTGGCAAAGCTGTCAGCCGATGCTTGCCGGAAGCCCGCTCGGAGTGCTATTTGCTGATACGTACTGCTGAAACTGACAGTTATCGCAATGGCTTTTCAGTGATTAGCATAGGGCGTGCAGTACCTCCTCCGGCTGAGGCCCGTTCGCACGGGAGTGTGATGTGCAAGCTATCTTAAGGTAGTCCGGAGACTTCACAATGCCACAGCATCACAGGCCTCGACTGCTGATTGCCGATGACCACACACTGTTAGCCGAAGCCTGCAAGAACCTGCTCGAACCCGAGTTTGAGGTCGTGGGCATTGTGGATAACGGACGGGAACTGCTTCGGATGGCATTAGAGCTGAAACCCGAAGTTGTGGTCCTTGATATTGCTATGCCACAACTGAATGGGCTGGACGCAGGTGATCAGATTAAACACCTCCTACCTGCGACGAAGTTAGTTTACTTGACTGTGAACATGTCTCCCGAGGTGGCGGCTGAAGCATTCCGGCGTGGCGCGTCGGGATACGTGGTGAAGACTTCGCCAGCGGCCGAGTTGATCACAGCCATTCGACGGGCACTGAAATCGGAGTCGTACCTTTCTTCAATCATTACGAAAGAGACGGTGAGCTTCCTCTTGAGAAGCCGTCAGTCCTATGTTGAGGAAAAACGGATTACTAGCCGCCAAAGCGAGATTCTGCAACTGCTTGCAGAAGGCATGTCGATGAAGGAAATTGCCGGTGTTTTGAACGTGAAACCAGGTACAGTGGCCTTCCACAAATACAGAATTATGGAGACCCTCGGTTTGAAAACGAATGCGGAATTGATTCAGTACGCCCTCAAGCATCACTTGATTGGCTGAGGTGGTGATGAGTGTCCCCCGTTCGTCAACACCAACCGAGTTGTCCTCCTAAGCCTCATGTTTCTGCCTGTCCGTTCTGCCAGAAGCGTACGACTCCCAAATGAGCTATGAATTATGTGAAGCCACCTAGGAAGATGTGGCCTAGTGCCTCCGTTAGCGCCAAGATTTCTAGGCTTTGCCGGAAAGATAAACCATGATTACCATCTTGCTGCTTACATTGACGTTCAGTGCGGTCGCCGTGGGAATACTGCTTCATCTTGTTTACCTCGAGACCTCAATTGACCTTCCACCCAGACATCGCACTCCTCGAGCGACACGATCGATGCTGTCGACCGTAGCGGATCGGCATCATGCGCGGGCAAACCAGAACGCCGACTCTAAGTCCATCAGTAAGGGCGTCAAGCCTCCGGTGTGGTTGCATAACTAGCAGAACTAGCAGTGCTCGCGAAATAGGAGTCGGCGTATTCTGCACGATGAAACCCGCGGCGCGCCATGACGACTTTCATACCTCTATTGTTGCCAGCTCATCCATACTTCCCGACACAACAAATCTATAGCCTGGCTGGCGCGAGGTCATCAGGCTTGCGGCGAATCATCGCGACATGCAGCCTTGTAGCCATGGTGTGTTCGCTAACACTCGCACAGGCCCACCGCGAAAGTAGAAGTGGTTCCCCCGATGAAACTGAGTCCATCGCGATCGAAAACCCTGGCGTAGCAGTTGAGATAGATGGCAGACCGGTGCTTGTCGTTTATGCGCAAATTGCTGGGTTTACTTCTCAAGAACGCGCCGAAGCGATACAACAACGCATCATCGCGCTAGCCAATAGAAGAGACATTGCAGTCGAAGCAATTCATGCAGAAGATCGTGGCACTTGGACAGAGATCCTTGCCGGCGCCGAACGCATCATGGGCATAACGGCGGAAGATGCCAAGTGTGCAGAACGAAGCCAACCAGAACTGGCTGCAGAGTACACAGAAGTCATCCGCCATGTCGTAAAGGAGTACCGGGCGGACCATACCTTGCGAAAGGTTCTCTGGGGAGCACTCTATGCGATTCTCGCCACGGCCGGGTTTGCAGGTTTCCTCGCCCTCTTGTTTGTGATCCGGCATCGCGCACGTTCCAGGGTAGAAAAGTGGTTGGGACGGTTCGACACTGGAGCTCAGGCCCAGTCACGTCGGATGGGATTCATACGTTACCTCGGCCGGCCATTGCTTGCACTCAGTCGAGCGACTTTCTGGCTCGTAGTTCTAGCTCTCGTACAAGCGTACGGCACCCTGCTGCTGCGCTTCTTTCCGTCCACGAAGTACACCTCATATCAGATTACGAACTGGCTCGTTTCCGAGTTGGCAGGATGTGTGAAAGTGGTGATCGGCTACATCCCGCACCTGATTCTGGTGGTGTTCATCTGTCTCGCAACCGCCTACCTCATCAAGCTAAACGGGTACATCTTTGGAGAAATCCGCGAACAGAGGCTTGCCATCCGAGGTTTTTACCCCGACTGGGCTGAACCCACCGCTAAGTTAGTGAGAGTGCTAATCATGGCTGCCGCGGCGGTCATCGCCTTTCCCTACCTTCCGGGATCAGAGAGCCCTGCGTTTAAGGGCATTTCCGTATTCGTGGGTGTTTTGCTGTCACTCGGCTCCACTTCAGCGGTGGCCCACGGAGTGGCGGGAACGATACTCACCTACATGCGAGCCTTTCAAGCCGGAGATTTCGTGAGGATAGGAAGCGACGTCGGAGAAGTGGTTGAGAAGACCCTTCTCGTGACACGCATTCGCACCCAGAAGAACGAGATAGTCACGATTCCAAATGGTACGGTGCTGGGCGGAGTCGTAGTGAATTACACCGCGGAGGCGAAAAACGACGGAGTGATCTTCCACACCACTGTGACCATTGGCTACACGGCACCCTGGCGGCAAGTTCATCAACTGCTGATCTCGGCGGCTCTCGCGACGGCTGATGTCCTGGACGATCCCCCACCATTTGTGCTGCAAACGGCGCTCAATGACTTTTATGTCGCCTACGAGTTGAACGCCTATACGGCGAAGCCGGGCAACATGCAAAACGTATATTCGGTTCTACATCAGAATATCCAAGATAAGTTCAACGAGGCTGGCGTAGAGATAAACTCGCCCCATTACACTAGCTTGCGGGATGGCAATCAGGTCACTATTCCAGAGAGCTACTTGCCCGATGACTACAAAAGCCCTGTATTTGAGATTCAAGAAGTCAATGGTTCTGAGACTGTGCGGAAGAAGTTAAAACATACTTGAAATGAAACGCAGCGTTAAACAACTCCGTCAAAAGGAGCGCGTGGATTGGACCAGGCTTGGACCGAGTCACGGGATGTTAGGGATGAACCGTAAACGTCATGTGATCCGATATCCCCGTCGGCGGATCAGTCGCAATCACCTCAAACTGGACGATATCTGTGCGCCCAGATGTCGTTGTTAAGAGGCCGGTATTCGAGTCAATACTCACGTCCTGAATATTGCTGGGATTGGTGGTCCAGGTCACTGAGTCCGTGATGTCGAGCTGCTGCCCATTCGCAGTACCGGTGGCCACGAACTGTTCGCTGCTGCCCCAGGCGATGCTGGTGAAGCCGTCCCCCGAGGTGACTTGGATCGAGGTTAGTCCCCCAAGTGATATCGTAACCGTGACACTTCCGCTTACCGTACCTGATGCGCCGGAGATTATGCTCTGTCCCGTTCCGACTCCTGTCACCAATCCGCTTTCACTAATCTTGGCGATGCTGGGGGTCGCACTACTCCAGTGAACGCCGGACGTAAGCGATTTTTGTTTACCATCGTCATAGGTTCCAACCGCGCTCATTTGTAACGTCTCACCAGTTTGGATGGTTGCGGCTGGCCCTACTGTAATTCCAGTAAGGACCGGATCCACGAAGAACCCCTCGCAGCCGAGTCCAAAGCCGATAATCAGCAGAGTGATCGATGATGCCACTATTCTCCAAACATACATACAGCTGTTCCTTCGCCTCGACGCCACTGGCGGGCGAAATTCCTGCACCCTCGATGGGTCGAGAAGTGGATATCGACAACGCAAGGCGACACCTACTGCTATCGGTCCGATGCGCTCGCGCTCAACATATTGCTGAGCATTACTGGTTGGAACTGGTGAAAGTAACAGGTGGTTTTAACAGGTCACAGAGAGTCGCTTGGGCGCACACCGCGATTTAAGGTGTTGTGTTTCAATGGTCAGTCCTGGGATGTCATCATCAACGATGGCGTCGCTTAACGCGCAATTGCGCTATTGAGCGAGCCAGAGAGGCGTTTACGGACGCGACTTCTTCGGAGGAGATCTTTTCGCGCAGGCGGGCCGCGGCGCGTTGGCGAGCTTCTTCGGCCGCTGCTTCATCAATTCTATCGACAGCAATTGCCATGGTCGTCAGGATGGACACGCGTTCGTTATTTACCTCGACAAGCCCTTGGCCAACGGCCATAAAATCATCATGTCCGTCCTTACGCACAATCAGTTCACCCGGCACCAATTGCGTCATGAGCCGGACATGCTGAGGCAGTACTCCCATCTGGCCCTCCACGCCTGGCAGTGTGACCAGGTCCACATCTTCGGAGTAAACCGTAGCCTCCGGCGTCACAATTTCCAGTTTGATGGTATTGGCCATAGCTGGTTTCGGGCGGTGCAAAAAATTCCGCGCTCAACGCGCACTCAATTCTGTCTGATCTCCTCAATCGGACCCTTCATGTAGAAGTTGCCTTCTGGCACGTCGTCGTGCTTGCCTTCCAAGATCTCCTTAAACCCGCGTACCGTCTCCGCCACGGGAACCTGTTTACCCTCGCGGCCGGTAAACACTTGCGCCACACTAAATGGCTGGCTCAAGAAACGCTGGATCTTGCGCGCACGAAACACGGTCAACTTGTCCTCAGGGGACAGTTCGTCCATACCCAGAATCGCAATGATGTCCTGCAAGTCTTTGTAGCGCTGAAGTACCTTTTGCACTCCACGCGCTGTGTCGTAATGCTCCTGGCCAACGATTTCAGGCGCCAGGGCGCGGGAGGTCGACGCCAGCGGATCCACCGCCGGATAGATCCCCAATTCGGCAATCGAACGTTCCAATACGATGGTCGCGTCTAAGTGTGCGAAAGTTGTGGCTGGCGCTGGGTCAGTCAGGTCGTCAGCCGGAACATACACGGCTTGAAACGAAGTGATCGAACCATTCTTGGTGGAAGTGATCCGCTCCTGCAGGGCGCCCATCTCGGCGGCGAGGGTCGGCTGGTAACCGACGGCACTGGCGGTGCGGCCGAGCAAGGCCGATACTTCGGAGCCAGCTTGAGAAAAACGAAAAATGTTGTCAATGAAAAGCAGTACGTCCTGGTGCTTTTCGTCGCGGAAGTATTCGGTGATGGCGAGGCCGGACAAGGCCACGCGCAGCCGGGCGCCCGGCGGCTCGTTCATCTGGCCGTACACCAGGGCGATCTTGGATTCACGCAAGTTGTCCTGCCTGATGACTCCGGCTTCGGACATTTCGTGGTAGAGATCATTCCCCTCCCGAGTACGCTCACCGACACCTGCAAACACCGATACACCGCCATGAAGCTTGGCGATATTATTGATGAGTTCCATAATGACGACCGTCTTGCCCACTCCGGCGCCACCGAACGCACCCACCTTGCCGCCTTTGAGGAAGGGACAGATCAAGTCAATCACCTTGATGCCGGTGAAGAGCACCTGTGGAGAGGTCGATTGGTCCACGAGTGGCGGGGGCTGGCGGTGGATCGGATAGTATTTCTCCGCTTCCACCGGTCCGCGCTCATCCACCGGGTTGCCGGTCACATCGAATACCCGGCCCATCACTCCATCGCCCACAGGCATGGATATGGGCCCGCCGCTGTCCGTGACCTCGAACCCTCGTTTGAGGCCTTCGGTGCCCGACATGGAGATTGCCCGGACCCACTTGTCGCCCAGATGCTGCTGCACTTCGAGCGTGACTTTCGTAGGCTGTTTCTGAACTTCGTATTCGACCGTCAGCGCGTTGTATATCCCAGGTAGCGCTCCCGGAAATTCCACGTCCACAACCGGCCCGAGGACTTTAACAATTCTCCCTGTATTCATATGCACACCCACTTGCAAAGATACGTTGCTCACGATTGTCTAATCTCAATCCGACTGCCCACCGGCAATCTCGAGCAATTCCTTCGTAATGTTGCCCTGCCGCAGCTTGTTATATTCTAGTGTCAAATCTTTGATCAGGCCCTCGGCACTTTCTGTAGCGTTTTTCATTGAGACCATGCGAGCGCTTTGCTCGCTCGCTTTGGCATTCAGTAAGACCTGGTAGATGTAAATGTCGAGGTAGTGCGGGAGTAGATAAGTAAGGACGAATTCTGCACTGGGTTCGAAGATGGACTCGGTAGTATCCGCGGCGAGCTCCTCTTCGGCCCTCACGCCCGGGATATTCATCGCCTTGATTTGTCCTACGGGAAGGAATTCCAGGCAGAGAGGATGCTGGGTGAGGGTATTGACAAAACGCGTGGCGATAACCCGAACCTCGTCCACTTCCTCTTTCAAAAAAAGATCGCGTGCAAAGCCGGCGATCGCCCTGGCTTCGGCAAATTTCGGTGTGTCTGCATACGCAAACTCAGCCACAAGCTGCCGGTGAGTGCGGGCAATGAACTGAGCGGCCTTGCGTCCAGCCGTGATGAAGACTGTGGACTGGGGATCGAATTCGGCGACCAGGCGGAATAGGTTGCTGTTCAGCGCCCCGCATAAGCCCTTATCCGCAGCGATCAGGATGACGGCTCGTTTGCGGACTTCGCGCACTGCGAGCAGAGGATGCCTGAACTCGCCAATCCGGGTCGTTGCTTCCCGCTGAATACGGTACAGCATCTGGACGAAGGGGCGTCCGGCAAGTGCGGCTTGTTGCGCTTTGCGCATGTTCGATGCCGCCACCATCTGCATCGCTTTGGTGATCTGCGCGGTGCTGCTAATCGAGCGGATCCGGCGGCGCAAATCGCGAGGGCTATGCATAATCGATCGTCCTAGGTGCCGAACTGAGCGGCGCCGAAATAGAAGACACTTAAAGCCGACTTTCAGCTCCGGGTTAGCAAAAACAATGCGGTCTTCATGTCCAGGTCTCTTTGAACTGGTCAGCCGCAGCTTTCAACTCGGCCGTTAATGGGGCGCTCATCGCCTTTTCTTGCGCAATCTTCCGAAGCAGTTCTGTCTTACGCGTGTTTAGAAACTCCGATAGCTTGGTTTGGAATTCCTTGATCCGATCCACTGGCACATCATCCATGTAGCCGTTTTGGACCGCCCAGATCACGGCAACCTGGGTCTCGACAGGAATCGGACTGTATTGAGGCTGCTTGAAAATCTCGATGATGCGCTTGCCACGGTCGATCTGCGCCTGCGTCTTGGCATCCAGCTCTGAGCCGAATTGCGCGAAGGCCGCCAGTTCCCGGAATTGAGCAAGGTCTCCCTTAAGCTGTCCTGCGATTTGTTTCATGGCCTTGAGCTGCGCCGCGGAACCAACCCGAGATACCGAGAGACCCACCGAAATCGCCGGCCGCACGCCT
>WNGO01001305.1_pt1 | contig 15950 bp, 13 predicted proteins | sample 5400511 | NCBI WGS metagenome assembly WNGO01 (sample SAMN13153380, study PRJNA577476) | soil metagenome | isolation source: 20 cm soil or saprolite under Garry oak tree replicate 2 | place: USA:California | collected 2016-06-15 | reverse complement strand
CGCGGCTGTCCCCCAAGACGGCCGCTGGGAAGTCCTCGATGATGCCGTGTTTATTCAGGAGCCGCGCCGCACTGACCGCACCGATCTTCGCAATGCCTGGATAGCCGTCGGCGGCGTCGCCGACGAGCGCAAGAAAGTCGGGAATCAATACGGGCTCCACGCCGAACTTCTCGCGAACTCCCGCCGCATCGCGGATCTTCTGGCTTCTGCGGTCAACCTGCACGACTCGGTCGCCGCGGACGCACTGCGCCAGGTCCTTGTCGGGCGTCCAGATGCAGACTTGCTGCACTCCCTCGTCCGTGGAGGCGATCTTCGCCGCCGAGGCAAGCGCATCGTCAGCCTCGAGCTCGATCATAGGCCACACAGGCACACCCATGGCGATGAGCGCGTCTTCGAGCGGGTGGAATTGGGCGAGCAATGCAGGCTCAATGCCAGCGCCGGTCTTGTAGCCGGACCAAAGAGCATTGCGAAAAGACTCGATGACGTGATCGGTCGCCACACCGACGTGAGTTGCTCCCGTCTCGATCATCTGCAACACCGTATTCAGGACGCCAATCACCGCACCGAAGGGCCGATCCTCGCCCTTGTTGAAGCGACGCAGGCCGTAAAAGTGCCGGAACAACTCGTACGTGCCGTCGATCAGATGAACAATTAACTCGCCGTTCGTAGTGGCGTCGTTCCTTGGAGAAGGTCTCGGGTGCTGCATAACGATTTAATTCCATACTTTCACGTTTTCGTAATTGGGAAAACATGACGAGCACCGCCATGGAAGAGGTGAGTTATAGACGGTCGCGGCCAGGTCGCATCGGACAACACGAGTTTAACCCACCGAGGAAGTTACCTGTTTGTGGCGGGAAGATTATCAGAGATTGGTATTCACTCGGCTCCGGTCTTCAAGACAAAAGATTGTTTAGATATCCAGTAACGACTCCGAGTACAACCTGCGAGCCGCTTCGGTTAAAAACCTTCCTGCGCCTTTTTAACTTCTCGGCGTCGGGAGTGGAGCACGGGTTCGGTGTAGCCGTTGGCTAGGTCACGGCCGTTTAAGACAAGCTCCAACGCCGCCTGAAACGCGCTGCTTCCGTCATAGTCCGGTGCCATGTTGCGGTAGTTCGGATCGCCGCGATTTTGCCGATCGACCACCTGCGCCATGCGCCGAAACGTCTCGATGACCTGATTCTTCGCGACGATGCCATATTTGAGCCAGTTGGCGATATGCTGGCTGGCTATTCTGAGCGTGGCCCGGTCCTCCATCAACGCGACATCGTTGATATTGGGAACTTTCGAACAGCCGATTCCCTGATCGACCCAGCGAACGACATAGCCCAGGATGCCCTGCGCGTTGTTATCGAGCTCGCGTTGAATCTCCTCCGGCGTCAACTTTCGCTCCAGCAACAGCGGCGGTGTGAGAATATGCTCGAGGTTCGCGCGGCCGCGTTTCGCCAACTCGCGCTGCCGCTTGGCGACGTCGACGGTGTGATAGTGCAACGCATGAAGCGTCGCCGCGGTCGGCGACGGCACCCAGGCGGTGTTGGCGCCGGCTTGCGGATGGGCGATCTTGGTCCTGACCATCTCGCGCATCGCGTCCGGCATGGTCCACATGCCCTTGCCGATTTGTGCTTTGCCGCGAAATCCCGTCTCGATGCCGATGTCGACGTTCCAATCTTCGTAGGCTCTGATCCATGGGTGGGATTTGATCTCTTCCTTCGGCAGCATCGCGCCAAGCTCCATGCTGGTGTGGATCTCGTCGCCGGTGCGATCCAAAAAGCCCGTGTTGATGAACACCGCCCGATCTTTCGCAGCCCGGATGCATTCCTTCAGATTGACCGTGGTGCGCCGCTCTTCGTCCATGATGCCGATCTTGAGAGTTTTCCGCTTGAGTCCGAGAGCATCCTCGATCCTTTTGAACAGCTCGACGGTGGCGGCAACTTCCTCAGGCCCGTGCTGCTTCGGTTTGACGATGTAAATGCTCCCCGTCTTGCTGTTGCGGTATTTTCCCTTGCGCTTGAGATCGTGAGTGGCGGCAAGCGCCGTGATCATAGCGTCGAGAAAACCCTCGGGAATCTCCTCGCCGCTCTTCGTCATTGCGACGTCGGTATACATGTGCATGCCGACATTGCGCACCAGCAGCAGGCTTCTTCCGGGCAAAGTGAGCTTTCTTCCGGTCGGCGTGGTAAAGACTTTGTCCGGATTGAGCTTTCGGGTCAGCGGGCGGCCGTTCTTTTCGAATGTGGTTTCCAGGGTTCCTTTCATCAGGCCGCACCAATGTCGATAGACCGCGATCTTGTCGGCGGCGTCCACCGCCGCGACCGCGTCCTCGCAATCTTCGATGGTGGTGATCGCCGCCTCGAGGACCACATCTTTCACACCTGCCGGGTGGGCCTTGCCGATGGGATGGTTTCGGTCGAATTGGATCTCGATGCGCGCGCCATGGTTTCCCAGCACGATGTCCGTCAACTCTCCGGCGCTTTCCCGATAGCCGAGAAATTTTCGTCCATCGGCGAGACCTGTCGTCTTGCCGTCCTTGAGCATGACAGCAAGCTGCTTTTTACGGCCGGAGCGCTTGAGAAAAAATCGGCTGGCGTCCGAGTAACTGCCGCGTTTCAGGGCGACGCCTTTGTCTAAAAACTCCTCGGTGTAGGCAATGACCTTGGCGCCGCGCCTGGGATTGTAGTGCTCGCCCTTTTCCGCGCCTTCCTCTTCCGGAATCACGTTCGTACCATAGAGCGCGTCGTAGAGACTTCCCCAGCGAGCATTGGCGGCGTTCAAAGCATAACGGGCGTTGTCGAGCGGCACCACCAACTGCGCCCCGGCGATGGAAGTGATCTCGGCGTCGACGTTGGCGGTGGTGATCTTGAATTTTTTCCCCTCGGGGACGAGGTAACCGATCTCTTGCAGAAAGGCAGCGTAAACCTGGAGATCAAGCGGCTGACCGGAGCGGGCCAGGTGCCAGTCATCGATCTGCTTTTGCAGCCGGTCACGCTTGGCCAAGAGTGCGCGATTCTTCGGCCCGAGATCTCTCACGATCGCGCCGAGAGATTTCCAAAAACCGTCAACCTTCACCCCGGTTCCCGGCACGATCTCCTCGCGCACCAGACGATAGAGCTGTTCATCGATCCTAAGACCGCCGACCTCGACTCTGCTGGCCATGGTCATCTCCGTTTCGTGCGCACCCGAGGCAAGCACAAAAGCTCATGGCGAGACGCAAAAATCTTTTGCGCGCCTCGGATAGTGTTACTCTTGAGTTCTACCCCTTCTTACCAACTCCGTCGGTCCTTAATGCCGGATGCAGCGCATCGCCTCATTCATGGAAACGACGCGTGGCCGCGGCCGCAGCTTCTTTCACTCCGGGCAGAGGGCAGAAATTGTTAGCCTCGATGCCGAAGACCGGGTTGAACTTGCTGCGAAAGTTTTCGAGCGCAATCACCGCGGCCAATTCTACTAACTCCTCGTCGGTAAAATATTTCTTGAGACGATGGAAAAACTTCTCCGTGACCCGCTTACCCGTGTAGGTCATGCGCTCGGCCAGCTCCAGCGCCAGCCGCTCGCGCAAGGAGAACAAAGGGTTTTTCTTGTAATCTCCCAGCGCCGCTTCGACCTTCTCTCCCGCCGCCCCGTTTTGCATCGCCCCGGATGCGTTACTGTCAATTCAATACGGGCAACCGTTGATGTGGGCAGTCCTGACGCAGACCAGGTGGCGTAGCTCAGGCGCTATCAGTCGCGATTCCTGGATTCCCTGGGCGAGTGCTTGGACTCCTTTCTGGATCGTCGGCCTAACGGCAGAAACCTGCGCCGCGTTCGAGACAAAGCCATGACGCTTCTTTTGCTCTGCGAAAATTTGCCGCACCTCATCATTGGCTTCACTTTCCGTTACACCTTTGATCCTGGCCATGAATCCTCCTCCTGATTTACTTCACGATGTCGATTCATCTGAGCGTCCATTGTCTGTGATTGTCGAATAGTCAAAGCGATCGGCGTCTGAAAATACCGCGAACCGTTCGCCCGTTCAAATAGTATCGTGCGCCAGTAACGAGGTTTCGATCAGGTACAATTTCATACAGTCAACGTGTAAGACGGCTGCCCTAGCCCGGATTTGAACGCGAATATTTCAAACCCCGCCGTCTTTGACCCATGGCATCCGCGCGAGATACGGAGAATTCTCAACGCGCTTTCCGGCTTTGTAAAATCACATCCGTGGCGCCCGGTTGATCGCACCGGTCACTGCCGTCCGATTATGAAAAGCGTCCGGCAATTTTGGATTAGCCATCGCGGTCGAAGATCGGACATAGGACTGGATCTCGAAAGAGGCGTTCTGATTTAGCCAACGCCAAGCTTCAGCCATTCAAAGTTGGCGCCGGTTGTTGCACACATTGTCTACTGGATCGCGCGTGGATGATTACAATTGCCGACAGTTCGCGAAGAAAAAGTTCCCGATCTCCGTTACGCGACTTTAAAGACGCGCGCCGGATTGGGTTGGCCCTTTAGCGCGACCGGGTTTGAAACTCTTGGTCGCTTGCTCGGCACAACTCGTCGGTGGCCTGAAACAGGTTTCAGCGTAGCGGATTTAAGAATTAACTAATCGGCTTGATTTTAAAACGTCCACACCCAGGGATACGATCGGCCGTCAGTTTTGATCGCGCTAAGATGTTTGGTAGGTTTAATTTCTTGTTTCGATGTTCAAGTGGTAGCGCGTGCTTTTGAGCGCGCCGGTGCGGATTAGGACGCCCTTGTCGACGAGGTCCTGAAGGTCGCGCGTCGCCGTAGCACGCGCCGCTGCGGTGATCGAAATGTAATTCTCGGCGCTCAGGCCGCCCTTGAAACCATCCGCCCCTTCGCGGAAGATCCGTGCGAGCGCTTTTTCCTGCCGCTCATTGAGCTGACTTTTGACCCTGTCGTAGAGCTTGGTTTTCTGAATTAGGAAGTCGATCATGCGCTGGGTTGTGAGCTGCGCCTGTAAAACAGTGTCGGCGAAATATCCCAGCCATGCCGTGATTTCGTTGTCCCGGCTGCTCTGGTGCAGCGCTTCGTAATAAGATTTCTTGTTCTTCTGGATGGTCTGCGAGAGCGCGATCAGCGTCGGCTGGCCGAGAGCCTGGGACAAGGCCTTTTCGGCCAGCGCACGCGCAATGCGGCCATTGCCGTCTTCAAACGGGTGGATCGTGGCAAAATACAGATGCGCGATACCGGCGCGCGTAAGAGTCGAAAGCGCCGTATTGCCGTGCGGCGCCGTATCATGAAACCATTTGACGAAGCCCTCCATTTCCTTTTTCACGACGGCGGACGGGGGCGCTTCGAGATGAATCGTCGGATTGCCAATCGGGCCGGAGATGATCTGCATTGGCTCATCATCCGTTCTGTAGGCGCCAATGTTTTTTAAATCGCGCCTGCCGGTTGTAAGCATGCCATGCCATCGAAACATGGTTTCGTGCGTGAGAGGCTCGGCGAAGCTGCGATAGAGATCCATCATCATGTCAGCAATGCCCTGCTCGGCTGGCGGAATTTTGCGCCTTTCGGTATCGAGCCCGAAATTGCGCCGGATGGATAATTGCACGCTCTCGCGGTTGAGATACTCGCCTTCGATCTCGGAGGTCTTAAGGGCCTCGCTGCTGATCAGGTCAATAGTCAGCGCGTTCTTGTCCTCGGCACGAATATGCCGAAGCGCTCCCAGCACAAGGCCGCCGTTAAGCAGAAACTTCGCCTCGTTTTGCGCGAGGAATGACTTGTCGAAACGGAACTGGGGCCAATCGTCCTGCTGCCAGTTCCATCTGTTTTCAGCGTTCATGAGTTATAAAACAATCATTTATCAATCATAAAATCCCATTTTTTGATTAATAAAGCTAGGCTTTATGCCTCATTTGGGGCCTAGGTTCATTCCTGCCGCCAACGGCGTATGCGACTCCCTTATTTTCCAAATCTTGGGCAATTCAGAAGGGTTAGAAAGCATGAATTCCGATTACATCCCTGCACTGTCGCCATACTTTCATGTTTTTGCAATTGCGAAAAACATGAAAAGCGTCCGGCAATTTTGGATTGGCCATCGCGGTCGAAGATCGGACATAGGACCGGATCGAAAGAGGCGTTCTGATTTTGCCAACGCCAAGCTTCAGCCATTCAAAGTTGGCGCCGATTGTTGCACACATTGTCTACTGGATCGCGTGTGGATGACACAATTGCCAATAAGTTCGCGGAGAAAAAGTTTCCGATCTCCGTTACGCGACTTTAAAGACGCGCGCCGGATTGGGTTGGCCCTTGAGCGCGACTGGTCCCAAGTCTTCAACACCAGCCATTGCCCCGTCGAGACTTTGGCGCACTGCTTCAGAGATCAAGAGCCGGGCTTGAAACTCTTTGGTTGCCTGCTTCAATCGATCGCGATCAGATCGCCACGGATTTTCGGACTGTCGAGAAGAGGGTACGACAAGGTTTCTGTGCGAACACTGCCAAGTATTACCGCTTGGACGTGAATGGATGGCGTAGCGAATGGCGTGAAGATCCTCAGCGCGATCGGCCGACTGCCTTCGCCGCTCCTTGGATGGCGCGCGCCGCATACACGCGCGCCAGGTGAGCGCGAAATTCTGCGTCGGCGTGGAGATCTTCGAGCGGGTCGACGCCGTCGGCGACGGTAGCGGCGCTCTCTTCAATCAATTTGGCGATCAGCCTGTTGCCGCGTAGGCGCTCCTCGACCGCGTGAGCGCGAAAGGCCTTGTCGCTCAAACCCGTGACGCCGATGCCGATCTCCTCGCAAATTCCCTTGGCATCGATTTTCACTGAGACGGCCACGCCGACAAGGGCGAATCCCGACGCTGGTTGCGCCATTTTCTGATACGCGTGACCCGAGCGCTGCGACGGGAGCGGCACGCGAATCTCCGTCAAGATTTCCGTCGGTTCGAGCGCTGTCGTCATCGGGCCGAGAAAGAACTCTTCGGCGCCAAGCGCGCGCTCGCCCTCCGGGCCGCGAAGTCGCATTTCGCCTCCAAGCGCGAGGATGGCCGCCGGCCAATCGGCGGCGGGATCGGCATGGCTCAGGCTACCGCCGATCGTGCCGCGATTACGCACCTGCACGTCGCCGATGGCCCGCGCCGTCTGCGGCAGCAAGGGGCAGATTTTTTTGAGCAGCTCGGAGCTTTCGATTTGGTAGTGCGTCGTCAGCGCGCCGATAACGATCCTGTCGCCTTGTCGGCCGATGCCGCTCAAAGGCGAAATCTTCGCGAGATCGATCAGCAGTTTTGGCTGGGCAAGTCTCAGTTTGAGCAGCGGCAACAGGCTCTGCCCGCCGGCCAAAATCTTCGCGTCCTCGCCGTGAGTGGCGAGCGCGCGCACGGCCTCATCCAAAGTCTGCGGCGCGACATAATCGAAGGCGGCCGGGATCATCGACGTCTTCCTGCCGGCGTCGGCGTTTTTTCCCGGCACAGGCGCCAAATCTTCTGCGGCGTCAGCGGCATGTCGATATGCCTAACGCCAAAGGGCGCGAGCGCGTCCACCACCGCGCTCACCGCGGCCGGCGTGGAGCCGATGGTGCCGGCCTCACCAATGCCTTTGACCCCCAGGGGATTCACTGGGGTCGGGGTTTCGGTGCGCGCGAGCTGGAAGCGCGGTAAGTTTGCGGCGCGCGGCAACGCGTAATCCATCAAGCTTCCGGTCAGGAGTTGTCCGTTTTCATCGTAGACCACGCCCTCGTAAAGCGCCTGCCCAATACCCTGAGCGATACCGCCTTGCACCTGTCCATCGACGAGCAAGGGGTTAATCACTTTGCCACAGTCGTCCACCGCGACGTATTTTTTAATTTCCACGCTGCCCGTCTCGGGCTCGACTTCCACCACGCAAATATGAGTACCGAACGGAAAGGTAAAATTAGCCGGTTCGAACGTCGCCTCCGCGGACAGACCGGGTTCCCATCCCTTGGGTAGGTTTTTCGCGGTGTGAGCTTGTCGCGCGATCTGTGCAATCGTGAGCGCCCTGCGCGGCACACCTTTGACGCCAAACCGCCCATCGGAAAAAACCAGATCATCGGCATCGACTTCCAAAAGATGCGAAGCCAAGTCGCGCGCTTTTTCCCGAACCTTCTCCGCCGCCTGGTAAACGGCGACGCCGCCGACCGCGGTCGCCCGGCTACCGAACGTGCCGATCCCTTTTGCCACGATCGCCGTATCCCCATGGATCACGTCGACATCGTCTACTTTGACTCCGAGCTGATCGGCGACGATCTGAGCGAATGAAGTCTTCTGTCCCTGGCCATGCGGCGATGCGCCCGAGAACACTTTGACCGACCCGGCCGCATCGACCTCGACTTTGCCGTATTCCCAAAATCCCGGTCCCATGGCGCAGATCTCGACGTAGGTCGACACGCCGATGCCCAGATATCTGCCGCGACGTCTGAGTTCTTTTTGCTCCCGGCGGAGTTTTTCGTAACCGGCGAGTTTCAGCGCCTTGTCAAGCGCCACCTGATAGTTGCCGCTATCGTAAGCGAGACCGGTCGCGGTCTTGAAGGGAAATTCCTGGGGCTGGGGGAAATTTTTCCGCCGCAACTTCACCCCATCGATGTTAAGCTCCTGCGCAACACGGTCCATGAGCCGTTCGATCACATAGGTCGCTTCCGGCCGGCCCGCGCCGCGGTAGGCATCGGTGGACATCTTATTGGTAAACGCCGCTGTGACGTCGATGCCGATGGCGGGAATCTTGTAACACCCGGACAGCATGAGGCCGGTAAACGGCGGGATCGCCGACGTGAAGAGTTGATGATAGGCACCGATATCCGCCACGACTTTGTACCTGAGCCCGAGGATCGTCCCGTCTTTCTTGACCGCGGCTTCGACTTCACCCACTTGTCCGCGACCATGAATCGTCGCCTGAATGTTTTCTCTGCGCTCCTCGACCCACTTCACGGGCCGGCCCAATTTGATCGCCATCCAGGCGAGCAAGCCCTCCTCGGCGTACACGTTGAGCTTGCTGCCGAAACCACCACCGACGTCGGGCGCGATCACGCGCACCTGCGCTTCCGGGAGCTGAAGCATTTTGGCGAGATGGGTTTTGACCTGATGGGGAATCTGCGTCGAAGACCAAACCGTGAGCGCCTTGTCGGCGGCAAGATAGCGGGCGACTACGCCGCGGGTTTCGATGGCGATGGGAGCCAGGCGCTGGTGCACGAGCTTCTGCTTGACGACTTTGTCCGCCTGTTTGAAAGCTTTTTCGATTTCGCCCTGCGTCTGCTCCCAACGAAAAGCCAGGTTATCCGGCCATTCGGAGTGAATCACCGGCGAGCCGGGCGCCAGCGCTTTCTCCGGATCCGTGACCACCGGTAAAGGATCATATTCGACTTGGATCAAATCGATCGCATCGCGCGCCGTATAGCGGCCGTCAGCGACGACCGCGGCCACGCCCTCACCGACATAGCAGACTTTGTCGACGGCCAGGACGTAGTGCCTGGGGATTCTCAAAGTCTGGTTATCCGCGGTCGTCGGAATGGTGCCGATCTGATCGCGCAGCTCCGCTCCGGTGACGACGGCAACAACGCCGGGATGTTGAGCCGCCGCGGCCGTGTCGATGCTTTTGATGCGCGCGTGCGCATGGGGGCTTCTGAGGATGGCGACATGAAGCATCTCGGGAAGCTTGACGTCGTCGACGTATTGGCCAAGTCCACGAATCAGACTCGGATCTTCGCGCCGCTTAATCCTGGCACCGACTGATTTGCTTAGGGGCATTTCATGCTCCGGTTTCGTATTGCGGGCTTCCGAGACTAACTTCGGCCTCTGGCTCTCGGTTTCTTTGCTATCATCTTGGCCGCATATCGGACCGCGTCGATAATATGCTGATAGCCCGTGCAACGGCAGAGATTGCCATCGAGTGAATGGCGAATTTCTTTTTCCGTCGGCTTGGGATTTCGCTGCAGTAGTTGGTACGCGGCGAGTATCATTCCCGGCGTGCAAAATCCGCATTGCAGTCCGTGACACTCCCAAAACCCCTCTTGAAGAGGATGAAGTTTCTCCCCTTGGGCCAACCCTTCGATAGTTAGAAGTTCCGCGCCGTTGGCTTGCACGGCAAGCATCGTGCAGGACTTTACGGCGCTACCATTGAGCATCACTGTGCATGCGCCGCAGATGCTGGTATCGCATCCCACGTGGGTGCCCGTCAGTCCGACGACGTCGCGGAGAAAATCGACCAACAGCAGGCGCGGCTCCACTTGATGGGCTTGCTCGACGCCGTTGACCTTGAGGCCAATCTTCTTCTTTGGCACCGCTGGCATCATTTTCCCTATATCTCAATGTCTCCTCTGTGATCAAGTTTGATTCTCAGAGGTGTAGGTGTAGAGAACCCATCCCACAGCCAAGGCGCTCGAATAATTCGCCTTACATTAGGGCGCGCCGCTGAGTTCCGCTTTTTTTGGGACATGCATGGGCTGCGGTTTTGCGCATACGCTTAGGGTTGCTTTTGCGTTCTAAGCCAACCAGCATTGTGTAATATTCACTCAAGCCCAGATCATCTCGGTGTGAACTTGGTGTCTGACTTGACGTTCGCGCTGGTCGACGGCTTTCAGCCGTAATGGCCGCAACTGGGATTGACATAACAATCATGACAAAAGTAAAGGGATGACGATGCGAGTCGCGATTGTCGGCGCCGGCCCTGCTGGCCTTTATCTTGCCTACCTGCTCAAGCGCAGCAAGCTCAACCTCGAGATTCAGGTTTTCGAGCAGAACCCACCCGACGCCACATTCGGCTTCGGCCTGGTCTTCTCCGAACGGGCTCTCGAATTCCTCAATGATGAGGATCCCGACACGCTGGCGGCAATCAGACCGGCCCTCGAATACTGGAACGACAGCATTCTCGTGCACAAGGGCTGTGAAGTCCGCATCGACGGCATGGGATACACCGGCATCGGACGCCTCCGACTACTGCAGATTCTGCAAGCGAGGGCCCGTTCCGTGGGTATCGAGCCCCGGTATCTTCACCCGATCGATGATCTGGAAGACTGCGGCAGAGCCGACCTTATTGTCGGCGCGGACGGCGTGAACTCGCTGGTCCGGCGTCATCACGAAAGTCTATTTGGCACGACAATTAACCTTTTAACCAATCGCTTTGCCTGGTTCGGCACCGCCAAACGCTTCGAAGCTTTGACCCACACCTTTGTCGAAACCGAGCTTGGCCACTTCAATGCTCACCATCACCCTCACGCACCCGACATGAGCACCTTCGTGGTCGAAGTGGACGAGACGACGTTCTTCCGCGCAGGCTTTGACAAGATGGATACCGACCGGGCCCAAGCGCTCTGCGAGCGAGTGTTCACCGAGACTCTCGATGGCCATAGCTTGGTCTCAAACAAATCGATCTGGCGGCAATTTCCGAAGATTTGGACTGAACGCTGGTTCGCCGGCAATTGTGTTCTCATCGGCGATGCCGCGCACACCGCACACTTTTCCATCGGATCGGGAACCCGGCTGGCGATGGAGGACGCCATAGCGCTGGCGAACGCCCTGGAGAAGCACGCCGATATTCCCGCGGCGCTCGCCGCCTACGAAGCGGCGCGCCAGCCGATCGTCGCCAATTTGCTGGCGGCCGCCGGCGCCAGTGCCGGCTGGTACGAGGGTTTTGCCGGGCACATGGCGCTTGCGCCCATGGATTTCGCCATGAGCTACATCACTCGTTCCGGCCGCGTCGACTTAGAGCGCCTGCGCCGCAGCTCGCCGGCGTTTGTTGCAGCTTATGAAGCTAGCCGCACAAACTAGTCTCTTCCGAAAATGAGCCGCGAAGGCAAGCCTTGCTCAAACTCATTTTTTAAAGGAGCACTGCTATGCGCATAGACGTTCACGCCCACCTATTCTCATCTTCATACATCGACGGGCTGCGGCGTGTCTTTGGCAAAGACAGTTCGCCCGCCGGTCAGGACGCGCAACGTCTGATTCAGTGGATGAGCACCGATCCGCGTATGACCAACCTGGAAGCGCGCCTCGAGGAGATGGAAAGATACGCGATCACGATGCAGGTGCTCTCGGTGCCATTTCACGGCGCGTTGGTGCAAAACAAGTCAGCCGCCCTCGATTTGACGCACATGGCGAACGAAGTACTGGTTGAGGCTGCACGCCGATACCCCAACTCCTTTCGGGTCCTGCTCGCGCTACCGCTTCAGTTTCCCGAGCTAGCGGTGGCAGAGCTTGACCGTTTTGTTGGAGAACCGAGCGTGGTGGGCGCGGCTCTGATGGGCACCGCCGGCGGGCGGCCGCTCAACGACGTCGCGTTCATGCCCGTGTACGCCGAGCTTGAACGGCGCGATCTGCCGTTTCTTCTCCATCCCATCTCGCCGCCCGGACTCGACTGCATGCTCGAGTTGAATCTCGCCAACGTGGTGGGCTTCATGTTCGAAACCACTCTGGCGGCGGTGCGCCTGGTCTTTGCCGGCGTCTTCGAGCGCTACCCACACTTGCAGATGATCTTCCCTCATTTGGGGGGACTTGCACCGTATCTCATGGGACGCGTGCAGTGGGGCTACGAACGGTTCCCGGCCTGCAATGCCAACATCAGCGCGCCGCCTGAGACCTATTTTAAGCGCTTCTACTATGACACGGTGTGCCGCAATGTCCCGGCTCTGCACATGGCGCTTTCGATGTTTGGGCCGGAGCACGTGCTCTTCGGCACCGATATCCCCTTCCGCGAGGACATTGACCTGCAGCTCAACGACCTTGAAGCACTCGGGCTGAGCGGTACCGATCGGCAGGCCATCGACGCAGACAACGCGGCTCGATTACTCGGTATTCCGCTGCGCAAGTGAAGTAGGAGAGTTGGATTCGTCGCTGCGAGTAGAGATATGGGAGAGGGATTAGCGCCAGGTCTTACAATCCCACATAGTAGTGAAGTAAAGCGTGGCTCCGCGCATCTCGCGTGGACGATGACACAAAGCCATGTTATTTTTTCTGCTCTTCGAAAATTTGTCGCACCTCATCATTGACCTCACTCTCCGTTACGCCTTTGATTCCTGGCCATGAATCCTGGTTTACCTCACGATGTTGAGCGGGCGTTCCCAGTAACAACTCCATCGGCCTAATTACTCTTTTTTAGGCCGCTCTCTCCATCGCTTGCGCCATGCCGCCGAAGTAGACGCGGTGGATGTCCATCGAATCCTTCGCGGTCGTCAGCACATCCTGCTCACGACCTGGCACGACATATTTTTCGAGAACATCGATGAACATGTCCGAGTGTTTCACGTCGGCCTTACTATGCGCGGTGAAGTTCGGCACCTGCGCGGCGCTGAAATTTAGATCCCGCGACCAAATCTTGTAGAGCCGGCTGCAATTTCCTCCGCCGATGTCGCCCAACAGCCGATCGTCATTGGTCCACTCAGCGATGGTCGACGCGGCGATCGCTTCCTGCCACGGACGGGTGCGCGCGATCCAGAACCACGCGTACATCGCCGCCGTGGTCGTGGGCAACGGCGCGGCGTTCATAACATCATCGGCGCTCAACCCGACTTCTTTACCTTGACGAACAATGAGATCCATATGGCCGGTCTTGGAGTGCTCGTCTTCGACCAGCTCCTCATACTCGTGTGACAAAATTCGTTGCTTAACCTCGAACTCCGGACAGTTGGCCGCTACCTGCGGCCAATTGTTGCGTCGCTGGCGCGCATAAAGGCCTAGCTGCAAGAGATAGATCCGCGCCCGCTCCGGGGTCATTTTGATAGAGTAAAAATGTTCCATCTCCGGCGTGCGAAAAAAATCCCTGACACATTCACCGAGCACCTGTCGCCATTGTTGTACGTTCATCAAATCACCTCGCCTAAATTCAAGTCGAATCCGAATATCTAAAAACCCGAAAGAAATACATCTCAAATCGAGATAATCCAAAACACCGAATGCGAACAAACCTGAATTGGAATTTTACGTTATTTGGTTTTGCTCATTTGACATTTGATTCGAATTTCGGATTTCATGCGGCGAATTTTTGATCTCCGCGGTCTTTGGAGCTTTGCGCGAGACAAGCCGACACTTCGCCGTCGCGGTGATTCAATCCGGCGGCTTGCCCGAACGGTTGCGCGCGCTCAAGGTCGGCGCCATCGTCACCGGTGATACCGCCCTAGAAGCCGAGAAATTGGGTTTTCATAAGTTGATCGATTTGAGCCAGCTGCCGATCCAATCTCCGAGCAGCGCGATCATCGTGCGTAGATCCTTTCTTACAGCCAAGCGAGACACCGTAAAAAGGTTTTTGCGCGGCCGGATCGAGGACATCAAAATAGCCAAGACGGATAAAGAACGCACTGTCTTTGTTATGCGGAAACTTCTCAAGGCGGCCGACCGATCGGTGCTCGAAACATCTTCGAAACTTATAAAACCGTCCATGAGAAAGTTCCCACGCCCCATGCCAAATTGATGGGCGTCGCGCTGAAGCAGCTCGCTGCCGTGGTGCGACAGGCAAATCAGCTTAACGTGGAAGAAGTCACCGACCGAAGCCCTGATTGGAGAGCTCGAGAGCGGCTGTTCGCGCTCCGGAGATTTTTTTAAACGTCGGTGAGAGCTTGAGTAAATTCGTTCCGAAATCAATCATGCTTCTTCCAGGATTGCTTCGGCGTCGATGGTAATCTCGACTAAATTGCCGACGACAACGCCTCCTTTGTCCAACGGCGCGTTCCAGCTCACGCCAAAGTCGTCGCGATCAATGGTCGTTGTCGCGGTAAAGCCGGCGCGGGTCTTTGGACCTTTATCGACTCCGTCCTCCCACCACGGGGTTTGCCAGCGACCCAGGAACCGCACGCGCAGCGCCACGCTCCGAGTGATGCCCCGAATCGTCAGCTCACCAGAGATCGTCGCTTCGTTTTCACCGATAACGTCGAGCCGGTCTCCTTTGAATGTAATCGTCGGGTGATTCGCGGCGTCGAGGAAGTCGGCACTGCGAAGATGCGCGTCACGGTCCGGTTCTCCGGTCCAGAGGCCGGCCGCGTCAATGGTGACTTCAACCGAGGCATCGGACAGGTTGGCAGGATCGAAAATGAGGGAGCCTCGAACATTTTTGAAATGGCCGCGGACGTAGGTCACCATCATATGACGGGCGCAAAACTCCGCCGAGGTATGTCCCGGCTCAAAAATCCATTTAGCCATTGTCGAAAATTGCTCTAGCATTCCCGAATCAGAGATGACAGTGAATGTACTTCATGACTTTATCATTGGGATTATAGTGTGGACCAGGCTTGAAGAACTTTTCATCCGTGTCGCTCAGATCTGCCATCTTAGAAACGATAAACAGTTTGCCTTCGATCGGCTTGCCGAATTGGTCTCCAGGATGTGTTTCGACAATTCGAACGACTTCATTTAGATCTCTCGTGAGCCCATGGCACTGTGGCTCGATGATACGGGTTATTCCATCGTACTTGCATCGCAGGCGAATTCTTTTCTCGATCGCTTCGCAGATGGCGCGGTTTATCCGCATTCCATGAAATACATCGTCGCTGTTTCGTCTAGGCACATTACAGGATCCCGTCGGACAGCTTTTAAGACGGAGTTGATTATCGAATTGCGAGTCGGCGATTAAAATACGCAGAAAAACAAAAAGGCCCGCAGTCGCTAGACTCACGGGCCTTTTTAATTTAAATCCGGCAGCGTCCTACTCTTCCATACGGCGACCGTATAGTACCATCGGCGCTGGAGGGCTTAACGGCCGAGTTCGGGATGGGATCGGGTGTGACACCTCCGCTATCGCCACCGGAAATTTTTGAGACGTTCTCTCACAACTGAATACGGGCACAACGAATTAACACGGAGTCGCATTAGTAAATATGGTCAAGCCGCACGACCAATTAGTACCGGTTAGCTTCAATCATTACTGATCTTCCACATCCGGCCTATCAACCTCGTAGTCTACGAGGGGTCTTTAGAGGCCTTACGGCCTGGGATACCTTATCTTGGAGGGGGCTTCCCGCTTATATGCTTTCAGCGGTTATCCTGTCCGCACATAGCTACCCGGCGATGCGGCTGGCG
>WNGO01004029.1_pt1 | contig 15965 bp, 27 predicted proteins | sample 5400511 | NCBI WGS metagenome assembly WNGO01 (sample SAMN13153380, study PRJNA577476) | soil metagenome | isolation source: 20 cm soil or saprolite under Garry oak tree replicate 2 | place: USA:California | collected 2016-06-15 | reverse complement strand
ATTTTTTCTTCAGGCGCGGCACATGATTTCTCCACTTTGGTGTGGAGAGCGATCACGGCCGCGTATTGCTCTTGTTCGAAAGTCACGCGGCACAGACTGCGACTTTCGACAGGGTCCCGGGCCCATTAGGGCCGCCCTTTGCAACTTCTTTAAGGTACCACCCGTCCTGGAACTTGTCAAGAGCAATCTGAATGCCACAACCGCGTTGAGGCTGTCAACGGGCGAACGCAAAGCGAAGGCTGCGCATACTACTCTGTAGTAGGCGTCTCCCTCGTATTCAGCCAGTTCAGCACCTCGGCCGGTGCGAAGAATTCGCCCGCCACGCGGTGTTTAGCAAACCGCCTATGCAATTCGCGTTCAAGATTTCCACCATCAAACACTGCCAGAATACGCAGCTTGTCCACACAACCCGTTTGAAGCGTGCGAAGGCGTCTGGTCACTCGACCTCTGGTTGCCTTGCCTATCTTGATTGCAACCAAAACCTCGCCGCGGTATGCGCCTAGGAGGTAGGTCACGCTCTTATCTGGTGGCACACCAACGGTGCCGCCTACAAGCGTCAGCTTGGGTTCGAGACTCATACAGCACCTTTGAATTTGTTGCTGGTGTTCGGCGAGGAACGCGGAACTTACTTCGACAGGCGCGCTTCAAACTCTTTGAAGGCTGCGGCACGAGTCTTCTCTAACGTGGCCGCAGTTCCTGCGATATCCAAAACTTGGTTCCAATCTGCTAAAAAACCTTCCGTTTCCTCACCCTGGAAAAGCACTCCGTCGGCGTCGGGGCTCAAATTTTTAATTCCCACGTCGTAGACTACGCCCTGGACATCGACGATCTTGCCGGTCTTTGTGGAATCACACCAGCTGACAACTTTGAAACGAACGCGCTCTTGATCATGTATGCTCACGGCAGCCCTCTCAAAAATGCAGAAGGCCGCGGACGAATCCACGGCCCTAAGACAGGTGTCCTAACCGTCTCTTCAAATACTGGTCGATACCCTTAACCGTGTACGGAACAACGATCAATCGATAGAGATTACGTTGTGCCCAATCCCTCTTGATTTGATCACGACGTTGAAGCTCCTTGAAAACTTTCATGCCGCCGAACCACTCCACCGGCCGATAATGCTGCCTGCCGTGATACTCAATCAGGATGCGTAAAGCCTCGGAACCGAAATCGAATGGCAGCGATCGCACGCTGCGGCAATCTTCGAACTTCTTCTGCCGTTCAAATCTTGGCTCTTGTTCAAACCGATTTCTTTCTATGTTGACGGAGATCCATTTGTGCACGGCTAACTCGCCGCGGGATTCGCTGCATCGCGGGCAGCGGTTGCCCCGCCTACGGTTCTTGTAGATTTGCATATATTTCCCGTGCTTCTTGCAAATAAACCAGTATTTTGAATCGACGTTTTCCCACGTTTGGCCGCGGACCATATCCGGATATTCTTTCTCGGCTTCTTCGATCCCTAAGCTGCGCGCCTCGCTCGCAGACTCGTTCCTACACGCGGGACACCCTTTGTGATTGTCAAACGTTTGTGAGTACTTCCCGTGTTTCTCGCAAACATACCAATACTCAGCGGCGGTACCCCTCCACTGTTGCCCCGAAACCATATCCGGGTGCCTCCTCTCAACTTCTTTTGTTGTCAATCTGCGTGATAAACCGCTAGACTCGCGCCCGCACGCGGGACAGCCATTGCCTTGGTGTAGCGCATTGTTCGGGGCAGCTTCCCATAGACGGTGTTCAGTATTACGAAGACAACTGAATGTCATTTTTGCGCTGATCCCAACATACCGAGAATTGGCCGCAACGCGTATATGGGGATTTTTATCAGCAAGCTCCTCTACAAATTGATCATGGGATTTAAGCCTAGCCAATCCTACGCGACAGCCGCATCTGCTACCTTGAGAAAGGATGCCGTCGGGGGCTACTGACCACTCTTTGCCGCACACACAACGATGCAAAATTTTCGTATGCGAGCCGGCGTAAGGTTCGAGCCGCACAACACCTAAATTCTTGTCGAGAAGTTCTTGATCGTATTGTTCTTGAGACTTACGTTGAGCTAGCCCATAAAGGCAGCCACACCTATGACCGTTGCGTGCGGTTTCGGGGCGAACCAACCACGAGTTGCCACATACACAGAGATGCAAAATTTTCGTACGCGCGTCTACATAAGACTCAAGTCGCGCAACACCTAAATTCTAAGAAGCTCTTGGTCGTACTGTGCTTGGCGTTGGGCTTGGCCGTCGCGGCATCCGCATCGGATACCATACAAAACGTCAGAAGGCTTTACCGACCACTCTTTGCCGCACACACAACGATGTAGGATTTTTGTATGCGCTCCGGCATAAAGCTCGAGGCACACAACACCTACATTTGTGTCAAGAAGCTCCTGATCGTATTGTGTTTGATTCTTTTTTGGCACGGCTACACCCCCTTCAAAATAAAGGGGTCGAAAACGAATCTCGACCCCTTGGTTGTGTTCGATTTATCGAACGGTTGTTGTTTAGCGATTGGAGCTAGATTTCTTTCTGTGTTTTGCAAACAGGGCTTCGGTCTCAGCCCTCTGATGAAGCACGGACGCCGTGCGTTGCTCCGCAACTGGATCTTTCTCGTCCCAGGTGCGGACATTCGCGGCACTTACGTGATGACCGCTTGTCACCGCTTTGTTGGCTTTGGTTTGACGCTTTGGCGCCTCACCTTGACCTGGAAGGGTCGCGGGCTGAGAATGGCTGGAGCCTTTGTAATCGTGCTTCTGAGTTGGATTCTCCGTGAGGCTCAAAGCCTCAGGTGAATTTGCGTTTCTCTCTATTTGATATCCTTTGTTGTCGGACATTGTGATACTCCTATAGGATTAATGCTTGCCGGCCCTCGAGTGACCGGGATTGTCGATCGCTGTTAGCGAGCGCAAAGTGGTTTGTGATGCTTACTAGCGGATATAGTCGTTCGGCAGCGACCGCAACAACTGCGCAAAGCATTCGATGAAATATCTAGGAGATGCGACGTAAGCCTGCCATTTAGGGCTTGGGCCCGTTGCCTGGGGCATCTTTGACATCTTCACATAGTCGGCCTGCATCTCCTTGGCTTTGGCAACCAACGCGTCGATGCCGGGAATAGTTTCCAGAACGTTCAAGGTTTCCGGTGTCATGATCGTATCTCCCTCGCAAACTGTCTTGTCTCATTTTTCATGGTGTCATCTCCAAAGAAAACGCGCGAATTTGTACTCAGCGACACAGGAATTTCCAGAACGTGCGCCACGCTGCCTTGATAAAGCGAATCATCACGACACCGCTTTCGCGACCAACTTCAGTGCGTTGATCGTCGTCTGAATATCTGAAGCAGCGAAAGCCATTGCTACTTGCACGTCCTTCCGCTCCTTGCAAACGAGGGCGCAGGCTTCGTTCGCTGAATCTGCAAGCTGCCCATCCACGAACCAACTGCCGTTAGCTTGATGTACGAGTACTAAGAATTCCATTTTTAATCTCCTGTATTTCTTTCATGATCTCAACGCGAAGTTCGGCCGCAAGCAGCTTGATCTCTTCGCGCGCGACCCTCGTCGCAGTTCTTTCTGCGGCTGCGTCAGCCATAGAAATGTCTCCTGGAGGCCCGGGCTTTCCCCGCAGACCTTCCTCGCCGCGCGCACCAGCGAGCCCCTGAGGGCCGCGCTCACCCTGGGAGCCGCGTATTGATTCACCCTCTGGTCCACGATCGCCCTGCGGGCCTGTGGCACCTGTGGCACCTTGCAAACCCTGGGGCCCACGTTCGCCTGCCGGGCCCGTAAGGCCCCGCTCTCCCGCGGTCCCTGCGCTACCTGCGGGACCCTGGGGGCCTGTGGCACCTGTACTGCCAGGTACAGCTAGGATCTTGATCTCGTTGCGTAACTGCGCGAACTGCGCGTCAAAGAAGTCTTTCATCACGCGCTGCGCTAACTGGACCACCTCGGTCGGGTCAACACTCTTCCCATCCGCGCCACGCATGCCAGCAGGACCTTGGGGGCCTTGCCTGCCTTCTGGGCCGGCAGGACCCGCGGGGCCGTAAATCAGCGACGGACCACGATAGGTCAACGTATGAGGACTGCGTCGGCTCATTCTCCGGAACAACAAAAGTCGGCGCAGCAATATCCATGCTTTCTGTGTGTCGGCAACGTCCTGGTGCGCCCGGAGGTCCGGGTTGAATATCTGAATAGCAAATTGAGCACTTCATTTTTGCCTCCCAATCAAATCCAAAACTTCTTTCTTGAACGCGGCAAATTCCTTTTGGATGGCCTCGGTCGCCTCGGCCACAGAAGCCGAGATATCACCACTTGGGCCTCGCGCGCCGGGATACCCCCGATCACCCTTTTCGCCCTGATTACCTTTTTCGCCCTGATCACCCTTCTCGCCGCGTCGTCCCTCCGGCCCGGGCGTGTGGGAAACTCCCGCCTCGCCCTGGGGGCCGCGATCACCTCGCGCGCCTTGGGGGCCGACAGGGCCTTGGGGTCCAGGAACATTCGAAACGCCGGCCTCGCCTTTGTCGCCCTTCACACCCTGCGATCCGGAATCGCCGCGATCGCCTTTGTCACCCTTCAAGCCTTGCGGTCCAGGAATGTTGCTAACCCCTGGCTGGCCTTTATCACCTGGGGCGCCGCGCTCACCTTGGGGGCCTACAGGACCTTGCGGGCCTGCGGGACCTTAACCACATGGGCGCAACCGAATGAACTGTCTGCTCCACAACTGGCGCATGTGGCCATTTTAATTTCCTTCTTTCTTTGAAAGATTTTTCACTAACTCTTGCAAGCTTACGTTTCCTGCGGGCAACAACTTTAAACGCTCATCCAAAAGTGCGGCCGCATCCGGCAGAGTGCTCGGGTCCGCCTGAGAGGGCGGCAAACTATTAAGTTGATCATCGATGCTGCTCATACGCTCTCCTTCTTTGGCCTTATCTTCTTCAAAACGTGGACCGCACCAAGCAGCCGGATCACAACGTTGCTTTTCCCGGATCCCGCCGTGAGCCGTTCCGCGCTTTCAAGAATTGTCGCCGGAAATGTTTTTTCACAAATTCGACAGATGTACATTGGGTCGGGCATCTTCTGCTCCTCAACTTCGCTTAATCTGCTTCACGTCGGCACAGGCCGCGGAGAATAGGGACTCGTCGGTCACCGGCGGCTTGGGTGGCTCAAGGTCAATTAGCCGCTTGCACGGCCAGCAATACGCGACTCTGCCTTCCTCGGGCGTGAACGGCACCATCCTTACTTTCGAGCATCGCCCACAAACAATTTGTGACAACGCTTGCTTAAGAAAACGGCAGCCTGCGCAAGCCTGCCTCGGCACGCGACTCCCTTCCGCTTTACACTTGTTGCAAATCAAGAACTTCTCGCCCATAAAAATTCTCCTCAAAAATTTGCCGGGGCCACTCCTGCAACCAATCAGAAGTGGCTTGTCCCGGCACCATTGCCCAGGCGGCTCGGACGAACCGTCGGGACAAATTCAAAATTATTTGTTGGATTCCTCGATTGCCTGAAACCACGGCGAAGGTGTGTTGTCGGCAAGTGCCATCACAAACGGCGATCGTTTGGCCGGCACTGCCTCCAAGATGCTTTCGATGGCAGGCGCGGGGCCTAGAACGTTTTTGCGAGCCAGCTTCCGTTTGTGCTTCAAACTGCGACGTTGACGAAGGCTGTGGCGTGGAAATGAGTGTGACATCAGAGTTGTCCTTGAGCCACGGCCTGGTCAAATGTCGGACGGTTCTTGGTGTTGGTCATCCACTTAGATTTGAACGCAGAAGAACCGAGAGCTTTCCAGTCGGCCACGCACTGATCGATAGGATTTACCACAACAGGAGCGACCGCGGCAGCGGATTCCTGCTCGACTTCGGGCGCGGGCTCAGGCTGCAAGCTGCGCTGGATTGCTACCATATCCGCCTCAGCTTCCGCGGGATACTCGTCAACAATTTTGATTCGATCGAGCGCGCCTCGCTTCATCAACTCGACGAAAGCGCGCTTCAAGGCTTGCTGAAGTTCCCACGCATATGCCGACGGATCGCCACGCTTAACGGCCTCCATGGCCGCCGTCAAGAGGTTCTTACGGCGAATGTACAAGCTGATCGTTTCCCAAAGGGCCTCTGGGCCCTCAAGTTCGAAGCAACTGAAAATGTTTCGGTAAGTGTTGCGCACAGTTTCAGCTGCGCGCGCTGTTACGGCGTTCACGTCGAACTCCTGCGCTGGCTTAAAATCCGCGAGCGAGGCTTCGTCGGTGCCATTTGCGAAAAACGAACTAAGTGAGAACGTTGACATTGCCATATCTCCTTTTAAATTAATCCTGCTGCGCACGCAGCATTGAAGAGCCTCGTGGCTTCTGCGGCCGCCTGCGGGCCGAGGACGTTCGTACCTGGATTCATTTCCGCCTTGAGCACTTCCGATCGCGTCGTTCGATAGCGTGCGGCGTACGCCGTAACGGCCGGATCTACGGTATACAGCCCGGCGGGGTTTCCATTTTCGTGGCCGAATCATTGCAAAATTCCTGCCATCTCTTCCACTGCTTGGCTTTGGAAGATAGGACGCGGCCTTTCACGTCGCGCTCGACTTCTGGCTCCGCCGGTGCTACAAATTTTTCGAGGTCGCCAATGTTGTATAACTCTGTTGCCGTCTTCACAAAATCAGAGAAGGTAAAGTCTGGACCTGCCTCCTGCTGCGCTTGATCAGAGATGTATTGCAGATTCTCTGGTGTCCAGAGGTCTTGAGCGGCGATCCGCTGACCGATCTCCGTTTCCTTGAGAGCGCGGACGAACACCTTCGCGACATCCTTGTCCTCAAGATAGGTTAGGGAATCGGGACCTAGATCCTCGAAATCCTCTAAAATTGCTTTCTTACTTCTCATGTCTTTCTCCTTTTGTATCTCAACGCCAGCGATCCCCAGGTCGAATCGTGGGACCTGCTGGCTGAAATTTTTCTTCTTGCACGGGCTTTGGGGGCGGCGGGGCCTTCTCCGCTTGGGCCTGTAAGTTGCGATCGAATACAGTGGCGACTACGGATTCCGCTGAATCGCCGCGGACAGAATCAATCTGGATTCCGCCTTCTCCGTAAATTTTTATGTACCAGCAAGCTCCGTGCGATACGTCGTATCCAGGTCTCACCAAAAGTCCCCTGATGAACTCGACTGTTCTGTTGTTGAGATCGGGACTTGAATGTCCACTTACACCGCTGTCAATCTCTTCCGAGGTGTCACCGGGAGTTAGAACGATTCGGAGGTCGCCGTATTGCGCCGGTAACTCGGCAGCAAATCGACGGCGCATAATCAAATAAATCTCATAATCAAAGCTGCGCGCTGCACGAAAATCGTCGTCCATCGCGGGCCACAGAACCAAAGAACCTGTGGCTTGATTCTTCTTGTTTTCAACCGAGGTTATCCAAATCCTTTTGCCGAGCATGTTGCTCCAGAAGAACGGATACACTTGGGTGCGGGCACTGATCGAACTCATCACGCACCTCGTCTTGCCATCGGCGCGGGAGGCACGAATCCAAACTGCTTGCAGGCTGCGTCATACCGAACTCGAAAATCGTTGTATCCGCCGTTTGCGAAATATTGATCGTGAAGATCCTGCCGGCTCAAACTGGAAAAGTAGTCAAGCTCGTTTCGAGTAAAAGGCTTGGAAGCAACCTCCGCGACTGTAGCTTCAAACGCGGCTTGAGCCCTCTTGACCTCGGTCGCGCGATCCCTCAAATCCATCGCGTTGAAGACGATGCGCGCGCTCACGACGGAGGGAAGCATTTTCATGCCTTGCATCACCCTGACGACTTCGGCGATCACAGGTTCTGTGCCGTAAACCGCGACGTCTGGATTCTCAAAAAAGATGCGTACATATTTCTCATGATCATTGGCGAACATAAATTCTCCTGTCAGGAATCGGATTCGGACTTACTAACTGTCTCGTGCGATCCACGATGTTGTCGTTCTTAGTTCGCATGTGCCAGCTGGCAACGTGCGTCAAAACCAACCGTAAATTCTCGGACTCGTGTCCGCAATCACACCGATAGCTGCAAAAATCATTGTCCATCATGGGGTCCTCCCGGACTCAAATTTCACTGCGACTACTCTGTCCGGGCGAATCCAATCCGAATTCCTCTCAGACCTTCTACCTTAAAACAGCATCCAATCCGAATTCCTCTCAGACCTTCTACCTTAAAACAGCATCCAATCCGAATGCCTTCACTTCGACTTACTTACGTCCCATCCAAACTTCAAACTCATCCAAGTCTCTAAGCAAACGCTTTACGGCTGCCGATTGTTCCTGCGCGGGCGGTTCAAGACCATTCAACGCCGCGCGAGACAGGATAGGTTTACCGGAAACGTCCGCGGACTGCTCTACGGCATCCCGGATCGTCTTGCGGGAATCCGCGCTGAAGAATCCAGCAACTTTCCATAACTGGCCGAGGTTCTCGGCGTTCCGCTCACGACCTTCTAGGCACCGGTCTATAAAGTCTTCGCCGACGCCTTCGCGAATATAATCGACGACCCTGAAAATGTACGACCAGAACTTATCGTTGTTGAGCATCATAGTTTTCCCCAAAAGTCATCTGTGGCGGCCGGCGTGATCTCCGGTCCCCGCGGGCCCCTGCGACGTTTGATCTCCGGCACTGTTTCTGCCGTGGCCTCGCGAGCCTGACGCTTTACAAGTAAGTCGCGCTGGCGATCAAGCCGCTCTTGAAGGACATCTAACTGCTTCTGCTCTTCAAGACCTGGGTACTGGTCTCGCATTGCAAAGATCAATTTCTGAGTCCAGAATTGCGTCTTTTCACCAAGTTGCCTGGTGCCTGTGAGACAATGAAGGCTGTTGAATCGGTTATGGAACTCAAGGTTGACTTTGGCTGCGCGGCGTTTCAACTCGCCGATGCGTCGGTTGCGAATGGTGGCAGGCATCGTTAGTCTCCGTCCTCTACCCAAAAGATTTCTTGGGCCTTACGACCTCGCGTAGTGTTACCTTCTCGAAGTCCTATCCTAAGATAGCCTTCATGCATGAGGGACTGAATAGATTTGTCGAACAGATCCGTTCCGAACCTGTCTGCGTGGATTTTACGGTACAGTTTCTTCCGGCCGATCGCGCCGCGTTGTTTGACTTCTGTCTTGATCAAGTTTTCTACGATGGCGCGGTCATTGCGCCCTGGCATTGGCTGATACCCCTCTCGTGCTTGGAGTTGGTATTCTGCGAGGGCTATGGACCGCTCAATGATGTCTTCGTCGCAAGTAATTTCGATTGGGATCTTGGCCGCCTCTGCGTTTGGAACCACGTCTGCGCCGCTCATTAACCACGCGAGATGGGAAGCATTGCGGTGGATCATGACTTGGATACGGCCAGTAACATCTGCCGATAGGTTGTCTCGCCACTCCCTGCGGCGATCAGCGTACCATTTGTCAAGGATATCTAAAGCACCATGCTCGTAGTACAGAACCGCTTGTTGAAACTCTAGCGGCTGAATCTTGCGCACGAACCGGTCCCGTAATACCGACAAGTCTGGATCAACTAATCTGGCCACGCGCTCATCGCAATCTGTAGGAATAATGTTGAGCCGTTGAAAGAACCCGGAACTCTCTGAATTCGTCTTGACGAAAGCTGATGCCCATTTCTCTTTCGTGGTGCAGCCCAGGATGCTGTTGTGAACCAACTTCGTAAGGGCCGCTTTGCTGTCTTTGGTTGCTGAATGGGGCATGGTTGAGCGTTCAAAGATCTGATTGATCGCATCCAAGAAAGCATCACCCGAGCCGGGAACCCCAAACTTCTCGATGAGGGTTGTAGCTTCGTCGTAAACTTGCAGGATTTTGTCATGGGCAGCGAATCCTTTGATCATTCCGCCACCGGAAGCAAAGTCATCTTGGGCACACCCGATGTTCATGAATGCGCCACTCTGAGAGGACTCATAAACAAGACCAGTGCCGGCAAACAATTCTCTTGCCCATTTCGACGCAGATGATTTGCCGCAACCTCCTGGGCCAATCAGGATTGTGTAGAACCGGGATTCCTGACTTTCCTGTTTGAAAGGAAAAATCCGATGGCCGCAAATGGCTCCGACAACCGTCTTAATCGACTCTATGAAATACTCCTTAGGGATCTTGTTGTCCTCACCACAGAGCGTAGCGAAATCCTCATACAAGGTCCCGTTCCATGCCCAGTACGGATACTCCAACTCGTGGCTGACTATTTCTTTCTCCGCGGTCTCGACCCCGGCCGGGATGATCTCGATGTCGGGCGTCTTGTAGTGCTTTGCTAACTCGTTTAATCGCGGGTCATCGGTCTTGTAATTTTGCATGGACCGCGCAATCTGCTTGACCTTATTCTCGTCGATAGGCGCAACACAGTTCGCGTGAGCCCAACTGATAAGTGCAACTTCTATGGCATCGACCTCGTGACTGAATTTGCGCAAGCGGCCCGCCTCGCTGCACAGGGCGGCATGTATCTGACCGTGTGGGATCAACGCACCTTGGTTGGTTTCAACGTTCGGCGTAATCGACTTCTTTGCGCATTGCGCTTGAAGCCACTGGATAAGAGATGTCGGAATAGGAACGATGGGTGACTCATCGGCGGTCGTGTACAACTGACCCGTAGTTGGATGAACCGAGCCACTCGAAACGACATACGCGTTGTTCTGTCGCAAACTGCCGAAAGGAATCTCTTGCTGCGTGATCGAGCCACATGTGCGGGATTCTGGGGTCTGCAAAAAGTAGTAATGGAAACCTTTGCTGGATTTGACTGTGTAAGTTTTCGGGAACTTCTCACCTGTCTCTTGTTCGAACCGCTCCACAACCGCGTCGTGGCCGCCGACGAGCAGGTCGGTTTCAAAGAATAGAAATCCGTCGTCCTTCGCAACACATCCGCAGTTCGCCGCTGGAGTTTCACTGTTCCACAACAAAATCGTATCAACATTCGTCGAGGCTTTCGTCGGCCAGGACTTGTCCATTGCGATTTTACTTTTGGGTTGGAGGCGGATCACGGGAACGGACCGCATGGCGAGCGGTAACGCGAGGTCTTTGAAGGTGCTCATGGACGCACCATTTTCACTTTGACGGCCCGGGGCATATGACCCTTTTTACTGGCCGGCGCAACCCCAAACTCAAACACTTGGTTCACCTGTGGAACAAAATCAAGTGGCTCGTCGAATGCGCTGAGGTGTACGAAGTACCGTTCGCTGTGCGAATTGGGACCTTGCAGGAATCCGAAACTCTTGCTACGGAACCACTGAAGTAAAAATGCTTGATGCCTTTCGCTGGATCGCACGATTATTGCCATTTGAAAGTCCTTTTTGATCGTATTTGGACGATCTGCATGAGATATCAGGTGCCGCGCTTTGCGCGGAACCTTCATTGCTGATTGCGGTTTTGGGTTTTGAACTGCGGTTTTGGTGCTGCGGTTTTGGTGCTGCGGTTTTGGTGCTGCGGTTTTGGTGCTGCGGTTTTAAACTACGAGCGTCTCGCCGGCGCGGTGCGAGGCTGTGCCTCAAGCGCGTCAAAACGCGCGCGGAATGCAGGATCTGATTTGTAGCGACGTCGCTGCTCGGCGACAGAAATGTTATCCAATTGTTGATGTGAAGCTGGCAGTGCCGCCGCTTGCACTTCTTTTGCTTCTTCTTCCAGAGAGGACAGAACATCCAACGTTACAGGACGGCCGTCGAACAATGAAACGATGGCGAGCGGATGACCGCGGCGGCGCAAGTATTGCGCAAGTTTGTCCGCAGCGGCGTAATCAAGGTGCTTGGCGTGGCTCATGACGCCGCTAACCAGAATCTCCCGGTCGTGGACATCTACGAGAAAGTGTTCTCGATTGATTCGGACGATGAACTGATCTTTGTCACCTGGCATAATTCCCCCTCCAATAATACAGGGCTCGGGATTACGAACTCAACAAACGCTTTGATATCAATCGCTTGAGTCTGTTTTCGGGTCTGCACCTTTTTCCTCCTCTTTCCAGTACCGTTGGGGATCAAGATTGGCCGGCAGTGAGCCTTCTCCGGGACCGGCGTACACGAGAATCTTCTCCGGATCCTGTGCCCATTCTGGCTCCTCTTGCGTCTTGTTGATCATGGATTCCGGCTGAACTACAGGACCTGAAAGGACTCGGGCCCTGCTGATATTTGGCCAAGGTAGTCCGTCAAACTTCGGGTTGACACGATGCCGAACACCGTACATGGGATCGACATAGTCGGGGTCAGGACCGGAAAAAGCAAGGCCTTCCTTAACCAAATGCTTCCGGAAATTGGCCGCTGCTTGCTGACTGTCAAAATAGCGTTCGCCATTTCTGTTGCAGATCTCTTCGAAGATCGCTTGATCGTCGTAGCTCAAGTAATAATAAAAATGCAGCACAGAGTAGGCGTACTTGATTTTATTCTTCCACTTCACCTGTTCTTGCAGGTGCTCTACGAATTTCTTTAAAAGGTCTTGGCGCGTGATCCACCAGGTGCGGGACGTTGACTTCCGGATGTGAATATCCATCGGTGAATCCGCCAGGGCATCGCCCTCTTGCCTCCCGCTTTCACTGATGTCTTCAATACCGAAATCCGCCAGAGTCCCCATCTGCGCCGCGTCCGATAGATCTTTGTCCTTCCCGACCTGCGCGACGTCCGGATTCCTCATCCCTGTGCTGTGCGAACTCGGAGCAGGCGCAGTTATGGTGGCGTTGTCCGCATGTCTTGCGCGAGTCAGTTTTTGATCAAACTGAGAATCGGCGAAAGCCAACTTCAGGGGCACCCACGAAGTTTTCTTGACCGTGGCGTTGGTTTGATTTTCGTTCAGAACTTTCAAAACTTTGGTTGAGATGTGCTCCGCGGGATCTTTGCGATGCCCGGGGCCCTTCTCGGTGTAGACGTAACGATTTCCTTTTCTTGCGCGAGCCATGTTCTTTTCCTTGAGCCAAAGAATTTTGTTTTTGAGGCCGCGGTGGATGGCTCAATTCCACCGCAGCCCCGTGCGCTTTGCAGCGCGATCGCGACATGCCTGCCGCGAAACTCAGTTCTGCACGATTGGTCTCAGCGTACAAGTTACTTTGAGAACTTCAACGGTTCCGTCGCACCCGTCAAGCGCATCGCTCGCGTTGTCGTAAAGATGCGCCAGCGTAAACTCATGGTAGTGGCCGGGGCTGGAATAAAACCGACCGTTGCTCTTAAGACGGACGACATAAGCGATCTCAGTCTCGCGTTTTGCTTTCTTCTTCGGCGTTGCCGCCTTGCCGATCGCTTGCTTGCGCCATGCATACAATGTAGAGACATCAACGCCGATGTCGCCCGCTAGAACACGCAGGCGGTCTTTGCTCTTTCCATAACGTTCCTGAAACTTAGCGACAATCTGGACGGCGCGCTCTATAGATTCTTTCCCGCGGAGAGCAACGCCTTTCAGTTCGGCAACTATTTCCTTGTATGCGGACTCAGTCTGGAAATCAGACTGGGAGTTAGAACGCTTTGGCGCTGGCACGGTATCTCCAGCAACCGCGCGTATCAGTTTGTTAAGTGCTGCCGCGTTCTGCCAAACTGCATTCGTTGTGCCGTGAACTTTACCAGCCATATCTAGCCATTGCGTAGGTACTGCGAGACTTTTGCGAGCGCGTAAGGCTTCACTTTGGGTTTTACCTTGTGGCTTTCCTTTGGGGTTTAACGGCTCGGTCAGTCCTAGCACTTTTCTAGGGTCATCAACAAGTTTTGCAAAAAACTCTATATGTCTGCGTATTAAGGGAATGCCGTAATCAGGAACGCTTTCTCTATCAAAAGCCTCCCAAAGACGGTCCATCGTCCAGGTCATCCACGGCTCTCGCGGACCCATCTCTTCCGACTCGGTACCCGCGGGGAATCCTTCGGACACAGGAGGCAGCGAGAATAGTTCTTGTTGAGCCTGATTAGTTTTCTGGGATGTATTGGTTTGCATGGGTGTTCCCTTTGCTGGAGGATTCAGACACAACCTTTTGCGTTTCAGTTTTGCGAACGAGAAGTGCACGGCCGTCTTGATAGTCAATTTGAATGCTGCCCCAAAAGCGGGTGCGCACAAGTTCAGCGAGCATTGCGGGAATGGACTCGGGCTTGAGAGATGGCATAGACACACCTGTTCATTTGAACTAGGTTGTCCAGCCTTATTGGCGGGATTTTCGACCCTACTGTATTCGGGTCTGCAGGTGCAATCCTTGACGTCTCCTGTTTAACGCCGCGCTTTTGACCGCGGTGATGACGTCAAAGGGTTTTGGGAACTGAGCGGCACCGCCCAAGCAGTTTCGGAACATCTGCCGCAACTCAAAGATATCGCAACCGATCGGCGATTGTCAAGAGCATTTTTGATGCCGTCGCCAAGATCAAAAAATCCGATCGTGATTCATTATATCACAGCTTTCCTGGTTTTGTCAAGCGGGAAATTGGCTGTCGACGTGCTACACGGACACCGGAGAGCACGGGGCTGACCTACGGACATAATTAATGAAGCTAATCCAAACGGCGGACTTAAAACGTCGAGGATCCGGAATATGACCAAGGATCCTGGCACAGGCTGCACCGAGGCCGGCCGGCGTGGCGTACAAGGGCGACGTCCCTGCGCAAGGCTGCGCCCGGACGAGATGCGCTCAAGATGCGATCAAAGTACGAAGAGGTTCGTAGTTGGGTGCCAAGGAGATGCGCTCAAAGTACGAAGGCGTTCGTAGTTGGGTGTCAGAGAGACGCCGAGGAGATGCCGACGAAGTACGAAGACGGTCGTAGTTGGGCGCGCGCGTGATGCGGCTCGATTACAGCTTGCGCACGCTTTGGCCGCTAACTTGCCGCCTCCGGCAGCCATATTTCTGAAACTATAATTCTAGGGTCCTCTGCGGTCTAACCGCCTGACAACGTTGGTGTTGTGCCCCTATTAACCTTGGCCGCGTGAAACGATTTGTGAAACTATTCTAACGGATGCGCTCAAAGCGCGCTCGATGTGCGCGGTAACTGCAATTACGCGGGACCCAGAATTATGGAATTACCGAGATGCAGATGCTGCAGCATATCGTCGGTGTCGGGCCGACACGGTTGTCGAGGCGACATCGGCGCGCCATGGATCCACGATCGGGCCGGCTGAGGACTCTCCATTGCGGGGTCGGGCCCACGGGGATGGCTTGGAGCCACCTTTTCTTTTTGTGGGCTCGCGGCGTCGGCCTCGCGCCGCCGCTCGCCCATTAACCGGTTGGGTGCCCTACATAAGGATGGCCGCTGGATGTCGGACAGCATGTCCGGAGTCCTGGATCCTCGCTCGCGTCGGCGTCAGCAGGTGGGGACTTGTAGAAGTCGGAGGCGTCGGGACAGCGTCGTCCGAAAAATTACACAAACTTCGGACAGCGTCGGTGGGCGGACTTGGAGGTCGAGAGGGACGACGGACGAGCGGCGCAAACGGAGTCCAAAAGAATTCGGGGGGGTCTTTTTTGAGGTCTGAATTAGGGCACCAACCGTTTTGGTGCCCTAATTCAATTTGGCACCACCAAAAGAATTCGTAGGGGTCTAATTTCGAATTAGGGCACCAATTGGGCACCAGCGCGTTGGTGCCGTAATTCGGGAGGTTAAACCCAACAATTAGGCGTGGTTAGAGGAAAAGCAGAATTACGGCACCAAAGGCACCAGCGTGTACCCCCTAGGTCTCTTTACATCTCTCTCACTCAAAATCACCCACTCGATAGAGGGGTAGGGGGTACACGGTGGTGCCTAATTAAAAAGACCCCCCCGAATTAAAAGACCCCCCTGAATTCCCTTGACCTCGGTCGGCCTCCTGCGCTATTCTCTTAAAGGAAGGGTGAGACACATGGGCAAACTACCAGAGGACGTACGCTCGGCGATGTGGTTCGGAGAAGGCGGGCACGGCCCGCACGCTACGGATTTGACCGGCAAGGTATTCGGGGACTGGACCGCGACCTCCCGACAAGGTTCCGACAAGAAGGGCAACGCGCTTTGGCTGTGCCGCTGCTCCTGCGGCAAAGAGAGGGTGGTACGCGCCGACAAATTGACTGCCGGCCGATCC
>WNGO01001416.1_pt1 | contig 15977 bp, 10 predicted proteins | sample 5400511 | NCBI WGS metagenome assembly WNGO01 (sample SAMN13153380, study PRJNA577476) | soil metagenome | isolation source: 20 cm soil or saprolite under Garry oak tree replicate 2 | place: USA:California | collected 2016-06-15 | reverse complement strand
TCGCCGCACTGCCGCAGCAGGGCGTGATCTATCATGGGCTCGATGTGATGGGCGGCGGTTCGATCCTCACCGGGCTCGTGTTAGGTGCGATCGGCGTGTTCGTGATCGAGCGCGATTTCGTCAAGGCTTCGGCGTTTGCGCTGTCCGGCGCGGTGCTGACCTATTTCGGTTTCATGCACGGCGAGGCCGTTGGCATCGGTGGCGGCTTGGGCGTGACGCCCGCAGTGGCGTTGGCCTATGCGGTGGTGGCGGCTGGCTTCTTCGCGCTCGGCAAATACGGCACCAGCACCGCATCCGTTTCGCATCGAAAGATGCCGCTCGCGGCGCCTGCGGAGTGAAAAAGAGAGATAAGGCGGCGTCAGCTTGCTGACGCCGGCTTCGCTCAATTCTTCAGGCCGCCACGTCCCACAGTCGCGGCGATCCGCGCAGCAAAACGCTGCGGCCTTTGCGCGTAATCGCCGGCCGATCGCCGGTCATTTCGGCAAGTCCCAGCGCGACGAGGTTTTGAACGATCGCTCGATTGAAGGCGCGGCCGTTCGCCGAATCGCCTTGAGCGTTTCCCACTGATCCGGTGTGAGGTCGTAGTCGAATTCCGCGTCCATGGCCCCTCGAAGGTATCAGGCGTTTCGCGCGTGTCTTAGCGGCACAACGTGAATGGCATGCGACTACAATGCGTCGGCATTTCGATCAGCGCACACGCTTACTTGAACCGTTAGACGCTTTCGAGCTGTTTGGGTCGAAACTGCCCTGTTAACGTAAGCGTCACAACAATGTGTCAAGGGAGGTATCGACCGCGACGAATCCGGCGGTAACGATTTCTAATCGAGCACAAGCGCTCCTGCGATTCGCCGGTGGATACACATAACAAGCGCCGCATTGTGCAGCGCCACAACCACATTTGGCGTCGGTCAGATAGATATTCACCTGGGTAGTCCATGGTGGCAGAGTCGAAAGCCCTGCCATTGATGGTGGCGCCGCCTGGACGCCGCGACTTTCTGCTACCTTTCCGGCCGCGGCGTGATCACCTACGCTTGCCATCCATGGCGGCCGCAATAACAAGAAGGCTGGGTCCGCCAGCGAGGGGAACGCGCTTTGAACGGACAGGCGGGCCGGCGCACCGGGGACACGCGCAGCGGCGTTGAGGATATTCGCCGGCGTGTCATGGCTGGCTCGTGGGTTGGGCTGCTGCTGGCAATCCTGGGCTTTCTGGTTATCTATCCGCTCCTTACACTGCTGCTGGGCGCGCTGACCGATACCAATCCGGTGGTCGAGGGTTTCAGCCTTGCCCATCTATCGCCCGCCAACTTTCTCACCGTGCTCTCCAACCCGAACGTTGCCGAAGCGCTGGCCAATACCCTGATCGCCTGCGGCGGCGGCACCTTGATCGCGGTGGTGATCGGGCTGGCGTTTTCCTGGATTGTCGTGCGCACCAACACGCCGTTCAAGGGTTTTATCGCCGCAGCCAGCATCCTGCCGCTGTTTGCGCCGCCGCTGGTCGCCGGCGTGGCGTGGGCCATCCTCGGCTCGCCGAAGACCGGGCTGATCAACACCATGTTCAAATGGATGAGCCTCGACTGGCGCGTGGATTTCTATTCGCTGTGGGGACTGGTGTTCGTATTCGGCATTTACTATGCGCCTTACGTCTACATGTTTACCTCCTCGGCGCTGCGCAACATGGATCCAAGCCTGGAGGAGGCCGCGGAAATTTCCGGCGCCAGTGCGTTTGCGACGTTGTTCTCGGTGACATTTCCGCTGATCATGCCGGCGATCGTATCCGGCATGCTGCTGTCATTCATCGTGATGCTCGGTATCTACGGTATCCCGGCGGTGCTGGGCGCGCCGACCAACATCAATGTGCTCACGACGTACATCTTCAAGCTCACCAACTGGTCGCCCCCGCTCTACAACACCGCGGCCGCGGTCGCGATCATTCTGATGGTGGTCACCGGCCTGCTGGTATTCCTGCAACAGAAAGTGCTGAGCGGGCGCAGCTACACCACCGTCGCCGGCAAGGCGTTTCGGCCGCGCAATCTCGATCTCGGGCTCTGGCGCTGGTTCACCTTCGGACTCGGTGTCGTCTATCTGGTGGTGGTCGTCGTGTTGCCCAGCATGGCGCTGATCGTCGCGGCCTTCCGCAAATTCATGTTCATCCGCGATGTCTCGAGCTTGTTCGATGCACGGCAATATTCGCTGATGCATTTCCATAGCATCTTCGATAACCCGCTGACCCTGAGGTCGATCTACAATGCGGTGGAGGTCGGCGTCATCACCGCCGTGGTCGGCGGGACGCTGGCCTTTGCCATCGGCTACACCATTCATCGCACCAGCCTCGCGGGCCGGCGCAGCATCGATATCGTATCGACCTTGCCGGTGGCGATTCCAGGCCTCGTGATCGGTGTCGCCTATCTGTGGGCCTGGATCGGCATTCCCGGCGGGCTCTACGGCACCATCTGGATCCTGGCGCTGGCTTTCATTGCGCGCTTCATGCCGGATACCGTCAAGGCGCTGTCAACCTCGTTCCTGCAAATCCATCGTGAGCTTGAGGAGGCGGCCTGGCTCTGCGGCAAGGGCATGCTCGGCACCATCAGGACCATCGTATTGCCGCTGGCGCGGCCCGGCGTGCTTGCCGCGATGACGCTGTTGTTCGTGCTGGCGATCCGCGAACTCGGCTCGTCGCTGTTTCTCTACACCAGCAACACCATGGTGATGTCGGTGCTGCTGCTCGACTATTACGAAGGCGGCAATCTCGGCAAGACCGCCGCTTTCAGCCTGGTGCAGACGGTGCTGCTTGGCGTGCTCATCGGCGGCGCCAATTGGCTGTCGCGGGGGCAGGCGCAGAGCAGCGTCGCCCGCACCGGATAACAAACAAATGGGGAGGATAGGTTATGAGTGCAGGTATCGTGTCCAAAATTGCTGCCATCGCCGGCTTGACTGGTCTCGGCATCGCGCTGAACGGGATGCCCGCGCAGGCGCAGGAATTCGGTTCGCCCGAACTGATCGCCTCGGCAAAGGCGGAGGGCAAGTTGGTGCTCTACACCGCGAACTTCGCAGAGGTCGAACAGGACGTCATCAAGGAGTTCAACAAGCGCTTTCCCGAGATCAAGATCGAGATGGTCCGTGCGCCGGGCGGCCAGCTCATCACGCGGGTGAAGACGGAGGCCGCCGCCGGCAAGCTCATTGCGGATATCGTCGATCACTCAGACCGCGCCCTGATGCTACCGCTCGCCGATCTGTTCCAGGATTACGCGCCGCCGAATGCCGCCGATTACGATCCGGCGGCGCTGGTGTCGCCAAAATTCTGGCCCCGCCTGACCGCCGTCTGGTCGATCGCCTACAACACGGAGCTGGTGAAGGATCCTCCGAAGACCTGGTGGGACCTGACCAAGCCGCAATATGACAAGTTGACGGCGCAGGTGTTCGCGCAGTCCGGCGGCACCACCTGGACCCGCATCATGTTTGAGCGTCAGGTCCTGGGCGAGGATTATTGGGCGAAGCAGGCCTCTACCCATCCGGTGCTCTATCCCTCGGGCGCGCCGATGTCGGATGCGATGGTGCGCGGCGAAATCGGCATGGGACCACTGATCTACAACGCGGTCTATCCGAAGCAGAAGGAAGGCGCCCCGTTGAAGGCCGTTTTCCCGCCGGAGGGCGTGCCCGCCAATCCCTATGCGACGGGAATCCCGAAGACCGCCAAGCATGTCAATGCCGCAAGGCTGTACCTGAACTGGTGTTTGTCGAAGGAAGGCCAGACCTTCATGATCAAGGAGCAGGGTAACCTCACGTCGCTGAAGGAGGTGCCGGTGAATCCCGAAGGTTTTGATCCCAAGATCGTCAAGGTCTGGTATCCGAATTTCGACCAGTATGTGAAACTGCATGCCGATTGGGTTGCGGCCTGGGACAAGACGTTCGGCTATCGGCAGTAAGAGAGGCTTCGAGAGGCCCGGTGAAATCATGACGGCGACGCTCGAGGTTACCGACCTGCGCAAGCAGTTCTCGATCGGCCGCCCGGCGATCGACGGCGCAAGCTTTGCGGTGCCGGCCGGCGAAATCGTGGTCCTGCTTGGCCCGTCGGGCTGCGGCAAGACCACGACGCTGCGCTGTGTCGCAGGCCTCGAGCATCCGACCTCGGGCGAAATCAGCATTGCCGGGCGCCTGGTATCGTCGCCCGCGCGCGGCATTTTGGTGCCGCCACGGCTGCGCGACATCGGCATGGTGTTCCAGTCCTACGCGGTGTGGCCGCACATGACCGTGCGGCAGAACGTCATCTATCCGCTCAAGCATCGCAAGATCACGTACACAGAAGCTCGGCGTAAGGTCGACGAGGTGCTGGAATTGGTCGGTCTATCGGAATATGCCGACCGGCCGGTGGTGGCGCTGTCAGGCGGCCAGATGCAGCGCGTCGCGCTGGCGCGCAGCATCGTCTACCGGCCGCAACTGTTGTTGCTCGATGAGCCGTTGTCGAACCTCGACGCCAAATTGCGCCTGCGGCTGCGCGATGATCTGCGCGTTATCCTCAAGCAGACCGGCATGACCGCGCTTTACGTCACCCACGATCAGGCCGAGGCGGTGGTGCTCGGCGACCGCATCGGCGTTATGCGCGATGGCAAGCTGCTGCAGATGGGCACGCCGGACCAGATCTATAATCGGCCGGCCGACCTGTTCGTCGCCAATTTCACCGGCGCCACCAACGAGCTGGCGGGCACCCTGGTCGGACGCAACGGCGAATTTGGCGTGATCGATTTCGGCGAGGGGCGGCGCGGCGAGGCGGCGCTGCTGCACCCGCTCAATCCCGGCGACAAGGTGCGCATCGCGTTGCGGCCGGAAAACATCGGTATCGGCAGGCAGGACGGCGCCAACATATTTCCCGCGCGTGTGCTCGATCGCCGCTATCAGGGCGCCCAGACGGTCTACGACATCGATCTGTTCGGCCGGCGATTGGAGGTCCTTGAACTCGGCACCGCCGCCCGCCATCAGGTCGGCGTCGAGACCTCGGTTGCTTTGCCACGCGAGGGATGCTGGGCGTATCGTGATACGGGGCCACCGTCGTACGATTAAGCATTTGCAGTTCGGTGGTTTCATCCTTCGAGACGCGCGCAAGGGCGCTCCTCAGGATGAGGTCCTGGACCCTCATGGTGAGGAGCGCGGCAACGCCGCGCGTCTCGAACCACGAGGCCGTGGCCGAGACCTGCAATTTTCGAGTTTGATCTTCGCAACAGGCGAGGAAGGGCAACATGACCGAAACAACCAGCACTGAAGCCCCCAAGGAAGCATCGGCGCCGGTCGTCGCTCAGCATGCGGCGACGCTAAAAGCGCTGCCGTTCTCGGATATCAGCGACTTCGAGGATGCCTCGCGCGGCTTTCTCGGCACGCTGGAAAATGCGCGGATCACGTCCGCGCAGGGCAGGGTGGTCTGGAGCCTCGAGCCCTATGGCTTTCTTTCCGATCCGGAGGCTCCCCCGACCGTCGATCCAAGCCTGTGGCGGCAGTCGCGCCTCAACATGAACCACGGGATCTTCGAGGTAGTGCCTGGTGTCTATCAAGTTCGCGGCCTCGATATTGCCAACATGACGCTGATCGAGGCCGACACGGGCGTCATCGTGGTGGACACGCTGACCTCGATCGAAAGCGCGCGCGCCGCGATGGAACTCTATTTCAAGCAGCGGGGCCGCCGGCCCGTGGCGGCCGTGATCTTCACCCACACCCATACCGACCATTGGGGCGGCGCGCGCGGCGTGCTCGATGACGAGACGCTGGTGAGCGGCAAAGTCCCGATCATCGCGCCCAATCTGTTCATGGAGCATGCGGTTTCGGAAAATATCATCGCCGGCCCGGCGATGCTGCGGCGCGCACCCTTGGCCAGGAAGGGTGCGCGCGGTCAGGTCGATTGCGGTCTTGGCAAGTCGATGGCGGCGGGTTCGGTGGCCCTGTTGCGTCCGACCGATCTCGTCATGGCGACGGGTGACAAGCGCACCATCGACGGCCTCGAATTCGAATTCCAGATGGCGCCGAACAGCGAAGCGCCGGCGGAGATGCATTTCTTCATCCCGCGCCACAAGCTCGTGAATTTGGCTGAAAACTGCACGCACAATTTCCACAACCTGCTGCCGTTCCGCGGTGCCGATGTGCGCGATGCGCTCGCCTGGTCGAAATATCTGGGCGAGGCCTTGCAGATATGGGGCGGCAAGGCCGAGGCGATGTGCGGCCAGCATCACTGGCCGGTCTGGGGCGCCGACCGCATCGACACCATGATCCGCCAGCAGCGCGATCTCTATAAGTACGCCCACGACCAGACCGTCCGGCTGATGAATCACGGGCTGACGGCCGCCGAGATCGCGGAGACGATAAAACTGCCGGCGAGCCTCGAAGGGGCGTGGCACGCGCGGGGCTACTACGGCCACATCCGGCACAATGTGAAGGCGATCTATCAAAAATATCTCGGCTGGTACGACGCCAATCCCGTCAATCTCGATCCGCTGCCGCCGGTCGAGGCCGGCAAGAAATATGTCGAATACATGGGCGGGGCCGACGCGATCCTTGCGCGCGCGGCCAGGGATTTTGCCAAGGGCGAATTTCGTTTCGCCGCCCAGGCCGTCAGCCATCTGGTGTTCGCCGAAGCAGATAATCAGGGCGCCCGCGCGCTGCTGGCGGATATCTTCGAGCAACTCGGTTATTCGGCGGAGAGCGCGACCTGGCGCAACGCCTATCTGTTCGGCGCACAGGAGTTGCGGCAGGGCATGCCGAAGGCGCCGCCGCGGCCGCCGATGCCGCGCGAGACGCTGGCGGCATTGCGCACCGGGCAACTCTGGGACGTGCTGGGCGTCCGCCTCAATGGCCCGAAGGCCGAGGGCAAGCATATCGTGCTCAACTGGAGTTTTACCGATACCAACGAGACTTTTATTCTCACGCTGGAGAACTGCGCGCTGACTTATATCGCGGGTGCGCAAGCCGCCGCGGCGGACGCCGGCTTCACCTTGGCGCGTAGCACGCTCGACGAGGTGATCGCCAAGCAGACCTCGTTTCCGGAAAGCGTCGCCAGCGGCAAGATCAAGTTCACCGGCAACGCGATGCGGCTCGCCGAGCTGATGGCGCTGATGGACGAATTTCCGCGCATGTTCGAGATCGTCGAGCCGAAGCGGATGGCGGTGAGCTAGGAGCCGTCGTTCCGGGGCGATGCCAACGGGTCCGGCCTCTGGCCGGCCCGATGACAGGCTCCGCATCGAACCCGGAATCCAAGGATTCCCCGATGTGCAATTGCACATCTGAGGTCTGGTGCTAACGCGCCATCCGGAATGACAGCTTCCGGGTTGCTACGTCGCTTCCGCCTTCGCTCCTAAAGCCGTGCGGACAAGTCGGCTGATTTTGCCCGACGGGCAAATCGCTTCTGATTTTCCGAAGTCGTGTCAAGCCTCTTTTGCAAAAATATTTCTGTTTTCTCCCGACCCAAATCAGATGCATATCCAGGACGTCCCGTCCCCTCAGAGGGGCGTATCGCGATCGTCACGAACGCGGGGCGGGATGCGGTGGACGCGGCAGCGCGCGAGACGAACGCGGTCTGCTACGTACGGTGAAGTCGTGTGGTTCCGACGCCCCAATCGTTGGCGTCAAGTCTGCGAGAAGACGCGCAGGCGACGGTGTCAAAAAGCGTGGTCACCGAGGAGAGCGCGAAGTAAGCCGTAAAACCATTGCGCGGGGAATGCCGGGACGTTCCGGTGTGACCGTGGTGACTAACTCGTATGCTTTTTTATTTTGCATGCGAGGCCGCGGGTGCATTGCGCGCCCGGCATTCCCTGCGCCCTCAATTTTTCAGGGCGAACGGTTTTTGCAAAACCTCGGGCGCCTCGCGCCGCGGGAATGCGGAGACATATCTGAAATTGGAACGACGTCATTGCGAGGAGCGAAGCGACGAAGCAATCCACTCTTACTTAGCGGCAACATGGATTGCTTCGCTTGCGCTCGCAATGACGGTCTCAACACGCGCCACACTTTCAATCGTCATCGCCCGCGAAAGCGGGCCATCCAGTATTCCAGAGACGTCAGTGATAGAACCGAGAGGCCGCGGCGTACTGGATACCCTGCTGGAGCCTGTCATCGGGCTCGCCGAAGGCGAGACCCGGTGGCGGGGTATGACGAACGTTTGTGGCAGCGGATCGAGTTCTTTCAGCGACCGCGCGCTATTCGGCGCTGCTCACCAGCTTGATGCGCGGCTCTGCGGTCCCCATCAGGCTGCGATAGGCGGCGAGATAGTCCAGCGCCATGCGGCGCGCGGTGAATCGGGTCTCGAACTGTTTCCGGATCGCATGCCTGCTCAAGGTGGAAAGGCGATCGACCGCGGCGACCGCGCTGGTGTCGTCCTCCACGACGAAACCGGTCAGCCCGTCATCGACGATCTCCGCGACCGAACCGCGATTGTAGGCAATGACGGGGGTGCCGCACGCCATCGCTTCGATCATGACGAGCCCGAACGGCTCCGGCCAGTCGATCGGGACCAGCAGTCCGATCGCGCCGCTGAGGAAATCCGCTTTCTCGGCGTCGCCGATCTCGCCGATATATTCGACCAGCGGGTTACGCTCGATCAGCGGGCGAATGATTTCATCATAATATTCCTGATCGGCCCGATCGACCTTGGCGGCGATCTTGAGCGGAATGCCGCATCGCGTCGCTATCCTGATCGCCCGGTCAACCCCCTTCTCCGGTGCGATCCGGCCGAGCACGCCGAGATAGCCGGGCTTGATCGGTTGCGGCGTCAGCAGCTTTTCCGGCAGACCGTGGTGAATGGTACGCAGCCAGTTAGCCTGTGGCACCGGGCGGCGCTGCGCATTCGAGATCGAAATCACCGGAACCGAGGAGAAGGTGGTGAAGACGGGCTGGTGCTCGGGCAGATCGAGCCTACCGTGCAGGGTGGTCAGAAACGGGGTCGGCTGCCGCGAGAACAGCGAGAACGGATAATAATCGAGATGGAAATGCAGGAAATCGAATTGCTCGTCGTCGCATTTCTGCCGGACCCGTTCCAGCATCACCATGTGCAACGCGTTGGGGTCGCGGACCGACCCGTCGAGGCGCAGCGCCTTCGGCCATGTCGGCTCAAGCTTCGCCGAGGTCCGGGAATCCCCGCTGGCGAACAGGGTAATTTCGTTTCCCAGGGCTACCAGTTCCTCGGTCAGCCAGTGCACCACCCGTTCGGTGCCGCCATAAAGCCGGGGAGGAATAGCCTCCGTCAGCGGAGCAACCTGCGCGATGCGCATTTCACCATCTCCTTTCTGCTCTGGTCATGGATAAGAAACGCCCCACGTCGTGCTGGCACGGACATGCCGCGAAGGAGGGAACGTTTTCGCATTTGCGAAGTTCCACCCTCCGCACACCTTCTTCCGTTTCGTGGTCCTGCTCATGCCGTCACACCCGACCAGACTTTTGTCACCGTCAATGCTGCATAATTGTTGCACGGTAATGGCAGCACGAGGGGAACAGAAAGGGCGCCTTCAGCATTCGGTCGCATGGAACGTGTCCGGCTGAGATTTTCGTTCTCCTCCAACGGGTTTGCAGCCACATGGACAATCTTTCAGGATACGCACATCGTCCGCTGCCGTTTATGCTGCGCTATCTTCGCCAGCGTCTTGCGTCGCATCTCGTGATCGTGATCAGCGTCGTGGCGGCCGTTGCTTGTTCGGTAGGCACGCAATATGGCGTGAAGTATCTGGTCGACGGTTTGTCGGCTGGGGCCAGTCGAGCAGGCACCGTATGGCTGGCATTCGTTTTTCTCATGTCGCTGATCGCGGCGGATAATTTCTTGTGGCGGATCGCCAGCTGGACCGCGAGCTTCACATTTGTGGGAGTAACCGGCGATCTGCGGCGCGACATTTTCCGCCATCTCACCGGCCACGCGCCGAGCTATTTTTCCGACCGGCTGCCCGGCATGCTGACAAGCCGTATCACCGCGACCTCGAACGCGGTTTTCACGGTCGAAAACATGTTCGTCTGGAACGTTTTGCCGCCGTGCATGGCCACCGTCACAGCGATCTTCCTGATCGGAACCGTAAGCCCCTCCATGTCGGCGGCGCTCAGCGTTATCGCGGGCGCCATGGTGATCGGGATGTTTCACCTGGCCGCCGCGGGCAAGCCGCTGCATGACGATTTCGCCGACAAGGCCGCAGCCGTCGACGGCGAAATGGTCGATGTCATCAGCAATCTGCCGCTGGTGCGGGCATTTTGCGGGCACAGCTTCGAGCATGACCGGTTTGACGCAACCGTTAACCGGGAATTGACGGCGCGGGGACGCAGCCTGCGTTACCTCGAAAAGCTGCGGATCACCCACGCCGCGGTCACGGTGGTGCTGACGATTGCCTTGCTGGCCTGGGCGATCATGCTCTGGCAGCGCGGCAGCGCCACCACCGGTGACGTCGTGCTGGTCTGCACGTTGGGACTTTGCATCCTGAGCGCCACGCGCGATCTCGCCGTGGCGCTGGTCGATATCACCCAGCATTTCGCCCGGTTGACCGAAGCGATTGCCACGCTGTTGCTTCCACATGAGCTGCGCGACCATCCGCAAGCCGGGCCGCTGGTCAAGAGCGGCGCGGCCATCGCCTTCAACAATATCTCGTTCCATTATCCGGGCGGAGTTCAGGTGTTCGACAAATTCAGCCTCCGCATTCAGCCCGGGCAACGGGTCGGGCTGGTCGGCCAGTCCGGCGGCGGAAAATCCAGCCTGTTCGTGCTGCTGCAGCGATTCTACGACGTCCGGCAAGGCAGTATCACGATCGATGGCCAGGACATCTCGAGGGTGACGCAGCAAAGCCTGCGCCAGGCGATCTCGGTGGTACCGCAGGACATCTCGCTGTTCCATCGCTCCATCCTGGAAAATATCCGATATGGCCGGCCGAACGCCACCGATGACGAAGTGCTGCGCGCGGCAATCGCGGCGCGCTGCGATTTCGTCGAGAGCTTGCCGGAAGGACTTGCAACCATGGTCGGCGACCGCGGCGTCAAGCTGTCGGGCGGTCAGCGTCAGCGCATCGCCATCGCGCGCGCGTTCCTCAAGGATGCGCCGATCCTGCTGCTCGATGAAGCGACCGCCGCGCTTGACAGCGAATCCGAAGAAGCGATACGCGAGGCGCTCGCCCGCCTGATGCGCGGGCGGACCGTCATTGCGATCGCCCATCGTCTCGCGACGCTGCGTAATTTCGATCGGGTAGTGCTGCTGAAAGCTGGTAGCATCATCGAAGACGGCCCGCCGGATGGCCTGATGCAGGGCCAGGGCCCGTACCGTGAGCTGGTGACGCAGGAATTGAACCGGCTTGCGAAATTCGCGGCCTGATGCACCGAGTTGGCGTTGGGTCCCAATGCGCTTGTCGCAAGGCCGGGGGAACCGCTCGAGGTCAAATGGCAGCCGATGTCGCAACCCAGATCATGACGGCCCGAGCCGAGGAATCGGTAGCGGAATCGCCGTTCTACATCCCGATGACCGGGCCCGCGGCGCGGCCGCGGCGCTCGCTCAAACACGACGATACTTTCATCGTGCTCGACAGCCACGGCGACATCGGAGCTTCGGCCGGCGGACCGGATGGCCTGTTCAACTGCGACACGCGCTATCTCGCCCGGCTCGAACTTCTTCTGGATGACCTGCAGCCGCTGCTGCTCGGTTCTAACCTGCGCGACGACAATTCCGTATTGACGGTCGACCTCACCAATCCGGATATCTATCGCGATGGCCGCATCGTACTGCAAAAGGACATACTGCACTTTGTGCGAACGATCTTTCTGTGGCGCGGGACAGCCTACCAGCGGATTGGCTTGCAGAACCATGGAGACCGGCCGGCGAGCTTCGATCTGACATTGCTGTTCGACAATGACTTCGCCGATCTGTTCGAGGTGCGCGGCGAAAGGCGTCCGCACCGGGGCCTCGGCTCCGGCAAGCTGCTTGGTCCCGCCGATGTCGTGCTCGAATACAATGGGCTTGATGACGAGTGGCGCGGCACGGCGCTGCATTTCGATCCGCGGCCGACCCGGCTTTCGGTGAATGCCGCGACTTATCATCTCGATCTGGCGCCGCGACAGGTCGGTTCGCTGTTTGTTGCCGCATCCTGCAACAAGCCGGTCACATTCAAGCCCGAGCGTTTCTTTCGCGGATTGTTGGCGCATCGTCGCGAGATGCGCCTGTTGACGGTGGGCGCCGCCAGCATCGAAACATCGAACAACATCTTCAATGAGGTGCTGTGTCAGTCGATGGCCGACCTCAACATGTTGATGACGACGACGCCGCAGGGACGGTATCCCTATGCGGGCATTCCCTGGTACTCGACGACATTCGGTCGCGACGGAATCATTACGGCGATGCAGATGCTGTGGGTCGATCCAAGGGTGGCGCGCGGCGTGCTGAAGCGGCTGGCCTTCTATCAGGCCAAGACGTTCGATCCGCTGGCCGACGCCGAACCTGGAAAGATCCTCCATGAAATGCGCGGCGGCGAGATGGCGGCGCTGCGCGAGGTGCCGTTCGCGCAATATTACGGCAGCGTTGATGCGACGCCGCTGTTTGTGCTGCTGGGCGGCCTTTATGTAGAACGGACCGGCGACGAAGAGACGCTCGCCGAATTGTGGCCTTCGATCGAGGCAGCTCTGGGCTGGATCAACGGGCCAGGCGATCCCGACCGGGACGGCTTCGTCGAGTACCGGCGCGCGTCCGAGCAAGGCCTGGCCAATCAAGGCTGGAAGGATTCGTACGACGCGATCTTTCACGCCGACGGCCGTTTGGCCGAGGGTTATATCGCGCTCGCCGAAGTGCAGGGCTATGTATATGCCGCCAAGCAGCTGGCGGCACGTTGCGCGTCGCGGCTCGGCAAGAGCGAGATGGCGCAAGTGCTGGAGATCGAGGCGCGGCAGCTCGCCGAACGTTTTGACCAGGCGTTCTGGTGTGACGAACTCGGCACCTATGCGCTCGCGCTCGATGGCGCCAAGGAGCCGTGCCGGGTGCGCACGTCGAACGCCGGGCAGCTCTTGTTCAGCGGCATGATGCGCCAAGACCGCGCTCGCCTCGTCGCCGCCGATCTGATGCGGCCGCATTTTTTTGCGGGCTGGGGCATCCGCACCGTGGCGAGCGGCGAAGCGCGGTACAATCCGATGTCCTATCACAATGGCTCGATCTGGCCGCACGACAACGCGCTGATCGCGCTCGGGCTTGCACGCTACGGTCTCAAGCATTCGGTCGCGCATTTGTTCGACGCCCTGTTCGATGCCGCCACCTACATGGATTTGCGGCGGCTTCCGGAACTGTTCTGCGGCTTTCGGCGTGAAAGGCGACGCGGACCTACGCTCTATCCCGTGGCCTGCGCGCCGCAGGCCTGGGCAAGCGCGACGCCGTTCACGCTGCTCGAAGCGGCGCTCGGGCTTGAATTCGATGCTCTGCGTGGCGAAATTCGTCTGCGTAACCCACGCCTGCCGGCGTTCCTCAACGAGGTGGTCGTCCGCGATCTGCAGCTTGGCTGTTCCAGCGTCGATCTCGTGGTGCGCCGCCATGGCGACGAGGTCTCGCTGGAAGTCTTGCGCACACGCGGCCAGATCCAGGTTTCGATTGTTATGGCGCACTGATTTGCATAGCAGCGCGAGACTAGGGTCTTAGGCCGTTGGGTCGAGCAATTCAGGAGGCCGTATGCGCGCAAGACGCCAATTCATCTTGATTGCAGTCGCTTTTGCGACATCGGCGGTAGCGACTTCCTGGGCGCAAAATGACGCAGGTTCGCCGCAAGCCGATCCCAACGCGCCGCAGCCGTCTCAACAGCAAAATACGGCGCCCCCCGCCGCACCAAATCCGCCCGCGGCACCGAAGGAGCCGGCGCCAGCGCCCTCGGTCACCATCATCGGCGCAAGAGATGCGCATGGCGTGCTCGGCCGCGAGGTTCGCAGCGCGGCCGACGAGAATATGGGGCGAATCGTCGATGTGGTCGTCGATCGTTCCGGGACGGTGCGCGCGGCCGTCATCGATTTCGGTGGTTTTCTCGGCGTCGGCAGCCGGAAAATCGTGGTCGACTGGAACGCGCTGCACTTCGGGCGCGTTGTCAACAAGAGCGACAGCATCACGCTTGAATTGACCAAGGATCAGGTGACGGCGGCACCCGAATACAAGGAGGATACACCGATCGTTGTGCTTGGCGCCTCCGGCAGCCTGCAACCCTTATCCGACCAGTAAAGATTTGGAGAAGCCGACTGTTGGTGCGCTCATCGAGAAAGCCGACCGACCCAGTCGATACGTACCGCCGCGAGACGACCAGCCGCGGTGGCGATCCGGCGCGGCCGCCGCAACCGATCATGCTCGACCGGCCGGCACCCTCGCAACAGAGCTTGCGCGGCCTCGACTGGTTCATCTTCTTTCTGGCGGATGTGCAAACCGGTTTCGGTCCGTTCATCGCGGTCTATCTGACGACGCAGAAGTGGACCCAGGTCGAGATCGGCCTTGTGCTGTCGATCGCCGGCCTGGTCGGCTTGATCGGACAGGTGCCGGGCGGAGCCATCGTCGATTTCGCGCGCTCCGAGCGGCTGGTCGCCAGCCTTGCCGTTGCGACGATCGGCACAGTTGCGCTGGCATATGCCGCATGGCCGATTTTTCCGGTGGTGGTGATCGCTGCGACGCTGCACGCCGCGGCCAGTTGCGTGCTCGGACCGGCAATTGCCGCGATCAGTCTCGGTCTGGTTGGGCCGCTTGCGATCGGTGAACGGCTCGGGCGCAATGCCCGCTTCGCCTCGCTCGGCAATGGAACAGCCGCGGCCGTCATGGGAACGGCCGGCTATCTGTTGTCCAGCCGTTCGGTATTTCTCGTCACCTTCATCCTGGCAATTCCAACCTTGCTCGCGCTCGCGCGCATCCGAGACCGCGAAATTGACGTCGCCCAGGCGCACGGTTCGGTGCCGCGCGAGGTACCCGATGCCAAGGCAACCAGCGTTCTTAGTCTGGTGCGCCAGCGCCCCTTGCTGATCTTCGCCTCCAGCGTGCTGCTGCTGCAACTCGCCAACGCGGCGATGCTTCCCTTGATGGCGGGTGTCGTGACCACCCGATCGGCGCAATGGGCGCCGGTATTGATCGCCGCGTGCATCATCGTGCCGCAAGCCATCGTCGCGCTGATGTCTCCGTCGGTGGGACGAAAGGCGCAGCAATGGGGTCGGCGGCCGCTGCTGCTGATCGGTTTTGCCGCGCTGGCTACTCGCGGCGTGCTGTTCGCGACCGTCAGGGATCCATATCTGCTGGTTGCGGTGCAGGTGTTCGACGGCATCACCGCGGCCGTCTTCGCCGTCATGGTGCCGTTGATTGTTGCCGACGTCGCGTTCGGAAGCGGTCACTTCAATCTTGCGCAGGGTATTGTCGGCACCGCAACTGGTATCGGTGCGTCGCTTAGCACCGTGCTCGCCGGCTATGTCAGCGACAAGCTCGGCAGCAGTGTCGCTTTCATGGGGCTTGCCGGCGTTGCCGCGCTGGGCCTCGCGATGATCTGGCTTGTGATGCCGGAAACGCGGCGGACCGTGGTGACTTAAGACGACAAAGCCTTGCGATAAAGCGCGCCGTACGAGGCTGCCGAAATGTCCCAGCTGAACGATCGCGACATCGCGCTGCGGCGCATCGAGTCGAGGCGATCCGTCGCCATGAAGGTCGCGAACGCGCGCCGGATGCCGCCGAGAAATGATTCGGTTGAGGGTTGAGCGAACAGAAATCCGGTTTCGCCGTCGGTGATGGTTTCCGCTAAGCCGCCGGTCTGATGCCCGATCGGCAGCGATCCGAATTTTTGCGCGTACATCTGGCTCAGCCCGCATGGCTCGAACCGCGAAGGCATCAACGTAAAATCGCTGCCGGCAAAAATCCGCCGCGCCTGTGCGTCATTGAAACCAATCGCGACCCCGATTGCGTCCGGCCTGCGGCGGTGCGCATCGACCAGCGCCTGTTCGATCTCGGGCTCGCCGCTGCCGGTGACGATGATCTGGCCGCCGGCCTCGATGATCTCGTC
>WNGO01001301.1_pt1 | contig 15987 bp, 18 predicted proteins | sample 5400511 | NCBI WGS metagenome assembly WNGO01 (sample SAMN13153380, study PRJNA577476) | soil metagenome | isolation source: 20 cm soil or saprolite under Garry oak tree replicate 2 | place: USA:California | collected 2016-06-15 | reverse complement strand
GCAACCAGCCTGTTCGTTGGGTTCGCTGCTTTGCTGGTCGTTGGGATCCCATGAACGTCACCCGGCTGCCCCGTACGACTTTCGCGCCGCGGCGAGGCCTATAGGCGGATGAACCGCCGCGTCTCACACCTCGTCGCGGGTTGGCGCACCGGGCTTCCTCGCCCCGTGCTCATCCTTCAAGCGGGAAACGCCCTCAACTACTTCGGTTACGGGCTCGTTCTCCCCTTTGAGATCATCTATCTGCACCAGATACGTGGCTTTTCAACGTCGGTAGCCGGACTTGTTCTCGCGGCGACCATGGGAACGGCCGCAATCGCCGCCCCGCCGACGGGAGGGCTGCTCGACCGGTACTCCGCCAAAGCGATCTTGGTCGCAGGACTCCTGGCGAGCGCTCTGGGCTACGCCGGCTTCGCCTACGTAGACAGTCCCTGGCAGGCGTTTGCCTGCTCGATTGTCAGCGGAGCCGGAATCGGGGCGGCAAACACGGCCAACCGGACATTGACGATCAGATTGATCAAGCGCGAGCAGCGAACGGCCGCCTTCGCTCTTAACCGCGTCGCCGGCAACTTCGGTATCGGCTCCGGCGCGACCGTAGCCGGCTTCATCGTCGCATTCGCACAGCAGCTCAGCTCGTTCCAGACGCTCTATATCTTCGACGCCGTCACCTACGCCGCATTCGCGCTGATCGTGCTCGCTGCCGTGCCAAGCCCTCGAGCCGAGACCGTCACAGCGACAGACGCCAACGGAACCGGCTTTCGCGCCGTCGCTCGAGATCGGGTCTTCCTCACTGTGATCGGAGCCAATATCGTGCTCCTCGTCGTCGGCCACACGTTCTTCTCCAACATCCTGCCCCCATTTGCAAAGGCCCACACACCGCTCGGCCCCGCCGCGATCGGGATCATCGTTCTCGTCAACACGTCCTTCGTCGTCATCGCGCAAATCCCAGCGGTGCGCGTAGTGACACGGATGCGACGCACATATGCTTTCGCCGCGGCAAGCGCGATTTTTGCGGTCAGCCTGCTCGCGGTCCTGCCGGCGACGCTCATCCACACGGAGCTCGCTGCGACCAGTCTCCTCGCCGGCGTTGCGATCGTCTTCGCAATCGGCGAATGCGTACACACCAACGTTCTCGGGCCACTGGTCGCGGACATGGCTCCTGCCCATCTGCTCGGCCGCTACCTGTCTCTCTACAGTCTGGCCTTCAGCATCTCCCTGGCGCTCGGCCCGGCGATTGGTGGCCTTCTCCTGCAGACTTCGCCAGACGCCATCTGGTGGGGTGGCGCGCTTGCCGCGCTGCTGGCCGGAGCCGTCCTGCTTCGACTCGGCGGCCGCATTCCCGACCCGCTCCGCGAAGCACAGTCAGGTCTTGGGTCGGCGCCAGAGGCCGCGTGAGAATCCTGCGCCGGATCACGGCCTGTGAGGCATTCATGGACCAGGAGGAAACGGTAGAAAAGCGAAAGGAGGCGAGGCGCGTGAAATTGTGTACTGGAGGACACAAGGAATCGTTGGGATACTTAGGCACCATCTTCATGGCGGTTCGGGACCGTGCGCCGGCTTCCCGATTCCCGCGTGGGAAGTGACGACGGCTTTGACAGCCAAGCTGACAGCCAACTTCGCGAACGCCCGCGCACGGTCACGGATGTCAGCGGACGCCTGATGCGCCGTTTTGATCTGGGGTGGACGTCGGCGGACGGCAGCGAATGTGAAAAACCCGGTCTTCAAAACCGTTTGCGGTCGTTCGTAAACGTCCGCTCAAGTTCAGGTTTGTCCACTGACGTCCATCGCTGCCGGCGGATGACAGCCATGACAGCCAAGCGGTCTGAAGCGATTTCGAGGCGGCTACTAACGCTAGGTTGGCGACAGCTTCTCGCTAGAACCGGTTCCCTGAACCGTGTGTAGTTCCGAAGCCGCACGCGTCCTTATGTATGCATGGGTTTCAAGGTGAAGGTCGAGGTGGCCGCTCCACGAAGGATGGCGACGAAGGATCGCGATAACCAGCTGCTATCCGCGTCACTTGCATTCGTCGCGAGTGCTGTCGGCTGGGCGGGCACTGTGCCGCGCTTCGCGAGTGGGCTCTCGAAGCCGATGGCGGTTTAGATCGGGAATTCGCTTGCCTGCACTCGCTCCTAACATCTCTGCCATGAGCCAGTTGGACCGGCTGCCTCCCTTTTTGCAGGCACGTGCCATCGGCGCGGTGTACTTGCTTTACTTCGTAGTTGCCCTACTCAGTCTCGTTGTCTTCAAACAGGCGCTCGAACTGGTTTCCGTCGTCATATATGTCGTGGTGACATTGCTCTTCTACATCCTGCTCAGGCCCGTGAGTCACGGTCTCGCGCTGCTCGCAACAACTTTTAGCCTCGTCGGACAGGCCCTCGCGGTCCTCTTCCATGCGACGGCCGCAGGTCTCGTGTGTGATGGGCTGTTCCTGATAGTGCTCGGCTTCCTGATTGTCCGCTCGACTTTTTTGCCTAGGCCGTTGGGCATCCTGATCGTACTGGCGGGCTTAGCTTGGCTCACATTCGCGGTTCCAGCATTGTCTGGGCGCGTCCATACGTACGTCGAAGCACTGGGGTTTGTCGCCGAGCTTGCGCTGATGGTATGGCTGCTCGTTGCGGGCGTGGATCTTGCGCGTTGGAGGCAGCGCCATGCAGTGCCGAGGGCCGCGTCAACGATCTCTACGACGTCCTGAAGTGCGTAGAACATGATTGCCGAGAAGACACTCTCCGAGTCGTGCTGGGGGACGACGGCTCGCCTGCGAGTCGACGAGGTGGCAAGGACTTGTGCATCCAGGCAGGCTGGTAACACACCGGTCGCGCCGGCTGGTTCAAGACCAGGTGAGGTATTCGCCCGAACGTTCGATATGTCGACCAACAGTTAGCGAACGTTGCGGTGCACGTCTGACCTATACGACAGAACTGATATAACGCCGGCGCCAGCAAGCACTCGACGCCGAGGTTGAGGCGCTCCCGGATCACGCCACATAGCACTAATTCGGCGGGCCTACGGTTCTAGGGCTCGCCAGGCGTTCGAGGAGGTGGCGCTCTCCAAGGAGCTCCAGCCCTTGCCGCTAAAGCACGCCGCCTTGTTAACTCGGTAAGAGCGCATTCGGTTGCCTGGCCTGGTGTTAGGTGCCTCTCGGTCTTGCCGTCGTTTTCGAGCTGCCTGTCGCCCGCGAGTACTCCGTGTAAGCACTCCCACTCCCACTGACCGCTCTCGGACACAACGACACCGAACCAGCCGAACGGCGACTTCAAGACCGCGACGCTCCACCTGTCGAGCCAGTCATCTGTACCTCTTTCGTGCTCGTCTGATCCGTCCTCCCAGTAGGTCGTTGCGCGTAACTCGTCGTCCCTATGTGACATTCCGGGATGGGACCTCTGCCATGCATCGAGGAGTTCCCTGAGCTCCTTGATTGATCGCCACGTTGGAGGGAACTTGGCAGTGATTGGCTGGATCTGATCTACGTAGTGGATGCCATGAATAACGCACCAGTTGTAGGCCCTCACCGACGGTCCTAGTTCGGCAACCAGCGTGCGGCTCGCCGCTTCCATCCTGTCTTCAATTTAGTCGATCACGGATCGAGCTGATAACACACGCCGATCGCAAGTCGACGCCACGACGTTCAGGCCGTCGCAACACGCGGAGGTAGGTGGTTCGAGTCCACCGCGGCCCACTCAGCTTTTGATGCTAGAAGCCGCACCACGCGTGCCGATCAAGAGCCAGATCCCGATCACGAGGCTCCAGACCAGAAAGAGAAAGAACGTGAAGAACGCAAGTGACGTGAGGGCCACCACGCCTGCGCCGAGAGTCAACCACCGCAACCACGTTGGAAGCGACTTGCCGGCGCCGATGGTCAGCACGATCAGCGCCAGGCCAACGAGCATCGGGGCAGGGCCGAAAATGATCGCGCTTGTTGCTTCCGAGATCATGTAGGTGAGCGTGGGAGCCACACCAAGATCGACGCCCGCTTCGACGTGCGCCAGAGGCTGAGCGCTCACCAAACCCCACCCCACTGCGAACGACGCGGCCCCAACGAGGCCGACGGCCCATACGATTTGGGGCACCAATGAGCCCGGACTCGATGATTCCTCAGCTGCCTGCCTGAGATAGGCAAACAGGCAGATCAGTCCGACCACCCCGATCAGTCCGATCAATGTGCCGGTCAGCGCGACGGGTAGGTTCCCAGGCGCCACATAGTTCTTTGCGATGGACTCGCTGTAGCCACCGCCCGGCCAGTTGACGAAGGAGATGGCAACGAAGGTCAGCACGGCGAACCCGATTGCCCCCACTCCACCGACGACGGAATTGGCGCGAGCCATCACGGACACCGAGCAAGTTTAGGTTTGTGCGGGCCATCTGGGTTTCTCGGAGCTTGAGTCGGTTTCATTCACACCTTCTCACCGACCACCGAGCCGATGGCTCGACGAAGCTAATCCGGCCTCCTTCGACTGTCAGCCCACGGTTCGCGTTACGGAAACCACGGCCCACCATCGAAACGAATTCAGCCAAGCCACATAACGCCGATCGACGGCGACCTTGAATTCGCCCTCAAGGTCTTGAGCTTCGCCCAGGATCACCACATACTCAGTCTTCTCCGATCGGGATGGCGATTCCGACGTGGTCGACGGCACGTACAGCTTGGCGGTGGACTGGCTCGGCGGCCGGCGCTTGGGGCGGTGCGGGGTCGGCGAAATGTGTCAAAGCGGGTGCCCGTGTCGGTTCCGCTCGCTGTGGGGTTCCTTTCCTTCCTTTTTCCCACCACATCATGGTGCTCGCGCAGGGAGTCGAACCCTGAACCTTGGGATTTAGGAGTTCCCCGTACTAGTCAATTGACAGCCAAGATGACAGCCAATCCGACGCACGACAGCGGACAGTGGCGGACCTGGATGGAATCGTGATCCTCAAATTCGAGCCAGGGCGGACCGTGGCGGACCATGACGGACGCCAACCCCGCGGTCTTCAAAACCGCGGGGAGTGGTGCCGTCGCGCGGTGTCCGGTCCCCGAGCGACTGGTGGGGTCGGGTGCGGTTGTAGATGTCGCGGAAGCGCTCTCCATCGAAAGCGCTCCGCCGTCATCGATGGGTGCGCGGTAGAGGTGCTCCTATTCGAGGGTACGAAGAAACGCTCGATGACGCCGTTAGTCTGCGGTGACCGGACGCGGGTGCGGACGTGGCGTAGCAGCGGGTCCTCGCCGGCGAAGGCAGTCTTATCTGTCTCGCCGTGGAAACCTTTAGGTGCTTCCTGCCGGGTCGCTGCCGGGGTGACGGTGGGCGATGGCTAAGCTCCCGCTGCCACATCTGGTATTCACTTGGATACTTGCGGGGTAGACCGACCACCCTAGTGATCAGGATGGCTTGCCCGGGGCATGGTCATCATCAGGCCTCACGGAGATCCGGCTTCACGCCCGCAGCAACCGACAATAGGCCGGACCCAGGTTGCCGTAGCCAGGTACGAAGCCGGACGGCGGCCGGCTTTCTAGCTCCCGCCCAAAGCTGCGCCCACAGCGTCGGCTCTGAGGCGGGCGGCTACCGCGGCGCCGGGCCGGAGACGAGGAGACCATAGGCCTCGGGGACGTTCGCGACCGGCCGTCAGTTCATCAAAACGAGCGTCAGCTGGCGCCCGCGCTGCCCCTTGACAGGCGATCACAGATGCTTCATAAATTTGGAGACTTCTCAGCTGATGATGATGATTTTCACCACATGAAAACAAGCGCGTATCGGACGCGGTCAGTAGAACGAGTTCTTTCCGTTCTCAATGTCTTCATCGACGCCGGTCCGAGCCTGACCCTGATGCAGGTCTGTGACGCGACAGGCCTGACGCCAAGCACGGCATATCGACTCATGGGAAATCTCGTCGCCCGGGGATACCTGGAGCCGGATCGCGAGGGCAACGCATATCGGCTCGGGCTGACGGTGATTCGCCTCGCGGGGGTGGCGTTAGGCCAGCTGGACGTCCGAGTCAAAGCGGCACCACTGATGGATGAGCTTCGCAACCGGACCCGCGAGACCGTTCATCTCGCCGCACTCGACGGACGGCACATCATCTACCTGGAGAAGCTCGAGGGCCTGCACGCAATAGGCCTGATGAGCTCGCGGGTTGGGCGCACGGCGCTTGCTCATTGCACAGCACTGGGTCGAGTCCTGCTGGCATTCAATCCGGACAAAGCCGAAGCAATTCTCGAAGGGCCGCTCGAAGCGCCGACCTCACGCACCGTAGTTGACCCCAAGGCATTGCGCGCGCTGTTAGCCCGCGTGAAGGAGCAGGACTACGCCCTGGATCTGGGCGAGCACGAGCCCGAAGTGCGCTGCGTGGCAGTGCCTGTTCGAAACCACTCCGGCGCGGTGATTGCGGCGATGAGCGTTTCGGGACCCGCACAAAGGATCGAGCCGATGCTGAGCGAAGGCCTGGTCGCGGAGGTGGTGCGTGTTGGGCGGGCTGTATCGGGCTTGCTCGGTTATTTACGTATCGATACGGCACGAGAGGTGCCCAGGAGCAAGAGCAGGACGAGAACCGTTTAGTCAGTTCATGTGGGGAGGTTTCGAGGAATGAGCATTGAAACACTCGTTGAAGGCGTAACCACAGGCCGGCTGAGCCGTCGGGGTTTTCTACAAGGAGCGGTAGCGCTAGGGCTTTCCATGTCTGGCGCCGTCGCTCTTCTGGAGGCGTGCACATCTTCTGGCACTCCGGGCACGTCCAAAGCCGACCTGACCTTCGTTGTCTGGTCTTATGGCGTGGAGACGATCAAGGACAACATCAAGAAGCTGGAGGCAAAGGTCTCCGGCCTCCACGTCAACTTTCAGGATTTCGCCTGGACCAACTATCACGACACTATGGTTGCGCGATTCGCCGCGAAAACGCCAACCGATGTCTGCTACGGCTCTGATCATTGGCTATCCGAGTGGGCCGCGGCAGGTTGGCTGTCGCCCCTTGAGCAGAAGTACCCCGATCTGAACGGCTACACGAGCGACTATTTCCCCTACGTCATTCAGGGCATGACATATCAAGGAAAGAACTACGGAATTCCGTATTACGCAGACACGTGGGCCTTTCTGTACAACGAGGATCACCTCAAGAAGGCGGGGATCTCGCAGCCTCCCACCACGTGGGCTGAGCTGACCCAGCAATCCCAGCAAATCAAGGCGAAAGGCATCGCCAATTATCCAGTCATCCTGTTGTTCGCCCAGGATGATCCGGGCTCCATCGAAGTCTGGACGTCAATGGTCTTTTCATTGACGGACGGCCATCTCTTCGATGACAGCTTGAATCCTGTCTTCAATCGACCCGGCTCGGCTGCCGCGAAGACAATTGATTGGATCTCCGGTGCCCTCACGTCGAAAATCCTCGATCCGGCCTCTCTGACGTCGCAAGAGATCCCAGTCGTCAAGGCGATGGAATCCGGCGCGCACACATTCACGATCCTGGAGACGTACAACCAGGCCGAGCTGAACAAGAGTGGCTCAGGTCCGTTCTCCGGTAAGTTCAAGATGGCGCCGATGCCGGGCGATACACACAACACTGTCGGCTACGTGCGCTTTTACGCTGTCACGGATCAACTCACCAAGAGGGACTCGAGCGTCGTCAAGTTTGGTGATGACTTCCTGCAGTATTTCGGCGGAAAGCCGGATGGCGCGATCAGCCCTGTGGTCAAGCGCTGGGCGGTTGAAAATGGCCTGGGCTTCGGTTGGAAGTCGCTTTGGGACGACGCCGACGTCCGCAAGGCGTTCAGCACCTGGGGCGACCCGGACATGTTGCGACAGAATCAGCAACTGGCGCGATCAAAGGAGGGGCTGACAAAGTACTACCCCTCGTGGGACGTCTTCACTCGCAGTGAGCTCCAGAAGGCCTATCTCAAGCAGGTCAGCACGACCGCGGCACTGACCGCGATGGCTGACAAGTGGAACAGCTTGAAGAAAGGCTGATCGTCTTTCAGGGTAGGTCGTGGCCGAATTGAGGGCTGGTGAGGCGCGCCGGCCCTCGAGGCGACGCAGTGAAACCGCAACGCGCGGAGAGTCAGGTTATGCATACCTGACTCTTCTGCCCGTGCTGCTGATCATGGCCGCCTTCAGCCTGTACCCGATTGGCTACTCGGTCTACCTAAGCCTGCATAAAGAGGTTCTAACTGATCCTCTAAACAACCCGTTTGTGGGATTCCAGAACTTCGACAACGTCCTCCACAGCTACTACCTGACCTCGTCCTTGGTGTCCACCGCGGCTTTCATGGTCATGGCTGTGCCAGGGGTGATGATTTTCGGACTGCTCGCGGCGCTGCTTCTAAATGAGGCGTTCGCCGGCGCCAGGATCCTCAGGGTGGCCATCTTGCTGCCCTGGGCAATGCCGGCCGTGGTCAGCGGCATCGTCTGGCGCTGGTTGCTAAACGGCGACTACGGGGTCCTGAATTCGGCCCTTTATCAACTCGGAATCATCCACGACTACATCCCCTGGCTGAGTCAACCTGCGTTGGCCAGGGTGGGATTGGCGGTCGCTCACGTCTGGCGCGAGGGGCCATTGGCAGCCATCTTCTTGTTGGCTGGTCTGCAGACGATTCCGGCCGACCTCTACAGTGCGGCGGCGGTCGACGGAGCGGGCCGACTGGCCGCGTTTCGGCGGATCACCATGCCGCTGCTGCGGCCCACGATCGTGCTCGTGTTGATCTACGAAACCATCGTGGCAGCGACGACATTCGACCTGGTTTACGTGATGACCGGAGGAGGCCCGGCCGATGCCACCTCGTTGATCAGCTGGTTCGCGTACGCCGAGGTCTTCAAATTTCTGGATCTGGGAACAGGAGCCGCCCTGGCATTCCTCATCGCGTTGGTTCTGCTGGGCGTGATCGTCCTGTACCTCCGGGTCCTGCGCTCGGAAGAGCGGCGGTGAGCGCCCACCTCGGCAGCGGGGCTTTTTGGCGCCAGGCGGGCCTGTGGGCTGCGACCGCGGTGATGCTGCTGTTCATCCTCGGGCCGATACTCTGGATGCTCGACTCCAGTTTCCAGGGTGAGAACGAGCTGCTGACACGTCCCAGCCACGTGGTACCGCAGCAGCCGACGATTGCCAACTTCGACTACATCTTCACGGGCACGGTTCCCCAAGGCCAGAACGTTCGGGGAACGCTTCGCAGCCGAATATCGCAAGAGGCACGTGAGATTCCTGCGGCACTGGAGAACAGCGCGATCATCGCCCTCGTCGTTGCTCTCGTGAACGTGGCGCTCGGTGCCCTCGCCGCCTACACGTTCGCTCGCGTCAAATTTAGAGGCAAATCGCTCGTTTTCAACTTTCTGCTCGGCACCCGGCTGCTGCCCGCCATTGCCGTGGCGATCCCTTACTACGCGATCGTCAGCGCTCTCGGCCTGCTCGATTCATATCTCGGACTGATACTCGTCTACCTGACCTTTTCCTTGCCGTTCACGATCTGGTTTCTCCGTGACTACATCATGTCTCTGCCGATTGACATCGAGGAAGCAGCTCAGATCGACGGTTGCGGGCGTCTGCAGTTGTTCACAAGGATCGTTTTACCGCTGGCTGCGCCTGGCCTGGCTGCTGCCGGAGCATTCGCCTTCATGTTGTCGTACAACGAGTTCCTTTTTGCCTTGCTTCTCACACAGACGATCGGCTCGCAGACACTCCCCGTAATTCTCTCTTCGGTCGCCACAAACCCAGATGCGAGCTTGGCTCTGATCGCGACCAGCGTTGTCCTCGCGATGGTGCCGCCCCTAATATTCGCGATCGCCTTTCAGCGGTTCCTCACGAGGGGCCTGGTGGCCGCCCTGGGAAAGAGCTGAGCCTGCGTCGATGGGAGCTGAGATCGTGACGATCGGCGAGACGATGATCCTGCTTTACGGCGAGGACACGACCGCACCCCTGCGATTCGGGGAACCTTTGATGCTGGACTTCGCCGGAGCTGACTCGAATTTCGCTATCGCCATGTCGCGACTCGGCTACCGCGCAGCGTGGATAAGCCGGTTGGGCGACGAGCCTTTGGGGGAGCTTGTTCTGAACGCAATCGCCCGAGAGGGAGTCGACGTTTCCCGGGTCATCCGGGACCCAACCCGCAATACCGGCTTGTATCTGAAGCACCATGATGCGACCGGAGTCACGCGCATTCAGTACTACCGTCGCGGCTCGGCGGCAAGCAATCTCCAGCCCAATGATCTGAACGCCGACCAGTTTCGCGACGCCAGGCTCGTGCATCTCAACGGAATGACATTCGCTCTCAGCGAATCCTGTGCCGGCACCATGCGCAGGGCAGTGGAGTTAGGGCTGAGTTGTGGCGCGATGATCTCGCTCGACCTCAACCTCCGGCTCCAGCTCTGGACCATCGAATCCGCAAGAGAGGCGCTTGGGCCTGTCATTCAGAACACCACCGCGATCTTTGGGACTGAGGAAGAGTTTCTCGACTATTTCGGAGTCTCAGACATCGACGAGGCATTGGTTGCTGCGGTTGCGCAGGGACCCCGAATCGCAGTTGCCAAGATGGGGCCGGACGGCTCGGTTGCGCTGATCGATGGTCAGCGCTTCGCGCATGGGGGCTACACGTCGCCGGCGGTCATCGACGTCGTCGGCGCAGGCGATGGATTCGACGCTGGATTCTTGGCCTCGTATCTTCGCTCTCTCTCTCCATACGAATGCTTGCGCAGGGCGAACCTATGCGGCGCGTGTGCCGTCGCCACGCCTGGAGACTTCCAGGGGTACCCCGCACTTGACGAGATGGAGCGGCTGCTCGAAAGCTGGCAGGAGCGCGGTCGAGCCGGTGACTGAGGGGATAGCGCCGGAGCGGCTTGTGGCCATCGTCCGAACGCGGGACCCTGAGCTGGCGGTCCCGCTGGCGGAGGCGATCGTCAGCGGCGGAATCTCGAGCATCGAAGTTGCTCTAACGACGCCCATGGCTCTCGATGCCATTGCCGAGCTGGTGTCTCGGCTGGCGCAGCGCGGCCTCGTTGGAGCAGGCACGGTGCGGAATGCGTCCGACGCAGAGAGCGCGATCGCCGCAGGCGCGAGGTTCCTGGTTTCGCCCGACTTCAACGAGAAGGTGCTCGACAAGGCTCGATCGTCTCGCATTCCTTATATCCCGGGGGCGCTGACGCCGAGCGAGGTAGGAGAGATCTTGGAGGCGGGGGTGGAGATGATCAAGATCTTTCCCGCAGCCCGTCTGGGCCCGGGGTATCTTCGCGACCTGCTGGGCCCTTTTCCGCAGCTTCGCCCGATACCCACCGGCGGAATCGACTTTTCGAATGCAGCTGATTTCATGACAGCCGGTGCCTTTGCGCTGGGCATCGGCTCTGCTCTGACAGACGGAACGGGCCGGTCCGGGCTGGCCGGTGTGACGGCACGGACCAGGCGCCTGAGGCGTCTCATGGAACGGGTCGACGGGAGGTGAATACGTTGATCGAAACCGCGGTCAAGTCACGGCATGTGCGGCTGTTCATAGGCGGGCAGTGGAGGGATGCCTCCGACGGGAAAACTTTCGAACAGATCAGCCCGGCGACAGGCCGCGTGATCGGTGTCGTCTCGGACGGCACTCGTGACGACGCACGCGCAGCCGTTGAGGCAGCGAACCAGGCTCGCCATTCCAGCGCGCGACTGTCGATTCTCGAACGCGCTGCTCTCTGCGACCGGATAGCCGACACAATCGTCGGCCGCCAGGCACAGCTGGCGCCCGAGCTTTCACTGGAGCAAGGCAAGCCACTTCACGAAGCCAATGACGAGATCAATTTCGCGGCGCAGCTCTTCCGCGATGCAGCCGACTACATCTCAAAGCTGGAGACCAGCTTGCTGCCATCCGCGGCCGGCAAGCGAATATTTACGCTGCGCCAGCCGCACGGAGTCGTCGCCGTCCTCACGCCGTGGAACTATCCGGTTGGAATCCCGAGCGAGTACCTGTCGGCTGCATTGGCTGCGGGCAATGTTGTTGTTTGGAAGCCGGCACCGACGACCTCGATGATCGCGGCTCGCCTGGTTGAGTGTCTTCTGGAGGCGGGTCTGCCAGAAGGAGCGATCAATTTGATACACGGAGGTGCGGTTCCGGGTGAGGAGATAGTCGCCAACTCCGGCACGCAGGCCGTTGGCTTCACCGGCAGCACGGCCACCGGAAATGTGATCGCGAAGCATGCCGGCGCCAAGCCGCTCTTGCTGGAGCTGGGTGGCAACGGACCGACAATCATCCTCGACGATGCGGACGTGAAGAGGGCAATATCCGGGACGGCTGTCGGCTGCTTCACCAATGCCGGCCAGATATGTCAGAGCAGCGAACGAATTCTTGTGACCGAACGCATCCACGACCAGGTATTGGATGGCCTCGTTTCGAGCGCGTCGCGGGTGAAGCTCGGGCACCCTTTGCAGGAAGGCACGACCATGGGCCCGCTCAATAATGCGGGCGTCGCTACAAAGATGGACAGCCACATACGTGATGCCGTTGATCGTGGGGCCGAGGTCATCTTCGGCGGCGGCCGCGCCAAGGTCCAGCCGACTGACCTGTACTACCAGCCGACGGTCGTGGATCATGTGAGCCGTGACTCGCTGGCTAATCGCGAGGAGACATTCGGGCCGATCGCTCCCGTCATCGTCGTGCGCGACGTCGAGGACGCCATTTCGGTCGCCAACAGCTGCACGCTGGGGTTGTGTGCCTCCGTCTACACGTCGGACATGAACGCTGCTTTCCACATCTCAGAGCGACTTGAGTGTGGGGTCGTGAACGTGAATGAGTCGGCTGCGTATTGGGACGGACGAACACCATTCGGCGGCTGGTCAGGGAAGGGCAGCGGGGTCGGGCGCGTTGGTGGCATGGAATCGATCCGGTTCATGACTCAGATCAAGAGCGTGGTTCTCGATGTCCGCGATCCAGATGGGGATTGACGACCGAGCGATTCGACGCCTTGTCGAAATGACACGGTCTGACGTGAACAAGGCCGCCCCCGAGAGCCTCCTCGTCTTTCCACTTGGCGCGACAGAACAGCACGGGCCACATCTCCCCGTCGGGACTGACGCGATGCTCGTTGAGGCCGTTGCCGAGCGGGCCGTGCTGGCATTGCGGGATTCCTTTCCTGTGGTGCTGGCACCTACGTTGCCTGTGGGAAGCTCAGCGCATCACGTTCCCTTTGGGGGAACGCTTTCGATGACCAGCCTTTCCTTCTATGGCGTGCTGATGGATATTGGGAGGTCGGCCGCGGCCGGCGGATTCCGGCGGATGTTCTATCTCAACGGTCACGGCGGCAACCACGAGATCGCCCAGGTTGCTGCACGCGACCTGGGATTGGAGCTGGCGATCGCCGTCGGCTCCGGCTCGTGGTGGGCGATGGCCTATGACGCCCTGATTGAGGCCGGGCGCCCCACGATCCGGACGATTCCGGGCCACGCTGGGGGCTTTGAAACCGCAGCCATGATGGCCATGGCCGGCCACCTCGTTCGGGAACAGCCGCCGAACCGAACCGATCAGCCCCCCGCAAACCCTCCATTCCGGTCGGACTATCGAGCTGAGATCCACGGTTCCTGGAAAGCGATCGACGGCTTCACCGACAATCCTGCCGGCGCCACTGCTGAGCTGGGTGCCCGGTTCCTTGCGGTCGCCGCAGCCAAGGTCGCGTCTGATTTGCGCTCCTTCTACTCCGACTCAGAGGCAGTCGTCTGACCAGGAGCTCAACCAGCGACCAACTCCACCGTCTCAGGGGCGTTGCTCTTGATCGACCGGATGATTGCGTCATTCACCGCCACGTTGCGAACCGCGTCAGCAACGGGCACGAGGAAGTCCTGATCATTGCAAACGCTGCCGACAAAGTGGTTCACCTCATCCGCCAGGTCTCCGGCTATCCGCTGATTCGTCTCCGGCCAGTGCAGTCGGTCGGGGAGCGTCATTCCTCCGGCGCCGACAACCAGTAAGCCATGGTCGTGCGTGTCGACAGCCACACTTCCCATTGTTCCGACGACTTCGAGACGCGCATTGATTCCGGATGGAAAGTTGTTGGGTAGCGTCCATCCAAATTGCAGGTTCCCAACCACACCGCCCTCCAGTTCGCAGGTTGCGAAGATCGCGTCGTCACCAGGTGGTCGGGAGCTGTCTGGAACGACCGTTCTAACCGCTCGCGCGAATAGTCGCGTGATCTTTCGGCCTGTGATCCATTGCATTGCATCGATGTCGTGTATTCCGAGGTAAAAGCACGGGGAGCTCCTTCCTGCCATGCGCAGCCCAACATCACGGAAGGTGAAACGACCCGCGGTCACGTGCAATGGTTGACCCACGACGCCTTCAGCAACCTGCGCCGCAGCTCCCGCGTAGCGCGGATCAAACCGCAGGATGTGTCCCACCATCAACCGGCTCTGCGACGATCGGGCGACCTGAGCGATGCGGCGCGCGGCTTCCAGCGTATTTGCCATTGGCTTCTCGAGCAGCACGGCCTTGCCTGCCCGGAGCAATCGTGTTGCGGGCTCCTCGTGGGCGGTATCGGGAACCGCGACAATCGCCGCATCAACTCCCCGGTCGTCGCAGATCGAGTCGACAGACGGATACGAAGCGACGCCGAAGCTCGACGCGAGCCTCTCCGCGGTGTCCCGGTCTACGTCGACTATCGCCGCGAGCTCTGCGAGCGGGCTCTCGGAGATCACGCGGGCGTGCAGCTGACCCATGAAGCCGGCTCCAACCACTGCCACGCGCAGTCTCATTTAGATGTGGGTTAGCTTAGGCGGGGCGCTGAGATCGGTGTCCTCGCTGAGGCGTGGCGGGCACGGCAGAAAGGTTCGAAGAGCCTTACTCCGTATTTGCGGACTGGAGCAGCGCACGGTCGATCATGGTGCCGCGACACATCTTTGATCCACAGTTGCATGCGTATGCGTCGGGGCCGTCGGTGGGCTCTCCCGGCTGCAGATTGTAGTCATAGGTCAATTCTTCACCGGGCGGAATGCGTCGCCGCGCATGCACGAATACCTTGTCCCCCTCAACAGATGTCACCCAGTTGGGATCGCAAGAGTGATTCATGAAACGGATGCTGTTCCCGTTGACTCCAGGCCGCCGACTCCACAGGGCAGTTGGGTAAGGTTGCCCAGCGAGCTGCCCGAGTAGGCGACGATTCCCATCCGTCTGGCGGGGAAGGTGGAGGAGCCACCGAACAGAAGGAGGCGGCCATTCGGCCGCCTCCTTCTCGTCAGTTATCTAGCCGCAACTAGGCTTATCAAACGTATTGACTACGCCGCTGGCACTTACGCTCGCGTGCATGACATCGTGGAAGATCAGCGTCGATCCGTCCGAGCCAGTTCCCCTCAAGGAAAACGTCGACGTTTCGCTCCCGTTTTGCAGGTTGTTGTTGTCTCCGAACCAAGTCGTGAAGTGGCCGGTGAACGAGGGCTGGGCGGGATCGTCCGGGGTAAAGGCAAAGTTGCCCGTCTGAGTGCCCGTCGCCCAAAAGGTGCCGGCCCCGATGCCGGATGTCAATGTCGTCACGTGGAAAACCCCGTTGTAGGTGAGCGATACTGTGCCGCTCGCACCGGTGCAAGGGTTGGGTGACGGGAACGAAGCCGTAGCGTTATGAAAGGTTTGAGTGAAGCTAACGGCTCCGGCACCATTGGCCTGCGCCGGAACGGCGAGCAGCCAACCAGCGACGATGGCGGCCACAACGGCAAGCAGCTTTTTCATGTCTTCTCCTGTGCTCTAGCGAGCCCTCACGTCCGATTGAATGCCGCCACATCGCAGGCCCACAGGGCCGGCCGGCGACGGGTTGCGGCCAACACCCGCGTCGACTGTGAACAGGGAGACCTGGTCGGAGCCGGTCGGCTTGCGCTCAAACAACACGTCGCCGAGCGCCGACCTCCAGGGGCGGTTGGTCATGCTAAGGGCGTAGAGCCGCACGCGCAATGGGACATCTTGGCTTGTCGAGCGGCGGTTGACTGCCTAACAGCCAACCGCAGAGCAACGCCTTGCGATGCTCGGCCTCCTTGGATGCCTCGCACACCCAAGGTTTCCGCCGCCTAAATCGTCAGAACCTTCATCCGCCATGAGTAAAGTGCGGG
>WNGO01001394.1_pt1 | contig 15991 bp, 14 predicted proteins | sample 5400511 | NCBI WGS metagenome assembly WNGO01 (sample SAMN13153380, study PRJNA577476) | soil metagenome | isolation source: 20 cm soil or saprolite under Garry oak tree replicate 2 | place: USA:California | collected 2016-06-15 | reverse complement strand
GCCGATTGGCTCAAGAGGTTGGAGAGAATATAGGCAACTAAAATATGTGCTTCCCGTCGATTTTGCACCAGGCGATCGGCCTCTTCGGTTAACGCAACAATCAGGTCACCCAATGTGCCTTCGAAGAATTCTTCATTGTCCATGTTGATACTCCTCGCTGCAATCATTCCAGCAACTCTTAGAAACCCTATAGGGGTATTCCGCAAGCCTTATGCCACTATACTTATTGCCGCAGCTAGTGATTCTCATAATGAATTGAGGTCGTGAATGCCCAAGACGATCATGTATAGAAGAGTTTTGCCGACAAAAGCGAAGTTGTTTTACTTCGCCTATTGTCCCAACTACGATTAATTTAGCGAAGGAATACTCGCGCGGTGAAACCTATCCTTTATCTTTCGTGCCCGCTGTAGAAAGCTCAGGAAAGGCTGTTTGCATCAACGTTAACCGATTCGCTGCAAGCCTTTTACTGACCCAGGTCGGCCCCGAGTTATATGCAGTCAGGGCAACCTTGAGGTCACCAAACATTTCTTTCAAGTGAGCCAGATAAGACGCGCCGACTTTGACGTTCACCAGGGGATCAATTAAATTTAAGTCCGTCTTCCGTTCAAACGACGGAATTTTCCCCTCCTCGACCAGCGCCGCCACGACCACCGGTTGAATTTGCATCAATCCCTGCGCTCCCTGAGACGAAACCGCTTTGTGATCGAACCGACTTTCAACTTGGATAATCGCCAGAACAAGCATGGGATCGAGGGCGTATTTGTCGGTCGCTTCCATGATGCTCCGTGCCAAGACCACCATCGCAGCTGGGCTCATTTTGGCTCTCTGTAACTTCAGCGCAGAACGAATTTTGGCTGTGTGATATTCCTTGACTGCTCGAGCCTGATCACTTTCACCGATCAGAGGCGCCGCATGAAACAGGCAAAGAATAAATACCGTCGCGGACAAGACCGCCGCTATGGGTCGGGTACTCAACCGGTGGCAAAAGGGCCGTCGAAACAGGTTCATAATTTTCTTGCGCCGTGCGTAGGTACTGTTCAATGCAGATCCACGGCGCAAGTATCGTTCTCTTCCTCATCGATGTGCTGATCTGTTACTGGGCTAAGATCCTGCTCGGTCACGGCGGCGAGCTCGCGTGAATCGAACCAAAGTTTATCGCCGTCAATGCCGCCGCCCGGATAACTGGTCTCAAATTTTACTAACCAGTTATTTTGCCCGCGTTGTTCAAAGCGAATGAGGCGGCCAATTTCGCCGCCCCGTAGCCAGTGTTGAGGAACGATCTTGACCCGTTCTCCAAGTGCGAATTTTCCTGATCTGTTCATCTCACACCTCCGTTGATCACCTTTTAGTTGCTGTTCATAGTTTTCCGTAGCGCAAACTCCGTGCCGAGATGTCGATCAGCTCAGGATATTGATTTAAAAGAATTTCACTCGTGCTGGGACGGAAGAAATTACTTCTTGGAGGCTGTTTCCTCCCGATTAAGCAGAGAAATAACCACGCAACAAGAGCTTCGTGATGGTATTTTTTTGATTTGCGCGGCGGCGAACCAGAAAACACATTAACCACCGAGTCGGCGCCGACCGTGGGTTTCGAAATGAATTCAAATTTGAAGGTTGTCGGCAAATTCCGGACGCTGAAAAATCGCCGGAGAATAAATCACGACCGCTGATTACGGTCGAGAAAAACTAGTGGCATTAAACTTGACTCATGAATTAGCGGCTTAAGCTGCCTGCCTCCGACCGCCGTGTGCATACTTATAAATCAATTCGGTCAGTTCGCTACCCTTGAACGGTTTTTCCAATAAGCTCGCATGGTATAGCTTTTGTTCATCTTCGATTTCTACACGATAGCGATTGAAATCGCCCGTCATATAAATAGCCTTCACCGCAATATTGTGTTTCCTGATGTTCTTAACTAGATCCAAGCCGTTTTCGTTTCCCATGGTAATATCCGTGAGCACGAGATCGGGCCCGAAATCGACAAAAGCTGAATACCCTTCATGCGCACTGTTGGCTGTCTTGACTTGATAGCCCTCGATTTCCAGTCGCTGCTGGATCAGGAGAGCCAAGTTGTCATCATCATCCACGACTAGAACTTTGTATTTTTTCATATCGTTCCCTCTGCCATGGAGTCGTAATGGACTTGGATTATTTTTTATTGGCAAAGCCCGTACCAAGATCTTTGATTTAAAGGTAAGATCTGGATTTTCAATGACTCCTCGCACGGGTTCGCCGAGGAGTGCAGCGATTCTGAAGGATAATTGGCGCCTAAAAAGACGGTGAAAGCACTGAATGTCTGTATGGAGTTCAGGTCAACCGGGGGTGGCACGGATTGCCCGATCAGATGATTCACATCTTATATTTCGCTAAAAAAGCACGAGCCTAGGGCAGCAATCTTCTTTTCATAGGAATCGGGATCGAGAAACCAGAGCGCGGCGGCGATGCTGCTCAATAGAGAATTGCCGTCCTGAGGCGTGAAGCACATGCCGACCACTTCGCGATCGCCGCGTAGGGCGAGGCTCTGGTTAACCACAACCGTTTGATTCAGAATGCGGCCGAATAGACCGTGGTCGCGTCCAAAGGAAAATACCGCGGCGGAAGATTTTTTGTTGGTGAGTGCGATTTTTGAGTTGGCTTTGAGCCTGTGGATGACATCGTTCAAAGTCGTCGGGCGCCGCAAGATCATGTCGAAATGAATCGTATGCATGTATTGGGTGTTCAGCTTCAAGGCCGACGAAAAAATATTTAAATCGAGCCCAAGCGTCTTGAAAAGATAATGAGCGTCGCGACCCTGATGCGTGCCGAAATGATTGTCATCATGCTTTCCTACCTCAGGAGCAGGAAGGAATTGACTGTCCTCGCTCAGATCGTTGGCGCGGCGCATGCAAACAAAACGGCCTTCTTGAAGATTGTTTTCCTTTTCGGGACCCAAGGCGATCGTGTCGATCAAGGCAGCCAGATTATGGGTGTTGCAGCTGACCACCTGAATAAATTTATCCGTTTCTCTATCTAGCGCCGCGTCATTGATGCCGTACGCGTACATTTTGCCAAAACCGAACTCGCTGCCTTGGGCGATAAAGCCGCAGCCATTATTAGCGTAACGGTCGTAATATTTCTCCTTGTTTTCGTTCCCCACCGGCGTGCAGTCGATGACGACGCTTGATCGTTCGATCGCCTCCTCGGCTTCGTAGCAAGGCTCCATGTCGAGATTCTGAAAACGGCGCCATTCAGCTTTGTCGACACAAAGTTTTACCCCTTGCCGCATCAACGCGGCGACCTTGGAGCGATCCGTTATCAGCGGCGTGCGTTTGTGGAAGGTTATCTCGTCAATACCTAACGGCTCCTGAAAGTTTGCCAGTAACCCGATCAGTGGCTCCCCGATGGTTCCGGTGCCCACGATGTGAACAACATTTTTATGCATCCGACCTCCGGCCTTGTAGTTAAACTCGGTTGAGCGTGTTCGTCTTGCATCGTTGCGCCGGCACCGACGATCCGTGGCGATCGCAGTCGTGCCATGACGCTCCGGCGGCCGGTGGCTTACGTTTTCTGATTTTTCCCCACCGCTTCGAATTGCTTGTCTTTCATCTTGCGCATCAGGTCTTCGAAAGATGAGCGGGCGATGACTCTGGTGAATTGCGAGCGGTAGTTATTGACGATACTGATGTTCTCGATCACCACGTCATAGACTTTCCAATCATTGCCCGCCTGATAAAGCTTGTACTCGACCGAGTACTGTTCTCCGTTGTTGGCGACGATCTTGGTGTTGACCTGAGCAAATCCCTGGTCTTGCTTCTCGCCTGTGACGGTGACTTTTTCTCCGTTATAGGAATCGAGATTGTTGATGTATGAGCTTTCGATCAGTTCGGTGAAGAGTCTTGCGAACTCTCGTTGCTCCTCAGGGGTGCGCCGCTGCCAGTTGGCGCCGAGCGAGCGTTTCGCCATCTCGGTGAAATCGAACTTTGGAAAGATCACCTGGCGCAATCGCTCCAGGCGCTCTTTTTTCTTCGCTTCGGACTTGAGATTCGGATCCTTGAGAATGGTCACAACCTGTTCGATTGCGCTTTGGATCTGTTCTTTAGGCGTGACCGCGGCGGCGGAACCGACAAACGCGAATGCCAACATACCGGCGATGAGGGTCCCAGTGAGACGCGCGAGGAAAACCTGACCACCACGGTGACTAAGACCATTCTCTATATCCATGTTGAACCTCTTATCGAGCGTTAGCTGATGTCGCATTCCGTTACATCGAAACTTTGGCTAGTACACTGAGCAACCGCTATGCCAATCTTGCTAAGGGTCGAGTCCTTGTAAATTTCATGTCTTAGATCCGCGTCCATCAATTGATCGAATTTTTGCACGGGATTTTCCTACACTCCGGGTATGGGTTTGGGTGCCGATTTAATTTTTGGACTTCGACTAATTTTTAGCCCTCGTTTTGCAACGCCCCGAGGCTGTTGGTTGACAGTCGGGGTTTTCCTGGCTTTCCGCGCGACGCGCTGGGAAGATCGGATGGCAAAACCGGCGAGCCGACTTTGCTCCGAGCAATCGTGACAGCCACGAGCTTATCCCCTTTTTTCACGTAGGCGATCTTGACGCTATCCCCCACTTTCACCTTGTCCGCGCCCTTGGTTGCTTTGCTAATCTCGACGGTCTCCGAGCCGCTTTCCGTGTTAAGCACCATCTCCTGCTTGGCTGTATCAAGTTTTTGCACGGTGCCTTCGATTTCCGCCGCCGATGCGGTAAATGCCGGAAAGAATAACAGCGCGATCAAAACTAAGGCTGTTTTCTTCATCGCGATTGGCCGCCTTTCTACGTCAAATACTATCCCCGCTCAGTTTGATTTGTTCGGTAAGCGATCATCGGTGGAAAATAGCCGGTCCGATTTCAACGCATGTGTCCGCCGGTGTTCCTTCCCTGGGTTCTCTTTTGCCAGCAATTTTTCCATGCCCTGAAGCACCGGCGGTGGATCCCTTTCTTCTGGTACCCTGAACAGCTGCCAGCGTTTAATGGCGCGGCCGAGCCCGATACGACTCGAATACACCGACAGCGGCACCGCCAGCAGTAGGGAAATGGAAACGGGCAACAGCCACCACGCGAGCGTCTCATTCCAATAAAGCCCGCCCGCCATCCCAGTTAGCGCGATGAGCGTCGAGAAGCCGTGGTGGCGAACAGCCTCCCACCAGTCCGTCTCAGCGTCGTTGCGTGTCTGCGCGTGCCATTTTATTTGCCGGCCGAACAACGTCAGCAAAACAAATTTGCTGTGAAACCACATGCGCAGCGGCGCCACTAGCGTTGAGAAAATGATCTCCAGGACGATGCCAACGGCCAGGCGCAACGCGCCGCCGAAACCGGCTACCTGGCGATTCTTGAGGATCAGGGCAAAGCTCAGGAATTTTGGCAGAATCAAAAGCAGCCCCGTGGTCGTCAACAGCGCAATCGTCAGCTCCGGATGCCAGATCGGCCAGCGCGGAAACAAGCTTGGCCCGGGGGGAAAATAAACCGGGGGCGTCAAAGCCTGGATGATGACCTCCGCGCTGCTGAGAACCAAGAATACTGCCCACAGCAGCGCGGAAGCGTAAGCCATCACCCCCATGGCCATGATCGCCCGATGGCCGAAGCGGATGCCGTCGCCGAAAAGCAAACGCAGATGCTGCAGATTGCCCTGACACCAGCGCCGATCGCGCTTGAGCTCGTCCAAAATATTCGGCGGCGACTCCTCGTAGCTGCCGGTCAGATCGTGCGCCAGCCACACTTGCAATCCGGCCCGCCCCATGAGCGCGGCTTCGACAAAATCGTGGCTGAGAATTTCTCCGCCTAACGGCGGCTTGCCCGGCAACCGCGCCAAGCCGCAGTGTTTGACGAAAGGCGCGATGCGAATGATCGCGTTGTGTCCCCAATAGTAACTCTCGCCAAGCTGCCAGAAAGCAAGGCTGGCGCTAAACAACGGTCCATAAACGCGGCCGGCGAATTGCTGCACTCGCGCAAACAGCGATTCGCGGTTGACGATCGTCGGCGCGCTCTGGATGATCCCTGCTTGAGGCGAAAGCTCCATCATCCGCGCCAGACGTACCATGATCTCGCCGGACATCAGACTATCGGCGTCCAACACGATCATGAAATCGTAGTTCCGTGACCAGCGCCGCAAGAAGTCGGCGATGTTACCGCTCTTGCGCTTGATGTTGTTGCGCCGGTGGCGGTAAAAAATTTTGCCGAAGCCATTTAGCCTGCGGCAGGTTTGTTCCCATGAAATCTGCTCTTCGAGTTGACGGGTGGCATCAGAGGTATCGCTAAGGACGTAGAAGTCAAATTTCTCCAGCTGTCCGGTCTCCGCCAGGGATTGATAGATCGCGCCAATCCCGGCAAAGCAGCGCGATACTTCTTCATTGCAGATCGGCATCAACACGGCGGTGCGCGAGCGCAGCGGTTGCTGCGCGGCTTCGCCGCAGACGCCCGGGAGCGAGTAAATCTTCTGCTTGCGCCAAATCGTCCAAAAGCCGGCGATGTTGGTCCAAAAAGAAAATGAGATCCACGCAAACAAGACGGTAAAGATCGCAACCACGGCGACTTCGAGATCACTGAGCTGGGCCGTGGGGAACGTGCGCGCCAGCGACCAACTCGCAATTAGGGTCTGCGCGGCGACGAGCAGCGCCAGGACAATCCGGCGGTGCTTTGCCGCCCTGCGCCAGGCGGGTTCAGCCGTCGTTTCGCCGTATCGATCGGGTTGCGTCGGAGCTTTGACTGCGCCGCTCTTCCTCGTCGCAATTTTGCGCCACAGCCGATGCAAGGGATGACGGTCTAACTTGCTCGGCGCCATCGAGACACGCCGAATCGGCGGCATGGAACCAACACACACGCCGCGAATTTCGTTGCGAGACAAGAACGGGCGCGCCTCCAGAGTCGCGAGCGCTGCCCGCCTTAACTCAAAACGATTCGGCTTCGCCAGACGCAAGTCATCCGAAGACGGATTGGTTTGCGCGGGTGTCAGCGAAGTCGGCTGATGATCGCTGTCATTCATGCTTCTATTCATGCTTCCAACTGATAGGTCCAGGTTTCCGTGAGCACATCCCTGCCGTTTTGCAGATAGGCGCGCAGCTCTAAAGGTTTTCCACGCGCGCGTTTGATTTGAAACGCTAGGCGCCAACCGCCGGTCACGGAATTGCGCACCACGTTTTGTTGCACCAGTTGCCCTTCTTGACCCACTCCTATGACGGCCTTGACCGCGGCCGAAGCCGACAGCGATTTTAGTTTCTCGCCCTCGAAGTCAATGATGATTCTTTGCCAATCCTCTTTATCGCCGTTGCCGAATCGCGTTGCCACGACTCGCGCCAGTCGCAAATCAACCGGATCGTTGCTTTCGAAGTTAATCCGGTAGGCTATTTCAAGCGACTGGCCGGGCGCCGGTAGCGTGCGCGGCAGCCAATAGGCCACCATGTTGTCGTTGGTTTCCTTTTGGCTCGGGATTTCCACCAGCTTGACGAATCCTCGGCCCCACTGGCCAACCGGAACGATCCAAGCGTTCGGCCGCAACTCATGGCGCACTTCCAAATCCTCATAGTTTTGAAAGCGGCGGTCACGCTGCAATAGTCCAAAGCCGCGCGGGCTGTTAAATTCAAAGTAGCTGACCCGCAGCTTTTCCGGATTGCCAAGCGGACGCCACAACCACTCGCCCGCGCTCGAATGCATCAACAACCCGTCCGAGTCGTGCACTTCAGGACGCCAATCGTCGGGTGGACGCGGCTTATCTTCACCATAGAGATACATGCTGGTGAGTGGCGCGATGCCGAACTCATTCACTGTCTTGCGCGGGAACAAGCGCGCGCGCGCTTGGATGACAGTGGGCTGACCCGGTTGCACGACAAACACGTAGGCACCCGTCACGCTCGGACTATCGAGCAGCGCGTACAATCTCATTTGACGAGCGTCGGCGGTGGGCCGTTCCAGCCAAAACTCACTAAAGAAAGGAAATTCTTCCCCACTCGGCCAGCCTGTGTCGATCGCCAAGCCGCGCGCGGACAGCCCGAACACTTCGCCCTTCGCCACCGCCCTGAAATAACTGGCGCCGGCAAATACCACCACGTGATTGAATTCACTTCGTGGGTTGAACGGATAAGCGATGCGAAATCCGGCGAAGCCTATGTTGGCCGGAATCTTATCGGAGAATCTGTTCCTGCCATAGGTGAACAGACTTGGATCGAAATTCACCGGCTTCACGGTGCCCGCTTCGATGGTGTTCAGCCGCACGCCGTATTCGTAAAGGAACCCAGGGTGAATTAGCTGCAATTGAAAATTGCCGCGGTCGCGCCATAACGAACGCTTAACGTCGAATCGAATGTCGCGGTATTCGTCGTAGGACAGCGTCTTCAAAAAATCGGGGACTGGCGGCGGCGCGCGAAAAGCTTCGCCCGCGGCTTTCTTGGCTAGCGCACTGACGTCGTCGAACCCAAACGAGCCGGCAGCCGTCGACGCGGACAAAAGACCGAAACATAATCCAACGAGACTGATGACGGCGCGCAAGCCTAGCCGCGCCCTTCTAGCGAGATTGCACTCCACGGCTTTTTTTCTGGTTGCTGCTGAGCCCAACGCTGCCTGCGCTCCGAACGCCGGAGCGATGGATCGCCATCAATGACCCAACGGCTACATAAGATGCGCCGCTCGCTTGCGGTAGACAAAAAGGTCCGCCGTCTTTATTCGCGAGCGAAATCCGCGCTTCACAGATCAGCGCACTGAGCTGGTTCACACACGGAGAGCGAGAGGAGTCCCGTTACAACCACTCCTCAGATTCATCACTTTTGCAATCGACTTGATGATGGCGCAAGCGCTCCAAAGATTCGAAAGACTCGCCGCATCCGTCGCATTCGAATACCAAGGATGGCTTCACTGGTCTTTCGATATCCGGCCCGTCTTTTTTCATGTTCCCTCTTTTTTTTTATTCCAATGACCGGCGATCAAACTTCGGCTGCCGTCATAGCAATACTGATCAGCAACCGCTGTGCCAGTGCAAAGATTCGCGCTAACTATTCCGTTGTCAGATATTTATTAGCGGCGTGTCGACGGTTCGCAGCCTAACGTTGAGGAGAATCACCTACAGATTCGTATGGCTTTTCCTGTGTAAATAGGACGGAAAAAATTTCTTAAGCGTCGCACCCGCCTGCGTCATAAGTGTGGAGCAAAACTAAACGCGCGGTGCACAACCCCGCATGCGGGCAAAATCCGACCGCGCCTTTACCCAGCTTCCCGCACGTGTTAACTAACTGATTTCACAATTCGGATCTCTGGAGAAGGAAGGTGCCCGGTGGTGCCGCTGGTCTTCAAAACCAGTCTGGGGGTCGTAAGGTCCCCGGAGGGTTCGACTCCCTCCCTTCTCCGCCAGAAACAAATTTCTGCCGGACTCATATGTGAGATGTTAGTTAATGATCAGCAAGCGCCTATGCGTCGGCGCTCGCGCAGGCTTGATCTGTCAGTCCGCCGCGCTCTAGTTCTGGCTTAATTCGTTGCGCTTGAATTCGTCGATCCTGATTTCGTGTTTTCTGAGCAACTCATAAAAATCTGTGCGGGATTTCCCGGCCAGCTTCGCCGCTTCACTGGCCCTGCCACCGCAAAGTTTGAGCAGGTGAATCAGATAGCCTTTTTCAAATTCATACTTGGCATTTTTGTAGGATGTGATCGGGCTCTTGCCGCCGTTCACAAAACAACTAAAATCATCCGCGCGCGCGCTCGCCGCAACGTTTTTCGTGTGCAGGATAGAATCCTCGGTGAGCATGTCATGACGGGTCATCGCCACGGCGTATTCCAGCGTGTTTTCTAATTCGCGCACATTGCCCGGCCAATCATAGAGCATCAGCTTACGCATCGCCTCCGGGGTGATGCCCTTGATTTTTTTTCTCATCTGCTGGGAAATCTGCTTCAGGAAACGGTCCGCCAGCAGCGGTATATCTTCTTTCCTCTCTCTCAGCGGCGGCAAGTGAATCGGAATCACATGCAACCGGTAAAAGAGATCCATGCGGAAATTACCCTTTGCCACTTCCTCTTCTAAGTTCTTGTTGGTCGCGACGACGATCCTGACGTTCACCAGCACCGACTTTTCGCTGCCCACCGGGTAAAACTGCCGGTCCTGCAAGACGCGCAGCAATTTAGCTTGAATCGATAGCGGCATGTCGCCGATTTCATCGAGAAAAAACGTGCCGTTGTTGGCTTGGCTCAGCAAGCCCCGCGTGGTCCTCTCGGCTCCGGTGAAAGATCCCTTTTCATGGCCGAACAGCTCGCTTTCGAGCAGCGGTTCCGGCAACGCCGCGCAGTTGACGGCGACGAACGGCTTATCTCTCCTGCTGCTGGCCAGATAGATGGCCTTGGCGATCAATTCTTTTCCGGTGCCGCTTTCTCCGTGCAGGTAAATCGTCGACTCGGTATCGGCGATTCGAGCGACGACATCGAGCACGCTGCGCATCTTGGCGCTTTTAGCAACGATGTTGGGGAAGTCATAGGATTGCTCCAAGAGCCCCCTCAGCCGTTGGATTTCAGACGTAAGCCTCCGGGTCTCCAGCGCTCTTGAAATCTGCAGAAGCAGCTCTTGTGAATTAAACGGCTTGGCGAGGTAACTATAAGCTCCTTCCTGCATCGCCTCCACGGCGCTTTCCACGCTCCCATAGCCGGTGAGAATGATCACGCGCATGCCGGGGTTGATCGAATGCAACTCGTGCATCAGCGAAATGCCGTCGAGGTCGGTGAGTCTAAGATCGATGATGCATAGATCGAAGATATTCCCTTTGGCCGCCTGGACGGCGTCCCTGCCAGTCGATGCCGTCGTGACTTCGTAACCGGCGGACTGCAACTTGGAGCCGACCAGATCTAGCAGATTTTGATCGTCATCAACGACCAACAGATTGCCCGCTTTGCCCGCTGACATTTTCCTTATGTCCCTTTATTTATTCTTATGCTTACGCCCGACTCCCGATGAAATATTATATTTGGATTTCAAAAAATGATGCCGCTAGAAAATTTTTCTCGTAAGTACAACAATCAACGAGAGTCTGTGATTTCCTACGCATTTGTTGGGAAAATACCGTATTCATCCACTTAATCGCAACTGTATAAGCTTTCCGCTGAAGCTCCTGCAATATTCCAACCAACCTGTTTTGGCAATCTCTATCATGACGCAGATCGAATTTTTGAAGACTTCGGCGCCGAGCCTGTAATGGGAATATCTCATCCCGTTACCAGTAAGCAATATCTATCGAATCCGCAGATTAATGGGAAGCTCAAAGAAGTAAAGAGGCAGCGCGACCAAGCTTTTTCAAAAGATAGCCAAGAGTTAAATCTGTAAGAAATTTCTGCTCGGCTTGTCCAAAAACACTTACATCCAGGATGCCCTATGTCAAATTTTCCTTAATTATCGCGCACAAAGCCGTTATCTCGTTTGGCACATTCTTTGTGAGGACCACCTTGGCGTGTCGGAATTGTGACGGGAACACCTTCCATGACAGAGCTGAATTGGCTCGCGGCTGCCATTTTAATCTTGACGCTATTTTTTGTGGCCGGGGAGAGCACCAAGGACAGGGCGACGACACCACGTTCGAGAGCCTACTTGATCTACGACTTGGAACTGGAAAGGAGCATCCGCGCCAAGCTCGAAACCGACGAGCGACTCAAGGCTGCCATCGACGTGACGGCGGAGGCGGCTAAAAACGAAGTCACTCTGTCCGGCGCGGTTGCTTCAAAAGCCTTCCGAGATAAGGCCGTCGAGCTCGCCAACTCGGTGCACGCGGGGCTCGTCGTTAAGGATCGCATCGCGGTCAAACCAGAGGCATAGGTCTGAATACTTGTACGGAGTTCACACGTAAACAGGGAGAACAAATGCGACAACACCACGCTTCCCTAGATACGGGAGTCGAGTTCGCTCAGAAAGATTCGCTGCCGTGCGTGCTCGTGCTCGCCGGTGGAGAAGGCAAACGGCTACGGCCGTTTGTTCATCTCTTGCGCGGGGACCTACTGCCCAAGCAGTACGTCAATTTTATCGGCCGGCGTTCCATGCTCGAACATACGCTTGATCGCGCTGAGAAAATAGCCTCGGCGCAGCGTGTATTTACGATCATCAACAAAAGTCATTTTGGCTTTCCGGACGTTCGGCGCCAATTGACGAACCGAAGCCCCAACACGGTGATCATGCAGCCGGAGAACAGGGAAACCGCGCCAGGCATATTACTTTCCCTCCTCCACATCTCTAAATATTATCCCAACTCGATCGTCACGGTCTTACCATCGGACCATTTCATCCTCGAAGAAGAAGAGCTGCTGCGCTACCTGAAATTGGCCCAGCTTTTAGTCAAGCACGATCCGTCACGGGTCGTGCTGCTGGGCATCGAGCCCGACCGGGAAGAATCGGACTACGGCTATATCGTGCCCGGCTTGAGGCTCAAGCGGGGCGCGAACCCGCTTTTCCAGATCGCTTCGTTCGTGGAAAAACCGGATTCCGAGAGCGCCCAAAAGCTGACGCGCAGGGGCGCATTGTGGAACACCATGATGATGGTCTTCAAGACCAACGTGATGCTGGAATCGATACGCGATCTCTCTCCGATACTGTTCGATATGTTTCGACCTGTGCATGACGCCATCGGCACGGCGAATGAAGACGCCACCGTAGAGGAAATTTATCAGGATTTGCTGCCGATCAATTTTTCGAGGGAAATTTTAGAGCGGCTGGTGCGCAATCACGCCCCGAGACTTGTCACTTTCCCGGTGCGTAACATTTTATGGAGCGACTGGGGCTCCGAGAGCCGGGTCATGGAGATCTTAAGAAAAACCGGTTATGCGTCCCGTCTCAATGGTCTGACAAAGGTACCGGCGCTGCCGAGCGAGGCCGACGGTGAGGCCCGCCCATCTGGGCCGCCACCCGTGCGCGCTCAAGCACGGAGAAGTCGGACGGCGAAAGAGCCCCGAGGTGGCAACGCGTGTCAGAGTCCGTTGTAAAAAATCGCATCAGTTTAGAACTCGACGAACGCTCCCAGCTGTGGGAGTAAGCACTACAACACACTGAAAGGGGGGAAATCGAAATGGGAACTATTTTGCTGATTATCCTCATTTTGCTGTTAGTCGGTGCGCTGCCAACTTGGCCCTATAGCACGGGCTGGGGATATTACCCGAGCGGTGGCCTCGGGCTGGTGCTGTTGATCATTATTGTCTTGTTGGTCGCCGGTCGTATCTAAAGATCGATAGGTTCGACTCGATATTTGGATTGGGAGGTTTATGCGCTTGTCGAAAACTGGTTCATCGCTCTGGCTACCCGTAGCGTCAGCGTTATTGGCAATTTTTCTATCGAGCAGCGGCTGCACGTCGATGACCGGCGAAACTGCCGGTCAATACGTCGATGACTCGACCATTACGGCTACGGTAAAATCTAAGCTCGTCGCTGAAAAGGCCGCGAATTTAACCCGGGTCGATGTTGACACCACCAATCAGGTGGTTTCACTCACCGGCATCGTCGAGTCGCCCGATCAAAAGCAGCGCGCAGAGCAATTAGCGATGCAAGTCAAAGGTGTCAAACGCGTGCAGAACAATCTTCAAGTCCAAGCAAAACGATAGCGAGTCGTCCAACGGGGTACGCAAATTAAGCCGCGCCGCCTAAGTGCAGTCCGGTGCGCCGTTCACCATCCCCAAGTAGATGAATGCTACACATGGATTACGACGCGCACCTTGCGATTTATCGGGTTCGTCGCGTTGCCGATCGAGACGCTGGCAGCGCAAGAGCCATTGAGAGCCCGTGGACTCGCTGGCGGTAACAGGCATTATTTAGTTGCCTCGTCGAAAGACGCGGTGATACAAGCTTTGGGGCGAGAGCGATAAACTTTGCGGCGGCCCACGAACCAGCACCAGCCGCAACAAAGGCCGGTGCACTCGCTGCGGGGTGGGAACTATGCTATGCGAAACGGGCGAACCGGAACGAGTGGCGAAATTAACGGACACACTTGAGGCAGCGATGGCAAGTTCAGTATTGATCGTCGATGACGAAGAAAATCTCTTGGTGCTTCTCGACCGTATTTTGACTAAGGAAGGCTATACCGTTAGCATCGCGCACGGGAGTAACCAAGCCCTCGACTTGATTCAAAGCAAAAACTTTTGCGCCGCCATTGTCGACATCAAGATGTTTCCGATCGACGGCGTCGCACTGCTCGGAGAAATCAAAGAGCGCGCTCCGTCGACTCGAGTCGTGATGATCACCGCTTACCCTACGGCGGACACGCGCGAAGAGTGCTTTCGCAAGGGCGCGATCCAATATCTGACCAAGCCGCTGGACATTCAAAAATTAAAAGGCATCATCCGCGAGCTGACAGTTTGAAAATGGGGACAAACATTTTTTCGGTCTTTCATACATCGGATTTTAAAATTTTCTGTCTATATGGCCGTCACCGGTCGCACGGACACCCGTGATGGTGAATCCGTGTGATATCGCCAACGGGCATCCCTCGCACCGAAGATCCGTTTGAGCTTGCGCATCGGACTTTATCTTTCGATGGGCAACTCGTAAGAAAAAGTTCGTACGGAGGCTTGGATTTTTTTTGCACCGACCCAAATTTATCGCCACCAGAGAAACACCATGAAGGGAAAAACAACCGCCGCGACAAATCGCGCACTGAATAATCATGAGCGCCCGGCATTAGCCAAGGCGCCTACCGGTATAAGCGGACTCGATGAGATCACGTGCGGCGGCTTGCCGCGCGGCCGTCCGACCCTGGTCTGCGGCGAGGCCGGTTGCGGCAAAACGCTGCTCTCCGCGGAGTTCTTGGTTCGCGGCGTGATGCAATATGACGAGCCCGGAGTCTTTATCGCCTTCGAAGAGACCGAGGAGGACCTGACAAAAAACGTCGCTTCGCTCGGCTACGACCTGGCGGACCTTATCCGGCGCAAGAAGCTGTTCCTCGACTACATTCGCATCGAACGCAGCGAGATCGAGGAAACCGGCGAGTACGATCTCGAAGGTCTGTTCATTCGCCTGGCGCACGCCATCGACTCCATCGGCGCCAAGCGCGTCGTGCTCGACACGATTGAAGCAATTTTTGCTGGTCTGCCCAATGACAACATATTGCGCGCCGAATTGCGCCGGCTCTTCCGCTGGCTGAAAGACAAAGGCGTAACCGCGCTCATTACCGCCGAACGCGGCGACGGCAGCCTTACCCGCCATGGTCTCGAAGAATACGTCTCCGATTGCGTGATCCTGCTCGACCATCGGGTCAAAGAGCAGACCTCCACTCGCCGTCTGCGCGTCGTCAAATATCGCGGCTCGACGCACGGCACCAACGAATATCCGTTTTTAATCGACGAGAATGGGATTTCGGTGCTGCCGATCACTTCCCTCGGACTCGATCATACGGTCGCGACGGAGCGGATTTCGAGCGGTATCCCCAGCCTCGATCAGATGCTCGGCGGCAAAGGCTACTATCGCGGGTCGAGCATCCTTGTGTCCGGCACCGCGGGCACGGGGAAAACCAGCCTCGCGGCGCACTTTGTCCAGTCCGCCTGCCGGCGCGGCGAGCGGTGCATTTACTTCGCCAGCGAAGAAAGTACGAAGCAAATCGTCCGCAACATGCGCTCCATCGGCCTCGACCTCGGCGCGTGCAGCAAAAATGGTTTGCTGCGCTTCGAAGCGGCGCGCCCCTCGCTGGATGGACTGGAAATGCATCTGGTGAAAATCCATAAGGTGGTCGAAGAGCTGAAACCGAAGGTGGTTGTCTTCGATCCGCTGACGACGTTTCTGTCGCTCGGGGATAATCTGGAGAGCCGCTCGATGTTGACCCGTCTGATCGATTTTCTGAAAACGCGTCACATCACGGCGATCTTCAACAGCCTGACCGAAGCCGGAGTCGAGCAGGAACACACTGAAATGGGCGTCTCTTCTTTGATGGACACCTGGATCTTGTTGCGTAGCGTCGAAACCAACGGCGAGCGCAACCGGGTGCTGTACGTGCTCAAGGCGCGCGGCATCGCGCACTCCAATCAGGTTC
>WNGO01004347.1_pt1 | contig 15992 bp, 9 predicted proteins | sample 5400511 | NCBI WGS metagenome assembly WNGO01 (sample SAMN13153380, study PRJNA577476) | soil metagenome | isolation source: 20 cm soil or saprolite under Garry oak tree replicate 2 | place: USA:California | collected 2016-06-15 | reverse complement strand
CAGATACCGATGATCAAAGGCACGCCGATATAAAGCAACCAATGACTCCCGCCGTATCCGATTGGGGAGAACATTCCTGTCTTAAGTGTGTCTGCTTATTAGACGCCGACAAGATTGCTTCGTTCATTTTGCTTCTTTCCTCGCTCGTTATCTTGAGCGAAGCGAGAAAATTCTCCTAAGGTGTTACGCCATCGAACATTTGTGAGGTTCCTCGGTCCGAGCCGGACTAGCGGTATCTGCGCGGCTCGGAATGGACAGGTTTTAGATTTCTAGTTTTTTCGGAAACTTCGAGAGAATCCGACAGCCATCTTTTTCCACAATCACCACATCTTCAATCCGCGCACCGCCGATTCCTGGATAATACAAACCCGGCTCGACGGTGAGACATTGTCCCGCTTTCAAGGTCACCTTTTGCAAGCGCGGATATTCATGAATTTCGAGCCCGAGGCCGTGGCCGGTCCCGTGAAAAAACCCGACACGGCGCCCATTACGCACTTCCGTTGGGAAGCCCCGCCGATCGAATAGTTCGGTGATCGCCTTGTGAATACTCATTCCGTCCACGCCCGCTTTGATTCGTTTCAAGGCCAACGCCTGGCCCGCCTTGACCGCCTCCCAAAGCTTCCGCTGTTGTTCGCTGGCGCGACCGCGCACCACTGTTCGCGTCATGTCGCCCCAGTAGCCGGTCTTGGCGTCGCGCGGAAAAATATCGAGAATGATCAACGAATTTGCCTGGAGCGGACCGAAGCCGCGTTCATGCGGATCGCACGCCTGATCGCCCCCGGCCACGATTGTGTTCGTCGGCACACCGCCGGCGCGCAAAATTGCGCTGTCTATTTCCGCGCGCAGAATTTCCGATGTCAGCGTTTTGCCGGACCATTTCAATTTTTTTCCTGCGCCTGGTTTTGACGCCTTCAGAATTTCCATCCCACGCTTCATCCCTGTTTCCGTGATCCGCAGCGCCCGCTCGAGCAGCCGAATTTCCTCCGCTGTTTTCTTCTCTCGCGCCGGCCAGAAAAGCCCATTGCTCGTTTCCAGCGCGATCCCCTTCCGCTTAATCTCATTAGCAAAACCCAGCGGGAAATTAGCCGGTACCTTCGCCCGCTTTACTCCCCGTTTCCTCAGAAAATGCGCCAGGACTTTTTCGTAGGGCGGCGCCTTCTTTGCCTTGCCCTGTACTTCGCGTTCGAGCTGGCTGAACATGACAAACTCGTCCGCCTTCGCATTCTTCTTCGCCCGATCGATCTCCAGATCGCTCAGGACGAGCGTGCGCTTCCCGTTTTGCTGAAGAAAAATGAACGGATCGCCGATGAAGATCCGTGTCGCGTAAAGCATATCGGCATCGGTATCGCTGGGCGCGACAATCAAACGCGCTAATTCAGGTTTTGTGGCCATTTTTCGATCTTACCCGCGTCGGGCATTTTGTCATCCCGAGCAATGTCGCCTCCCGCCTTCGCATAAAGCTACGGCGTGGCAGGCGACGACGCTCGGGATGACGGACGGACTACGTCCTTCGCACATCCAATTGCCGCCGCAAAATCCAGTGCAAGAACCCGAGCAGCGCAAGGCTCGATCCGATCAACACCATGGTGTTGAAGATGAACACATCAACCTTCATTCCAAGATACTGCTTGTACTGACCGAAAAACACATTCGGTTTTCCGCCGCGGCGATAATCGCTTTGCTCCATCTCCGCGTTCGAAATCAAATCGGATACTTTTTGATTCAGATAGAGCGTCTCCGCCGTTACCGGACCATTGGCATCCTTGAACTGAGTGCGATCAAACGACTGCTTGCCATCGAGTACCTGATCAATCGCCCCAAGGTACCGGTCCAAATCATCCGGCGTTTTTGCCTCCAGGCCCGACAGCATGGCCAATGTATCCTTTAAATCATTCAAGCGTCTCCTTGTTTCCGGCCGAGTATCATGACGAGCCACGATCCGATCGATCTCGCGCTGGGTTCGGTCCTGGCGGCGTGTCACCGGATTTAATTTGGCCTGCGCCACAATCATCTCTTCGTAAGACCACCGCATGGCAATGAACTGGCAAATGAATGGCACCTGCAATTTGCTGTCCATTTTCTTGTTTTGTTCCTTGTTCGGATGCTCGGAAAACCAGCGGGTGAAGGTATAGACGAGCGCGAGGTTGCGGTTCATGTCCTCATATTTAATGAGCGCGCCCCCCATGATGATCTGCGGAATCAAGACCAGCGGCACGATGTTGGCCGCCGTCTTCGGATCGGCAACGAGGGACGAAATCACCAGGCCGAGAGCGACTCCGCCCATCGCGGTGATGAACACGATCCCGAGATAGATCCAAAACATCCCGCGGATTTCGAGAATGTAATTGCCGATAAGAACAAAGAGAACGCATTGCAGCAGCGCGAAGACGCCCAGCGAAACGGTTTTCGCGAAAATATAGTAGGGCAGCCTGACATTGAGGTTGCGCTCTCGTTGCAGGACAACCCGATCGCGAATGATGTCGTCGGCGCTATTGGTTAGCCCGAGGAACATTGCGACGATAAGGGTAAGAAAGAGAAACGTCGGGATGTGATAGGCGGAGGCGAAATCGTAGGTGCCGCTGTCGGAGTAGCGCAGCAAGCTCGCGATCAGAAAGGCCAGCACCGGCGCGACCCCGATAGTGATGACGAGATTGCCGCGATTGCGCAACTTGCTGATGAAGGCGCGCTTCAGCAGGGTGCGCAATTGTGTCCATTCGTCGTGCCAGCGAAACGGTACCCGTTTTTTCTTTTGCACCGGCGCGCTTGGCAACGGCGCCACTGGCTCCTTGCGCAGGGATACCTGCTTAACATCCTGGATCAGGCGGAAGGCTTCATATTTGTCCCGCCAGAATTCCGGCGCGTAACGCCGCGACGGCACCAGTTGGCCGCGATTGTTCTCCTCGTAAATAATGTCGCCACTCAGATCGCGCAGCGGCGTTTCCAAAACGTCGAAAATAAATTCCGGCCGGGTCGTTCCGCACGATGGACATGCACCCAGATCGGCGCCGAATTGGTGCTGGTGTTCCGCTTCCGCGAAATAACGCAGCATCTCGGTCGGCGTCCCGAAGAAAACCAGTCGTCCGCCTTTGTCCAGCAGGATGGCTTTGTGAAACATCTGGAAAAGTTTCGAGCTCGGCTGGTGAATGGTGACGATGATGATTTTGTTGTGCGCCATCGAACGAATGATCTCCAGGACATGCTCGGAGTCCTTTGAGCTCAGCCCCGAGGTCGGCTCATCGAAAAGATAAACGTCCGCCGAACCGATCATGTCGAGGCCGATGTTGAGTCGTTTGCGTTCGCCACCACTGAGCGTTTTCTTGATCGCAGTGCCAACGACGGCGTCGCGCCGTTCGCTCAAACCGAGCTCGACCAACTTTCCTTCCAGGCGGCGCGTCCGGTCGCGCCGTGACAAATGCGGCGAGCGAATCGCGGCTGCGAACTGCAAATTTTCGCCGATGGTCAGATGCTCATCGAAAGCGTCTTGCTGCGGGATGTAACTGACGTAGCGCTTTAGTTGATCGAGATTTGGATAAAGAGGCTGGTTATTGAGCAGGACCTGGCCGCTGGTCGACTCCAGTTGCCCGGCCAACACTCTGAGCAACGTGCTTTTCCCGGAACCGCTCGCCCCCATCACGCAAACCAGCTCTCCGCGCACGACATTGAAGGAAATTCCCTCCAGCCCGATCTCGCCGCCGCCAAAGCGGTGCGTGACCTCGCTCACCTCCAGGGTGCGAATGATGTTGCGCTCTTCCTCGATGATGCGCTCGGAAAAATTGCATTTCAGAAACTGCCCGACATCGATGCGAATGGTGTCACCATCTTTTAACGGCGCCGTAGTGCGCACATTGGTCTCGCCCACCACGATCGGGCGATCGGCCTCCAGCACTTCCAGAGTGCCGACACGCTTGTCATAATCGCAAAAAATCTTCAGCAAGACATCGCCCGCGGTCCCCGGCGACAGCAAAATGTCGTCCTCTTCGAGCAGGCTCGGGTTATTCGAGACCAGATACTCCGACTTGGAAGCTTTGAGTTGAAATCGACCGCCCAGCGCCCGGGCGCGGCGGCGCAGATCAAGCAGATCGAGCTCGGTGTCGTTATGAAAAACGATCCGGTCCTGCAACGTCGCTTCCACCAAAGTCCCGGCCCGCAACCGAGTGCCATTGAGTTCGGCATCGACGTCCTTCAAGGCCTTTACCCTCACTTTTAATCCGAAAGTTACCTCCAACGCAGTCTCACGTGTCCGCGCCCGCTCCAGCTCGACCTCATCGGAATCGCGATTCACCCGAATGAAGATTTGCGGAAGCGAAACGTTTTTCTTGGCATTGAAATACTGCGCCAGATCCTGATAACTGAGCACCTGGTCGCCCACCAAAATGCGTTGGCCAGGATAAATGCGGCAAAACCCGCCCCGCGCCAATGGCCGGCTGCGCACCGATACGCTCTGCGAGCTGTAGTTTTTCAAAAGAATCAAATCGTGATAACGGAAGGCCAGCAACCGGTCGCTGGCACTGAGGCTTTTCAACATCACGTCCGATTGCCCATTGTTGCCAAACGAGATCGATTCCAGGGGCGAGGAGCCACGCTGGTAAACCCCGGGGTCCGATTCCTCGCTCGCGTTCAGCTGATAGACGATGTCAATCGCCTGCGCCGCCATCCCCAGCTGCGACATGAAAGAATAAAATTGCACCACCTGCTCCTGCTTGAGGCCGGCTTGCGAAATCAGATCGTAGAGCTGCACCCCCAGCATGATCTTGCGGTCGGTGCTCAGCTGAACGCTAAGCTTTTGCGCCATCGCCGTTAAATCCTGCTGCTCGTAAAGCGCCTGCCGAAACAGCTGCCGCAGCTCGGAGTAAACTGCTTCCGGATAATCATAACGCAGGAAGCCAAGGCTGGAGTCGATTTCTTCTTCCAGCAAAACGCCGTCCGCTTTCGAAAAACTGGCCAGCACCTGGATCAGCAATGGCAGCAAATTCGGCCCTTCCGAAACGCTCCGCGGTTTGCGCATGGCCCGGCGCATCCAACGCCGACCTTTCCGCTGCATGCGATACGCAAAAGGGGTCACGCGTTGCACCGCGCGATCAATTTTATCGGCTACCTGGGCTAACAATTCGGCCATTGCTATTTGGGTGTAAAGTTTACTCCAAGCCCCGTTCGACGCAATGACCGTGCCCCGCGGCCAAGGTATCTGTTCAGCGCCAATGGCGCGGTATTTATTTTAGCCTGAGGCAGCGCCCAGGTAGCTGTAAGGGGAAACCGAAAGCGCTGAAAGCGCGATTCATTTTGGCGCCTTTCGCGACTTCAGCGCTCCTCGAGAATCAAATCATAATCCTGGGGCGATGCCCAGGTTGTTTTGAGTCCGCGCCATTGGCGCTCAAGACATACCCTGCTCCTTGCCGCACAGCTCCCCTATTCCCAATCGAACGCCTCCCCCGATTCGTTGTCGAATCAGCCAAAGGCGTGACTCCTGCTCATTGCATTGCCAACCTGCTCATGTAACTTTTCTAGCGCGGCAAGAGTTCCGCGCACCGAACCTAATGGCGCAACCTGACCGCAATTCCTCGCGCGACAACAAGCGCAATAACGAACCGAATTTTAACTGGCGCGGCATCGTTCTGATTGCCATTGCCTTTGGCCTCATCGGCATGGCTCTACTCGTCCGCAACGGCGGTTATCAGAATGTCGAGGACGTCCCCTACAACCGTTTTATAGAGCTGCTCGATAACAAGCAGATCATTAGTGACAAAAATCTCCCAGTCACCCTGCTCGTTCAGGAAGGCCAGCCCACCCGGGCCCTCATTGGATATTACCGCAAACAAACCGCCGGCGCGGAACAGGCGGTCAAGTTCCGCACCACGGTCGACCTGAATTTCAGTCCCGACCTCGAGAAGCGGCTTAGCGCTGCCGGCATTCAACCGGCCATCCGCACCGAATCGAACTTGTTCGCCCAGACCGTTCTCAGTTTTCTCCCGATCGCGCTCTTTCTCCTCGTTCTTTATTTCCTGTTCCGCCAGCAAATCCGTATGGCCGGAAAAGGCGCGCTCAACTTCGGCAAATCCAAAGCGCGCATGCTGGCCCGTGACAAAAACAAGATTACTTTCCGCGACGTCGCCGGAGTTGAAGAAGCCAAGGATGAAGTGCAGGAGCTGGTCGAGTTTCTGCGTGATCCGAAGAAATTTCAGAAACTCGGGGGGCGCATTCCCAAAGGCGTCCTCCTGGTTGGGCCGCCCGGCACTGGCAAAACCTTGTTAGCCCGCGCCATCGCCGGCGAGGCCGATGTCCCCTTCTTTTCCATCAGCGGTTCCGATTTCGTTGAGATGTTTGTTGGCGTCGGCGCCAGCCGCGTCCGCGATATGTTTGAGCAGGGAAAGAAGTCCGCGCCCTGCATCATTTTCATCGACGAAATTGACGCGGTCGGTCGCCATCGCGGCCATGGCGTCGGCGGTGGCCACGACGAACGCGAGCAAACCCTCAATGCGTTGCTCGTCGAGATGGACGGATTCGATACTCAGGAAGGCGTCATCATTATCGCCGCCACCAACCGGCCCGATGTTCTCGATCCCGCCTTGCTTCGCCCCGGCCGTTTCGATCGCCAGATCACCGTCAACTTGCCTGATGTGAAAGGTCGCGAGGAAATTTTGCGGGTCCATTCCAAGAAAGTGAAGCTGGCCGAAGGCGTCGATCTCGCCGTCGTTGCGCGTGGCACGCCCGGTTACTCCGGAGCGGAATTGGCCAACGTCATCAATGAGGCTGCTTTGCTGGCGGCGCGCCGAAATTTGAAAGGCATCACTTTGGCGGAGCTCGAGGAAGGTGGTCCATCGTTGGGCAGCACCATGTGGTTGCCCGAGGAAGACAAATATACCAACCGCAAAGCGGAATTACTCGCCAGCCTCACCGTCAGCATGGGCGGTCGCGTGGCCGAGGAGCTGGCTTTTGGCGATGTCACCAATGGCGCCCGCGGCGACATCAAAATGGCGACCGCCACCGCCCGCCGGATGGTGTGCGAATGGGGCATGAGCGAGAAATTGGGAATGGTCGAGTACGGTGACCACGAAGATTACGTTTTCTTGGGGCGCGACATTTCGCGTGCGCGCGACTACAGCGAAGCCACCGCCGAGGAAATCGATCGCGAAGTGCGCAAACTCCTCGACGAAGCTTACCAAAGGGCGAAGCAAATTCTCACCGCCAATCGTGACAAACTCGATATCATCGCCAAAGCGTTGCTCGAGTTCGAGACTCTCGACGGTTCGCAGATCAAGGAAATCGTCGAGCACGGCCGGATGTTGAATCCACCGCCGGGGATCGCTCCGCGCGGCGGCGAAAAAATGGAGCCGGAGAAACCGCCCAAGCAAGTCGTCGTCGCCCCCGACGTCACTCCTCCGCTCCCCGGCGCCCTCGGCGGCGCGCCCGCGTAAACCGCTCCTTTTTCCTCGGCGTTCGGCGTTGGATGTTCGATGTTCGACGTTCCGTCTTCCTGCTCATGTTCATGCTCGGCTCTTCTTCGCACGGGTGGCGCGCGTGTCTCGCGTGTTGGCGAAGGCGTCCCGCCTTCGCGGACTTCTCTTCGGATCATCGGGCTTATTCGTACAGCCGTGAGCGAAGGCGAACAACTTCTTCGCTCTTTGCCCCACTCGTTCACTATTCACCATTTCCGCATCCCCCGGCTTCTCGCGCCGCCTAGAAATCGACGAAAAAATGTTCGCAATTAAATACGAATTTTCAGATATATCTCGTTAGACCTCATGGCACGCGCAGTCGCTGCACACTTAATGCTCTGCTGGGCTCTTTGTTCCTGTGCGACCTCGCGACGTCCTAGCCTCGACACAATTCTTGCGGGGTCGGCTCGCGAAGCTGAATCGTTTTGCTCAGGATTTGCTCGTGCGTCCCGAACACCGCTCGGGAGGGAGGCGGATGTCGCAGCTGTTCGAGAAGCTATTCGAGAGTACACTCACGATACCGGCTTTATTGCTGAGATTCGCTGGGTTTCGAAGACGCGCGTGATCGCCGACGTTGTACAGAATCCGTATTTCAATCTTGGGATTACGAACTACTGCTGTAGGCTAAAACGCTCTGGTAATCGCTGGGTTGTCACAAGCTTCGAGATGATTTCAATCGCATGATGTCTAACCAGCCGATGAAGCCAACGGCCCCATTGCGATATAACTTCAGTCGGTTTGCCACGACACCCTGCCGTGGCTTATCTTGTTCTCGTTAAGCCTTAACGCACCACTGATGAAAAGCATTATCCTAATCTCACTAGTGGCCGTCCTATGCACAACGGCACACGCACAAGACCCAGTGAAGACATCGCCCCAATATTACAAAGTGTTGCTGGAAAACGATCAGGTGCGCGTCCTCGAATACCGGCTCAAAGCGGGGGAAAAGGAGCCAATGCATTCGCATTCGGCGGGCGTGGTATATGTGCTCAGCGGCACGAAACTTAAGTTTAGTTATTCAGACGGCAGAACGGAAGAGAGAGCTCTGCTGCTGGGGAGACGATTTGGCGTGATCCGACAACACACGCGGTGGAGAATATCGGCGATACCGAGCCCATGCCATCGCTGTCGATCTCAAACCTTCTGGACCGCACTAGTCCACCTGACTACATGACTACTGACCACAAACTACCGACTTCTGGACCTCTGACTTCTGTCCTCCAGCCTTCGCGCAAGGCTACGGCTTGGCCGGCTGATCCCTAGCGCAGCAATTTCTCTAGTGAGGCGTCGGGTTCGGCACCGAGCTCGGTTGCTTTGGCGTAGTGGCGCTTAGCCAGTTCTTTCGATGGCGGAGAGGCGGTAGCGTAAATCACAGCCAGGTTGAAATGCGCATCGGCGTAGTCCGGTTTGACCGCGAGGGCCTCGAGCATTTCCTTTTCCGCCGCTTCCTGCCAGCCTTTCTGGCTGGCGGTAATTCCCAGGTAGTTGTGGGCGGCCGCGCTTTTGGGATTAATCGCGAGCGACTTGGTTAATTCGTTGAGGGCGTCGTCGAACTTACTCTGGCGATAGTAAACAATACCCAACGTAGTATGCGCAAACTCGTCCTTCGGCGCGATAGCTACTGCCTTCTTCAAGGTAAGTTCAGCTGCTTTTAGCTTGCCCGTCCTGAAATAAACAACCCCGAGGTTCGAAAGGGAGTAAAGATTGTTCGGGCTTTTGGTTAGTAGTTCCTGGTATTGGCGCTCGGCCGCATGATACTTCCCTTGGTCGAAGTTCTCCTTCGCCTGTTTCGCAATATCCATTAGATCGGTCGGCACATTCGGCTTGAATCCGTTCTGCAAATTAGCTTCCGGCGGGGCCGCGCTATCCGTTGTCTCGACAATCGGTCCGCCCGGCTGATTGCCGGTTGAAGGCTTGGCGTAAGTAAAGCTGGCCTTAACCGTGTTTGGACTTTCGTCCGAAATCGAAATGACCGGCTGGCGAAGTAAGGCCAGCTCTTCATCGGTTAGTTTCGTCACCGGTTGTGCCAGGAGCGCGATCTGTTCGTTCAAGGTATCCGATTTGATCTTTAGTTTATCGAACTCCGCCAGCATCAATTTCTTGGCCTGCTCGCGACGCGCTTCTTCCTGCCGCTCGCGCACCACAATGTTGCGCAAAATCTGATTTTCGCGGGTTAACTTCGCGGTCTCCTCGGCATTCGCGCCGGTTAACTTCGCTTTCTCGAGTTGACTGGAAGTGTCCTCCAGTTGGCTGCGGAGCGAGGCCACCTCGACCTCAAAGTCTTTGTTCTGTTTTTCGCTCGCGGCCAGTTGCGCGCGCAGATCCTCCAATTGCTTCCTCGCGTCAGCCAGTTCCTGCGCTTTTTTCGGCTTGTCTTCGCTGACCTCCCGCACCGTCTGTTCGGCGGTCGCGAGCTTCTCCTTTAGTTCCGTATTCTCGGCCAGCAGAACCGCGACGCGATGCTGGGAATCTTTCAACCCCGTCAGCTGGCCCAGAGCGTCGTCGCGTTCTTTTGAGATCTTTGCAATCCGCGAGTTGGCGTCAGCCAATTTCGCGTTCTGCGAATCCCGTTCCTTTTCTGCCGTGGCCCGACCTTCCTCAGCGGCGGCGAGGACCTGCTTCAACTGCACAATCTCTCCTTTCAACGCTGCCTGCGCTTTCATGTCGGCGTTGCCGGTCTCCTGAATTTTCTTCAATGACGCCTGCGCTTCCGCCAGCTGACCACGCACGTTTTTCTCCGCGCCCTTCGTGCGTTCGAGCTCCTGTTGCGCCTGTTCCAGCTTCGAATTCGATTCCTTCAATTTCGAATTCAGCTTCTCCTTTTCTTCCTCCACTTCGCTGACCTTGGAACGCGAATGTTGTAGCTCCGCTTCCAATTGCTCGACCTTGTCCCGCAACTTTCGGGTCGCGTTCTTAATCGCGGCGTCGCTCGCGGGAGGCGCTAGCGCTGGGGCCGCGGCTTCTCGTTCTTTCGGAGGCGGCGAGGCTTGATCCGCCGGTTGCACAATTATCGACGGCTTCGATTTACTCGGCCCAACTTCGACCGTCGGCTCGGAGGATCGTTGTGGTGAAGGCTGAGTCTCAGCCGGCGGCGGATTGGTCGCGGCCAGATCCTGCCGCGTTCCAGATTTGCTCTGCACCCGCAGAATGCTTTCGGAAATTTTCCGGCTGCGGTATTCGACGATGGCCGGCTGCCACTCCGAGTGCGCTTTCTTGAGCTCTTCGAGCAGGCTACCGGCTAAACGGTATTTCGCCAGGGCCCGCGTAAATTGATTATCCCGCTCAAGTTTTTCGCCCTGTTGCGCGGTCATGTAAGCCTTGAGAAACGTCTCACTCGGGTCGTCACTCTGCGCTTGCGCGCTGGCGACGACGAACAACAGTCCTGCGAGGAGGAGCGAACCAAGTCGGGTCATGCGGGGACGAGCGCCTAGAATAACCCGGCGCACGCCGCTTGCAATGCTAAGGAGAAGCACCACGGCGTTGCTGTCAGCGAAGAGTGTGCCAAGCTCTGACGGTTTGGGGGTTTGCCTTTGCAATCGGAAATCTAAAACCTAAAATCTGAGATTCAGGTGGTGGCCATAGCTCAATGGTAGAGCCCCAGATTGTGGTTCTGGTTGTTGCGGGTTCGAGTCCCGTTGGCCACCCCACTTACGAAGTTCCAAGTCCCAAATCCCAAACCCCGAAACTAACAATCTTTATTTTGGAGCTTGGAACCTGGAGTTTGGGATTTTCAGCCTTGTGCCTGTAGCTCAACCGGATAGAGCTTCTGACTTCGGATCAGAAGGTTGGGGGTTCGAATCCCTCCAGGCACGCCCATCTCCTCCTCACATGAATCTTTCACGCCGCGAACTCGACAACACCGTCGTTAACATCGAGCTCACCCTTGCCAGCATCATCCAAGGCGTCGCGCTCTATTTCCTGACCGAGAACGGCCGTACCGCGTTATCGCTCAATAACTGGCCAGCCCTTCTTTATATGAGCGCGGGCTTGTGCGTGATCTTTATTTTTTGGTCCCGCTCGATTATTCACACCCTCACCCTCATCAAATGGCCGCTCGAGTTTGGGCACAATTTCTTTTACATCGCCTGCGCCCTGGGCGAAGCGATTCTCTTTACCCGGCTCGGACGTCCGCTGGCCTGGTTCCGCTTGAGCACCGCCTATGCCGCATTCGTCTGGCTGCTTTTCGTCTATGACATGCGGTTGATCCGGGCGCGTCTGCGCGAAGCCGCTAACGAAGCCGAGAGGTCCCTGTATCAGCGCACCATGGAGGATCAATCGCTCAATATCCGGGTGCTGGTGCCGTTGCTTTTCCTTTTCAATCTTGGCTGCACTCTCGCGATTAACCACTGGCCCGACTTTTTTGTCGATCGCGCCGGCAACGTTTGGTTAATCGCCGCCCAGTTGCTCTCGTTTCTCATTTATCTGTTTTACGTGATACGGTTCTACAACCGTCTTGCTCCTCTTATCTTGCGCAGTCACGAAGGGGCGCGTCAATCCTGATCGCTTTCCCGTTTTTCAACAACATGGACGAGCAGGTGCAACTCGACCCGGTCGTGAAATGCAGTGTATATACTTGCTTTCACCTGTGAAAGCGCTCACCACGCCTTCCCGTCCGATTCTAAAATCACGCGCCCGAAATCGATCGCGCTGGCGCGTGCCGAACGTCGATCAAGTGATGGCCCAAGAACGAGCCGCCGCCTTCGGCCGACGAAGCATCAAAACGTCGGCCAAGCTCGAGGGTCTGAAGCTGGTGGTTTCGATGATGGACCTGACCACGCTCGAAGGCAGCGATACTCCGGGAAAAATCGTGTTCCTTTGCCGCAAAGCGATGCAACCACTCGATCCCCACTACCAGGTTCCGAGCTGCGCGGCCGTTTGCGTCTATCCAAATCTCGTTAGAATCGCGAGGAAATTTCTCGAACACTCCAGCGTCAAAGTTGCCTCGGTCGCGACCGCGTTCCCCGCCGGATTGATGCCGGCAAAGTTGAAACTGCAGGAAGTTCGCGGTGCCGTCCGTGATGGCGCCGACGAAATCGACATGGTGATCAATCGCGCAAGTTTTTTGGCGGGCGAATACGACCGCGTTTTCGACGAGATCGCCGCGACCAGGGAAGCGTGCGGCGCTGCACATTTAAAAGTCATCCTCGAAACGGGTGAATTGCAGACCTACGATAATGTTCGCCTGGCCAGCGAAATCGCAATGCGCGCGGGAGCGGATTTCATCAAAACTTCAACGGGAAAAATTTCACCAGCCGCGACCATGCCGGTAACGCTGGTAATGCTGGAAGCAATTCGCGATTATTTTTACGAGAGCGGGATTCGCATTGGAATGAAACCAGCCGGCGGAATTCGCACCGCCAAGGAAGCGCTGGCCTATCTCGTGATGGTGAAGGAAACGCTGGGCGACGATTGGCTCACGCCCGCTCTTTTCCGCTTTGGCGCCAGCACACTCCTGAACGATGTCCTGATGCAGCTGGTAAAAGCGATCGACGCCAACTACCAGAGCGCGGATTATTTTTCCTTGCCTTAACTGTATGCCACGAGGGAAGCCATCTCACTCGCAACTCGTGATCGTCGAACGAAATGGCGAGGCCAACGGACGGCCGATCGCAAAAAGACGTTTGGATTTCGGCGAGCGTTGGAGTTACGCGTCCGCGCCGGAGGCGAGCAATTACATTAAACTGCGCGAGCGCTATCAGCTTTTCATCAACGGCCGGTTCGTGGAGCCGAAGTCTGGCGACTATTTCGATTCTATTAATCCAGCAACAGAAAAGAAACTGGCCGAGATCGGTTCCGCGAACGAAAAGGACATTGATCTCGCGGTAAAAGCGGCCCGACGCGCTTACAAAAACGAGTGGTCGAAAATGCCGGGCCGCGAGCGAGGAAAATATCTTTTTCGTATTGCGCGCTTGATTCAGGAAAAGGCGCGCGAGCTGGCCGTGCTTGAAACCATCGACGGCGGCAAAACCATCAAGGAATCGCGCGACATCGATTTGCCGCTGGTAGCGGCACATTTTTTTTATTACGCAGGCTGGGCCGACAAATTGGAATACGCATTCCCCGGCCGAAGGGTGCGGCCGCTGGGCGTCGCCGGCCAAATCATCCCCTGGAATTTTCCGTTGCTGATGGCGGCGTGGAAGCTGGCTCCGGCGCTTGCTTGCGGAAACACCTGTGTCCTGAAGCCGGCCGAGACCACTTCCATCACCGCTCTTCACCTCGCCCAAATTTTGCAGGAAGCGGAATTGCCCGATGGCGTGGTTAACATCGTTACCGGTGCAGGCGAAACCGGAGGCGCCATCGTCAATCATCCTGATATCGACAAAATTGCGTTTACCGGTTCGACCGAAGTTGGGAAACGAATCGCGTCGGCTATCGCCGGGACGAGGAAAAAATTGACACTCGAACTCGGCGGCAAAGCGGCCAATATTATTTTCGAAGACGCGCCAATCGATCAGGCGGTGGAAGGAATTATCGCCGGCATTTATTTTAATCAAGGCCACGTTTGCTGCGCCGGTTCGCGTTTGTTCGTGCAGGAGAGCGTTTTTTAAAACGTCATTCGCAAGTTGCGCGATCGTATTTCCACGCTGCGGGTAGGCGATCCACTCGACAAAAACACCGACATCGGCGCAATTAATTCCCGGGCACAGCTGGATAAGATTTGCGAGCTGGTCGATAGCGGATTGAAACAGGGCGCGCAACTGGTGCAATCACGCGCCCGTTTACCTGCCAAAGGCTACTGGTATCCACCCAGTTTCTTCACCGGTGTAACCGCCTCGCATCGGATCGCGCAGGAAGAGATTTTCGGGCCGGTGCTGAGTGTAATGACCTTCCGCACGCCGGAGGAAGCAATCGCACGTGCCAACAACACGCCTTACGGATTAAGCGCCGGTGTCTGGACGGACAAAGGGAGCAAAATTTTCAAAATCGTAAACCAACTGCGCGCAGGTGTGGTTTGGGCGAACACCTACAACAAATTTGATCCCTCCAGCCCATTTGGTGGCTACAAAGAAAGCGGTTTTGGCCGCGAAGGCGGACGGCACGGTTTGCTACCGTATCTCACTCTCAGTTAAATCGCAGCGCTACTTTCTCCACCGGAATTGTGAGAGCGATCTTAATATCGTTAGCTGCAATCTTTGGCGTGACGACGATTGCCGGTCTAATGTGGCTTTGCCAGCGCGACCCAGGAATCAACTTCCTGCGGTCCGATAAACGCGCCGAATGGATCTTTTTTCCGGCCGCAGTCGAAGTCAAAGCGCGTGGCGTGACCAATCTGGACGCACTTTTCCGTCGTGACTTCACCCTTCAGCGACCGGCGGCAGGAGCACTCCTTACCGTTCGAGCAGCGAAGCGGGTAGAGTTGACCATAAATGATCGAAAGGTCGATTTCGCCGCCAATCACAATTGGAAGGATGCCTTTACGGTTGACGTTTCCCGGTCGCTGCAAGACGGCCCGAACCGAATTGAAGCCAGAGTATTTAACGACAATGGTCCACCTGCTTTATGGTTGTCGTTTACCGGCGATCGACTCTCACTCCGCAGTGACCAGAATTGGATTGCTTCGTTCGCAGGCTCAGCCTGGCGAGGAGTTGCTCTTGCTGCTTCGCCCAGATTCCCGGCCCGGGGCAATTCGATTGATAGTAGCGAGCGAACGATAACTAGTCTCACAAAAGTCTGGCCGCTCTGGCTGCTGTTCGGTGCCGTCGCACTTGTTTTTTGTGTGGGAGGGAACTGGTGGCTTCGTCGCCATCCCATAAACGTTAACTGGATGACGGTCGTCATTGTTTTCGGCTTCGCTGGTTTGTGGCTGATTCTTTTTTGGCACAACGCGCAAATTCTCCCCCTAGCCGTTGGATTCGATGCCTCGCAGCACCTTAATTACATCAAGTACTTACAGGAACATCATCGTCTCCCCCTGCCCGCCCAAGGAATGGTGATGTTCCATCCTCCGCTCTACTACCTGATATCGGCCGTCGTTCTCTCCTTATTTAACCTAACTACTGTCGATCCATCAGCAATCCTACTCCTGCGCGCACTCACGATGCTGTTTGGTATCGCGCAGTTCGTCCTGGTCTTCGCGACTCTGCGACTGATTTTTCCAAATCGCCCCGATCTTCAACTAGTTGGCGGCGGTCTGGCCGCGTTTCTCCCAATGCAACTCTACCTGTCGCATTATCCCACGAACGAAACCTTGGCAGCGCTTCTTGTTTCCGCTTGCCTTTATTTTGCCCTTCGGCTGGCGAAGACCGGTCCGGCAACGTGGAGAAGCTATTGGGTTCTAGGGCTAATGATAGGTGCCGCGCTGCTAACAAAGGCGACTGCTGCCTTGGTAGTCCCGTTTATCGTCCTGGCTCTTGCCCGACAACTGGCCTGCGAGCGAGCCTCCGTCACAAGATGGGTGGGAACACTCGGCAGCATGCTCCTCATTGCCACCCTGATCTGTGGCTGGCACTACGTTCGGGTTTCGCAATACGGCAGCCCACTCATCGGCGGCTCGGATCCCGTCAACGGTGCCTTCTGGTGGCAGGACGATGGCTATCACACGATTTCTTACTTTGCCCG
>WNGO01001648.1_pt1 | contig 15993 bp, 16 predicted proteins | sample 5400511 | NCBI WGS metagenome assembly WNGO01 (sample SAMN13153380, study PRJNA577476) | soil metagenome | isolation source: 20 cm soil or saprolite under Garry oak tree replicate 2 | place: USA:California | collected 2016-06-15 | reverse complement strand
GATGGCGCTCGCGCTCTTCCTCTTGATCAAGAAGGCGGGGTCGGTCGAGTTCGGCATCCTGGGCGGCCAGTACAGCTCGACGGTCGCGACACTCGTCGCGCTGGGACTGCTCGGAGCTGCCGTCGCCAAGTCGGCGCAGCTGCCGCTGCAGACGTGGCTGCCGGACGCGATGGAAGGCCCGACGCCGGTCAGCGCGCTCATCCACGCGGCGACGATGGTCACGGCAGGGGTCTACTTGATCGTCCGCACACACGCGATCTTCGAGTCGGCGCCGCACGTCGCCGACCTCGCCGCCGGACTGGGCGCGGGCACGCTCGTCGTCGCAGGACTGATCGCGCTCGTCCAGGTCGACATCAAGCGAGTGATCGCCTACTCGACGATGTCGCAGATCGGCTACATGTTCCTCGGCGTCGGCATCGGGGCCTATGCGAACGGGATGTTCCACTTGATGACGCACGCCTTCTTCAAGGCGCTGCTCTTCATGACAGCCGGCATCGTCATCCACGCCCTCGCGGACGAGCAGGACATCCGCAAGATGGGCGGGCTGCGGCAGTTGATGCCCCGCACGTATCTCGCGTTCTTGATCGGGTCGCTCTCGCTCGTCGGCATCTTCCCGTTCGCAGGCTTCTTCTCGAAGGATTCGATCCTTGCCGCTGCGATCGACCGAGGCGCCTACGGCTACGTCCTCTGGGTTGCCGGGCTGGCGGGCACGTTCCTCACGGGCCTGTACACGTTCCGTCTGCTCTTCCTCGTCTTCTGGGGCGAGCCGAGCCCATTCGTGCGCGAGCACTTCCACGCACTGAAGCGCGACCTCGTCGGCGTCTCGGTCGCGGTGCCGGTCGCAATCCTCGCGGTCCTGTCGGTGGTCGGCGGCTGGATCCAGTGGGAGCCCCTCTGGCACCCGATCGAGACCTGGCTCCAGACGGTTGCGGAACCGACCGTCAGCCCCAAAAGCTGGCAGGACGCGTTGTCGTCGGCGCTCGCGCTTCTCCTCGGTCTCGGCGGCATCTTCCTGGCGTGGCTCGTCTACGGCGTGCGCAGGGTCGCAGTGCCACGCTTCGCGTTCGCACAGCGAGTGCTCGAGCACAAGTTCTACTTCGACGAGCTCTACGACGCGCTCTTCTACCGCCCCACCGTCTGGGCCGCGAAGGGCTTCTATCGCTGGATCGAGGCACCGCTGGTCGACGAGTCCTCGGACTCGCTCGGACAGGACACACGGGACCTCGGTCGCCTCGTGGCGCGGGCGCAGACCGGTCTCCTGCGCACCTACGCGCTCGCGATCGCGTCGAGCGTCGCGGTGCTCGCAATCGTCTTCGTGGCGGTGAGGTGAGATGACGACGCTTCTCATCGTCCTCCCACTCGCTGCCGCGCTCGTCATCTGGGTGTTGCCGCTCAACGACGTCTCTGCCGGCGCGCTTGCGGTCCTCGCGGCGCTCGCGGAGGTCGGTATCTGGGTCCAGCTCGTCGCGCGCTACGACTACGGCCGGGGAGGCCTGCAGTTCGCCCAACAGCGGAACTGGTTCAGCGACCTTCACGTCTCCTACCACGTCGGTGTCTACGGTTTCTCCGTCTGGCTGATCGGACTGACGGTGATCGCGATGGCCGCTGCGATCGTCTACGGCTTCTGGGTCGGCCGCGAGCGCTTGCGCGCGTACCTGGGGCTGATGCTCCTCTTGACCGGAGCCGTCGTCGGCGTTTTCACCGCGCAGGACCTGCTTCTCTTCTACGCCTTCTTCGAGGCGATGATGATTCCGCTCTACGTCCTCGTCGGTGTCTGGGGCGGGCCCGGACGACTGGGCGCCACCCTGAAGTTCGTGCTCTTCACGATGGCCGGCTCGCTGCTGATGCTCGCGTCGATCGTCGTCTACGGGTTGTCGCAGAACACCTTCGACCTCGTGCAGATCGGCCAGAGCACGAGCGACTGGGTCTTCCTCGGCTTCGTCGCCGCCTTCGCGATCAAGGCGCCGCTCTTCCCGCTCCACGGCTGGCTGCCCGACGCCTACCGCGAGTCCTCGCCCGAGGTGGCGGCGATCCTGTCGGGCGTCGTCTCGAAGGCTGCGGCGTATGGCTTTCTCCGCATCGCGATCACAAAGTTCCCGGAGCCGGCACAGCACTATCGCGCACCCATCCTCGCCCTCGCCGCAATCGGCCTGATCTACGGGTCGCTGCTCGCCTTCCGGGCGCCGGACATCCGCGGCGTGATCGCGTACTCGTCGCTCGCGCAGATGGGGCTGATCACGATGGGCATCTTCTCGATCAACGACCTCGGGCTGGACGGCTCGGTGCTGCAGATGGTCAATCACGGGCTGGTCTCGACGACCCTGTTCCTGCTCGCTGGAATGGTCGAGCGGCGAACCCTCACGGGTGAGCTCTCACGGCTCGGCGGGATGGCACGCGGGCGTCCGGCGCTCGCCACCGTGCTGCTGACAACGGGCGTGATCGCGCTGGCGGTCCCGCTCTCCTCGGCGTTCGCGGGTGAGTTCCTCATCCTTGCCGGCGTGTTCAGGCACGGTTGGGCCTGGTCCGTCGTCGGCGCGGTGGCGATCGTGCTCGCGGCCGCGTACGTGCTCCGGCTCGTCTCCGCGATTCTCCATCGCGACGTCGGGCCGGCCGTCTCCGACGCCGCGCTCGATCTCCGCCCCGCCGAGCTCGGCGTCGTCGTGCCGATCCTTGCCTGCCTGCTCGCACTCTCGGCCTGGCCGGCGGCAATCACGCAACACTCGTTCCGCGGCGATCACGCGCAGACCGACGTCGCCCAGGGATTCAAGTGATCCCGCGACCACACATCGACTGGTTCGCGCTCGCGCCCGTCAATTCGCTGCTCGCGACGACCGCGCTTGCGCTGCTCTGCGCCGTCCTCGCGCCCGCGCGCTCGCGCAAGGCCGTGACGGCAACGCTGTGCGCACTCGGATACGCGACTGCTCTCGGCTTTGCGATTGCGCTCTACGTGAAGTCGACTCACGGCCACGGCGTGGTCGTCGACGCTTTCCGCCGCGACCGGCTCGCCGAGCTGACGGCGATCGTCGTCGCAGCCTCGGGGGTTCTCGCAACCGCCGTGTCGTATCGCGAGCGCTGGCGCGAGGATCACATCGGCGAGTACTACGCACTGCTGGCCGCCGCCGGAGCGGGCATGGTCTTCTTCGTCGGTGCGAACAACCTGCTGACGCTGTTCCTGGCCCTGGAATGGTTCTCGATCTGCCTGTACATCCTCTGCGCGGTCGACCGCGACCGGCTGAGCGGTCTGGAGGCGGCGCTCAAGTACCTGATCATCGGTGGGTTCGGCTCGGCCGTGCTGCTCTTCGGGTCTGCGCTCGTCTACGGCGCCACCGGTGCGATCGACTTTCCGGGGATCGCGGCCGCCGGCCACGAACACGACGCGCTGCTCCTCTTCGGCCTCGCGATGATCATCGCCGGGCTCGCCTTCAAGGCCTCCGCAGCGCCGTTTCACATGTGGACGCCCGATGTCTACGAAGGCGCGCCGACTCCCCTGACGGCGTTCATGGCGGCGGCCACGAAGACCGTTGCGCTGGTCGTGATGCTGCGCATCCTCGTCACCGCGTTCCCGGGCGACGCGTACGTCTGGACGCGTGCGCTGGCCGTGATCGCCGTGTTCTCGCTCGTGGTCGGAAATCTCGCCGCGCTCGTGCAGAAGGGCGTCAAGCGCATGCTCGCCTACTCGTCCATCTCGCACGCCGGCTTCATGCTGATCGCCGTCGCCTCGAGCTCGAGCCTCGGCGCTCGGGCGCTCCTCTACTACCTCATTCCCTATGCGGCGATGTCGATCGGCTCGTTCGCAGTCGTCGCGGCGCGGGAGCGGGAGCTCGGCGTGCCCGTCACCTTCGCGAACATGGCCGGGTTCGGCTGGGAACGGCCGCTGCTCGGGATCTCGATGTGGACGTTCATGCTCGGGTTCGCCGGCTTTCCTCTCACCGGTGGCTTCGTCGGCAAGTTCTACGTCTTCGCCGCCGCGTACCGACACGGCTGGACCTGGCTCGTGATCGTCGGCGTGCTCGCGACGCTCGTCAGCCTCTACTACTACCTCGGTCTCGTCCGCGCGATGTTCATGCGCCGCACGGAGGATCTCCAGCTGGCTGCGGGGACGGACGCACGGGCAGAGCCCGCGCGTCCTCTAGGCGGCGCCACAAGTGGCGCCATTAGCGGCGGCTCACCTCCGCGAGACGCGCTGCTCCAGACCGCGGTCGTCGCCTGCCTCGTCGTGACGGTCGGCTCGTTCTTCGCCGTCCAGCCGCTGATCGACCTGGCGAAGCACGCCGCGAGTTCGTTGCCTTTCTAGCTCTGGCTCTAGGCCGACTCGGTAACCGGCAGCGCTTCTCGCCGCGGCTCGCTCGGCTGCGTGCGCAGCGGGCGGGCCGCCCAGGCGGGCAGCCACCAGTTCCAGCGCCCCATGAGCATCATGATCGCCGGGACGAGCAGCGCACGAATCACGGTTGCGTCGAAGATGATTCCGGCCGCCAGCCCGATCCCGAATTGCTTGATGTCGGTACCCGGGCTCGTCGAGAGCACGAAGAAGGCGAACATGAGCACGAGCGCCGCGCTGGTCACGAGCTTGCCGGTGCGAGCCAGCCCGAGCGCCACTGCCTCGCGCGTGCTTCCGGTCTCGTCGTACGCCTCGCGCATGCGCGTCAACATGAAGACCTCGTAGTCCATCGAGAGGCCGAACAGGAAGGCAAAGATCATGAGCGGGATCCACGGAATGATCGACTGCGTCGCGGGAACGCCCCAGATCGCGTTGGAGCCATGGCCCTGCTGGAAGATGAAGACGATGATGCCGAAGGCCGCTCCCAGCGAGACCAGGTTCAGGATCACCGCCTTCAACGGCAGCAACAGCGAGCGGAAAGCACGCGCCAGCAGAACGTAGGTCAGCAGCACGACGAACAACAAGACGTAGGGGAAGTTGCCGTAGACCGCGTGCACGAAGTCCCGGTCCTCCGGCGCAACGCCGCCCAGGCTGGCCCCGGCGGGCAAGACGTCCTTGACGCGCGAGATCGTCCCACGGACCGCCTTGCTCGAGCCGTCGACGCTCGGAATCGCCTCGACGAGAGCGAGGCCGTCCTTCTGCCAGCTCTGCGGCGCCACCGCGCCGACGACGCCTTCGACGCCGCGCAGGCGCTGCGCCACCTGATCGGCGTTCGCAGCGGGGGTCAAGACGACGAACGGCTTGATCGCTCCCGCCGAGATGCCGGCGCTCGCGAGCACGTTGCGGCCGGTGACGGCATCGCCCTTGCCCGGAAAGTCCTTGGCCTGCGCTTCGCTCGGATTCAGCTGTGACCCGAGTGCGAGCAGGACGCCGACGATCACGACGCCCACGGCGGCAACGGGCAGCGGCCTGCGGCTGACGAGACGCGCCCACTTGCCCCACCAGCCAGACTCCGGATCGGTGACGGTGACGAAGCGCTTCGGCATCACGCGCAACTTGTTGATGCGGTGACCGAGCAACGACAAGAGCGCAGGCAGCAGCGTGATCGAGACGAGCACCGAGACGGCCGGAATGAGCATGCCGCCGATCCCGATCGATCTGATGAACGGCAACGGCAGGAGCACCATGCTCAGGAGTCCGACGGCGACCGTCGAGCCCGAAACGATGACCGACCTTCCCGCGTGCGTCATCGTCTCGACCAGGGCGGTCTCGACGTCCTCGCCCGAGGCAAGCTCCTCTCGGAAACGGAAGATCATCAAGAGGGCGTAGTCGATGGCGACGCCGAGACCGACGAGCGCGATCAGGAACTGGACGATGATCGAGACGTTCGTGAGGTACGTCAGCACCCACACGAGCGTGAAGGTGTTGAGGATCGCCGTCAGCGCGATGGCGAGCGGAATCGCCACGGCAGGCAACGTCCCGAACACGAACATGAGGATCACGAGCGCGCCGACCCCGCCGATCAGACCTTCGGTCAGAACGCTCGGCCCGGTTCCGCCCCCGTTCGAGGCGGCGTAGAGCGGCTGGAGACCGGTGAGATGCGTCTCGACGCCGGGCGGCGCGTTCGCCCGCAGTGCCGCTCTCACGGCCTTGATGTGAGGCTCGCCCGAGAAGGTGTTCTGACCCGGCGGATAGATCTCCGCGAATGTCGTGTGGTGGTCGTGCGACACGTACAAGCTGGAATGGGTGTCGAAGTACGAACTGACGCGCGAACCGGAGTTGACCGCGGCGGCCTTCTGGATCGCCGGCGCCAGGTTCTGCTTCGTGATGTCCCCATTCGAGTGGAAGACCGCGACGAGCGGCGCCTGCTCCCCGGTGCCGAACGTCTTCACCGTCTTCTGGTTGGTCTCATAGGCGGAGTAGCCCGGAATCGAGAACGACTCGAACCACCGCTTGGACACGCGACCCGTCGCGAAGACGCCGAAGACGGTGAGGAGAATCCAGCCGCCGATGACGATCTTGCGATGTCCGTGAACCGTGTGAGCCAGCCGGGCGAGCACGCCTAATGTTTACCTGTCGAGCCAGGGCGGTCGGCAGGTGTCCGCTGGTGCGGTTATCCGCACCACCACTCTTGGTGTGCTCAGACCGACTCGGGCAGGGCCCGGCCCGGCAAGAGCGCGCCGACCGAGATCGCGGCATAGAGCACGAGCGTGATCACGAGCGCCGACACTGCGAGCGTCGGGACGCCACCGATCACGGCCGGACTCCGCAGTGCGGCGCTGAGCACGAGCAGGACCAATGCCAGCCCCGCGAGGGCCGGGCGGATACCGCTGCAACGAGCCTCCAGAACGTCTCCGTAGCAGTCCAGGGCGAGCACGAACGCCGCGGGAATGGCACAGAGAAGGAATGCCAGCGCGAGTCCGTGGGAGCCGCCCGCGTCGGAGATCAGAGCCGCCAGCGCGAGCAGAGTGGGAAGCAGGCGCCGCGACATCCTCAGCAAGCTTCGACCTGTCTTCGAACGTTCCTTTACGCTCCGCGCCGGACCTGCGAACGAGAGGAGACCGGTGGCTGCTTCCCCGCTGACCTGGCTCGGACATGCCTCATTCCGCCTCGACTCGCCGGGCGGCAAGCGCGTCTACGTGGACCCGTGGCTCGACAACCCGAAGTGCCCGGTGTCCGAGACGGATCCCGAGCGCTGCGACGTGATCGCGGTCACGCACGGCCACTCGGACCACCTCGGCTCGGTCGTGGCGATCAGCGAAAAGCTCGGTCCCGTCCCGATCGTCGCGCAGGTCGAGCTCAAGGGCTGGCTGAAAGAACAAGGCGCGCAGACCGACGACGTCCCAGGACCGAACAAGGGCGGGACCGTCGAGGCGGAAGGGATCAAGTTCACGCTCACGAACGCGTTCCACTCGAGCTCGGCCGACGACGGAACCTACCTCGGCGAGGCTGCGGGAATTCTCATCGAGCTCGAGGACGGCAAGAAGATCTACTTCGCGGGGGACACCTGCGTCTTCGGCGACATGCAGCTGATCGGTCGCATCTACGCCCCGGACCTCGCGGTCCTGCCGATCGGCGGTCACTTCACCATGGATCCACGAGAGGCTGCGGTTGCCTGCGAGCTGCTCGGCGTGAAGAGGGTCGTTCCGTGTCACTACGGGACGTTCCCGCTCCTGGCCGGAACTCCCGACGAGCTGCAACGACTCGCCACCGGGGTCGAGGTGCATGCGCTCGAGCCCGGCGAGTCGGTCGAGCTGTGAGAGAGCGTTGGTTCGGTGCGACGGGGCGCCGGGTCCCGGAAATCGCCGTCGAGGGCGAGCTCGAGGTCGGCGACGCGCTCGTGCTCGACGACGTCTCGGATGAGCGCCCGCTGCGCGCAGCGCACGAGGCCGGCCGTCCGATCGTCGTGCGAGCCGCCTCCGCGGAGGCGGTGAAGGCCGCGCTTGCCCACCCTGAGGTGGCGGTGGCGCTCGTTCCGCCCGAACAGCGCGATCTGCTCGACCTCGACCTTCGCGAGCTCACGTATGGCCCGTAGCGACGTCGTCGCGACGTACTCGATCGTCGCGTGCGACCTCGAGGCGGGCCAGTGGGGCGTCGCCGTGCAATCGAAGTTCCTGGCGGTCGGCTCGGTGGTTCCCTGGGCCGAGCCGCATGTCGGAGCAATCGCCACGCAATCGTGGGCGAACCCCAGCTACGGGCCGGACGGCCTCGAGCTCCTTCGCTCGGGACAGACTGCCGAGCAGGCGGTCGTCACCCTGACGACTGCCGACGAGGGTCGAGAGCATCGTCAGCTGGGCATCGTGGACGGCTCCGGGCGCGCGGCGACCTTCACCGGCGACCAGTGCCACGACTGGGCCGGTGGGCGGACGGGAAACGGCTATGCGGCTCAGGGGAACATCCTCGTGTCGCACGAGACGGTCGACGCGCTCGCGGCGACCTTCGAGCAGAACGGCCATCTCTCACTCGCGGAACGCCTGATCGAGTGCCTCGCAGCTGCGCAGGCCGCAGGCGGGGACCGCCGCGGGCAACAGTCGGCCTCGCTGCTCGTCGTCGAGAAAGACGCGGGCTACGCGAATCTCTCGGATGTCGTCGTCGATCTCCGAGTGGACGACCACGCGCTTCCGATCGTGGAGCTACGCCGGCTCTACGCGTTGCACAACGAGCTGTTCGGCGTGACGCCGCCCGAGGACTGGATCGCCGTCGACGAGACGTTGGCGGCGGAGCTGCGCGACCGCCTCGCCGAGCTCGGCTACGAGGGCGAGCTCGACAAGGCCTTCAACGACTGGGCGGGCACGGAGAACCTCGAGGAGCGGGTCGAAGGCGTCGACCGGATCGATCCCGTCGTCCTCGCCGCGCTCCGCGACAAATCCCGCTAAGGCGCGCGGATGCCTCGCAGCGTCACGAACCGGTAGCCGCGGGCGCGGACTGCCCGAATCACGCCCGGGAGCGCGTGGGCATCGATCGTGCTGCGGTCACGCGCAGCGCCGAGGTGCATCAGCACGATTTCGCCGGGAACGAGGTTGTCCAGCACGCGGCGCTCCGCGCCCGCGACGGTCTGCAGGGTCAGCCCCATCCAACCCCAGGTGTCCGCCGTCCAGCGCACCGAGGCGTAGCCGAGGCGCCGCACGATCCCGAGTGTCCGTGCATCGCGCGCACCGTACGGGAACCGGAAGAGCGGACGCGGATCGCGTCCCGTCGCACGCCGGATCATCGTCTCCGCCTGTGCGATCTCACGTGTCGCGGCGGTGGTCGACAGGCGCCTCAGGTCGAGATGGTCGACGGTGTGGTTCGCAACCGGGTACCGCCTACCGATCGCGCGCGAGAGGAGCGGATAGGTCTGAACGAAGTGTCCGGTCAGGAAGAACGTCCCGGTCACGTGCTCGCGTCTCAGGACGGCGAGAACGCGCTTCGCTCCGTCCGCGTTGCCGCCACCGTCGAACGTCAGCGCAACGACGTGCTGTCTCGTCTGCAGACGCACGAGCTCGCCTGCGACGATCGCCGGCGGCAGGGCGTGAATCATGCGTCACCCGGGAGGTGCAGACCGGCCGCCCGACGTCGCAGGGTGGGCACGGGATCGCCTGCGGGCTGTGCCACGAGCATCACCGCGCCGTAGCCGTCGACAACGAGCGAGTCGACGAGCAACTGCAGCCCGAGCGCAAGCGCGAAGGCCTTGTGGGCGTGCTCGCCGCCGAAGGGCACGAGCTCGTCTTCCGAGGCCGCGCCGGCGATCACATCCCCGTAGGTCACCTGGCCCATCGAGACGTCACTGACGATGGGCCTGCCGTCGGAGCTCGGGATCGCGATTGCAAGCGGGTTGGTGCCGGTGAGCTTCGGCCCTCCCTCGGGGTGCCCGAGCCGTGGCGGCGATGTGGCCGTCACCACGGCGAGGAGGCCTCCCGTCGCGATACGGCGGGCCCAGTGCCCAAGCATTCCCGTCGGGAAGCAGTCGTGCGCGACGATCAGCCGCGCGGCTTCGGGAGGATCCTCGAGCTGGCCGGTGCAGATCGCCGCGAGTGTCAGATAGCCGAGCGCGCCCCGACCCTCCCAGCGCTCGTAGCAAGCTTCGGCGACGACGCACTCCGGCTCGGCGCTCGGATCGAGCCCTTCGAGAGTTTCCAGCCACTCGACCCGCGCGAGCCCGTGTCCACGCTTGCCCCGCCGCTCCGCGTCGAGGAAGTGCTCGGCGAGTATGCGGGTGTCCTCCTCCGAGAAACCGAGCGCGCTGATCCGCTCCTCGACCTGCACGGCGGCGAGCATACTTACGCCATGGTTCCGGAGGCGAAGCTCGAGAACGGCGTTCCGCAAACCGGTGGCTGGTTCGTCCTCAACGCCCGCGATTCCCGCTGGCTCCACAACGAGCTCGGCGCGTATTGCGGCTTCGAGGGCAAGGGCGAGGCGAGGTTCGAGGACCTCGGGATCAACCTGAACGTCCTACCGCCGGGAATGCCGATGGCGATGTACCACGAGGAGCCCGGCCAGGAGGACTTCCTCGTCTTGCGAGGCGAGTGCATCCTCGTCGTGGAGGGCCAGGAGCGGCCGCTCGTCGCCTGGGATTTCGTCCACTGCCCACCGAGGACGAAGCACATCATCGTCGGTGCGGGCGAAAGTCCCGCGCTCGTTCTCGCCGTCGGAGCCCGCAAAGGCCCCGCGACCTATCCCGTCGACGAAACGGCGGTTCGCCTCGGTGCCGGCGTCGACAAGGAAGTGGCGTCGTCCGCGGAAGCGTACGCACGCTTCTCGCAGCTCGAGGAAGGGCCGGCGCCCGAACTCTCTTAGCGTGAGACGAGCGTGAGCGGCTTGACGATCGTGCCGCGGTCGAGCGCGAGCAGCTGGTTCGAGACGTGACGCAGCTCGCGTGCGCTCTTGGAGTCGGGCGCTGTCGCCATCAGCGGCTCGCCTGCGTCTCCGCATTCACGCAGGAGCGGATCGAGCGAGACGCTCCCTAGCAGCGGCACCTCGAGCTCATCGGCCAGACGCCGGCCGCCCCCGGAGCCGAAGACGTCGCCGGTCATGTTCTCGACCACGCCGACGAGCCGCATGCCGGTCTTCTGCGCCATCACCCCCGCCCGTGAGGCGACCTCCTGCGCCGCAGGTTGCGGCGTCGTCACGACGATCGTCTCGGCTCGCGGCAAGAGCTGTCCCAAAGAGATTGCGACGTCGCCGGTTCCGGGCGGCATGTCGACGACGAGCACGTCGAGCGCTCCCCAGTGCACGTCCGAGAGAAACTGCTCGAGAGCGCGATGCAGCATGGGGCCCCGCCACATCACCGGCGCGTTGTCCTCGAGGAAGAAACCGATGGACATCAGCTTGAGGTCGTGCTTGACGGGAGGGACGATCATCTTGTCGACGAGCACGGGCTTCTGGCGAATGCCGAGGACGTGTGGGATCGAATGTCCGTAGACGTCCGCGTCGAGCACGCCGACCTGCTTGCCGGCCTGAGCGAGCGCGACGGCGAGGTTTGCCGTCAACGTCGACTTGCCCACCCCACCCTTGCCGCTGCACACGGCGAGCACGCGTGTCGACGCGTCGAGCGAGAGACCCTTCGTACGCTCCTGCAATCCGCCGCGCAGCTTCGTCGTCAGCGCCTGGCGCTCCTCCGCCGTCATCACGTCGAACCCGAGCGCGACGCGCTCGACGCCGGGCACGTCACGAAGTACCTCGGCAACCTGTTCCTGGAACGAATCGCGCAACGGGCAGCCGGCAATGGTCAGCGCGATCGTCACCCGCACGTCGCCGCCGTCGATCTCGACTCCGCGGACCATGTCGAGCTCCGTCACAGGCTTCCGCAACTCCGGGTCGATGACGCGCTCGAGCGCCTTCATGATCAGGTCGCGATTCGGTTCGCTCATCCGTCTGAGCCTAGCTTTTCCAATTTCCTCGCCGCGGGTGCCAACGGGCGTGGGTCCTCGAGCACGGGCAGGAAGAGGTCTCCGTGCTGCTCGATCCGTCGCAGCGCCTCCTCCATGCCGAAGTCGCGCGGCCGGATGCCGGGCTTCAGCTCCTCCCAGCGCAGCGGTGTCGAAACGGGTGCCCCGGGCTTGGGCCGAACCGAGTAGACCGACGCGATCGTCTTCCCATGGCCGTTCTGGCGATGGTCGACGAGCACGCCCTCGCGTTTCTTCTTCAGCCACTCGGTCGTCACCTTGCCGGGATGCCGCTGCTCCAGCAGGCGAGAAGCCTTCTCGGCGAAGTCGTAGATCTGCTTGAACGTCGAGCGGCGTGTGATTGGCGCGACGACATGGATGCCGTCCGCGCCGCTCGTCTTCACGTAACCCGGCAGGTCGAGCTCCTCGAGCAACTCGTGAATCAGCAGGGCGACCTCGATCGCGAGCTCGAAGCCGTCATCGGGCGGATCGAGGTCGAAGAGGACGAAGTCCGGCCGGTCGGGCTTGTCAACGCGCGAGTACCACGCGTTCATGTCGATGCAATTCATCTGCACCATCCACAGCACCGCCTCCGGCGAGTTGATGAGCGGGAAGTCGACCAGCCGCGACCCGCCTTCACGCGGCCAGGTGCGGAACTGGCGCGTCGGGATCCAGTCCGGCATCCCTCTGGGCGCCTGCTTCTGGAAGAAGACCTCGCCCGTGATCCCGTGCGGATAGCGCTTCATCGTGAAGGGACGGTCTCTCAGGTGCGGCACGATCGTTGGGCCGACCTGCTTGTAGTACTCGAAGACGTCGCCCTTCGTGATCCCATCCTCTGGATAAAGGACGCGGTCAGGCGAGCTCAGTTTGACCGTTCTGCCCTCAACCATTCAGCTCGACTCCCAACACGGAGAGCGTGCGCCCCCATTCGCTCAGCTCGCTGTCACGCACGTACCTCGCACCCATCTTCGCGTAGAACCCGAGCGAGTTCGGCTCGGCTTCCCACTCGAGACGCTTTGCGCCTTCTCGCTGAGCATGCCGCGCGCCGTGACGAAAGAGACGGCTTCCGACTCCTTTGCCGATCCACTCCGGCTCGATCCAGAGATCGGCCAGCCACCACAGCTCGCCTCTCGGCTCGAGCGAGCACCAGCCGATCGCGTGCTCGCCCGCCTCGGCGACGAAGACGGTCAGCTTCCCGAGCTGCTCCGGCGAGAAGTCGCCGCGGTCGGCCCATTCCCTCACTTTGTCGGGCTCGTAGCCCCAGAACTGCTTGGCCGCGATCGCGATCTCCTTGAGCCGATCGCCTTCCTCACCGCTTGCGGCACGAATCGTCACAGGGACAGGCGCTCTTTCAGCCACAGCGCGTTTCTGATCGCAAAGGCTTCCCAGTCGTTGTTGAAGTATGCGTAGATCTCGACCTCACGACGCCAGTCCTCGAGGCGTCGAGCCCACTCCTCCAACTCCGAACGGCTGTAGTTCCCACGGCGCCCGCGTGAGCCGTAGTGGAAGCGGAGATAGGTCCAGTCGGCTGTGAGCTCGTGCGATTGGAACGCCTTCACCTCGGGCCGGTCGCCGATGACGAGCGCTGCGCCATGCGCGCGGAGCAAATCGTAGACCGAGTCGACAAACCAGCTCGAATGTCGAAACTCGAAGCAGTGACGGCCCCTGGGAAGTGCTGCCAGCGCGGCCCGGAGCCGCTCGTCGTCTCGCCGGAAGTTCGCCGGTAGCTGCCAGAGAACGGGTCCCAGCTTCGGTGAGCGCGCGAGCGGTTCGAGTCGTTCGTAGTAACGCTGGATGCCGCCGTCGAGATCCGTCAGCCTCTTCACGTGCGTGAGATAGCGGCTGGCCTTGACCGCGAAGACGAAGTTCGGCGGTGTCTCTTCGACCCAGCGCGCGACCGACGTCTTCAGCGGGAGCCGGTAGAACGTGCTGTTCACCTCGACCGTGTCGAAGTAGCGGGCATAGTGCTGGAGCCACAGCCGTGCGGGTTTCCCTTCGTAGAACTCGTCCTTCCACGACGCGTAGTTCCAGCCCGAGCAACCTACGCGGACAGGGCGTGGGCCAGCCGGCGGCATACCTCGGGCGTTCCCGCTGCGACGACCCGTGAACGCCCCTCCACGTCGAGCGGTGCGGCTGCAAAAGGCGCCGCGTCCGGAAGGTCGATTGCCAGGCCGCGTTCGAGCACGAGGAGTTGGGCGGCCGCGATGTCGACGGCCCGCGCCGGCTTGAGGGAGCAGACCGCGTCGATCCGGCCGGCCGCGAGATGGCAGAGCGAGAGCGCCAGCGAGCCCATGATCCGGAGCCGGTAGGCAAGATCGACCACCGCTGCGGCCTTCTCGGCGACGGAAGCGGTCCGGGTGGCCTCGAACGCAAGGATCTCGATCTGCTCCTTCGGGAGCTGGCTCTCGAGGAGCCTCCCGTCGAGCCTCGCCCCCTCGCCGCGCGTCGCCGTCCACTCTTCGTCGGTGCCGAAATCATGGACGAAGCCGGCGTTCAACGAGCCGTCGATCGGATCGATCACGACGTGCGTCGGCCCGTCACCGATGACACCGACCTCCTCGGAGACGATCGTCAGCCCGTCGAGTCCTTCGAAGCGTGCGAGGATCACGCGCTCGGCGGCTGCGTCGATCGCCGTCGTCTCGTCGCCACCCATCCCGGAACCGACCACCGGCTCGCGGTCGGAGCGCTGCGGCAACTCGGAGAGCACACCGCGCACGTCCTCGACCGCAGCGCGGCAGAGGGCCAGCCACTCAGTCAAGCGGGTGGAAGAGCAGGCCCGACGTGAGCTTCGGATAGAAGTAGGTGCTCTTCTGCGGCATCGTCTCGCCGCGTCGGGCCACCGCCCAAACGTCCTCGATCCGCGTCGGGCGAAGCAGGAACGCCGCCTCGGCGTCGCCACGGTCGACGGTTGCGACTGCGTCGGCACGCTGTGGCGTGTAGGTCACGCCTTCCGGCGCGATCTGCTCGACGATCTCCACGTCGAGACCCTCGCCGCTCAGCAGCTCGTACCTCCCGTTGCGATACAGGACGACGCCGGGCAGCTCGTCTCCCGGCTCGTCGATGGGAGTGCCGCGGACGCCATTCAGGTGCGCAGCCAGTCGATGGGTCGGAAAGATCGTCAATCCCTCCTGCTTGGTCGGCACGAGGACGACCATCAGATAGGGCGAGCCACCCTCCTGCGCGTAGGCAACGGCGGTCTCGTAGCGATGGTGGCCGTCCGCAATCAGAAGCTCCGTGCTCTCGAAGCTCGGGGCATCCTCGACGCGCCAGAGCTTGTCGCCGCCGCTTCGGAGATCGGGAGCGCGGTTGGGGGGCTGGAGCGGTTCACCCTCGTAGAGGAGAAAGATCGGTTCGAGCTGGGTGCGCGTGGCACGGAGGAGGCGGAGCCGGCCCTCCTTCGGGCCACGATGCGTGCGCTCGTGCGGGAGGACGGTGCCGCTCTCGTACGGCTCGGCGCGGAGCGAGGCGACGAGTCCGGACCTTGTCCGGGAAACGCCGTCCGGCCCCACGTAATCCTGCGAGAGGAGCCAGTAGACGGGCTTCGTCTCCCTGGCGAGCACGCCTCGCTCACGCCAGGTGGTGAGGTCACGTCCGGCCTGCGCCTCGTCGTCGGGGAGGGTCAGGTGGACGACGTTGTAGGGGCTGCGCGCAAGGTATTCGTCGCGCTGCTCAGGCGAGATCACGTCGTACGGCGGCGCGACGAGCCCCTCGAGTGGGCCCGCCGTCGACTCGTCGTAGCGCTCGGCGCGGAACGGCTTGACCTCGGCCATTTGCGGCGACCCTAGCATCCGAGTTCGGACCTAGACTTGCGTCGTGAGCGTCACTCGCCTTCGGCTCGTTCCCGTGGGGGAAACCATGTTTCCCCCACCCTCTGCCACCTTCGCCCCTTCCCCGGCTCATCGACCTGAGAACGGTCGATGAGCGCAATCGCAGAACTCGCGGAGGAGCGGATCGTCGAAGGCGTCTACGCCGTCGCCCGCAAGCAGCGGCTGCGCACCAAGGGCGGCGCCCCGTACCTCGCGCTCGAGCTCGTCGATCCGAGCGGCCGCATCGACGCGCGTGTCTGGCACGACGTCGAGCTGCTCGACGCACGCTTCGCGGAGGGCGACGCCGTGCGCGTGCTCGGCCGCGTCGAGAAGTTCCGCAACCGGCTGCAGGTCGACGTGAGAACGCTCGAGTCCGCGCCGGAAGCAGACCCCGCCGAGTTCGCGCCGGCGCTACGGCGGGACGCGGACGAGCTGGATGGCTTCC
>WNGO01006374.1_pt1 | contig 16021 bp, 10 predicted proteins | sample 5400511 | NCBI WGS metagenome assembly WNGO01 (sample SAMN13153380, study PRJNA577476) | soil metagenome | isolation source: 20 cm soil or saprolite under Garry oak tree replicate 2 | place: USA:California | collected 2016-06-15 | reverse complement strand
GAACCGCAACGGCTTTATCAAACGCAGACGCAGAAAATAACCTTTCCTAATAAGGAAATTGTGTACTGGTTCGGACTTAACTAGAGATTACACTATTTGATTTTGTTTACTAACTTTTAAATAGAGTGACGAGTCCTACCCAAAATATTAATTTTAGCTTCCAATTTTAGTACTATGAAGAGGCGCAACCTCTTACTTCAAGAGCTGTTTTATATATATATAATAATATATAGGGCGGATTGGCTATATAGCCGGATCGATATTACTGCCGTTATAGTAGATAATCAATTTTTGGGCATTATTTATATGGGAAAACTCTGCATTAAAATTAAAATTATGTGACCTTCTTTAGGAACTGCTAGAGTGATAATAAGGTTTAATCTACACCGTAGTAAGCTATCCTTATATAACGTTTAAATACTATTATAGTAACTAATATTAACAGACTCACTACTTTAGATTAACAGAATTAGACTTTACTGTTATTAATACTAAGGGTAATTAATTGTATTCCCTTTTGACCTTTAAGCCTAGCGCGAGTATTATAATACAAAACGCCTATCACTAAATCGCAGCGTAGAGCTCCTAATCCTCCTACTGTCGTGTAAAAATATATATAGATCTATCCGAACAATCAAATCTAACAAAACCGTTTGCTAGTTTGATCAACCAAACCGAAGATCTATGGTTTGAATTGTTTATTTATTAGCAAGTCTGCGCGGAATGTAGTTTGGTCTCAATCTGCTTATTGCATTGTACACTATCTAGTTATGTTTTGTGGGTAGTTTATCAGATAGTGTTTTTAGAAGAGCACATTCTCCTTAACTGAATCTGTTTTCATCCTCGCGTCCTCGCCGTTATTGTAAACCCGCCCAACCACAAGTCTGTAATACAGCCCGCCTCCGCTATCTCTGTGTGGCATAAACCCTACCCTCACTGCCCTTTCCCTTCTTGCTTGGGTTTGGCTCGACCTCGTCGTCGCTGGATGGGATTTCGATGATGTGAACCATGCGCGGCGGTCGCGTTTTGCTCAATGAGGCTTTCTTCTCGCGCGATGTAGCTGCCGCATCCACTTTCTCGGGTCCTGGCTTGTCGTCGGCAATCGTATCTCCGCAGTTCTCGAGAGCTTCTCCGTATACAACTAGGTCCAATAAGTTTTAGTCAGGCGTTTGAGAGGCTATTTGGGACTTACCCCGGAACGCAACTTGGTAGATTATACTCCCGCTTCGGTCATATCTTAAGATAATAGCCATTTGTTGTTCCATCTAATTCCGGTTATCAGGCTATCAAACATTAACCTCAATTGTTTTGGTGCGCTCACCTCCAATACTGCTCGCTCTATTGCCGCGGCTGCCATATTCATAAAAGTGGTAACAGTGCGCACTTTATAAAAGATTGTGAGATACGCTCTGTAGAAAGTCGCAGTGCGTGCTAAGTAGCCAAGCGGTAGTTTGGAGTGGAAGTGAGGCGGGTTGTGGAGTAGAGTCTTTTGTGTGGATGGTGAATTTGGGGTTATGTGGTTACGTAAGCGGGTTTCGGCATGTTGCCATGCCAAAATCTAGATTCTATCTCTCTTCTTGCCATTTCAATGTTATATTATCCTAAACCTCAGCAGCAGAGTGCAGCTAGTTTCGTGCATTTTCTATAACTCTGTAGAAGACTGCTAAGGTATTACTCAATCTGCGCCACCCTCATCTCATGAGTGATGGAATTGGACTGGACTGGAGTGATTCAAGCTCATATCCACTCCATCCAGCTAGTAAATTGTGTGACTCCAGAAGCCTCACGGAGTCTCACGGAGCCTCACTATATTTATATACTATATTTAGAAAAGCTTGGCAGTAGTATAGTGTTATAAAAGGTAGTGTAGATATAGTAACTCACCAAAAGCTACCTATATTATACCCCACCAATAACCTCAGCATTATAGTCAATCTCAATAGCCGTATATTGCTCATTTAGTTCCTCTTCCTCCTCATTAATTATATAATCTCCCACCTAAGCTGAGGCCTCCGCGGCAACTACGGCAGCAAGTCGAGCCTTGGCAGCTTCACTTCCTTAAAATATATCCTTTCGCAAGCCTCTCCTACAATTTAATCTATTTCCTTATTGTTAAATGTGCCTTCTGGTGGTTGCCCGTACAAATGCGGAAGAACCTCATTTGCCTTAATGATATCCATTTGTAATCGGGAACGTCAGTGGAGAGTAAGTTACTATCTTGTCATGTCATCCATGCTATGTAGGTATCAAGCTAACAGCATTACAGGTATAAAGAGTAAGTATACTGCAAGCTAACAAGATCACAGGAGGCATATAATAGGCTGGAGATGTGAACGTGTCCGACAGCGCTTCCAAGAAGCCGCGTCTTGAGAGCGATTAATAGCTCGCCGAAAGTGTTCGTCAACAGAAGGAGTTCATCCGGCAGAAAATTAAAGAGTTCTACTAGTTATCCGTTGATTTACCTTTTGAAGGCGTTATTCAGTGTGTCCAAGAGTCAGCGACGCTATCAGCTTCGCTGCCAAGAGGCTGATAATGTAAGCAGTCAGCCATAAGACTGCAGCTAGCTGACAGCTCGCTGTCTTGGCGGAAAGATTTGGTGGTGAGTTGAAGCTTTTGGTAGAAGTTGAGGATATTCGGATGATCTGGTTGGTTAATTATACGCCAAGCAATGGGAAACCCATGGGAATCTCTCGCTTAGCCATAGTAAATAAAGCATTTTCCCCAATATCTCCATTGCGCGCCGAAACCCGTGCTAAAGCTTACCATTTTATTACCCATACAAAATGCAACGTACATTGCATTTCACGCGTCAGCCAGGCAGTAGAGCTTCTTCGTCTGCTTCCTCCTCTACTTATTCCTCATTTAATTCACAATCTACGCGTCATTCAACTCCTTCAGCACCCTGTAGGGTTCGTGGATCAACTGCTTCCTCCCCCCTTCCAATTGACGATAATACCGAATCGGGTGATCAAGATGATTCCGCATCGCGAGAGCCTCCTCCAGCAAATCGGAACTATGGCCGTATCTTTCCTATTGATTGGGACAATCTCTACCTAACAACATACGGCAAGCTTACTGGCAAATACGGATACCGGGTTATCAATAAGCGGTTGCTATTAAGCAAAGCTCCTATATCACCAATATGGAAGCATGGAGCAGACCTTTTTTGGGACGGTCCTTTGGGCAAAAAGAGGCTCTAGCTGTGTAAGCTCTGCCATCTGGCTCGAAGACCAGGTGCTTTACTTACAATTAACGGCAACGATCATATCAACGGCCATTTGAAGTCAAAGCATGACCTTATTGTTAACCCCAAAAGTCACAGTGGTAGAATACAACTACCAAGCACAGAGGCTTCTACTTCCGCCAGCAGTCATGAACGCCAGCCGTTCTGGGCAGCTGGCTATATTCAAGCCTATGTTGATTGGACAATTCTATAAGACATTACCTTCCGTCAAGCTACAAGTCCTCATACACGCGCTCTGCTGACCTTTGACCGTCCTCAGATTCAGGACTGTCTTACAAAGGCGCCTACATCACTGAGCGATTGGATTAAGACCGCATTTGAACAGCGACGCGTTAATATCAAAGACCTTCTCCTTACCGCACTCAGTAAAATTAATCTTACCTACGATATCTGGACATCTATAAACGGAAAGCCACTACTTGGTATAGTGGCCCATTTTATTGACAAAAGTGGAAAGCTTCAATCAGTACTTTTGGGCCTTCCACGACTGCGAGGATCACACTCTGCTGAAAATGTAGTAACGGCCCTGGCGTCAGTAATTCAAAGTATCAATTTGATCATAAGCTTGGCTCCTTAATAGCCGACAACGCCAGCAATAATAACGAGCTCTACGACTACCTCTCACAAAGCCTGTCAGTAACTAAAAAGGGACAGCTTTGGTGCGTTAGCCATATTATCGACCTCATTGTCAAGGCTTTAATATATGGCAAAGGCATAAGCAAGCTTAAACGCTCAATGATCGGCACAAGCGAGCACGTCAAATTTGATCTTATGCGGCAGAGAGGCTCCGTAGGCAAGGTTCACAATATCGTCAAATATATTATGCGATCAACAAGACGCCGCGAGGACTTTACTAAGAACCAGGCTGAGGCCTGCATTAAGGACGAGCTCTTTGATCAAGCAGAGCTTCTACTTATTAAGGACGGAGGCGTTCGGTGGAATTCAACCTACTTCATGCTCCGCCGTGCCTACCTTCTTCGCAAAGCAATTGATAAATATCTACTGGCTTAGAGGAAGCCCGCCAATGACAGCTACGATCTATCGCAGAATGTGCTTACTAATGAAGATTGGCAGTAAGTAAAGCAGCTTGTTAAGATCCTAAAGCCTTTTATATCAGCCACCAAGCGCATAGAAGGTGACGCCAACAGTCCTAATGTTGAAGGCTCATATGGCGCTCTATGGGAGTCAATCACTAATATAGAGCTACTCCATCAAATCCTCCAGCGAACTCAGCAGAGCCTCAAGAACGAATATAACTCCTTTCTCAAATCGGGCGTTAATATGACTATCCAAAAGATTAACAAATATTTTGATAAAATGAAGGCCGAGAGCCCTCACTATTTTGCCACAGTAATCCTTCATCCGTTTCTCAAACACGCCTGCCCCTATAGTGGAAACACGCCGAGCGGTGCATAGAGACTTTATTTAATGACTATATCAATGAGCAAGTAGATAAGGAAGATAAGGAACCAGCTGAGCCACAACGCAGGAAGGTTCCTTATAAATCTAACGATAATTCAGCTGATAAATATACACAGTCCTTAATCGTAAATAAGAGCCTTACTTCCTTAAAGCACAATCAAAAGCGTATCAAGCTCGCCAGTAAGCTTAAACGCTACTACGACCAGTACTGCCAACAATTAAATATCCTGATTAATTGGCGGGATATTTAATTAATTGACGCACGGGCTATATTTAATTGAAGCTAGCCTGATTGACAGCTGATTTGATTAAACTTCCAATCAATTTTGGCTAGGGGGTTGTCCTAGCAACGTGCCGCGATACAGTGGCAGAAAGAACAAAAGGTAAGATATTGAGCTCATTAATTGCAAGAATTCGCTGGAATTTGCTTTAATTTACAAGATCTGCCTTTAGCCAGTGCCTCTAACACTCACTAGCCTCTATAACCTCTGCTCCTAAGCAATTTCGCTCATCCGTAATAAGCCTTTTGGCCGCTAAGAACACGCGTTCTACCTTACTACTTATTGCTAGTATTAGGAATATGTCAAATACTATATATGCAAGGATAGGAAATATCACAGGGCTACAGTGAAGTAGGCTGATGGACTATATTGTGCTATAAAGAAGAGAAGAAGGTAAAAGGGGGTATTGTATACAAATAGTAGGGCCAGCCGCCAAGGTTACATTGGGCCAACATGGCGAGGGTGACGACTCCTAGGCAGTTGGTGAATATTCGTATTCAGTTCATGCCTCCGACCAAGAGAGCCTCGGTGCCTCCGAGTTTTATGGGATAGTTACATCTAGACAATATCGCTAATTTGTTTTGACCCAAAACGATTTGTTTGCCCTCTTATTTGCGCCTCGTTTGTGCCCCTCTACGCCACTTAACCACTTACCGTGGTATCAGGTCAAGGGGTCTAAAGGGGATGTTCGGTTGCAACTCCATATTCAATATAGAGGCTCCATATTGTAACGGAAATGGAGCTCAAATATGGATATGAGGGTGTTGTTCGGTAAATCTGGCGACTTTTGAATATGGAGCTCCTCCATATCCCTTTGTGCGGCAACCATTTTAAGGACTTTTCGTATATGCACGCCTTATAAGCCAATCTAGAGGCTCTATACCGTATAGAGTTGGTGTTGAAGCCTCTGGTCAGTGCGGTTACTCGGTAGCAAGGGTGCTGGCGCCTCATTAATGTCGCTGATTGAACCGTTCAACTATAATTTATTTAATATATACAGCACATCCTTCCTTATAACCTTAAGCTAGTCCTTTACTAGTTTATTTTATTAATGCTAAGGGGTGGCTTCGCACGGGCCTGCCTCACCAAATCTTATAATCACAACCCAACCCTACCCGCAAATGCACGACGCAGCGGTCGTACGGTATCAGCAGTAGCGGTAATGGATTCAGCGGGGTCACTTATGGTGTTTTAATACCTCCAGCGGTCTTTTTCGTGTCGTTTTCGACTCGAACCAATTTAATAAAGTTTTTAAATCGGTTCGACCCCTGGTCTTCATCCCGCACATTTCTGGCAGGTGCTGTCTGAGTCGCTTACTGAGATAACGTAAAAAATCAACACCGTCAACCAACATACTCCAACTCACATTCATCGTCTCAATCATGATACAGCGAACTATCAGCCCCAGCGGGATTGATAATGCCGGCGTCTCCTGACCCTCGAGTAGCCTCCATTATTGCTTCACATCCGCCCATTGTCCCGCCACCGACCGTTTTCGCTCCTACTGCTCCCGTATCGCAGCAATCCAGCAGCTCTGGCGCAAAGAAGCGTAGAGTGCAACTAGCCGATGAAGATGTTACATCCGTCGCATCATCTGGACCGTCCGCCTTCTCCCAGTCCGTTAAGCAACGAGTTGCCAAACTCGACGGCGCATACTGTTGGCAATGCGGCGCAACTCCGGTGCAGACCTGCCATGTCATCGGGAAAAAAGACAACTCTGTAGGTCCCTTCATAATCTCTATACTTTGGCATAGCTGACCTGCTGCAGTTTAAAAAGATGATCCAAAATGGCTTAATCACTTTTACTACGGTAGGCGATGTTGACAACGCCATCCCGCTCTGTGGCCTCTGTCATGCGAATTTCGACGACATCTACTACCCCGGCTTCTTCTATCTACCCATCGACCTAGAATACTTCATTGAGACTGAGAAGAAGAACTTCGCTATACGGAAATCATATTTGGAAGCCACCGGACAATACACGCCCCGCGTCTCCCCAAACGCGGGACAATACCTTATGCATCAGATACAGCAAGGAGTGGTTCCGGAGAACGCGATAGGGGGGCTGTATCAAAGGTACACGCTGCGGAACTACTTTCCCAGCGAACCGGGCGTGACGGCACCGGGATTAGACACGTGGATACCGGGGCGAGGACCAGAGCCTCCAAAACAATGGCACGGAGCACCGATGGCAGCGATCAATAGAGGCTGAAGAATATGGGCAAGGAGAAGGCTTTGCTGAGGAGGTTGCAAGATTTGTATGAGAAGGAGTTGCCGAGCATCACCGCAGGAACTGGTGTAGCTACTGTGGGTGGTGGAGGCAGCTCAGGCGCGGGACAGGAATATGCTACCATCGGAGGGAATAGAGAGAACTCTGGTAACCAGGTCCAGCCGCCTGCTCAACCGCCTCTCCAACCTGGGAATGTAGGCACGCTGTCCAGTAAAGAGCTTCATTCAAACCAGTCGCAGAAGTTCGCGACGCACGGAAGCGTCAGCGGCTGTACAACGGACAGTGGCATTGGTATATCTTCTGGCACGTCGAAATCGAAACGGGAAGTTGTTTCCAATCAAACCGCTACGCCTAGCAACAGTTCGTCCGAGCGTCGTGTTACTCTTACTCCCAACAATCCATCTGCCACCGCTTCCGGGCATCACGAATCTTGGCCTGACCCAGAGCCGCAGTGGAAGTGGGGTTCCTCATCTTCAAGCGCATCAAAGGCCTTCCTTTGGTCTGGGACGTTTAACGGCGTCGATGACTAGACTACGGTCATTGACCCCAGTCGATTTCCATGGCAACCTCCTCAGGAATGCATTCTGTGACGGCAAGCTTCGCTGATCTGCCGCATATCTTCGCGACATTCATAACCCATCATACAATACCACATGAAACGGTGGAGGGGTAAGATAGTGACCGAAGAGCTGCGGAGGGGGTTATGGCACCAAATTCTCACATTTGATAGTACATGCGCCAGAGTACCTGCCGGGGTAATGGCAGCAGATACATACGCCTGTATCTGGGGATTGGCCAAAATACAGCATGCCAAGCTACATGTAGTGTAGTTACATCCCCCAATCGAACCAGTCCTCATTTGATTGACAAGCCCCCCTTGCATTGCGACATGACCTCACCTCAACCAACCGATATCCTGTTACAAAAAATGGTTCGTTTCAAAACATTTGACCCACGTCTACGCGTCGATAATCGCGTATGGCCGCGACGCGGTTGTCGCCATGCAGTTACTGTCGGTTCACACACGGATAGTCACGTAATAGCTCCTTCTTTGAAGAGCTGGTACGTGGTTAGTTTCTTGATGTCTTTTTTTTTTTTGACATGAGATGTCATTCTTAGATGGTTTGGGGTTTTTTCAGAATGCCGGTCGGACCAGCTACGAACCACCGCTACAGTACTACTGCAAAATATTTTACACTATGAATCCCCAAAATCATTTAAAAAAGCTTAGTGGTAGGCCAAGGAAATACCTAACTCCTCAAGACGCAGCAAAAGCTAAAAAGCAGAGCAATCAACAACGATATCGACGAAACCTCCAACCTCAGGGACCAGCAGATTTTATTGCATATGAACCTCCACTCCATCAAAATGTTCCAGCAGAAACCCCCCAAACCGGCCTTCGAATAAGCCTCGATATTCAAATTCCTCAAAATAGCGATACTCGACAAGGCGATACTCAACAAGGCAATGTTCCACAATCCCTGCGACCAAACTATGTACAACCAAGCGAGAGCGAAAGCGAGAGCGAATCGGATACTGACCTCACTAGGCAGATCCAGCAGGTACAAATAGATGAGCAGAAACACAACGCTGAACGGGAAGAATATGAGGCGGAAGTTTCTCAACGGCTGAATGAAATGCATGCGATGACCGCCAAAATTATACCGCAACCAGATAATATAAATAAAGCCAGCACACCCGGCAATTTGGCGACATTAGGCTTGCAGGCAATAGAAGGATCAGGAATTACCGCCGGAGCAGAAAGGGCTAGCGAAAGAGGGTCACGGCGTCCCCCCTCAAAAGCCGCTTCTGTAGATGAACCAATATTGTTGGATAATAACAGCGTTGGTGCTTCGCGTGCTTCAAACAAATCAACAGACACCCGAAAATCACAAAAAGCAAGAACCCTATCGCAGACACTAAACCAGCGCAGCTCACCTTCCCTACAATTATCAAATGGAAGTCTTACTAAACAAAGCAAGTTGTTCCCGGCTCAGACCAATAATCCCCCGTCCCGGATGAAATCCCCACCAGCAAGAGCACCCACGTGTAACACGCCAACCCCGCTAGTCATCCAAAGATCTCTAAGCACTGCTTTATCTTCATGTCTTCATCCGGCCGAAGAAACAGTCCCACCTACACCTACCCAACCCACAAGTCAAGGAACACTACTGACAGCTTCTATCCCGCCCGTAGTCTCTCCCACACAAGCTGCCGCTCCGCCTGTTACAGCCCCAACTCCAGCTGCAACAGCACCCCTAGAACCAATAGAGCGGACGGCTTTTAAGCTTGCTAAACAACTTCGGAGTTTTCAAGGCTGCACCCATGAGCAGCATAGAGAGGCAGATCAATTACACCAGCAGCACCACCAACGCCCCGACGTACATTCTAAGTGTTCTTCTTTACAGCAGATTACTACTATTATCCGCGGGCAGTATAATGGAGGATCGCCACTTCCAGACGTGCTAAGCAGCACTAAAATGATGAAACCAGCGGACCTCCGCAATGTTGACTGCCAGGGGGCTTTTGAAGGCACAAGTTGCTTTGCTGCCCCCGAAGATATTGGGACTCGTGATGAGAACCTGCCTAAAAACCTATGCCTGTCGCAACACTACTCTACCAGTAACAAGAATCGCCGTGCCAAAGTAACGTTTGATATTGATAGCATCTGCTGCTTTCCTAGCAGCTTAGGAATTGCTCGTCGTGGGATCAATTGGTTTCCTAAAGCTCATCCTATTCTCAATATTACTGCGGATATACACTTCGGCTTAAAAGTACCTATATACAATAGTAGAGGAGCGTTATCTGAGAAGTACGTCCCACTTCATAAGATACCTCACTACTGTTTCGGCACTATTATTGGTATGGAGACACTCTTCATGTTCATCTTTTTTCCAGCGCTCCATCTGGAAAGCGACCATGAGTACTCTACGTACCTTGGCAAGGAAGATCAACAGCTTTGGTATGATGCGGTTCTCAGTCCTGCTTTAACCAAGACAATTAGATGCTCAAATATTTTACAGCATTATCCCGCTTCCGCCCACATTGCCAATGTAGATTCGGCCGGAGTAGCCGCGGAGTCTCTCACCCGAAAAGAATGTGCTAGGAACCAGCTTTTGAGACACGCACTGCAGCCTCAATATCTTGATCCTCTTTGGACCTGTGTACTCGAGACTATTGAGGATAATCCTGGCTTCCAGCGGTTCCAAGGTGCAACCCTCTTTATAAACGGAAAAAATACGAAACTTGAATATATGGACCCCAGTCTGACGGGAGCATATGCAAGATGGGAAAATCACTGGTCCGAGGCAATTGACCCCTAATTCTACAACAAGGATCGGACTTTTGTAGACCTCGCAAAGCAGGTGACCTCGGAAGATAGTGCTTTGCCGTATGATCAAATACCAGATAGCCACGAGGCAGAAGTATATCTGTGGAGGAGTTGCTGCCTTGAAGCGTATTCTCAGACTCGGGAAGTCCTTAATGCCAATGGAAGCCGAGCTAGGGGCAATCCTAAGCGCACCAAATACTCCTGGGCAATAATGCGAGATTCGATGAGCCAGACCATGTTTGCTGCACCACGTGGAAAGGAAAGTACGGATGGACTAATTTATTCCCAATTTTATACACTAATAAAGGGTCCATTCGACACATCAAAGACGTATGTCTTTGATAATGAATCTCTTGAGAATCTTGCGTTGGACCCCGGGTATATTCGGTCACTGCAGCAAGAAGGCGGAAGCATTACGTTTTCTAAGGCTGTCTGCGAGTTTGGTTACCTTCATGGAAAGAGGCGAGCTCATGCCAATCTAATTGACAATCAATGGAAATCATATGGGATTAGGGAAGAGCACCGTATTTCTCTTACGATGGTAGGTGAGATTTATGAGCAGTGGCGTGAGTGGGACTTGTACAATAATGATGAGATTGACCACAGCCAGTACGCCCTTCCTTATTATATCATCCCAACTCAAGAGACCCTTAGTTTTCTATACGCCCAGATCAACAAGTACTGCTTCCTCTTCGAGCATATTCGTGCACATACCGCCATGACATATTCCTTGCCGGAGACAATGGTTATGGTTATTGCCCTGCGAGCACTCCGGTTCTGCTATAGCAGCAATCTTCTACAACGGGAATCACTTTTATATAAAGATCGCTGGGAGCAAGAACGTAACCACAAAATCACGGTTAAAGAAGGGCTTGGTATGCGTGATAGCATGGAGCGTTGTGGTCTTGGCTGGTTTCTACCGAAGTTCAACTGGGCTATATGGCGGCTAGCACCACCGCATGGCGAGAATATCCTGGTTGGAAATATGCTGATGCACGAAGAGTATAAGCGGAGGTGGAAAGCGGTCAAAGATCTCCGGGATGTCTTTATCCGCTTCAATCAGGCCGAGTCATGGTATGACCGCTACAATGTTCAAAGAAATCCATCACTATTGAGAAAATGGCTTGAATACCTCCACGTCCTCAACCTTGAGCAATTTGACACGGATATCCGGAAAGCAATGCTTAAGATCAATAAAGGCTCACCAGAACTAGCACCAGCGGCAATGCAGCAAAAGGGCGAATTTCGATTCTGCTACCGAGGCATGAAGGAGATGTTTTCCACTGACGGGGTAATAGGACCACCGCACTTTGTGATGGGAAATAAGATGCGGTTCGAGAAAGTAGCAAATCTACTTGACTTCTTGTTTCTATGGGATGACGAAGAGAAGCGGACGGGCTGGGGTAGTAAACCGTATCGAGCAATTTTGCAAAAAAGCTTTGAGTTGGTTGAGAGGCGATTAGGATACAGGAAAGCAGAAAGGTGGTTAGATGAATTCCTCCATCTTGTCCGCCTAACGCATTGGATCCTTCCATACCCGTCTGATACTGCTCTTATTTCGTCAACAAAGACAAGCCGTAGTCAAGGACTAAGGCGACGAATGATGTGGTTCTCGGCAGTATATGCAAACCCAGAGAAAGTAGAGCTTCCAGTCCGTTCAATGCCTTGTACGCTTTTTAATATCCTCTGGGCTGCACGTCAACAGACGTTTGGAAACGGACAAAATCAGCAAGAATGGGGTACATGTCAGCTTATTAAAGCATGCAGAGAGCAAGGGCTACGGATATACGGGCTTGAAGAGAGTGAGGAGTACTGGGTAGTAGGAAAGAAGAGCATTGGACTAAAAGGTTTTTCACCGCTGTGGGAGCGGTCGCAGCCGCCAAAGCTCTTGATGCTAGAGCAAATTAAGAACAAGAGCCTTGAAGAGCTGGAGGAGCTAATGGTGGAATGGAGCCGGGACGAAAGCGGCAGTGCTTGGAACGAGGAAGACTTTAGTAGTGAAGAAGGGAATGGGCAAAGAAGTGATGAGGATAATAGGGTTGACAGGAACCAAGATATGCGATTAGAATCCAACGAAAGCAGAACGGTAAGCCGTAATGTAACTGCTAGTAGTGGTAGTATTTTTATTCCATCTAATTAGATATTGTATTGCGGAGCAAGAGGCGGAGTCCGAAGAGGACGTAGAAGAAGTTTAACTAAGATGGGTGGGGTGGTTCTGGAAAAGTCGGAGCGGTTTCCTTGACAACTCGCGACTTGGTTTCGGCATGTTAATATGCCAAACCCCCTTTTTTTTTTAACGAATGGCAGCTTAATTCCCTACAGAGAGCAATTAATTAATACAAGCTTTATAGTCTAATGGTAACTGCGGTGCTGTAATTTAGTGCTCTTGCCAATATTTAATATCAGTTAGTGCTATCGCGCATGCACACGGCGGGCGTATCGGTGGCAATAAACAATGCTAGAAACGAGCGTAGAAGGAAATGGCGTAGAGGTAGGAAATGGCGTAGAGGTAGGAAATGGCGTCAAGGTAAGTTCCTATATATCTTGTTGCACTTGTAGCATATAGGTAGGGTGGAATGTTTTATAAATCAGAAGACCAATTCTTAATACAGGCTATGTTATTATGGAAAACTTTAGAGCGGTTTCCTTAACAACTCGTGACTTGATTTCGGCATGTTGACATGCCAAACCCCCCACTTTTTTTTACTAATGCTACCTTAATTCCCTAACAATATGCCAAAATATAATTATTGCGAAAACGGATAATAATTAATCTAAATAAGTGTTGAGATAAGTGTTAAGATAAGTGTTAAAATGAGTGTCAAGATGAATGTTAAAATAAGTGTCGAGATAAGTATCGAGATGAGTGTCGAGATGAGTGTCGAGATGAGTGTCGAGATGAGGGTCGAGATGAATGTCGAGATAAATGTCGAGATAAGTGTCGAGATGAATTAGAAATTATTGAATATTAAATATTAACGTTTAATATTCAATATCAATACGAAAAGTGTTAACATTCAGTATATTAAATATTAAAATATTTTATAATAAATATAGCAGTATTGTTCTATTTTACCTATATATTACCTATTACCGATACCTCTACCTACTCAAGTGTTCCTTCCCGGAACGAGTCGCGTTCCCAGTTGTCCGAGCGAGAGTGCCGCCTGTTGGCCCGTGCTGCTCCAGCCTCCTTTTTCCATCTCGGAACGCGACGCGTTCCTACTTTTTCACTATATATACCGTTCTTTCTAATCGTGCGTTACGTAAGATAATATTTATTCATCTTTGCCTTATACCAAGTATTATTATCGCTAACTCCTCTCCCAAAGGAGGTTTGCCGGCAACACTCTAACACTTTAGCTGCTATGTCTCAACACCCCGCTCCAAAGCGTATTTGCGTATCAGGATCCGCTTCAGAGCATGATGCTGTTATAGATATAGGCAGCGTTGGCTTGGTGCAAAATGGTCCATGGGCAACACGCGAGGAGGCCCAGATATACAAGAACGTACCGAAAATGCCTTGGGCTGGATATCTACCTCTCTTCGGTTGTCTCGGCGACTTTGAAAGGATAGATGTGGTGGAGGAGCAGCGCGCAATATTGATGCATGTAAAGAGCGAGGAATCTAGGATAAACCGCATCTTTGAGTCCCGGCGCCGGCTGATGGAAATTGATGAGCAATTCACGCGCTGGCGAAACGTCGGCTGCCAGTTGTGCTTTGCTACCACAGGACGGCCGGAGCCTGACCACATGGTTTATGACTGTACTTCTTGGGACAGCTGCGAGAGAGCACGGGCGATCCTTAACTGGCTGGAAAAACTTGCTCTTCCTAGGTTTTCTGATAAACTAGGAGCATGCAGCCTGTGCTCTCAAACAAACTGTCCATGTGGGGATATCAGGGTCGCGTATCAGATGCACACAGCGGAGTCCGAGGAGGTCAAGGATCATTGGAAAGAGATGTTGGAGTCCCAACGACAACCGGATGGCCACTGCGAGAACAAGGCAGTAGTAAGGAAGACAATCGCGGCTCTCTGTGCATATGATGACCAAGTGCTTGGGAAAATGTTTGCAAAAAAGGTCTCTGATGAGGATGGAGTGGACATTGGCGCAGAAAACCAAGTGCTCTTCTGGTTTGAACGACAGATATCGTTCTGTGGCAGCTCTGTTCTAAGACTCCTTTTCGTGTTCGAGATGCTAGTGTGTGCATTCGACTTTCGGCAAAAGAGGCAGTTGGAGATGCAGCCGCACCAGCAAAATAACAATGAGGCTACCGGCGGCGCGTCGGTCGAAAGCCAGCAAGAGCCATCTAAATGGGGGTGGGATAACGAGCAGGAGCTACAGGACTGGACAGAATCGCTGGATTGGTGGGTTGGTAAGTGCAGCTTCTGCGCGGGTCGAGGGCTGGATAGTCCTCATATCAATCACACGTTAAGAGCATGTAAAAGGGGTGGGGCGGCGCAACGCAAGGTTCGACTTGGTGAGGCCATTCACCTTGAAGCAGACTTGCTATTAAGCAAGCAAGCCAAGCCGGAAAGCCTTAGCTTGCTGGCTTGAAACTTTTAGCACCTAAAGCTGGCTTGCTTGGCTTGATAGGTCGAAACAGTCGGCTTGCTTGGCTTGCTTGAAGGCTTGTTTGATTTTATATAGAAATTTTGGAGTAATATATAAAATTAAGCCTCTGAGCCACCGATTTGGCCAAAAAGCTCCTCTACAGCCCCGATTTATAGTCATTATAATATAAGATTGCGTAGAGATAACATAATAAGGAAGTTCGTGTGGCCGGAGACGTTTATTACTAGGCTTGGCATGGTGGTAAAGGCTTTGGTAGGAAGGCTTTGGTAAGGAAAATCCTGCTGTTGACTCTAACAGTTAGCTACTGGTTGTGGTGAACTTACTACCTCATCTACTAGATCTTTTGAAGCCTATTCTTATATAGCTGCAATTACCCTGTAAGGCAGCAATAACATCAGGGCGAAGCTTTAAGTGATATAGCTCTAGTAAATTGCCAGCTTTACTGAACGCTTGTTTGCAGTTATTACTTATAGCCAGTATAGTCTATATTAAGAGCCATCTGTGTGGGCTTTGGCTGGGTTGTTTGCTCCTACCGCTAGTAAAGTATGGGGTTGTTTGCCAGTGGGTGATTGTCTGGTAGTGGCGGCAGTCTTCTAAGCTTTATATTTGTCTAGTAAACGTGAGGTAAGGAGTACCCTTGGCATGGAAAAACGTGTTAATTAGGCTTAGTGGTTACCTAAATAGTCCTGTTTGCTCTATTTACATACTGAGAAGTATCTAAAATCCTTAACTACAACACCAAAGATCTATCACAAACTTCCGATCTCTACTAAATTATATAGATATATTTCCTATCAAGCGGGCAAGCAAGCAAGCAAGCAGGTCCTCTTTTGGCTTGCTGGCTTGCCCAAATCAGGCCCTTCGGCTTGCTGGCTTGCTTGATTACCAATCAAGCAAGCCAAGCAAGCTGTCAAGCCAGCTTGCTTAATAGCAAGTCTG
>WNGO01001422.1_pt1 | contig 16026 bp, 16 predicted proteins | sample 5400511 | NCBI WGS metagenome assembly WNGO01 (sample SAMN13153380, study PRJNA577476) | soil metagenome | isolation source: 20 cm soil or saprolite under Garry oak tree replicate 2 | place: USA:California | collected 2016-06-15 | reverse complement strand
GCGCGTGGCGTGATGTGTTTCGCTTGTGCCATTAATCGAAATATCCGTTGAGCAGCTGGCGAATGGGTACTTTCGCTTCGGTACTCGTCCTGAGATCCCGCACGACCGCCATCCCGGCCGCCCGCTCTTCCGGGCCCACGATCACGGCGCGTGCCGCGCCGCGGGCGGCGGCAAGCTCCAGCTGCTTGCGGACCGCCGCGTGCCGCAGCCCGTATTCCACCGCGATGCCCCGCTCGCGCAAGGCGTGGGCGAGCTGCAGGACAACCGGCAGGTCGTCCCCGCCGACGGCCACTAAAAAGGCGCCGAGCTCGGTCGACGCCTTGGGAGCCGCGCCGCGCTCCTTGAGGAGCTCCCCCAGGACAACGTCGCCCATGCCGAACCCCAGGGCGGGCAGCTCGAGCAGGCTGTCGTAGCGCCCTCCGCCCGCAATCGCCCGCAGCGCCTTCTGGGCGTCGAACAGCTCGAACACGATGCCCGTGTAGTAGGCCAGCCCGCGTACGATCGTCATGTCGATGGAAACGAAGTCGCCCAGCCCCATCGCTTCCAGGGCCCGTACCGCCTCGGAGAGCGGCTCACCGGCATCCCCCGCCGCCTTGATGGCATCCTGACCCCGGTCCAGCACGTTCTTCGGAACGCGCTCGCTGCGGTCGAGTACGGCGAACGCGACGGGGAGCTGCGTGTCCGTAATCCCTCGTGCGGCGAGCAGGGCCTTGAGTAATCGTCGATCCGAGACGCGTAACCGCACGTCTTGGGGGCCCAACCCAAACGCCCGCATGATGTCCAGCGCCGCCGCCATCAGCTCGGCATCCGCGAGCGGCGACGCTTCCCCGATGATGTCCATGTTGAGCTGGAAATGCTCCCGCAGCCGCCCGCGCTGCTGGCGTTCATAGCGGAACAGCTGCGGCATCGAGAACCAGCGGATCGGCTTCTTGAGCGCCTGTACCCGGGCCGCGACCATCCGCGCCAGGGTGGGCGTCATCTCGGGCCGCAGCGCGACCTCGCGGTCCCCCTTGTCCTTGAAAGTATAGAGCTGGGCGACGATCTCATCCCCGCTCTTCTTCGTGTACATCTCGAGCGATTCCAGGGGCGGACCGTCGTATTCCTCGAATCCGTAGCGCCCGGCGACGCTGCGCCAGGTCGCAAAGATGTGGTTTCGGAGGGTCAGGTCTTCAGGGTAGAAATCGCGGAAGCCGGGGAGCGCTTTCCCTTGCATCACAACAATTTAGGCGCGTTATCCGACCGGCGCAAAACCGGGCAGCCGCTCCAGGGCGTCGCCGACCGTGTGAAATGATCCGGTGACGAGCACCGTCCCTGCGCCCTCTTGAATATCTTCGAGTGCCCGCGTGAAGTCCGGATCGAAGTGCGACAGTGCGTCCAGGTCCTCGAGCGACCAGCGCTGCATGACGGGAATCGACGGCGGCACGGTCAGCACCAGCTTGTCCACGACCGGCCGCAGGATGTCGAGCATCGCCCGCCAGTCCTTGTCGTTGCGGATCCCCACGAGCGCGTGTAATGGCCGGCGGATCGGCGGATGAGCTGATCGAATCGCATCCGCAACGACCGACATCCCGTCCGGGTTGTGGGCGACGTCGAAGATCCACTTGCCCCGTACCTCGAAGCGGCCGGGGATGTAGGCGTGGGCGAAGCTGGCGGGGAGATTCTTCCCCACCGGCCCGAACGGAGCGGGCAGGGCCTTGAGGACGGCGTGCGCCACCAGCGCATTGGCCAGCTGATGCCGCCCGCGCAGGCCCAGGCGGGTGTCCCTTCTGGGCCGCAGGGTCGCGTCCACGGTGATGATCGGGTCGGCGCCGCGCCGCTTCGCCTCCTTCACGAGCTCGGTGCGGATCTCGGGGTCGGCCTCTCCCGTCACGAACGGCACCTTGGGCTTGGCAATGCCGGCCTTTTCACGCGCGATTCCCCGTAAGTCATGTCCGAGGTACTCGGCGTGCTCGAAGGCGATCTTCGTGACCGCGGTGACGAGCGGCGTGAGCACGTTGGTGGCGTCCAGGCGGCCACCCAGACCGACCTCGATGACCGCAATGTCGACGCCCCGGGCGGCCAGATCGGCGAACGCGATGGCGGTCGTGGCCTCGAAGAAGCTGGCGTCCAGCCGCTCAATGTGCGGCTTGAGCTGCGCCGTCCATTCGGCGAACGCATCTTCGCCGATCGGCACACCGTCTACGGTGATCCGCTCGCGCGGCGAGAGGAGATGCGGCGACGTGTACAGGCCGACGCGCCAGCCCTGCGCCCGCAGCTCATTCGCCACGAACGCGCAGGTCGATCCCTTGCCGTTGGTGCCGCCGATGTGGATCGCGGGGAAATGGCGCTCCGGCCGGCCGAGCACGTCGAGCAGTCCCTCGGTCGGGCCGAGACTCCACTTGATGCGGCCGGCTTGCCTGGCGAAAAGAAACTGGCAGGCGTCTTCGAAAGTCAGTCGGCGGCCTCAGCCGGCCAGGCGCCGGTCATGTGCCGCAGCAGCTGCGCAGCGGTGTCCCGCAGTTCGCCGCGCGGAACGACGGCGTCGATCATCCCATGGTCCAACAGGAACTCCGCCGTCTGGAACCCCTCGGGCAGATCCTGGCCGATCGTCTGTTTGATCACGCGAGGTCCGGCGAATCCGATGACGGCCCCAGGCTCCGCCAGAATCACGTCGCCCTGCATCGCATACGACGCCGAGACACCGCCGGTCGTCGGGTTCGTGAGCACCGACATGAATGGCACGCTCGCCCCCTGCAGCTCGGCGATGACGACGGACGTCTTGGCCATCTGCATGAGCGACAGCACGCCCTCCTGCATGCGGGCGCCGCCCGAGGCGGAGACCAGAATCAGCGGCGAGCGCTTGTCGATGGCATGCCGGGTGAGACGCGCGATCTTCTCTCCCACGACCGACCCCATCGAGCCGCCCATGAAGCTGAAGTCCATGACGCCGAGGCTGATCGCCATCCCGTGCAAGCGTGCGTACCCGGTACGAATCGCATCCAACGGGCCGGCCTTTTTGACTGCCGCCTGCACGCGGTCAGCGTAGTTCTCGAACTTGAGGGGGTCGGCGGACTTCAGGGCGGAAAACAGCTCGTGCCACGAGCCCTCGTCGACCAGGAGGTCGATATACTCCTGCGCACTGATGCGGCGATGATAGCCGCAGTTGGGGCACACGTTGAGCGCGCGAACGAAGCGCTCGCGAATGTCGACGTGGCCGCACTGATCGCACTTCTCCCACGCGTCCGCCGGGATCTCAAGCTTTACACGCTCGGACGTGCGCGGCTTACGTTCCTTTTTGAACCAGGCCATTCGTGCCATATTAGTGACGAAGCGCACAATTTGAGTCGGGGCTTCCCGGCACGCTAGCCCCGAGAGACTAAGTCATTGCCCTAATTCAGCATAACCGGACTGCCGCGCCTCCCACGCAACTCGCAGCGCAACGGCTACGCCCGTCGAGCACACCAGCAGAAACGAGCCGCCATACGAGAAGAATGGCAGCGGGATCCCGGTGATGGGCATGAGGTTGATCGTCATGCCCACATTCTCGACGATGTGGGTGAAAAACAGGCCGGCGACGCCGAATACGCAGAGGCTCGAGAACGGATCCGTGGCCCGGCGGGCGATCCGCAGCAGGACAAACAGGAGCCAGGCAAACAGAATGAGCGCAATCAACACGCCGACGAAGCCGAGCTCCTCGCCGACGATCGAGAAAATGAAGTCGGTATGCTGCGCCGGGAGGAACGCCAACCGCTTCTGTGTGCCTTCGGTGAATCCCTTCCCCAACAGCCCCCCCGACCCGACTGCCACTCTCGACTGAATGACGTGCCATCCCGCGGCCCGCGGGTCGATGTCGGGATTCAGGAACGCCAGCAGCCGGTTCTGCTGATAGGGTGCCAGCCGATTCCAGAACGGCAGCGCCAGCACCCCGCCGAGCACGTTCAGACCCATGACGGCGAGCCCTTCCCACAGGTAAGGCCGCCACCACACCAGGAGACCGGCGAGCACGGCGATCCAGACGCCCCAGGCGACGGTCGAGACGGCGAGTACGAGCCCGATCACGGGCGAGGCGGCGAGCAGGAGCAGCGATGGTTTCGTACCCGCCCAGAACAACATGACGAACAGAATGGCGACGAAGACGATCGCGCTGCCCAGGTCCGGCTGCTTGAGCACCAGCACGCAGGGCAAGCCCGCGATCAAGCCGGGCACGATCAGATCCCGGAGCGTCGCCGGCGACTCGCGCAGCGCCGCGAGCCAGCGGGCGAGCAACAGGATCACCGCCAGCTTCGCCAGCTCGGCGGGCTGGCCGAACCGGTGCCCGCCGATCGCCAACCACGATCTGCTGCCGGCGGCGGTCCCGGCGCCGGTGCCGATGAGCAGCGTGAGCACGAGCAGGAACACCGCGATCGCATAGACGAACGGCGTGGCCCACTCGAGCATGCGCGGCGACGTGCGGAACGTGAGTACGGCGACGACGAGGCTCAGCCCCAGCCAGACGAGTTGCCGCTGCCAGATCGTCGCGACGAACGTCGGGACGTCGGTCTGACCGGCGGAGTACAGGGTCGCGAGCCCGTAAAACGCCAGCAACCCGACCGAAACGACGAGCGCCTTATCGAGTTGGCGGACGCGCGATAGCACTGTCGACCGGGATCGTAGGGATCGTGTCCGGCAGCACCGGAAGCTGGAAGGGAGCCGGCGCGGAGTCGTTCGGCACGGTCACCCGCAGTGTGGACGCCCGCTGCTCGTCGATGCCGAGGTAGTGTGCGATCATCCGCGACACGAGCGGCGCCACGGCGGTGCCGTGCTGCGAGAACTCGATGATCGCGCCGACCACGATCTCGGGCTTATCGGCGGGGGCGAAGCCGATGAACCAGCCGTGGTCGAGTCCGTGCGGGTTTTGCGCCGTCCCCGTCTTCCCCGCGATGGTTATATTGGCCAGGCGAGAGCCGCGCGCCGTCCCCTCCTCCACGACGGCGATCATAGCGCGGCGCAGCGTCGCGAGCTGATCGGGGTTGAGCCCGAGCGACGCGTTGTCGCCGCTCGCCGTCTGCGCCTGCCGGACCAGAAACGGCGTCCGCACCCGGCCGTCACTCGCCAGCTGCTGATAGAGACGCACCATCTGCACGAGCGTCTGCGCATTCTCCCCCTGGCCGATCGCGAGGTTCAACGCGACCGCCGACGTCCAGCGCCGCGCGCCGTACAGGCGGTCGTAATACTCGGGCCCGGTGGGGAATTCGGAGGGAATCTCATCGGGCAAATCGATGCCGGTGCGCCCGCGGAACCCCCACGCGTTCGCATCCTCGAGCAGCGAGGTGACGGTGAGCTTGATGCCGAGTTGGTAGAAGTAGACGTCGCAGCTCTGCGCGATCGCCTCGGTCAGCGTCAGATCGCCGTGGCCGCGCGCATTCCAGCAGCGGAAGAAGCGATTGCCGTATTGCAGCCCGCCCCGGCAGGGGATCGGCATGTGGCTGCGCGGTCCCACGATGCCGCGCTTCAGCGCCATGGCGGCGACCGCCAGCTTCCACGTCGAGCCGGGTGGGTAGCGCGCCTGGATGGCGCGGTCGAGCAGCGGCCGCGCCGCGCTCTCGTTGAGGGAGCGCCAGTACGGCGCGGAGATGCCGCCCACGAAGGCGTTAGGGTCGAACCCCGGCGCGCTGTACAGCGCCAGGACTTCTCCGGTATTCGGATTCAGCGCGAGCACCGCGCCGCGCTGGCCCGCAGGAAAGGTGTGCGAGACGTAACGCTGCAGATCGAGGTCGATCGTCGTGTGCAGGTCGGTGCCCGGGACCGGCGCGAGGTTCGCCGCCGCCTCCGCCTCGCGCACCATCTGGCCGCGTGCGCTCACCTCGACGAAGCGCACTCCCTCGGAGCCGCGCAGCGTGTCGTCGTACTCGCGCTCGAGCCCGTACTTGCCCACCAGACCGCCGAGTCGCACGGTGGCGAACCGCTTCGTCGCCCGCTCGCCTTCCGTGACCTCGCCGACGTACCCGACGAGGTGCGCGACGACCGCCGTGTCGGGATAGTACCGCTTGGGCTCCGCCTGAATCAGCAGACCGGGGATCGCGACGCGCCGCTCTTCGAGCGCCGAGACGACCCTGAACGGAGCGTCGCCGAGGACGAGCGCCGGCTGATACGGCGCCTTGCGGGCGCGTTGCAACACGCGCTCGATTTCGGCGCTGTCGATGTTCGCGATCGACGCGATGCGGGCCAGCGTCGAGCGCAAATTCGCTTCGGGGCCGGGGAGCAATGAGACCGTGTACCCCGGCACGTTCTCCGCCAGCACGTGCCCGTTGCGGTCATAGATGACGCCGCGCGGCGCGGGCAGCGGAATCGGCCGCAGCCGGTTCGTCTCCGATTGCAGCTGGTACTTGCCGTGCCCGAGGATCTGCGTGCGGAAGAACGACAGCACGAGGATGCCGAGGACGATCCACACGCCCGTGCGCGCCACGCCCAGGCGGCGATCGAGCAGGTGCGGATGGAACGCGGTCACGCCGACACTCCCAGGGCCCCGGGCCGCCGGGGCGACAGCCAGCCGCGGAAGAACCACAAGACGACGACACCCACCAGCGCCGTGGTGAGGCCCTGGAGCGGCGACCACACCAGCAGCTCCCACGCGACCTGCGAGCCCTGCAGCCGCCCCGACACGAGCAGCACGATGAAGTTGCGGACCCACGTCCCGGCGAAGAACAGGCAGCCTTTCACGAACACGTGCTCGGCAAAGAAGACCGCCTTGGCCCACGATGAGGAGAATCCGACCAGCGTGTGCGCCAGCGCGCCGGCGCCGAAGCTCGCCGGCGTCAACGCGTCGCGCAGCAGGCCGAGCACGAATCCCGCCGCGGCGCTCTTCCCCGGCTCCGCCCGGATCGTGTAGATGAGCAGCGCGAGCAACAGGAAGTCGGGCGCGATGCGGTCTCCGCCCAGATGGCTGCGCACCGTGAATTGCAGCAGCACCAGGAGCGTCATCATGAACGGATAGCGGTAGCGATCGGTGCGTCTCATGGCGGCGGCGCCTCGCCCGGAAGGGCACTGTCCGGCGGTATGGTGAACGCGTTACGCAGATCGGATCCCGCGGGACGCGAGGTCGTCAGAATCATGACGTGCGACAGCTCCGCCGGATGAATCGCCGGCCGCACGAGGTAGGTGCGCCCCCAGCCCTTTTCCTCGCCGGCGGGGCCGATTACGACGCCGATCGGGATGCCCCGCGGGAATACACCACCCAGGCCCGACGTGACGATGACCGTGCCTGCCTGGACCTGCTGGCGGTACAGCACGCCCTGCAGCTCGAGGAGCCACACGCCGGGCCCTTCGGCACCGTGGGGCGCCGCAATGCCGACGACGCTCCCATCCGTGGCGATGGCACTGGCGCGAAACTCCGGGTGCGCCCAGCTCAGCACGACGCTCGAATGTTCGTCCACACTCGCCACCAATCCCACCAAACCCTCCGGACTGACGACCGCCGATAGGGGCCGCACTCCTTCGTGCCTGCCGGCCGAAACGACAAAACTGAGCGGATTGGTGGGCTCGGGTTGATGCAGGATTTCCGCGGAGACGTAGCCGCCGCCCAGCCGGGCGCTCAGCCCCAGCAGGCCCCGCAGCCGGGTGTTTTCGCTGCGCAGCTCGGGCAGGAACGTGGCGGCGAGCGCGACGGAATCGCGCTGCGCCACGACGGCATCGTAGCGGTAGCGGGCGGCGGCGAGCAGCTCGGTTTGGCGCTGCAGAAACAGGAACGGCGCGAGCACGGTCTGCCGCAGTCCCTGAGCGAGCGGGTCACGCCATTGGTCGGGTAGGCTCAAAGCAGCAATCGACAGCCCCACGCAGGCAATGAAAAGCAGCGTGTCGGCGCGCGACGCGTACCGATCCGTGCCGATCGCCATGCGGTTAAGTAGTCAGGACGTTGCGGTATTTCTCCGGAGCGTCGAGGATCCGCCCCGCCCCCCGCACCACGCAGGTCATGGGGTCCTCGTCCAGGTGAATCGGCAGCCCGGTCTCCTGCTGCAACAGCAGGTCGAGTCCACGAATCAATGCCCCGCCGCCCGTCATCACGATGCCGCGATCCACGATGTCGGAGGCCAGCTCCGGCGGCGTGATCTCGAGCGCGCGCCGCACCGCGTCGACGATCTGCTGGATCGGCTCCTGCACGGCCTCGCGGATCTCGCTCGAATGCACGCGCACGATCTTCGGGATGCCGGACACGAGGTCGCGGCCCTTCACTTCCATCTCGCGCTCTTCGCCGATCGGCGCCGCCGATCCGATCTGGATCTTGATCTGCTCCGCGGTGGGCTCGCCGATGAGCAGGTTGTAGTTCTTACGCATGAACTGCACGATCGCCTGATCCAGCTCGTCGCCGCCGGTGCGGATCGACGTGTCGGACACGATGCCCGACAAGGCGATGACCGCGATCTCCGTCGTGCCGCCGCCGATGTCGATCACCATGTTGCCGGTGGGCGTTTCGACCGGGAGTCCGACGCCGATCGCCGCCGCCATCGGCTCGGCGACCATGAACACCTCTTTCGCGCCGGCCGATTGCGCCGAGTCGCGCACCGCGCGCTTCTCGACTTCGGTGATGCCGCTCGGCACGCACACGATGACTTTGGGGCGAACGCGGAAGAGATGGCGATCGATGATCGTCTTCAGGAAGAACCGGAGCATCTTCTCGGTCACGTCGAAGTCGGCGATGACGCCGTCCTTCAACGGCCGCACGGCGAGCACGCCGTCAGGCGTGCGGCCGAGCATGCGCTTCGCCTCGAGGCCGATGCCTTTGACTTTGCCCGTGGCCTTTTCGATCGCGACGACGGAGGGTTCGTTCAACACGATCCCTTCGCCGCGGACGTAGACGAGTGTGTTAGCGGTGCCAAGGTCTACGGCGATTTCATTCGCCGGGCTCCATACACCCATTTTGAAATTCAGCCAGCTTGGTGGCACGTGATCGTCGGTAAAAGGGTGAGGCGGGTTGCTGCGAACGGCTCAAGGTAATGAAATGCGTAACCTCAAGCAAGCATGAAGCTTGACGGCCCTATCACGTCCGGCTAGCCTTTCGCCCATGCGTCGCGTGACGCCCGACACAATTGCCGTCGTTGACCTCGCGGTGTGCGACCGCTGCGGCCTCTGTTTACCCCTCTGCCCACCGGAAGCCATCCACCTCGAGCTGAACGTCCTGACGGTCGACGAAGGCGCCTGCACCGGCTGCGAGAAATGCATCGCGCCCTGCCCCGTTGGCGCGCTCGCCATGGCCGCGTATGCCTGATATCGACGTCCTGGTCGTCGGCGCGGGACCCGCCGGGGCCGTCGCCGCCTGGCAGGCCAAACAGGCGGCACCCGAGCTCGACGTCCTCTTATTGGAACGGGACCGCGCGGTGGGGTCACCCGTGCGCTGCGCCGAGGGTGTGGGCGACGCCGGGCTGCGCGAATTCGCCAATCCGGACGGTGCCGACTGGGTATCCCGACGGATCACGGACGTCATTTTTCAGGCGCCGGACGACACCGAGGTGGTGCTCGCCGATTGCGGTGTCGGGTGGATTCTCGACCGCACGCGGTTCGACGCGCACCTTGCGGCAGAAGCAGCGGCGGCCGGCGCGCAGGTGCTCGTCGGCGCCGAAGCGACCGGCATGTCGCGCGACGGTGATGCACGGTGGCACGTGCGCGTGAAGGAGCGCGGGACGGACGAGATCTACCGCGCGCGCGTCGTCATTGGTGCCGATGGCGTGGAGACGATGGTCGGTCGCTGGGCGGGACTCGAAACCCGGGTTCCGGCGCGCGATATGGAGTCATGCGCACAGTACGTGCTCCAGGGGATCGATTTCAATCCCGACGCGATTTACTTGCAGTTCAGCAATGCGATTGCGCCCGGGGGCTATGCCTGGATTTTCCCCAAGGCTGTCGGCGTGGCAAACGTCGGTCTGGGGCTCGTCGCGTTGAAGACCGATGGGCGCAATGCGCGCGAGTACCTGGACGCGTGGATCGCCCGACGTTTCCCCAACGGCGCCCGCACCGGCTACACCGTCGGCGGCGTCATCGTGCATACGACGATCAAAAAGACGTGCGCAGACGGCGTGATGATCGCGGGGGATGCCGCGCACATGATCAATCCGCTCTCGGGGGGCGGCATCACCAACGCGATGAAGGCAGGGCGCCTGGCGGGATGCACCGCAGCGGCCGCGATTCGTGAAGGTGACACGAGCGAGCGGCGGCTGGCGCGCTACCATCAGGCATGGATGGAGTTACTGGGTGAGGACCACCTCAAGTACTACCGGATCAAGCAGGCGTTGGAGAGCGTGGATGACGACTCCTTCAATAAATTGGCGCGTACCGTGAACAAGATTCCGGCGGGCAAGCGCACGATCGGAAGAGTCTTCACGCACGCGCTGATTCGGCATCCGCAATTGATTCCGGTAGCGGCGCGATTTTTCGTCTGAATTACGGTTGGAAGGGTAAACGCACCGGCGTCACGCCGTAATCGTAGCCCCAGCAGTACACGGTACCAGCCGCGGTCGTGCCGCAGCTATTCACATCACCCAGGGCAATCGTTTCAAACGTCAAACCGGTCGCCGACCGTACCGGGGGCCGTGGCGTCTCTATAGTCCCATCACCAATCTGACCGTAGTAATTCGCGCCCCAACAGTACGACTCACCTGTCGTGGTGAGCCCGCATGTCGTCCCCGATCTGATGTTCGTGAGATGGCCGGTATCCAGCGCTCGAAACCGTACTGTGGGCGCGATCGCGGTCGGGCTGAGCGCGCATCCGAAGTACGAGCTCGCCGGGCATGGATCGGGTTCGCTCCCTACCTCATTCTCCTGATTTGACCCCCAACAATACGCGACGCTATCAACCGCTAGCCCGCAGGTATGCTTAGCTGCTGCGGTCAGTGACGTGAAGCGGGCGCTACTGTTGACGACGACGGGTGAGTCTGCCACCGCTGGAGTTCGGCCACCTATGCCAAGCTCGCCATAGTAGTTCGTGCCCCAACACACAACCACTCCGGCGACCGTGATGCCGCAGACATGCGACTCCCCGGCAGCGATTGTGCTGAAGGCAAGCCCGCCCGTTATAGGCAACGGCGTTGTCTGCCTGCTCTTGTAGCCGGTTCCGCTGCCGAGGATCCCCTGTCCCCAGCAGTAGCCCGCCCCACTCAACGTAACCCCGCAGGTCTGGGTGAATCCTGCGCTAATGGAACGGAACGCGAGTCCCCCCTGCACTCGCACTGGCGTCCAAAACAGGTACTGGCCTGACGTGTCGGATCCCAGTTGTCCGTAGTCGTTGTTGCCCCAGCAAAACGCCTCATTCGCGGTGGTGACGCCACACAGCGTTTCATCACCAAGCGAGATCTGGCGGAGCGGCGCACCCGGTGGCACCGCCAGCGACAGCATGGTGTCGGGGTTGGGATACAGCGGGCCGCCACCGGAGAAACACAGCAAGGACCCTCGATCGGTGACTCCACACCAGCGCACAAACCCATTGAAGTTCGCACCGGGATCGACGAGGACAAAACGCACCGCGGCCGTTACCGTGATCGTCGCCGTAAGGCCTTCACTGAACGCGCCAATCAACGTGCGCCCCGGCCGCCGAAATCGCACCACACCTCCATGCACCTCAGCGATGCCCGTGTCGCGGCTCACCCATGCCACGGGCGCGGTTAACCGTTTGCCGGAACTATCGACGAGATAGACATCGATTTGCGTCGAGTCGTTCTCGAGGACCGTTACGCTATCGGGCGCTACGAGAGCCATGGGAACCGGCGGACCCGGAGGAGCAGTCGAATCGCCGCAGGCGACCAGCACCGCGAGCGCTGTAAAGCGAATCGAGGGCTTCATGGTTGATACAAAATGCGCATCGGGGTCGCGCTATTCTGATTGAGGGGAGGACCGTTGCCGAGCGTGTTGAACCGGTCGCTCCCCCAACAGTAACCAACACCCGCCGCCATGCCGCAGGTACCGATATCAGCGGCGGAAATAGACTGGAATTGCAGCGAACCTCCAGCAGACACCGGCGTGATGCTGCCGCTGCCGCGATCGCCATTGCCGAATTCGCCGGCGTAGTTACCGCCCCAGCAATACAGAGCGCCACCCGACGTCAGACCGCACGTATGTTCCTCGCCCGCTGCGATGGTCGTGAAGCGCAGCGTACCGGACACGGCGTGCGGAACCTCGCTGCAAATAAATGTTGAATCGCGGGTACGTGAGTACGCGCATCCCGAGCCGCCAGGCGCGCCGAGCTGGCCCGAGTAATTGGCGCCCCAACAGTACGCGACTCCGTCCGCCGTGAGCCCGCAGGTGTGCTCATAGCCGGCGTGGACCGACACCAGCGCCGGCAAACTATCCACGAGTGTTGGCGTGGTGCTGCAGACATCGACGCAGACGTGCTCATTTACCGCTGACCCCAACTCCCCGTATCGGTTGGATCCCCAGCAATACACAGCACCACCTTGCACGACCGCGCACGTTTGATTCCCGCCGACCGCCAGACTGAGGGCGGGTCCGGGAAGTGTGATCGCGCGTGGAGCTCCCACGCGCTGCGTTGTGCCTGTGCCCCCAAACGCTGTTGCCCCCCAGCAGTAGACAGCTCCCGTGCCATTGGCCAAACCGCAGGTGTGATACCAGCCAAGCGCCAGCGATCCGAACGTCAGGTCGCCAGTCACGGCAACTGGTGTAGCCGCTGCGGTATCACCGCCGTTACCAGGCAACACCTCACTCAAGCCCCAACAGAAGGCCGCCCCCTGCAACGAGAGCGCGCAATGGTGATTTAAACCGGAATAGACCGCCCGCAGCGTTGGTAAACCCGGCATGAGACGTGGAAACCCCTGACCGATACCCCGGTCGGCACCCCAGCAGTACGCTCGAGCACCGTCGGAGACGGCGCATGCGCCACGCGACCCCATTCCGATCGAGGTAAGGCCAACGACCACAGCGACGGGCGCGCGCGCAACGACAGATTCACTCGCTGCGACCAATGCTGTGGGACCGACTTCCAGTCCCGTGATCGAGTGATTCTGGTTCAACCGGGCGATGGTCGTATCGAACAGCAGCCACGCCACGGACGGGCCCGTCAGAACGTGGCCGTTTTCATCCACGACGTCGGCCGCGACACTCATGGTGGAGTCGAGATGAACGACGATGCTGTCGGGATGGATTCTGACGGCGGACACGGGCGCTGGGGGCCCGGCCGTTTCACTACACGCCACCAGCGTCAAGAGGATTGCAGCGGAAACGCACCGCTTTAAGGCCGGGGATGCTCCATTGCCTGGAGGAGCGACGTACCGGTGGCACAGCGATTGGCTATGTGTGCTGTAAACCGGCCCACCATCCCGGCAATCCCTCGCCGCAGGCCCAGTGGCGTCGCCCATACGTCCCAGATGTACACCGGAACGCGTGGGAGGTGCAACGCAGAGCCATTCCCCTGCACACCACCGAACCCGAGCTGGTACCCCGCTGCGGCCGCCAGCCTGACAACGCGCTCGTCGGCGGCCCCGAATGGGTATGCGACGGCATGCCCCGCCTCCGGACCCAAGCGCGCCATGAGGGCTTCACGCGAGCGTTGTAGCTCGGCTGCAACAGTTAGGTCATCAAGCCACGTGAGTCGGCGGTGCGTCGCCCCATGCGAGGCGAACTCGAATCCCTGCGCTCGCCAACGCTCGATCGTATCCCAGCCGAGATGCGGCAGCCGGTTCCATGTATACGGCACGTCCCAGGTATTCATCTTGCCGACGTAGTCGGTGATCAGAAACGTTGTGGCGGTGAAGCCGAGATCGGCGAGGATCGGATACGCATGCTCGGCGAGCGATGCGTAGCCGTCGTCGAACGTGAGGAGGAACGTGCGCTGTGCGGATGGTAGGGGCGCAGCATGCTGCGCCCCTACTGCATCGTTGCGCCTCGCGAACTCCTCCAGCCTGAGCGTCCGCCAACCCGCCCGTGCCAGCGCCGTCATTTGCCGCGCAAAGACCGAACGGCCCACGCGCGTGACGCCTAATTCGAGTGGGCCGCCGATGCGGTGATAGCAGAGAACCGGAACGTGGGGGGCTATGTCGCCGCTTCCAGCGATGTCACCGATCGAACGACCTGCCGCCCAATCATCGGAAACGTCTTGCCGAGCAGACTGCGCACGTCCTGCTCTATCAGCTCGTCCGCAGGCTGCGTCGCGCGCCACTGTGCAGTGCCATCGCGCAAGCGACGGACGATCGCCGGGCCGGCATCCAGGTTCGTCGGTTGTTGCACCGGCATCGCCGCGGCTGACACCAGCATGGCGCGATGGCGGCCGATGATCGTCATGAGGCCATCACCCCAGTCGCAGAACTGGCGGTGATTCGTCGGCGGCTTGGCCAGCGCGGTACTACTGGCGCCGCGCGCCGTCATGAAGAACTCACCGGATGCCGATTCAGAAAACAACATCATCACGGGATTCAAAAGGCCTCTGTCGCGGCTGCGTACGACGCCGAACCAGCCGCAGATCGTGCGGCTCTCATCGATGAACCACCGCGCGGGGGCGAAGGGCGTACCGTTGGGGTGGATCTCCATCAGGTCGCCCAAGACCAGCAACCCCGCCGCGCGAAACTCACTCTGGGCTGCATCGAACAGTGGGCGCGCGTCGGCCGCAATCGGCTCGTCAGCGCGCGGGGGCCGGTAACCGACGATTTGGTGTGCCAGCTCCCGCATCTTCAGCACGTGCGGCACCAGCGCTCGGACCACGCCCCGATTGATCAGCCGAGCGCGGATCTCGTACCCTGCGATCAGTACGACGAAGGCGCCCGCGGCGATTAGCACATAAGGCAGCATCCGGGGGCTAGCGCGGCCAGAGCCATCCGAAGACGGCGCAGGTAACCAGCGCGAAGATCAGGCCGTCGAGCGTGCCCTTGAGCGTCATGGCCCACGCCCGCCGGTACCAGATCGACATCTGCCACAGCGCCAGTGAGTAGCCGAGAAACGCGGTGGTGCCCGCAAAGCGGCACAGTTGCGTGAACGTCGCACCCGGCGGCAGGGCGGCGCCGGCGATGTAGGCGGCGCACACGCTGACCACGAGGCAGTACGCGAACCACTGCGACAAATTCGAGACCATGGACCCGCTCCACGGCGGCATCACCGTCAGGAGCACCGCGGGACCGCGCTGCATTTTCGCCTTGAACTCCGGCGAGCGCATTTCAGCGGGGTTCGCCGGACGCGGCATCAGATAATCACCGGGCGGCATGCCGAGGGGGCGCAGCGCATCCAGCACGCGATCTTCGTTCTGATAACGGGGATAATCGGACTTATGCCACAGCGGCGTCATATGAATGATGGAGCTGACGACGAACACCGCTACCGCGGACACGAGGATCGGCAGCCACAGGGCGGACAACGCGGTCATCCAGGCTCCTGATTAGTGGGGGCCGTCTATCGTAGCCTCCAGCACCGTCTCGAGCAATGCGTCCGCGCCGCCTCGCCCGTTCACGACCTCCGTCCCGCCCCCGCTCCCCCCGCGCCAGCAGGCTGCGACAGCCCTTCCAGCGCCGCGAGCACGCCGTCCGCGCCCGGGTTCTTGCCGACGTCCGAGAGATAGCTCCAGCGAATCATGCCAGCGCCATCCAGCACGAACAGCGCGCGCTCGGAAAAGCCGTCCTCGGCGCGATACGCGCCGTACTTGCGCGACACCTCGCCCTTGGGCTCGAAATCCGCGAGCAGCGGGAAGTCGAGATTGCGGGCGTTGGCGTAGGCCTTGTGGCACCACGCGCCGTCGACGGAAACGCCGATCAACTGCGCGCCGTAGCGCTGGAACTCGGGCAGAACCTCGTTGAACAGCGCGAGCTCATCGCCGCAGACCGGACTCCAGTCGGCAGGATAGAACGCGAGAATCACGGGTCGTCCGCGCAGCTCGGAGAGGCTGAGCGTTGCGTCGGGACTTTTCTTGAGCGTGAAATCGGGAGCTTTGGTGCCGGGCGACAGAACCATAGAGATCTCCTATCCTCCCAAAAGGGTGCTGCGGCGGTGCTGGCCGACCGAAGCATAACCTGTGGCTTAGCCCGATGTTGGCATCCTTCCTCGATGGGGCTGACGTTCGGCGCCGGGTGGGACCTGGCGATTTCACGC
>WNGO01001372.1_pt1 | contig 16035 bp, 15 predicted proteins | sample 5400511 | NCBI WGS metagenome assembly WNGO01 (sample SAMN13153380, study PRJNA577476) | soil metagenome | isolation source: 20 cm soil or saprolite under Garry oak tree replicate 2 | place: USA:California | collected 2016-06-15 | reverse complement strand
GAAGTCGACCGAAGAGATGGCCAAAAAACTCAAGCTCGAGCCGTCGCTGTTCGCGAACTTGGATAAGGAACTGGAAGTTCCCAAGGCGTGGCTTGACGGCGCGCGCAAGGAAGGCAAACTCAGAATTTTTTCCACCTTCGACCCGGGGCAGTTCGAAACTCTCGCTCGTCCATTCAAAGAGCGCTACCCGTTCATCAATATCGAATACTCACGTGCCAGCCATGAAGACCGCGCCGTGCGCACCTTGGTGGCGTACAAGAACAAGAAAATCGTCACCGACATCATCACCGGTTTGGGCGGCAGCTACTTCATGTTTCGCGAGATCGGCGCGCTCGACGATCTGCGCGGAATTCCCAACTTGAAAGGCTGTGGGTCGGCATGCACATGCGTTACTGGTGCATGGCGTACAACACGCGGCAGTTCAAGAGAGAGGAGATGCCGAAGCGTTGGGATGATTTGTTGACCAATGCAAAATTTCGCAACGGCAATCTCGCCATCGGCAATCGACCGCAACTTTGGGCATTGAGTCTATGGAAGACCAACGGCGAAAAATGGGCGAAGGATTTCCTCGCCAGATTACTCAACGATGTCAAACCGCAGCTCCGCCGCGAAGGCATGAACGCCATGTTGGAGCTCACCGCCGCGGGCGAATTTTACGCCAGCATCCCTTCGGCCGAATACCGCACCTACCAGAAGCAGCAAGAGGGCGCTCCGGTAAGCTATCACTGTCCGGAGCCGGTGCCGGCGGCAGTTTCAGAAATGGGGATTCTCAAAGGCGCACCAAATATCAACGCTGCGCGCATGTTCGTCAATTGGTTTTTGAGCAAGGAAGGGCAAATCGCCCAGTACAGCGCCGACTACGCGCCGCCGGTGCACAAACAGTTGCAGCGCAAGGAGCTGCTGCCGTTCGCCGACGAAATCCTGGGAAAAAAGGACGCCTTCCGAGATCCTGCCATCGAGGTCGAGATTCAGCCGAAGCTTTTGGCCTACTGGGACGAGCTCTGGCTCAAAACCGGCGGCCGACGCCGCGGCAGATAATAAAAGGATAAAGGCAAAGGGATGAAGGATAAAATCGGATGCGCTCGCAACGACCGATGCTCGGATATTCTGTCCTGCCGTTTTTTTATCCTTTTGCCTTTATAATTTATCCTTCAAACCATGTCCGCGCTCCGACTCAGTCTCTGGCAACACGGAATTTTCTTTCTTGTCTTGGGCCTGGTGAGTTTGCCGGTGGTATTTCTCATCCTGGGTAGCTTCAGCACAGCGAGACTGCCGGGAGATTTTTCTCTCGACACCATGGGATGGGTCAACTACGTCAAGGTTTATGGCGATCCAGGCACTTACGAATTATTCACCAACACATTTATCTATGTCACCGGCAGCGTTTTGATCGGCATCAGCATGGCCGTCGCGCTTGCGTGGCTCGTCGAGCGCACTAACATGCCGGGAAAAATCTGGATCTACGCTGGGGTGCCGATGACGCTTGCCGTGCCGGGCATGCTGCAGGCAATGGCGTGGGTGATTCTGTTAAGTCCGCGCATCGGTTTCATCAACAAGTCGTTGCAAAGTCTGTTCAATCTCTCCGAACCGCCCATCGATATTTACACCCTCGGCGGCATGGTTTTTCTCGAAGGCTTGCGCCTGGTGCCGACGGCGTTTTTGATGCTCGTGCCGCTGATGCGCGGCATGGATCCGTCGCTAGAAGAAGCCGCGGCGGTTTCCGGTGCGCGGCCGTTTTCGACTCTGCGCAAGATCACCCTGCGCCTGCTCGCGCCGGGTTTAGTCGCTGTGATGATCTATCAAGCGATGACCGCGCTGGAGGTTTTCGAGATTCCGGGAATCTTGGGGCTCCCCGCCGGCATCCATGTTTTCAGCACGAAAATCTACGCAATCGTGCGCAGCGCAACGTTTTTGCCTGTCTACGGGCAAGCGAATGCTCTGGCGATGGTTTATCTTTTCATTGCCGTCATCACGACTTTTTTTTACACCCGGCTCATCAGTCGGGTGGAACGCTTTACGATCATCACCGGCAAAGCGTATCGGCCGCGCCAGCTTGAATTAGCCAATTGGCGCTATCTCGCCCTAGGCTTTGTGCTGCTTTATTTGTTTCTCGCCATCGTGCTGCCCTTCCTGGCCTTCACCTACGCGTCGTTTCTCGCATTTCTGCAGCCGCCATCGTTGGCAGCATTCAGAGGATTCACGCTGAAGAACTATCGGTTCTTGGCGCAGTACGGTGAAGTCGCCTCGGCATTGAAAAACACCGCCGTCATGGTCGTGGCGACAGCGACGATGACCGTCGTGCTTTCTTTCTTGGTGTCACTGGTGGTCGTGCGCAGCAAATTCTGGGGGCGAAAGGTGCTCGATCAATTGGCCTTCATGCCGCACGCGATTCCCGGCATCGTCCTCGGCATCGCGTTTTTCTGGGTCTTCTTGAAAATCGACTTCCTGCCGATCTACGGGACAATTTGGGCGATCTCGATCGGTTTCACCGTCAGCTTTCTCTCCTACGGCACCCGCTCCATGAGCGCGTCGCTCTTGCAAGTGCACAAAGAGCTCGAAGAGGCCGCTTACGTCAGCGGCGCGCCGCCGTGGCGGATGATGTGGCGCGTCTTTCTGCCTTTGATGGCGCCGACTTTGGTCGGCATCTGGATCTGGGTGGTGCTGCACGCGGTGCGCATCGCCGGGCTGCCGCTGATTCTCTATGAAGGACAGCAGAATCAAGTGCTGTCGATTTTGATCTGGAACATGTGGGACGAAGGCTACGTCCCCGCGGTCGCCGCCATCGGCACGCTTTTGATGTTGACGCTGTTGCTTCTGACTTTGCTCGTTCGCTACGTTGGTTTCCGCCGTCAATTGATCCAGCCACCGTCGCTATGATTAGCATCCAGAACTTGCATGTATTTTACCAAACGGACCGCGGCTCGGTGCACGCCGTGCGCGGCATCGATTTGGATATCAAGCAAGGACAATTCTTCACGCTGCTCGGCCCGAGCGGGTGCGGAAAAACGACGACGCTGCGTTCCGTCGCCGGCTTGGAGACGCCGCAAGAAGGCGAAATCTTCGTCGGCGATGATCTTGTCTACTCTTCGGCAAACCGAACCGTCGTGCCGCCGTACCGCCGTAACATCGGCATGGTGTTTCAGTCCTATGCGATATGGCCGCACCTGAACGTTTTTGAAAACGTCGCCTTCCCGCTGCGCGAAATGAAGCATAAGTTTTCCCGGCAGCAGATCGGCGACAAAGTCGAACACGCACTGGCGCTCGTCCAACTCGACGGCTTGGCCGACCGCCCCGCGCCGTTTTTGAGCGGCGGCCAGCAACAGCGCCTCGCCCTGGCCCGGGCCATCGTCAAAGAACCCCGCGTCCTGCTGCTCGACGAGCCGCTCAGCAACTTGGACGCGAAGTTGCGGGAGGAAACGCGCTTTGAGCTTCGAGCATTGGTCAAGCGATTGGGAATCACGACTCTTTACGTCACCCATGATCAGTTGGAAGCGCTGACGATGTCGGATACCGTCGCGATCATGAATCAAGGGCAAATCGTGCAACAGGGCACACCGGTCGAAATCTACCAGGCGCCGCGGGAAAAGTTTGTCGCGAATTTTATCGGTCTGACGAATTTTCTCGAAGGACGAGTCGACAGGGAGGACAACGCGGCAGGGGAAATCGGCGCCGTAAACACGTCGAGTGGTCAATTACGCTGCGTCTTGCCGGATAAAATCGCCAAGGGTGAAAACGTCATCGTCGTCATTCGTCCCGAAGACATCAGCATTGTCCCAGAATCGGTCGCAGCCAATGAAAATGTTCTGCGCGCCAAAGTCGAAGCGATGATCTTCATGGGCGACGCCATGGAATGCCAGCTGTCCGTCGGCGCGCAGAAGCTTCGCACCAAGCTTCATCCCGCATCGTCGGTCCATGAAGGCCAGACCGTGCTGCTGCAGCTACCGCCGCAGAGCTGCCGAGCGTTGCGGAGCACCGGGAGAATCTAGCCGCAAAGGATCAAAACCTTGACCGCGAGAAAAATCGCCATCGCAAAGTTTTTCTGCTTCTCATTCGTCCTATCCGCCCTTTGCTTCGCGCCGGGGCCGGCGCATAGCCAGGAACGAGAAAAGCTCCGCGTCAGCACGCTGTTCATCGGCTCGTCCCTCGTGCCTTTGTGGATCGCCCAGGAACAAGGGATTTTCGCGCGCAACGGCGTTGACGTCGAGTTGATCTGGATGCAGTCGACGCTTTCGACGACGGCGCTGCTCGCGGGTGAAGTCGACGTCGTCTTCGGCACGCCGCAGACCATCCTCGCGGTATTAACGGCGAAGAACCCACCGCCACTCGTCACCGTCGCCGCGTGGGGCTCCGCCTCGGAACACTGGTTGGTGGTGAATCCGGCGATCAAATCAGCCAAAGACCTGGAGGGAAAAACGCTGGGCACCAGCCGGCCGCGATCGGCGGATCACGGTTACACGATCCTCATGCTGGAACGGATGGGCATCGATCCGCGCAAGATCACTTTTCTATCGACCGGCGGCCAAGCCAGCCGGAGCGCGGCGGTGGAAGCGGGCACGACCATGGGCAGTTCGTTTAATCGCTATTACATGCTGCAACTAAAGCGCAAAGGGTTTCGCGACTTGGCAAAATTAGAACGACCCGACTATCCATTCCCGCCGTCGATCTTCGTCGTCAAGAAGGACGCGCTGCAGAGCAAACGCAGAGCGCTCAAGGCGATGTTGCTCGCCATGATGGAATCGAGCGAGCGGCAGAAAAACGATAAGGAGCTTTCGGTAAAGCTCATTAGAAAGAATTTGCGCCTGCAGAATCCCGAAGTCATCGACGCGGCGTACGCAGACGGCGTGACGATCAGCTACCCCTACTTCACGGAACGGCAATTTCAGGTGTCGCTTGAATTACTCGGCAAGAGCATGGGGCAACCGGTGTTATTGAATTATAAACAAGTCGTCGATCACAGTTTGCTCGACGAGCTCGGCCGCCCCGGCATGAACCGACCCGGTTAGAGCATTGAGGACCGTCGCTGATGACCGCCGGCCCGTCGCTCGATTGACAGCGATCTTGCGGGTGAAATAGACTCATGACATCGGCAGTCGATGTCCCAATCGGCATGTCGACGGCCGATCGTGTGATAGAGACTTGTTCAATGGATCCTAGGTTGAAAATCATTCTGCTCGCGTTCTTTTTCGCTAATTTCGCAGCGCGCGCAAGTTGCGGCGCTGCCACCGCGCTGACTCCCGAGGAAATTTGGAAATCACTCGAAAAACTCGCCCCTGCCGAACGGGATAAGAAGCTCGTCGAAGGCGCCAAAAAAGAAGGCGAGATGATCTGGTATACCAACTCCGGGATCGAGAATGCCAGTCGCTACACCCAAGCCTTCAAGAAGAATTTTCCCTTCATCAACGCCCAGGTATGGCGCGCCAAAACGCGTCAGGTCACTCAGCGCGCGATCTCCGAAGCGAATGCCGGCAGATATTTAGTCGATGTCATCAAACCATCGACCGATCTTCTGCCACCGATGCTTGAAAAGAATCTACTCGCCAAGTACGAAACGCCGATCCGCGCGATCTATCCAGCCCACGCAAAATCAGTTTATTACACGAGCATGAACTACGCGTTCCGCGTCTTTGCTTTCAACCCGCGCAAAGTCAACCGCAAGGACGCGCCAAAAACCTGGGAAGAATTGCTGCAACCAAAATGGAAGGGCGAGATTCTCTTCGACGAATCCTCCCTCGAAGAAGTCATGGCCCTGCTCGCGGCCTGGGGCAAGGAAAGCACCGTGAATTACGCGACCAAGCTCAGTCAACAGCAGCTCTTGATCCGCGTCGGCCGCGATACGACAACGCAGATGATGATGGCCGGCGAGGCACCGTTGGCCGTGACGACCTACGCGTACAACAATGAAGGCTTACGCGCGCAAAACGCGCCCGTCGACTGGATCGCCGAAGATCTTATTCCGGTGCTGCTGTATCCGCTGACGATGGCGCGCAACGCGCCCCATCCCTACTCAGCAGCGCTATTCTATGATTTTCTGCTCTCCGAAGAAGGTCAACGGCTGATCGCCAAGGAAGGCCGCGTTGTCGGCCACCCGAGGGTAGAGCCGATCTATCCGCGCATGAAGGAGTTGCAGAACTTGCTCGGCACGCCGCGCGTCCAGCTCAACACGTTGGAGCAAAGCCACAAGCTTCTCAAAGATGGCCTTCAAATCCTCGACGAGATCATCTTGAAGCGAAAATCATCGTGAGCAGCAGTTGCTAACATTCTTTAAAAAAGAATCTTTAAATGGAGGAAAAAATGTTTGGCGCCGAAACCCTTGACCACGTTGCCTTTCCGGTGCGCGAGCTGGCGCGCTCGGAAAACTTTTATATTGAAACGGTCGGCCTGGCGTTTTTGACCCAGCGGAAAAACGCCGATGGATCGCCGCGCCATACCTACGTCAAAGCCGGCGAAAATATCATCGGCTTGAATCTGCCTGGCATTCAGGCCGATGCCTCTCCCAGCGGCGCGCCGCGCTATGCGGTTGCGGTCGGTTCGGAGGAATTGTTCAACGCGGCGGTCGGTCGAATCAAACAGTCCGGCGTTGCCTGCGGTGAAGTCCGCGAGCAAGACGGTAACTCCCCATTCATTCGTTCCTTTCGCTTCACCGACTTCGATAACAATCATTTCGAGATCTGCATGAACCGCCAGTCCTTGGGCGACATCAGTTTGAGCCATGTCGTTTTCGAGACCAAGGATTTAGAAAAGGCGAAAAAGTTTTATGCCGAAGCCCTCGGCCTGAAATTCGTCGGTGTAGTCCAGGATGAGCACTTCTTTGAATTTCCCAATCATCAACTTTTGGCGGTCAAGCAAGTCGACCAACTTTCTGATCGGACTAAACGGCACGGCCGGGCCGTTCACGTAGCGTTCAATGTCAGTCAGGAAGATTTCGACCGCATGCTCGAGCTTATTCCCGCCCGCGGCGGCGCCAATCAGGGCGACTTTCGCGCTGAGGACGGCCTGCGCGCGCCGGGGGAACGAAGCATTTATTTTTCCGACCCGGATACCAATAAGCTGCAGATTACCGCCCTCGGCAAAGAGAATTGGTCGCTCATTTCCGACGAAGAAAAATGGCAAAGGACAGAGGAAAATCGAGAAAAGCTCGGCAGAGGGCTGTCGCGCTTCGACCGCGGCATTAAACCGAATCAATAAGGATCAAACGTGGCGCTCGAAAAACCGATCATTCCGACTTTTTCACTTAAAGAACGAGACCGTCGCTGGAATCTTCTCCGCCAGGCAATGCGCCCGGCCGGTCTCGACGCGCTCGTCAGTTTGCCCAACGAAGGTCACTGGGACCAGTTCGGGTGCGACACGCGCTACATGACGCAGATCGGCGGCACACAAACCGAGGTCGGCGCCGTGCTGCCGCTCGAAGGCGAGGTCACGGCCGTGGTGCGCGGCGCCAATGAAATCGAATGGTGGGGCCTGGCGCAAGATTGGGTAAAAGACATCCGCCCGTCGCGCCGTTCCTACGGCGAGCCGGTCATCGAGCGGCTCAAGGAAATCGGCGCCGAGCACGTCGGTGTTATCGGACTCTCCGGTCTGGTGCGCGCGCCCGAAGGCGTCGTTCCCTGGGGCACTTTCGAAAAGATTCGCCAGGCGTTGCCGAACGTAAAATTCGAAAATGCCACCGATCTCATGCAAGACGTCCGATCCGTGAAGAGCACTGAGGAGGTTGCCTTCATCGAGAAAGCCGCCGACATCATCGGCAAAGCCATCGACGTGCTGATCGCCCACGCCAAAGTCGGCGTACGCGAGAACGAACTCATCGCCGAGATGCTGCGCGAGATCGTCCGCCAGGGCGGCGAACCCATCACCATGCTGCTCTTCGGCACCGGCGGACCGGAAGTCCCGTGGGCGCAGCGCGTCTTCACGACAAGGCAGCTGAAGGCCGGTGACTTGATCAACACCGAAGTGGAAGGCAAATACGCCGGTTACATCGCGCAGGCGCTGCAACCCATCTCACTCGGACCGAAGCCGAAGGACCTGGAGAAAATTTTTAACGCCACGAAAATCATCTTTGATAAGATGCTCAAGTTCCTAAAACCCGGCATAACATTCGGCGCGGTCGTCAAATTTTATCAAGACGAAGTGCAAGCCGCTGGCTACGAGCCCGACGGTGCACTCATGCACGGCCGCGGCCTCGGCGAAGACGCGCCGATGCTCTGGGGTGCGCGCGGCGATTTTCCCGAGAAAGAAGCGAAACTCAAAGAAGGCCATGTGTTCATCTTGAAGCCGGCCTGCAAGCAAGGCTTCATGCGCGACTCGATCCGTGCCGGCGATACCGTGGCGATCGAAGCCAATGGCGCGAGAAGACTGGGCAAGCGAGATTTGACCTTCGTAGCCGTCTGAGTCGTCAGCCACCGTGCAATCGCGTGGATAAACTGCTCGGTGTTTCCAATACTCCAACACTCCAGTACTCCAATTTTCTCTCCCACCTTGCCCGCAATTCAACATCGTACTATAGATTAGCTTAGATTCTCTCTGCGGAGGTTTTCCTATGAGCGATGAAAATTTTAATCCTGATGCGCCCCTGCATATTCGCGGTCTCAACCATTTGACGGTTCCGGTGAAGGATCGCTACCGCGCAGCACGCTTCTTCATCGTGGTTCTCGGCGGCGAGGCACACCATGAGTCCGCCCCCGACCGCGCCGCAAAAGGGCTCGCCCGCTCCTTGCAGCTCGGCGTGCGTCTGGCTCCCGGCTTCGAAGTTGATCTCTTCGAGCAAAGTTACGGCCAACCGGACTGGAATCAGTCGCATCCTCACCTGGCGCTCGACACATCGGCTGAAGACTTGGCAAAATGGACGGAACATTTCAAGAAATGGCAAGTTCCTTTCGTCGGTCCGATGACCCGCGCCGGCACCCAAGGCGCTGAGATTTACTTCAACGACCCTGACGGCAATCATCTCGAAATCCACTGCTCCGACGTGCCGCAAGCCCAGCGCGAGAAATTTCCGGTAGGTCCGTACGACAAAAGTTGCTGCGTGCACAAACAAGAGTGGCCGCCGAAAGAGTTAGCCGACGAAGCCGAGCGGCTGTTTCAAGCATCGCTGGCACGCATGCGCGAACGGAGACAACCTCACTAAAAGACATGCTGTCGCTCTAGCCCCTTCTGCGTCATCGTCACTTTCAGCGCGGCGAGAAATCGTTGATGTCTTGACTTATTAACGGGTTGAACCACTTGAACGTTTTGAACGATTTGAACGGAGTCTAAATATGCCCGATCTCTACCCTTATCCCCGCTTCTCTCTGGCCGAGCGCGACCGGCGCTGGAAAGCCGTGCGCGAGAAAATGGCCGAGCAGCATATCGACGTCATTGTTACTCCGCAGAACACCGGCCATTCGATGGATTTTCAAGCCAACACGCGCTACCTCACTCACTGCGGCGGTGGCGGCGACGCCGACATAGCGGCGGTGTTTCCGCTAAACGGCGCTGTCACGGCCATCGCCACGAGCGCGAACCCGCGCTGGACAACGACGCAGGATTGGACGGCCGATGTGCGCGAGGCGCGGCGTCATTACGGCGCAAAGATTGTCGAACGCTTAAGGGAATTAAAACTTGAACATGGCCGCATTGGCATTGCCGGTCTCGGCGAGGTCGAAGGAACGCGCACGCCGGAAGGAACGATTCTCCACGGCACCTACGAAAAAATCCGCGAAGCCTTTCCCCAGGCCGAGATCGTCGACGCCACGCCGATCTTGACTGAAGTGCGTTACACCAAGAGCCAGGAAGAAGTCGATGTCTTGACGAAATCGATGGAGATCGTCGAGCTCGCCTACCAAGCCGAGATCGAAGCCGCGAAGCCCGGCGTCCGAGACTGGGATGTCTGGGCGGCGACCCAGTACGCGCTCATGCGCAACGGCTCGGAAATGCCCGTGCACTGCAATTGGATCTCCGGGAAAAACGTCCGGCGAACATTGACGCGCCCGAGCATGCGCCTTCTCGAATTAGGCGACCTGATCATCAACGAAGTCGAAGCGTCGTGGATCGGCTACCGTTCTCAGGGTGTGCAACCCGTATTCGTCGGCAAGGCCGATCCGGTGCACCAAGAGTTAATCAAAGTGCAGCGCGAGCTTTTCAACCGTGTGATGGAAAACTTGAAACCCGGCGTAACGGTCAAAGAGGTCGCCGAGTTGACGTTGAAAACAAGCGCGACCGTCGCGCCGAAATCCGGCCCGGCGGCGGGTGCGCGCGGCGATTTGAATATACACGGCCGCGGCGCCGGCGACGACGGCCCGATTATCACCGATCACGCCAAAAGCCCGCGCCAGCTCGCCGTCGCGCTACAGGAGAACATGGTGTTCATCTGCAAACCCTCGGCTATCTCCGCCGACGGCCAGTCGATCAGCACCTGGGGCGACACCGTGGTGATCACGAAGAATGGTGGCCGACGACTCGGCAAGCGCCCGCACGACCTAGCCGTATCAGCGGGATGATCATCATGCCAGTCCTATATAGGGGCGACCGGCGGTCGGCCCCTATATAGATGATTCTAACATAGATAATTCTAACCTGCTTTACGAAACGATCTTTTCCAAGTCCAAAAGACAATCACCAGCGAAACCATCGTCATCCCCCACGCAAACCAATCGCCGAAGCGCACGTAATAGGTTTCGCCGTTTAAAATTTCGACTTCCGTCTGCATCACCGCCGGTGTGAACATCGGCAAAGTTTTCACCAATTCGCCTTTCGCGTTCACCAGCGACGTCACGCCGGTGTTGGTCACGCGCAGTAAACTCCTGCGCGTCTCGATGGCGCGCGATTGCGATAGCCACAGATGCTGCCACGGCCCGACGCTTCTTCCATACCAGGCGTCGTTGGTCAGATTCACGAGGACATTCGCGCGCGTTTCACTGACGAATTTCCGGGCGATATCCGGCATCAAATCCTCGTAACAAATCAACGGCGCGACCCGCACGCCGCCCGATAGATGAAAGGCGATCGGCCCGGCGCCGGGCGTAAATCCGTCGGCGAACGGCATTCCCGGCAGCAGCGACAGGATCTTGGAAAATGGCAAATACTCGCCGAAGGCGAGCAATACCTGCTTATGATAACGGCCGAGAATCCGACCGTTGGCGTCAGTAAAAAAAGCCGTGTTGAACGCTTTCGCGCCGGGACGATCGAGCCTGCCGAGAAAACTCTTGGCGCCGAAAATAAAAGCAGTTTGCGCCGATTTGAAAGACGGCATCAGCTCCGCCGGCAAAGCCGGCAAATCTTCAGGCACCATGACTTCGATCGCCGACTCCGGCCAGATGACCAACGAGGCGACGTTAGCCTGTTTAACCGTGAGGCTACGGTGGGCTTCGAAATTCTTCTGTGCCAGAACCGGATTCCATTTAAGGTCGATGTCGACGTTACCCTGCACCGCGGCCACCGAAAGTTTTTGCGCCGCTGTCATGTCCTCGCCGACGCTCCCAAGCCGCTGGACTCCGTACACCGTTGATACGACAATACTCAACGTCGCACAGGCTAGAGCCGGCAACGTGCTCCGTTGTTCTTCTCTGTTTGTAAATAGAACTCTGAATACCGCCGCATTAAACCAGATGATCACAAAGCTGGCGCCGTAGGGCCCGACTAAATCGGCGGTCTGGATGAACCAGGAGAAGTAAACTTGCGAGTTGGCCACGTGCCAGGGAAATAACAGCGGAAACAAAAATTCGAGCGACACCCAGAACACGGCTGGAAGTATTTGCAACGGACCAAAGCCAATGGCGTAGACGAGCAACCCGAAAATCGCCATTTGAATGGCCTGCAACGCCGCGTACAGCACGAACACGAGTATGCTAACCGCGTAGGGAAAGCCGCCAAATGCGCTAATAGTGTAGACGAGCCAATAAAAGCCGATCAGGTGAGCAGCGAAGCCCATTAACCAGCCGTAGAAAATCGCCCGCCGAGCATTTTCCGCGCGACGGAGAACGCAAAAGAAGGGCACGAACGCGATCCACGCCAACGGAAAAAAACGCGGATCGAGAAACGGCGCCGCCAATAGGATTGCCGAGAGTACCGGAAGAAATATTGACGGGGAGATCACGAGCGAGGTTGCCGCAGATGCGCCGCCGATCGGAGAAAATCAGCGAAGCTGGAATTGCTCAACGCGAAAGTCATAGACAAGCTCGAGAAACTGCACGATGATCCTGGCGGTCACGCCCCACACGTCCCAGCCGTTCACGTAAAAATGATAGCTCGGATGGCCGCCGGGCGAGCGATCATCGTCCGTCGTGAAATTCGGCGGCTCCATGAGTGAGCGGATCGACACCGACGCCACCGCCGTGGTTTCCGCTGGGTCGATGCGAAACTCGCAATGCGCCGGGATCACGCCGACCACCGGCGTGACGACCAGCCCATAGCCGGCGGTGAACTCATCCAATCGTCCCAGTATCCTGACACACTCAGGACCAATGCCGATCTCTTCGTAGCATTCGCGCAACGCAGTTTCGATTACGTCGCCATCGCACGGATCGACTCGTCCACCCGGAAAGGCGATCTGCCCTCTATGAGTACGCAGATGATCGGCTCGTTTGGTCAGCACGAGATAGTCACCGTCCTGGCGTTCTTGGATCGGTATCAGCACAGCGGCGGGCTGGTGACCGTTCCCGGCAACCGTCTGCGGTGAGCGAGCCTGGAGGGCTTGGGCAATTTTTTCGGCAACCATCGGAGCGAAACTTTTTTGACGCGCGTGCGATCTATGATAGAACCAACTCCAATCTAGCCAATCATCGGGAAAAACACTAGCACCGTGAAAGACCGCGATATCCACACGGCGATTCGAATCTTGCGCCGCGAAGTGCCCAAGTGGGAAACTCCCATCGTGACGCTCATGGCGGAAACTTACGAGAGTCCGTTTCGCGTGCTGATCTCGTGCATTCTCAGCCTGCGCACGCAGGATTCCACCACGGCCAAAGCCTCCCATCGGTTGTTCGCCGTAGCGGACACGCCGCAAGCGATGGTGCAGCTGACGACCAAGAAGATAGAGAAACTGATCTATCCCGTCGGCTTTTATAAAACCAAGGCAAAAAATATTCTGGAAATCTGCCGGACCCTGATCGACCAATACGGCGGCAGCGTTCCCGACGAAATCGATGAGTTGCTAAAGTTCAAAGGCGTCGGCCGCAAAACTGCAAATCTAGTTGTCACGCTTGGTTACAAGAAACCGGGCATCTGCGTCGACACGCACGTGCATCGGATCTCCAATCGTTGGGGCTATATCAACACGAAAACACCGGAGAAGACCGAGATCGCGCTGCGCGCGAAACTTCCCAAGCAGTACTGGATCGAATACAACGATCTGCTCGTCAGCTTCGGCCAGCATCTTTGCCGGCCGATCTCGCCGCTATGCAGCCAATGCCCGGTCAAGAAATATTGCCGTCAAATCGGCGTAACCATGAGGCGATGATTATGGCGCAAAAAATTCCTCAGGGATATTTCAGCCGCAATATCGAACCGGTGGGCTATCACGATCTGAACGGCAAGCCGGCATTCAAGCTGGCGATGCAGGAAGTCAATCGCCGATGGTATCTCTACGTCGCGCACCTCTGGCATCGCGGCTGGAGCGTGCTTGATGTCACGGACCCCACCGCGCCGGAGCTTTGTAATTTTATTGCGGGACCGGAGAACACCTGGACCATTCAGATCCAGGTAGCCGAAGGAAGGATGATCGCGGGGCTCGAACGAATCGCGCCGGGCTGGGGCGGCGCCGAGGGACAGCCGTTTACGGAAGGATTTTTTATTTTTGACGTGAGCGAGCCAACCAGACCCAAGCAGCTCGGCCACTTTCAAAGCAATAGCACCGGCACCCACCGCAATTTCTACGACGGCGGCAATCTGGTTCACGCCGCGGCGGGCGCGCCGGGGTTAACAGGAAAAATCTATCGGATTGTCGACATCGCCGATCCCGGCCATCCACGCGAAATCGGCCGCTTTTCCCTGCCGGAGCAAGCACAAGGCGCCGACACCAACGGCTTGAAGTTTTCTTGTCACGGACCGGCACATATTGAGGGCAATCGAGCTTATCTGTCGTACGGCGACGGCGGCGGCATCATCCTCGACGTGTCGGACATGTCGCAGCCGAAGATGATGAGCCAGATCGCCTTTCGCGGTATCACCGCGACCCAGGGCATCCATACCTATTTACCGCTGCCGCGCCGAAAAATCGCCCTGATCAACGACGAAGCGATTCGCGAGAACGGCGATGAGAATCTGAACATGGCGGGGATTGCCGATATCAGCGACGAAACGCGGCCGCGCATGTTGTCGTTCTTTCCGCTGCCCGAGCCGGCACCCGAAAGCGAGCTAAAGAATTTTTACGAGAAAGGCGGCCGCTTCGGCCCGCACAACCATCATCATCCAAACCACCAACCTTGCCTCGAAGACTGCGACGACATTGCTTATCTCACGTACTTTAATGCAGGGTTGAGAATCTACGACATCCGCGACGCACGCCAGCCGAAAGAGATCGGTTACTTTGTGCCTGCGGATCCAACGGAACGACACGGTCTCAAGCCGAGTCGCCTGGTCGCGCAATCGGAAGACGTGATCGTTGACCGGCGTGGGTGCATTTACTTGAGTGATAAGAATCACGGCATTCACGTTCTCCGCCTCAAGCAAGTTTGGCCGTATACCGCGTAGGGACCACCGAAGACTCTGAGAGGCATCGCTTTTCAGCAGTTAAAAACAACAACGCCACCGAGAACGGTGGCGCTGAGAACGAACAAAATGAAAAAAGGAGATTTCTTTAGTTAAGGTCTCATCGCCTCCGGAAAATATTTCGACGGCGACCAGACGTTGACGGTGAAGTTGCGGCAGCCTAGGATGCGCAGCTCGCGCATGATTCGGATATAATCTTGCGAGTCGATGAAGTCCCGCCAGTTATCCAAGGTCTCGAAATCGATCGTAATCGCCACCTGCGGCGTCACTTCGAGCGGGTTACGATAGTTGCGGATTTCGATGACGCCGGCATGTGAGAGCGTTGTCGGCAGCCAATCATTCTTGGCTTTGTTCGCATAGATCGTCAGGTTGGCCTTTTGATCTGGCAGGTCCCATTGAATGACGAAGTGCACCATTATTGAATCCCCCGCACCAAACCGCCATCGACTTGAATCGTGGTACCGGTAACGTAGCTGGCGCGTTCCGAGCCGAGAAAAACGATTACATCGGCGGTTTCTTCAGCCGTGCCGTAGCGTCCGAGCGGCACTTCCGCCGCCATCTCCTTGTTGATTTCTTCTACCGGCCGCCCAACCCGATCGGCGCGCGCTTTGTTTAACTTCTGCGCCCGCTCGGTATCGATGCGGCCTGGACAGATATTGTTGATGAGAATGTTGTCCCGCGCCAACTCGCGCGACAGCGTCTTCGCCAGTCCGATGACCGCGCTGCGTACGGCGTTCGACAATACCAATCCGGTAATCGGTTCTTTGACCGAGTACGAAGTGATGTTGATGACTCGGCCGCCGCCGACCTTGCGCATATGCGGTACTGCCTCGCGGGTCATGCGCATGGTGCTCATGAAACTCAGATTGTAAGCGTTGTTCCAATCCTCGTCGGTAAATTTCATGAACTCACCCGGTGGCGGTCCACCGGCGTTGTTGACGATGATATCCAAGCGGCCGTAGTGTTCGGCGCTCTGATTGACGAATTTTTTGATATTTTCCGGCTTGGCCATATCGGCAACCATGGCCAATACCTCGCCGCCGGTTTCGTTGCGAATCGCTGCTGCAGCTTCGTTAAGCGCGGTCTCACCGCGCGCGCAGATCGCGACCTTCGCGCCTTCGCGCGCAAATCCAAGCGCTGTGGCGCGCCCCATCCCTTGGCTCGCGCCGGCAACCAAGGCTACTTTGCCTTTCAATCCCAGATCCATTCTCGTTTAACCCCCTGGCAATTTTGCGTCTGCCGGATACTAGCAAACCCCATATGGTGGGTCAAAGAACATCGTTCGGAGGTCCGAAATCAGAGGTCGGCAGAGCAGATATCAAAAGTTGGAGATCAATACTTAGCGAGTAAGAAAAG